>Ga0065711_1003825_pt1 | contig 26197 bp, 11 predicted proteins | sample Hoacrofraction12_FD_59098 | JGI IMG/M metagenome (GOLD analysis project Ga0065711, IMG submission 59098) | Hoatzin crop microbial communities from Cojedes, Venezuela - Epithelial fraction 12 v2 (version 2) | ecosystem: Host-associated > Birds > Digestive system > Esophagus > Crop | place... | reverse complement strand
GGAGCAGGGAGGGAGGGAGGAGGGAGCGCTGCGGGCTGGCGGTGGGCGCGTGCCCCGCCGGGACACCGGTGTCCGGTGGGCGCTGTGTTCCGCAGCGGCCGCGGCGTCGGGGGCTGTGGCGGCCTCGGCCTCGTGCGCCTGGCGGGCGAGAGGGCCCGGCCCGGGCGGGAAGCGTGAGGTGGCTCCGGTGCCGCGGTGGAACGGCGCGGGTTACCCAGGAGAACAAGTCCCGAAGTTCAGTCGCGGGGGGGGAGAACACCGGGCTTTATCTGCCGGAGCAGCAATCTGAGGAGCACGCTTGCGTGTCCTTCCAGAAGACTGAGGTATCACGAGAAAGGTCTTACTGTGGCCGCCTTTAATTTTCTGGTCTGCGTTGGCTACCATTGCACGCTGACAGTTTTTGTTTTCTATTGCTGTTAGGAACATACATGTAAAATTACATAAAAGCGTTGAGAGTTGGGAGTAGGAATCTGTGAGGATTCCCACCAGCCTTAAGGCGCTCGGGCGCGCACCGAGAGTAGAACTGAAACGCTGTGCCTGTGGAAGGGCGGCTTTGCCAGGCTGATAAACTGGGTGCGTAAAGAAAGCCGTGCTCAGCTAGAGTGCTCAGCTGCCTGCTCCTTCCAGGCACGGCGATGCGTTCAGACACCGCGCGAAGGCACGCGATGTTTTGTCGGAGCTGCTGTATGTGCAGTCAGGTTTGTGTCCTGTGAGAACGACCACGCCATCCTGATCAATCTTAGCTGTCTGAGCAGTATGGGATTTTTTACTCTTCTGTGTCCAGCGTTGTGAGACAACATCGGCTTGTGCAGTATGAGTTATTTCTTTAAAAAAGTAGAAAGGGCATAGGCAGAGACGTGCTGTGTCTCCATTCAAGCCGTGCCTTCTGAGGTTTATCGTTTGGATAGCCAGTGCATGTGTGAAGAGAACGAAAAGAGCTTACAAAAAATGGAGAGAAATTAACATCCTGCACTACAAGTAGGAGTACAAATAAGGGAACAAGTTCATATTTTATTCTAGTTTCATGTATATTTATAGTCCTGTCAAATTAAATTAGGTTGTGTGTCATATGCTGCTAAACTACTTCATATATACATTTATTTTAAAAATGACTTTACTATAAGTCATTTTCCTGCTGGCAGCATTCTCAAGATCGCTTTTATGAATAGCATTTATACCATGTGTTGATGACATAAGATACAAATAGACTGATGAAGAGACCAAATGCCTGTGTGTAAATAATGCAAACAAAATAGTATAATAAATGAGGAAACAGGAGTCAAGACAAAAGGGAAAGAAAATGAATATGGAGAAAAGATTAGTAATATTGGATAGAACTATTTATTATATGTCTCGTAAGCCTTGCTAACTTCTGGAAAGCTGTTTTGTTTGTTGTTGAATAATAGATGGATGGATAAAACTGTGAAGTGTAGGGTTTTTTGTTTAGTACTTTTGATTTATTTTTTTATCTTTGGTCTCTGAATACTATGCCTATGGTTTTCCTGCAAGTTTGAAAATGAGGTGGGAGGAGATAGGATTTTATTCTATGTGTTTTAATCTGGATTTTATCTTCTCTTCAAATTCTGTGCCTGTTAGCCATACGAGACCACCTTTATGATCCCTTTTAAAAGAAAAAGTAATTGCGTCTTTTTGTTCTTGAGACAGTTGTGAACAGATCAGTTTCAGATGTCTGTGCAACTTGCCACATTCATGCTACATGTCATCAGACTGGAGAAAAAAGTGTCTGCATCTGTAACTACGGATTTGTAGGCAATGGAAGAACCCATTGTCAAGGTAGGCTGCCTGTTTGTAAAATGGTAAGAAGCTGTGTACCTTCCTAAAATGTTCTTTCTCAAGTAATATTATCAAATTCTTCAAGACGTAACAACGTTGTAATTTCGTGGCAGAATTTCCAGAACCTGGAATATGTGTGGATTGTTTTTCTTTTTTTCTTTCTTATCAGCTAGCCGTGAGCTGCGCTTTACTTGTGCTTAATGTAAGTGCTAGTTTGTACTTAGTTGCTTAACTGTTTTATTCAGTTTCTGCTATATAATGAAGGATTTAAATTAATTTTGTCATGGAAAGTGTAGTATTTTATCACACATTTACTTCTAAAATACAATGTGTTGGAATGGTTTATTTAAATTTTTTTACCCTAACTTCAGAAAAAAAGATTAAATATGGTGGGTTTCACTTCATTATTCCAACCTATGTGTCATCGAACTGAAAACTAGATGATACAATTGTTAATTAAAATTAGTGCATTTTTGCTGATTTTTGTGGTTATATCGGATTACTGGGTAACTGTAAGTTTATTTCATGAGATGAAAGTCTGTTCTTAATAACGTTGTGCCTATGTACAGTTTTCTTAAATGTGATTTTTGTTACATGAGAACTGTTGTTCTGTGTTGGTTTATTACTGTAGCTGATAGTGTCGTTTTAATACTATCTCATGCATGACAAATCGATACATGAATCAAATGATGATGCCAAATGCTGTGTCTGAGTGTATGCAGTAGCTTACCACTGCTTAAAGGGGAAGGTCCTTCACCTCTCGTCTCTTCCACTGTATCTCTTCCCTTTCCTTCATAAGCACTGGCACCCGCTGGACCCTGTGCAGAGCTCAGTTACCTCATTATTGTTGGAGAAGACGAGTTGCATGTTTTGCCATGTTAATTCTCTGCTGGTCGAGTGAGTTGGGTAAGATCAGCACAGGCTCCATCAAGCGCTGCAGCCAGTGCATGCCATAAGGAAGAGTGGAAGCAAGCAGCAGGGCCCTCTGGTTTCAGCAGCTCTTAGATCAGCTCAAGCTGTGCTGTGAAACTTTATTCACAATTCCATCTGACAACCTCTGTTGGTCTAAATACTCCATCTTACTAGCAGTGTTTACATCCCAAATAACTTAGAAAGAAAAACAGTAAGGGAAAGTCTGGTTACACAAGAAAGAGTGAGGAGGGAAGGATAATCTACTTTTCTTAATCTCTCTCTGATTTGTTTTAAATGTGCTGACAGATAAAGATGAATGCCAGATTGGAGCCAGCAAGATCTGTGGAAATCATACACTGTGTCATAATACACACGGAAGTTTTTATTGTGTTTGCCTGGACGGATACCGAGCCTCCAACAACAACAAGACATTTATTCCCAATGATGGCACAAACTGTACAGGTAGACATCACAAAGAATCTTGAGCACCAGGAATCCAGAACTTAATTTTCTACTGCACAAATCTTTTTTTCCTGTCACTTTAGAACTTACTTTCTAAAGGTGTATGCGAACACTTTCTGCTGTGGGTGCAAGCATTTATTTGACATCTAGGTTCTCACAGCTGTGAATTAGTTCCATTTGCGTTCTTTGCTGTGTTACAAATCATTGCTTCACAGTCACATTCATGCAATAACCTTTCCAGAATAAGAAGCTAGATTAAAGAAAGTAAGATGATACTTATCTTGCCCCCAGAATGTCATATTTGTGTTTAGAATATTAACCAGTTCCTTGTTACAGTAATGAACTGTTGTAACTGACTAAGATATTTGCAAATTTGGGATTTTTCTGGAATTGTTGTAACAGGAGATGATGCTGGAAACTATTTGTCAGGTAAAACAGACACAATTTAAAAGATGCTAGCTGCAAAATTGAGAGTCTTCTCCTTCCAGATGCTTTAACACCAGGCGATGGTAAGCTGCTTTGTTTCCCAGAAGAGCCAGCAGAAGCTACGTAGAACCCTGCATGGACCAGTTTATTAGATTTAAGCTTTGGTCCTGCATTAAGTTAAAAAAAAAAATTGTCACAAAGTGTATATTAATTTTTATCTGAATTTTTAGATATAGATGAATGTGAGGAGTCTGGGCTGTGTGGTCGCAATGCAAGATGTGTAAATACTGAAGGAAGCTACAAGTGTTACTGCAATGATGGTTATAAATTAGAAAATGGAGAGCATTCTTTTCATCCAGATGGGGACATCATTTCATGCAAAGGTGAGAGCTGTTTTTGCAAGCAGATAAAATCAGATTTTACATGATAAAGTAGTACCTGCTCTGACCTATGCTTTTAAGTCTGCAGGGCAGAAGCCCTCTCTGTGGATTTTGCCTGCTGTAAGATTTTTTTTTTTTTCCTCATTTCGGGTTCAGTTTGTTCCAGTGATGTCTGAATGGTAGAGTCAACACCGTATATGATTTCTACAGGCTTTCAGCAGTTGTTTAGTGTGCAGAGTCAGAGAAGCTTAATAATGCCATGAGGGTGGTGTAGTTAGTTTCTGAATAGGGAGGGGGTGTAGTGTAATCCACTTGTTTGTGTAATCGCACTGCATAAAGCGTAAGGGAAGAGAGGATAAATCGCTGGTAAGAGAGCTCAGATGAATGAAACAGGCCTAGGGGAGAGGAATAATAGTTTAGCTATTTATTACATACTGTGCCACCTACATAAATAATCTGTTCTGTTTATCTTGCAATAAAAAAAAAAAAATCAGTTTGAAACCATTCCTCCATTCCTCCCTAGTGTAGGTTTTCACAGATGAAAAGTGCTAGCAGTGTAAGCTGTAGCTGCGGAGTATGTAATGAACCCAGGCATCCCCGGTGGAAGGAACTGCCTCAGTTATATCCAGCTCTTATTTCTGAATTATTGCAAGAACCATCAGTAAAGCTCACTGCCTGTAGTTTGTCCAGTTTTTCCAACTGGACTGCTCCGCTTCATCTTGCCAGAAGTGCCAGTAACCCTGCTTATCTCACCAACTTCCCACTCCACATGCCGTGGTAAAGTAGTGTGTGTGTACTGACTGTGCCGCTTGCGGAGTCGGATAAGGGAGCCCTGTCAAGCAGCTGTGCTGAAAGAATACAGTTTTTGTATGCAGGCTGGTTCAGCGGGACGGAAGAATTGAGGGGCAGACCATTTCATTTCAGCCTGTCCGCAGTGCTTCACCTTTCCCATGCACAGGGAAATAAAGCTGTGCACTGGGGCTTGAAGTTTTCCTCTGGTGTTCAAGGCTCATTCAGCCATTGCTGCAATGAGTCTGGCACACGCGAAGCGCGATCGTGTTGCAGTGTTTCCTCATTGGTGTTGGGAATGGCTCCAGCTGTATGTTAGTAAAGGGGTAGCTCAATACCTGGATCACTGTGTTCCTCCAGCTGCAGCCAGTACAACTCTTCAACTCTAATCTTGTACCCCTTTGGCAGCCCCTCAGGTTCATCAGACTGGGTGTATATTGTGATGGGTATGGCCAGTTCAGCTCATCTTAAAGTGGTTGGGTGTCCTAATTTTTGTATTGTGAGATCTTTTAACCCAGTCTCTTTGCAGAAGTTGGATGTGGTTCGCCTCCTGAAATGAAGCATGGCTACATTGTGGGCAACTACAGCTTGTTACTAGGAAGTACTGTTCATTATGAATGTAAAGAAGGGTTTTACAGTAACGAGGGAAAGTTCTCGTATTGCACTGCAAGTGGAACTTGGGAACCTGCCACTTTAAGCTGTAAAGGTGAAAAGAGTCTTAAATCTTTCTTAAATTCTTCATTAAGTGGATTTATGCATGGGGAGGTGTGTTTGTGAAAGACAGTAGACTGTTTCCTCAATCTGAAGGATAAGTTTTCAAGATCGGGATATTTGCAAAAAAAAGAAGAAAAGAAATGGACAAGTTACAAAATTTTGCCACCTCTTCTTGGTGAAGACATTTTTTGCCAACATTTGTTGACACTGTAGTGTGTCCTTCTGGTTGTGAACCAAGGCCTAGAAAATAACTAGATTTCTGTAGGGAAAGGCCACTGACTTAGAAGGCATTAGTGACCTGTCCTGAAAAGAACAAATTTTCCTGACAGCTGGTGAAGTTTTTTCCAAAGGTTGACTGTAGATGCAAAGGAGAGGCATCTTAACACCCCTCATCTCTGGATAGCCTTCATGATTTTAAGAGCATTAGTGCATGAGCAAATGCTTTCACATCTCTGAAGAGTTAAGTTTCCCGTGAGCATCCTTAAAACTTCCACTTGCTTTGGTGTTCTGATTCCCCATTCTGTTGAAATATCAGTGCTTACAAGTGCAGGATTTTGTGTTCCTGTGAGGAGTTAGAAAGTCTGTATATTAGTTAAATGACACTTGAAGTTCTAGCTAACAGCAGCTACACCATGTGTAACGATTCTACAGGGGAGAATCGTCATCTTGAAAATTGTCACTTAGTGAGGAGAGTTTCTTATCTCAATATACAAAAGCCCTCTTGGCTTCTAGTTCTTTCCTGTTTTCTTTTTTTTTCCCCCCCTTTGAGAGTGGATGGAAGTGTAATGTTCATATGTGTGTCTGTGGGAAGCGAATATATTAGAACAAGGATGCTAATTCAGTGTGGCTGCGGAAAGTGAAATATTAAATATCACTAGAAAATTCATCAGAAAGGAAAGATAAAAACAGTTTAATACTAAATTACTTCAAAAATAAAACAATTGAAATAACATTTTTCCCAAAAAATACATAAAGGACAGTGACTTTGAAAACAAAAGAGGAAGTGCCCAACCCAGTGGTTGTTTTTTCATATGATCTTTTAATTTCTACAATCAAAACAGTAGATCAGGTGAGAGTCATTGAGCACATCTTTCATGGTTAATTGAAATAAAATACATCAGACGTTAAGACACAGCCCGTGAGTCTGAAATGACAAACTTATTTCCTCTTTGTATTGCGAGGTCTTTGCCTGGAGCTCAGTTAGGACTTCTCTTTTTGTAAAACCAGCAAGTTTGATTTTTTTTTTCTAATAATAGTAAAGACACCTTTAAATAATTCTTTAAACTCAGAGTTTCCCTGATAAGTAATTGTTGCTAATTTAAGAATTTCTCCTGCCCGGGTGTAGTGCCTTCTTTTCAGGAAAATCAAGAAGTTTGTCTTTTGTCTTTCTTCCTATAGTAATTTAGGAGTTTCTTTTACATAGTCATGATGAAGCTGGTCATTGGAGGTAGGTGAAACTTGGTATGATGGGTGACCTAACATCAGGGTACTGTAAGGGGTTTTTTTTTAATTGAAATAGAAGTATATGGATGTAACATGTCTTTGAAGAGTATAGCTTCACTTGACTATTAACAGAAGAATTGTCTTGAGATGAAACGTCAGATAGTTTAATAGGAAGATGTGATGTGCGTGAAGAGGTGTAGCTGAATGTGAGTGTAGTGTCATGCTAACATGAAAGCCTTTTAGACAGTTGCTTACCTTAGAAAATGGACATCATACCAAACAGTTTTTTTGTGCTACTTGACTTCTTTGTTTTATGCCTTTGTAAATGACTACTTGGCATGTTTGTGAATAGAGCAACTATTACAATGCGTTTTGAACACCATGTAGGCTCTTGCTTTAACAGGAAGCTTTTGTGTTGTATGTTGTAACCTTTGCTAAGTTGTAACCTATTTCTCTGGTCCTTGTGCACTTTTTAAAATTTTGCTTCCTAAAGGCAGTTTCTGCTTATCTGCCTCCCTCTGACTGTTGCTCACTGTGGATGATATAGAACCATCTTGCCACCTGTAATCATCTTTGTGAAAGCAGGAGAATCTTAAAGATTAAAAAACAAAAAAACAGGACATTTTCTGTATACTAGCAGCTAGGATGAGGAAGGAGTCACAGATTTAGCATGCCGTTCTGAGACAAAGGCAGAGAGAAGTCGTTTTGTTTGGAAGTAGCTCTGGAGTAGCTACAGCACTGTCAGTCAGGGTGGGCATGTCGCAGAGGACATGAGGAAGCGTTGGATTACCGCAGGAGAAGAGGGTTAGCTGGTATCAGTGAAAGAATACTCATGGGAGTGCAGCCATCATTACTTCTGCTGCTTGACTAACAAGTTTATCTTCCTCTTTCTTCCCCTTCCTAGGTGTGGATTGTGGGGTTCCACCTTCTGTTTTAAATGCACGTCCAGCATCTGTAAGTGGGACCACATATGGAAGTGAAGTTACTTACAGTTGTGTTCATGGTTACTTTATTGCAAGTGGTAGTCAGACTGCAGTCTGCAATGCTAGAGGACAGTGGGATGGTACTGATTTGGTGTGCAAAGGTAAATCAAATCTGCTTTCGGATTTATTCAGCATAGGTACTGTTTCAGCCACTATAGTAAATAGCAGTCATCAGTTAGAGACATCCTCTTTCGGCATTCGGTTTGTACAGTCTTCTGGCATGTGAAGTTCAGTCACAAAGCAAAAGCCATATATTAAACAGGGTTTGTTTGTGTTTTTTTAATCTGTGTTGCTTTGAAGTTGCAATAAATTGTTAAAAGTTAACATTCGAAGGACAAAATCGCAATGCATGTCAGGTGTTGGGATTACCATGAGATGAAAATTCAGCCTAAATTACTGCCAATTTCCTAGCTCAATTATCTGCTCTGTGGTTGAACTGGCTACTCAGAAATTGAACCACTATTAGCAGTTAGCATCCCCTTAAAATTCCCATATTCAGATGGTTTCCAGTTGCAAACTATGATTGCTCAAGCTTGCTATTGTTATTTGACAGGAGTCATAAATTCCTTTTGTTACTATGATTTGGAAGAACGTGGTCTAACAAGTTCCTTGATAAGAAACATAGAAGTACATTTAAAAAAAACTATTTTGCCCAACAAAATTTCTAGTGTATTTTTACTCTGAGCTCGTATTAGTAATTAATGTGACCTGAGGATAATTACAGTAGTTTTTTTTCACATTGGCACAAGTTCACTTTTCCATTCACTGGATGATTAATATCTTTTCAGCTTGATCCAGCAGGGTTGAGTCTTCTGTTCATTGCAATCAACTAGTAATTTTTTGAATGTGCAGTGTGTATGTTACCAACCACTCTCTACTTTTAGAATCTTCTTTACTATTCTTATTCTGGGTCACCAGTCTAAATAAAAGGTTTGCGATGTTACATAGAAACGTACTTAGGCATTTCTGCTGTTCAGTCTGATTACAGGATGTCCATGGGTAGATAGCTGGAGTTAAGTAACAGTAATTTTTGTATCTCATCACATACTGTACTTCTATAAGTCAAGCGTATTCTTTGCATGTGCATTAGTTATTCTAAAGCTTTTTCTGATGATTTACGATAGACACATACATTCATACACATTGGGATATGAAAAGAAAGGTAGTCATGATGGTGGATGTGTTGCCCATTGCCATACATATATTTAACTTGTCCTATAAAGGTTGTACAGCTCTATAAACTGATTCTATAAACTTTGTTTTTTACTTCTTTGTTTCCATTTTTTTGAGTAGAATTTCAGAATCACTTGAGATATTTACTAAACAGTTTTAAAAGCACTTGTTTTCTGCATGTAAGCTTTAGTGAAGGTAAGACTTTGATTCTTGCATAGTTTACTTCTTACAATGAAGTGATACAGAATCTTTTATTGGGATGTATTGTTCACTGTGGATTTGAAAGGGAATTTAATCCGTAAATAATATTCTTCCATTGATTTGATCTTCTCTCTTTATTCCTTTTCGTTCCCAAATTTTTTTCTGAAGCCCCTGAAAACAACTGAGAAAATGAATTAGTTTATAAGTGCCATATCCCAGATTTCTGATTATCTCTGAAGTGGTCCATCAGATTTTCCCCCAGAAGTGCTTTTTCTTCTTGTCTGTAGGAGCTTCTCCTTTTTTTCAAAGCTTGAATTAAATCCACTGGCAAAGGAACATAACCTTTTTGCTGCTGTTCTACCGTGTCACTCCTTCGACCATGTGTTGTTTCTCAGATCTATTGTTACTAGTGATATGTAAAATGGAGGAACAAAGAGCAGGTGGGGGGTAAGAGAGTGCTGTGGGAAGATAGATCCGTTTGTAAAAATTTGCTTAGAGATACTCGTTTGCCATTTCTAAACAGGACACTTTTATTCTATGGCTTATCTTGAAGGATAAATGCCCCACCCTGCTAGAAAGTCTGCAGTCATAAAATCCTTGGTTCTAAATGGCTGGCCAGACTTACAGAAATCATGAGGAAGTGGAAAAAAGTGAAGTGTTAATTGCTGGGTCAGTTCATCTCTCTCCCTTAAACACTTTCATATGCCTTGCCTGCTTTCATTTCCAGGTTTTGTTACCCTGTTTTTTTCTGTTCCAGAAATAGACTGTGGCAAACCTTTGCTGATTCCACACACAGAAATGATCTGGAACAATTCTACCACTTTATGGAGCAGAGTGTACTATCAGTGCAAAGAAGGATATTATTTTAATGGAGACAGGAATTTTTCAGAATGTACAATAGATCAGTCATGGGAGAATATTACATACATATGCAAAGGTAAGTATTACTGTAGGAATTTGCTGTGGGGTGTGCTAGTTAAATAGTTTCTCATTCCTGTTCTGAATGTAGGAACAGGAGGAAGGGTGAAGGCAAGAAATCTCTGTTTAATTTACGGTGTAGGGAACGTGGTGATACTTTGGGATGGAAAGGTCATGCAGGAGAATGTTAACCGTGCAACAACTTCTAGTGGCTGCCACAGATGTTTCGGTAGCTGTCTTGCTCTTTGTTTCAAACAGAAAGGGACTAATGCAACTGAGGTTTCATTGCTGCACTGAGAATCTTCAGCTTTAAAAGCTAGGGGAATGTCATCAAATGAGCAGAAGGCATTTAATGGTATTTTGTTGTGGGCCTAATACTGTAAAGTGCACTGTGATGAAAGTAGGAGCAATGGAATTCAAAACTCCTTTATCTTTTTTTTTCTTCTCTCGTAATGCGCAAAGTAAATTTGTTCGTGGTTGCTTTTCCAGCCTACATCTAGTTGTCTGAATTTCAGTCCAGAAGGATTTCCAGAAGGATTTTCTTAGAAAAGAATGAGTCCTCAGAAGTGATATCTGTAATGGAGGTGGTGTCATACTGTGGGCTTAGAGACAGGATGTACTGACATTTTAATAGCCCAGAAATAGCAGATGTTTTGGACTATGGCTGTTGTGCTCCTTAGTGTTCTTCTAAAGAAAGAGATGTCACAAGATAGCTGTAGGACTGTCCATCTCTTCTTAAGTAGCAGTGCTGTCTTTTGCAGATGGCAGTGTTCTGTAGCTTTGTAACAGCCGCGTGTTTTTCAAAAAGACTAGAAGTGTGTCTTTGACTGCTACCACCTCACAGACCAAGCCTTTATGCAGGGAGTTGCCACTTGATGTCTCTCTTGCCTCAATTGATGTCTTGAGCATTCACTAGGAATATAAAATGTGACATCAAATAAAAAGAGCATGCAGAAAAGCAGTTCTCTCAGTTTTTATAGTGCCGTAAGAAAAACGGAACTGCTGTTGTTTAGAAGTCGTAATTCATATTTCATTTGGGCAGTTTGCGTAGCTGTACTTTCTGAATTTGTTTAGATGCCAGCATTGTGTAGAGTGGCCAAGTTAATCAGGTCTCTCAGTCTTTGCAACGCTGAGAGTTGTGTCTTGAGCGCTCTGAAGCTGTGAAGGGCCTGAACCTGCAGACTGCACTTACAGGACTACCATGGATTCTCTTTTCCAGAGGTCAAGTTGTGGACTCTAGCTCTAGCTGTTGGATCAAAGGGCCAAAAAAGCCAGAGTAATGGTCAAGTAGAATGGAAAAAAACTTCTAAAAACTAGCCTAAAGAGTCCACGTCCTTTGGAAAAAAAAAAAAAAATCATGAATAGTATACTAGTACAAAGGTGTTCAGCTTCGTAACGTCTACGTTTTTCTCACTTGCTAGAGGTAACAAATGGCTTTCAAATGAAAGGAAATTTCTGTTTCACATGCCTTTCAGATGTATGTGATCATAAGGGTGTGTGTAATTAATCACTAATTCCCATGAAAATGAGAGAAAATCACGTACTATTCAAAAATAACTTATGGTAGAAGTCAGAAAACTATTTGTCTTTTCCTACTGCCTGAGAAACCTCATTAGAAGTAAGGAAGTATAAGAAATTCCCCTGAGCGTGTTCCCTTTGGCAAGTAATCACTTCTTCGTTTCTTAGGCAGTGATTGCTATGGAATGCACTTTATTTGCATTGTCTGTAGCATTGTCTCTTGGGGCATATAGTAAACGTGTGTGTGTATATAGAAGTATATTTACTAGTAACTGGTTTAAATCTTAATAATTTGCTTAACAAAATTAATTTTACTAAGAGATCCTGACTGGATTAAGCCATCAGCAGTGAAATCTGGCAGTAGTTAGCTGGATTACAGTCTTGCTTTCCAACTCTTGATTTGTATATATAAACTCAAGAGACTAAAGTGCAGAGAACATACCAGCAATTAAATACCTGCCACCCGGTATGCTTAATGTGTGAGTCTGGTCATCCTGTACAGCTTGTCCTGGAAGAAATTCTTTTTCCCTTGTGGAGTGGGAATGTGTGGTTTCGTTTATTTTCATTGCAGGAATAGTGTGCTGTTATTCCAGGCACACATTATGTTGAGCTCTGGTGAGGTTTTATGGTAAATCTGGGAAATTTTTTTCAGAGTGAAAGTAAGATCCTCTTGTGGGAATAATGTTTCAGTTTGTTTCAGGGAAGGGCTTTGGCTATAAAGCACTATAGCATGCAGTGCTGGAATATAAGATAGTCTGAAACAGGATGCTTGGTTTTCCCGTTGTGAATTTCGGAGGAGAAATTGTCAACTTCAGCTTTTTTGGAAGTAATATTTATCTTAATGAGTGAGGTTGTTCTGAGGATGGGCTGGACATAAGGTAACGTAAGAATTACAGCTGAATTTTTTGTAAAAGGGGAAAGTATAAAACTAAGCCTTTCCACTCATATTTTTCTTTTTCAGCGGATTCTGCAGATAAGAGGTTTTTAAAATTTATTTATCATGGCTGTAGAGAAGGCCAGAAAAAAGGTGATTTCTGCCTTGGCTATCTGAGGTGCTTATTTCTAAATCTGCACTTGAAAATGGCACAGTGTGCTATGTATACTGTAAGCTGGTAGCAAGTCTGTGAGAATATAATTTTGAGAAGGGCAGGGAGAGGAATGGGAGGGCATCTGAAATGAAAATGTGTAAATGAGTTGGTTTTGTCTTTCATTAAACTTGGATACAAATGTTTGATAATAAAAAGTCAGGAAGGGCTAACACAGATGCCGAAGTAAAAATCTTTTCCCCTCATAATATATATGGATTGGGTATGTGCATGCACCGAGATGAATTATTGTGAATAGGGTGCTTACTCTTATTCAAGGATTGCCTTGCTCTTAATACTGCATGCAGCTCTAAAACTTCTTTTGGTACTTTTTCCAGTCTTCTTCACAGTTATGAAGGGGTCAGTTAATGCACAAAATGGGTAGTGTCTGATGCAGTTTTCTGTGTCAATTGGACAGTTTGTTAGGGACATTTTTGGAGGGAAATAGTTCCTTTACCTACTGCAGCTCTCCTTACCGTGTTTGGAGAGTCCTTGCTTTTACTATTCATCAAGCCTTTTCAAATTTTCCAGTCCCAAGTCCTAGAAATATCTTTGTCATGGAGAGGTTTTTCACAGTATCTGATCTATCTTTTCTGTCATAATTGGCTCTAGTCCCAGCTATAAGCACATAGGTGGGGTTGGCTGCTGCTCATTATTCTGACCCTAGAAAACTCCTTCACTAGAGAACTACTTCTCCATGTCTGTTTTCTTTGGAGATTGTTAGTATTCAGTGTGTTTAGCATGTATTGGTGTGAGTAGCGACAATATGGTGCCTTAAGGAAGACAGTTTGTCCAGTTTCTTTACTTTTACCCAAGGAAAAGGAAATACGAGTCTGCGTTAAAGAATGACTTCTCAGTATTGAAGTAAGTCTCCAATACCACTATTAACTATGTGAACTATATTAGAAAGGCATTTATTAAAGTGGGTTTTGGTGTATTAAGTGAAATATTCTCCTTGCAAAAGAAGCAGCTGCTGCACATGGATGGGATAAGTCCATGGATATGTAAAAAGGCTGGAGGAGGCAGTGAATCTGACCTGCATGGAAAGGTAACATGCGTTGTTGGTAAAGCATCCTGAAACTTTCTGAAACAGAAATAGCTGTTGTAGTCAGAAGGCAAAACTGACCTCTGTGTCCCTTTAATGCTGAATCTGACAGCACAGCAATCTTGCTGATCAGTTGTGAGAACGTTCCAAAGTAGTTAGGCAGTAAGGGCTGTCAGCAGATCGTAGGATTTGCATGCGTGATGTTGATGCCATGAGAAGCCGGAGCTGAAGACTCAATAGTAAGAGGGCTATTAAGCAGGTATTCTTTACTATGGCGCCGGGCACACGGGGGATCTCTCCTCCAAACGTGCGTGCCAGACACCCTGTCATTTCAGGTTAAATACAATCACAATATACATATTCATTATATTTCCGATAAATGTTTAGCATATTCATGACTTTTCCAAGAACAAATTAGCATATGTTAATATCTTTCACGCATGTCTGTTAGTGTCCTTGGGTGGTCTTTGGTGGTCTCAAGGTGAAGGCTCATACTCCTCATCACAGTGTCTGCTGGTTGACCTTTGTTTCTGCGCAGACTCAGTTCTAAGATTACGTATACCGTGTCCTTCCAGGTTGTTTTGCTCCGGTCTTGTTGCCCTCTTGGTGCCTCTTTATCTCTGTAGCTTGGTGCATCTGCCCTCCCAAGGCTGAGCTGTCTGGGGTAGAATTATTTAGGAGCCTCTCTATCTTAGAGCTGTCCTGCCTTCTCAAAACAGCAAGTCGAGTTTGTCTAAGTAGTGTTATTGAGGAGCCCCTCTTTATCTTAAAGCTTTCTTGTCTTACCAGAACAGCAAGGATCTAGTTTAGTTTAATTACAATCACTCTGGTAAGTGGAAATTTTACATTTACAGGTATCAACGTATAGAGGAAAAGGTGATCCAGTCCCAACGGATTGTGAACCTGGAATTTGTATAGGGAAAAATAAAATCATTCCTCATACCAGTGCACATTCCATCTGGTCCTGAGCTTGGAGCTTCGGTGTCATAACCTTTTGTGTGCATGTGCTTTTTTATGTTACCTCTTAGTAAACTGCAGTGTGAACTGTCCATCTTTCACTGAATGTGAATTCTCTGTTTCAGAATGCTTTGTTTTTCTGTGTTGTGACTCCCCATCTACAAATAGAGTTTAGCTGTATATCTTGACCTCTGAAGATTTTGTGGACATAATCATGTGGAACTTGGGTATTAGGGTAGTGAGGAGTAACTTCAAAGCATCAAGAGAATAAGGCGTTAGTTGGTTTGGGGCCAGTTCCCAGAAAATGGTGTTGTACACCAGCACTGAAAATCCTAACGGCTGAATAAGATGGAGGGTACTTGCTAAATACATGCTTTGAAGATTTGAAGGTTTAGAAGGAAGAGCTGCTTGATGAATCAGTCCAGAGAAGGCACAGCTGATTGTCCACACTGTGCACTTTAAAACATTGCAGAAGAGGAAAAGAATACTTTCATAATGCAAAAAAAATTCGAAAAAATCAAAAACGAAGTCTGAATCCAGTATGGAATAAACAGAGCAGGATCATCCTTCAGGTTCATTTAACTGTAGACCTATAGCAAAGATAATTTCCATGCAACTGACAGAGTCTAGTTACTTTCTTTTTAATGCAGAGCTGATTTACCTTTTCTTTCTCTTTCCCTTCTCCTGTGCTTTATCCCTGTTCCCGATGACTGATGTCGCTTTAGCTAGAATTCCCTGGGATATCAGTTTTTACATCCTCACTTGTACAAGAAATGATCCAGAAAGGCAGCTGGAATGTTTATGTGGTGGCAGGATCACTAATTTCTACACAACAATGAAGGGGGTTAACTGTCACTCTCCTAATTTTTATTCCCAACCACGTGTAAATAATTCATGTCAACAGTTATGAACTTAATAGAAAAGGTGTCACTCGCATCTGTGGGCATTGATTCAAAACACGTGGTTCTGGAGCAATAAGAACCCCATCAAATCATTAGGGTTATTACAGTCATCGATGAAAAGTATCTGATTGGCCTGAGTTCTTGTAGAGGCCTAATCTGACATACTACTAAATCCAGATGTCTGATAATTTGGTAATTTCTTTAATTGCCTGGAAAAACACAGGTGGAGTCTGTGCTATGGGAGGTGCTACTTCTCAGATCAAACTGGTGGAACGCAATGACAATTAAAAGAAACAAAAAAAAAGTGTAGCTTTTTGCAGGGCTATTTAAGCTTTCTTTGTTTGAAACCAAATTAATAATTACCCAGTTAGTGGTGGCAAAAGGCACTCTCCAGTCTTGGGAACCTCTTTCAGCTGGGGATTAGATCGTGTGCGTTTCTAATACCAGTGTGTCTAATCCCGTCTAGTCTGACACCCTTGATTGATACATCTTCCCTTTGTAAGCATGCTCACAATTGCATCTCTTATGTTTTTGTCAGTCTGGTTCAATACATGCATTACTTTGCTCCTGGTTGTCTCCTGGTAACATTTTTAGACCAAAGGAAGCAATGAATCATTAGATATCTGTCTGCTCCTTCCTGCATGACTGTCTTTGCCTGCAGCTTTGCTGTGTGTTTGTGGGTTTCGTCCATGTAAGGTTTGGGGCTGAAGGTGAAAACCTGCTGAAACTTTGCAATGCTAGTTAAACTGGAAGCAAGTGTGTTACTCAAAATATGAAAAACTCCTGAAAACTTACCATGCTACCCTGAAAGGTACAAATATTGAAGATATGTCTTTGTAAAATAAATTCCATGTATACTTGTGAAAGCTACTGTGCAAGAGGAGTTTGCCTGTATGCTGTGGAACAGGGCCCTTCAAACAGTCTGAGCAGAAGTTCTCTTTGAAATGTTGTTTGCTCTCATTTCTCTCTGGAGATATTCAAGACCCGCCTGGACAAGGTCCTGTGCAGCCTGCTGTAGGTGACCCTGCCTTGGCAGGGGTGTTGGACTTACATGACCCACAGAGGTCCCTTCCAACCCCTACCATTCTGTGACTCTGTGATTTCAGTTGTGTGTCTGAACCTATGTGTGGTGCGTGTTAGTAGCAGATGGCATTTGCAGCATCATTCACAGTTTTCACAGAGTTGAACAGGCAAAACGTACAAAAAAAGCCAATATTTGGATTTTTTCTTTCCCTGGATTGGTGGAAAGAGCTCTGTAAGTGAATTGATATGTGTGGATGGTCTTTTAGCTGCTTGCAGAAGATGATATATCAGATTGGAGCTGGTTCTGTCTGTTTTTTGCTAAATACTGTTTTTTTGTGCAAGTTCAAAAATACTTCACTGATAAGACCAGTCTTGGATTGAGGTCAGTGGTAGTCAAGTGCTCTTTCAAGTAAGGACTAGTAGATTGTATGTGGAAGAAGTCATGTGGTTTTAATAACTCTGTAGATATAGACTTGTCCGTGTGCTATGTTTTTTTTTCTGAATCAGCAAGTAGGAACACTGAGTACTGGGACCTGAACTCACAGAGGCTGAGAAGCGGAGGATTAAGGTTGGTCCTCACGGCACAGGCTTAAGGCAGAAGAGCATGACAGTACAGGGATTTATGCATTGGCTGTAATCACTGCGAAGATTTTCCCATACATTGAAGCACAGAGAGAGGCCCTCATTTCTAGAAGAGCTTTTAAAAGTGGATTAAAGAAGACTAAACCCGTTGCTTCTTGTTTTCCTTCTTAGAATTAATTTCTTTGGCTTTCCTGATGTGACTTTTCCCTCTCAAGTGCTCACTGGTGCTGTTGAATCACTTTGTTGCTCGCTTTTTGCATTCTCATATTTGCATTCTCCCAGTTGTGTTCCATTTACCAGCACCTGTCTTTCATGGCTGCCGACAGCCAGCTGCTGTTTGCGTCTCTACCCTCTCCCAGATTTGCCTTTCAGTGTTCGACTCGTCCAGGATCTTTTTCCACCCTTCTGCTCTGGTCTGCAGGTATTTGCATGTCCATCGTTTCTAGGACCCCTTCCCTTGGGATGCAGAGTGCAAGGGTAACCTGGAGGTCAGTGGAGCAGCAGTGGCATCCCATGGCCTTCTTGCTAAATCACAAGTTGAAGTTTCTGATGCAGAAGTATGGGGAAGTTGAGGTCCTTCACTTCTCCCGTCTCATTTGTGAGCCTGAGTGAAATCTGTTCATCAAAGTCAGGCATGCTGAAGACCTGGATGCTGAGACGTCACACTGAGGCCAGGCACGTCTGGTGTCTTTTGCACTGGGAGTTCCCAAGCTCCAGGAGCCACCGACACTATTAGATTTCACAGGAAAAGTAATCTGTCAGGGAACATGTTTCCCTCTAGGAGCGAGAATAGTTTTTTCAGAGATACCTTTGTGCTGTTGTTGGATACTGTGTTTATGCTGCTGAGATTAATATTAAACAAAGCACGTACTGTACATTTGGTTATGCAAAGAGTGTGTGATCAGTAAGAGTAAGGAAGAAGCAGTCTCCTCAGAAAGCCAGTGACTTTGTTGTGGAGCTCACTCTGTGCAGGTTGACAGCTTTTCATCCTCTTTCACTCCTACCCATTTAAAGTGGAAACTTGCGAGAGAAAGTCTGCCAGCTGTTCTGTGAATGTATGGTGGTTGTGTGGTGGCCTTGTCCTTCTGAAAATTCAGAAAGCATGACAGTAACACTGATATAGCTACAGCAAAAAAATGCTACTAGTTCTGCCTCCTTCCTTCCAAGGAGGCCACTGTATAAGATTTCTTTCCTTGCCTGAATACCTGGCATAATCGCTTTTTTGTTGTTTGCCGCTTTATTTTGCGTTATTTTTTTACAGAGTATTTTATAAACTTGTGAATCAAGCACCTCATTTTCATGCTGAGCAGTCTTGGAAATGACTTTTTTCTTTCTTGTTACGCATTTTAATTCAAGTCTCATGGATACGTAAACATTCTCGCTCTGGCTGTGCTCTGTGGAGTCATTTTTGCCATCCAGTCTTTTAATAAAAATGTGTCTGATTTAAAGAATACAAGAACTGAACGTACCATTTTGCTCTGTGTTGGTACAGAGGTCTTAATACTCCAGAGTTTCTAGACATTATTATGAAATAGATAATAATAATAAGCAGCACTTAAATACAACTGACTGCACAGCCATTTGTAAGGAAATTTGTTTTAGAGGATATGCAGATTAATCTGATTCATCTCTTTTTCTTCTTCTGTAGAAGAGGAAGCTTTCAGAAACATTTCCATATTTAACGGCAGTTTGGAATGAGGGAGTTAAGATTGATTGGGAGATAAACTGGTCTGGTGAGTGAGACATTTATGTCTTGAATATGTGGACAGGGAGATACTGTTAGAAAACAGTTTTATGACAGTTCTAATAAGGAAAAAGAGATAAAGTGCTGCAAAATATATAAACAGTTACACTTTAGTTGTAAATAACTGCCTACATAGAGGAATTTTAGAGATTATTGGTGTATTCAGTTATTTCAGTGACAGCTTCATGTCTGGGTGCCACAAGGGGGCCCCTGTGGAATGGTGATGAAGTTTACTTACAGAGGAGGAGTGCCTTAGGCTATGCTTGCTTTTACCGCCAGGCATTATACCGACTATTGTGTGAATATTTCTGAAATATCTATCAAGGCTGTCCTACAAATCCTCTTCAGCAGCTGATAAGGGCTTTTCAGCTTAGAATCTAAATGAGCTTGAATTTCTACATTGGTCATGTAGTGAATGTCATAAGAAAATATGGTAGTAGGACAAAGAAATGACTATTTGAATGTTGGTGAAGGAAAGGAGAGAAGCAAATACCTTCACTGTCAATCTAAGTTGTGACCAGATGGAGCTTTGTTCTCAGCTCTGGGAGGATACTTGATTATCTTCTCTTGTGAAGGCAACTGCTCTGTGTCTGATGACAGCAGTGAGAGAACTACCTAAAAAAAGAATGGTTGAGTTGGTCTTCCTGGCTGTGTTTTTCCTGAGGCGTAAGCCGACTCTTAAAAGTGATTATATTAACACAGGTAGTATGTCTTTTCTCATTGGGTTTTTTGCCTGGATTTGTCACCTGGTACGGAAGATTCTAATCTTTAGTACAGTACATACTGAAGATCATTGTGTGAGAAACAGTGCTGTTGTATGTGTGTGCTTTTATATATAGAAACGTAATAGCGGTCAGATGGAGTTAATGAGCTGGTTCTTTTGCTACCAGGAAACTGCAATGTAGTTTTAATGTCCTCTTCAAGATGTGGAAAGTCATTAGAATTAAAATTGTTCTACGTTAACATGCAAGCCTAGCAAAGCATTTTGCTTTCATTAGTCATGGTAGTTTACGTAGTGCTGGCTCTGTGTGTGAGGACTTCACAGTCATTAGCTCAGAACATGCTTCTTCAGTTAGCCTTGTATTTTAATTTATGGAGCTGACACAGTTAAGGGAAAACTTACTACCAAACTTCTGCCCACCTTCTTTGGTTTTTCCTATTTGAAAAAAAAGCAGAGGAAAAAGAAGAAATAAACAATTGCTCCATTGCAATTGCATGGGAAATAACTGTTCTCATTCTGTCTTCATGGTTTTGCTCACAGAGGAAGAGTTATTCAGTAATTTGTCCATATTCAATGAAACGTGTGTGAAGTGGCAAAGGAAAACTGGAAGACTGGGAGTGCAGGAGACGTACACAGTAAGTGGGGCAGCATTTGGGATGGGGAGTGGCTTTGTGCTGATTAATTCAGGTGAGTCAGCAGTGGAGATTGGTTTTGTGAGTATTGTTTGCGTGGTAATTTGTCTCACGCTTCCCAGTAAACTGCCTCGAAACCTGAGGGTGCCTGGGTTCGGAAGGAGAGAAATCCCTGCCCTCAAGTTAGGTGAAAAACTCACAAGCTGTTGGGGTCCAATTCCAGTAAATCATCTGAACATCTTGAATCTGTAAGAAGCATTTCAGCACAAGTTTCTGTTTCAGTGAAATTCCATTGTAGGGCTCAAGGTCACATTGAAGTAGACAACATTGCAAAACTTAGGCTCTGTCCTGGTCTGTGATGCAAACATTTCAACTAAACAGTGTATCACTTGCAGGTACTGAGTGTAACTTGTTTACAAGTGCAAGGTGTACTGAAATACTGTGCCTTGCTCAAGAGATTCAACCACGTTATATTTCAACATTTTAGAGCTGTTTTTTCATGGGAATTGAAAGCAACCTTGGTAACTACTTTTATTAATCTATAAACATAGTAGTAAAAGTTAAGATATAAATTCTCAGAAACAAGTAGTTCAGTCGGTGTTATTGAAAGCCAAAACAAGAGCGTAAGAATTCCAATGTTTTGAGAATGACAGCATACCAAGAAAGGTGGTTTTTTTGAGAATGTACGAATAGGGGAAAAAGGAAAACGGGGATTGTTTAGGAACTCCAGGGTGGGTAGGTTAATGTAGAAAATATGTTTCAAGGTTGGGTGATAATTTTGGGAAACAACCTGTCTTTCTCCTCCTGTGTTATAAACCAATATATTTTTAGTTTGAGTGCTTTTATTGAGCACTGCTAAGATGGCAAAAACAAGTTGCCAGTTATCCTGACAGTTCAAAACCAGTGCTTTTCATGTACGCTGTGGTAACTGGTGAGCTGTGCATCTCTTCAGTGTAATGTGCTCTGTGCACGTGCTTTTGCCTGAGTTCAGCTATCTGCAAGATACTTCAGAATAGTCAAAACTGAGGATGATGTAGGTGTAGAGTGCATGGAGTGAAGTTCAGAATGCAGTCAGGGGTGCCTTGAGCTCAGCTAGGTAAGTTTTACCTGTCCCTTCATCTCATACAAAGAACAGGTTTCTTTTTCGCTGCACTGGGACAATCATAGGGAAGCTTGTCTCTTACTGTTATTTAGCATTCAGTCTTACTACTGTTTCTGTAGGGCAAGTGGGAAAAAGCAGAAAGAAAAGAAAGTCGCAAGCAGATGTAGGTTCCATCTGTGCGCTGTAAATAAGACAGACTATTTACTGGCACCTTACTATTTGTGTTGGAGGTGTTTATTGGTCCACATTACAGATTCCTTCTATTTGTTGTAGAAATATATATAAAAAATATTCATAATTTAACAGCCAGAAGAAATTAAATATCTGATTTATTGACCCATCTTGTTGCACCAAAACAGTTGGTCATAAGCCTGTTGTTTTGATTGAGCTGATACTTTAAACCAGATGTAATCCTAGGTTCTCAAGGCTTAATTGAACTAGTATTCTGAATTTTGGAGAGCCACAACCAATTGCACCGTCGTTTTTGTTAATCGTTCAATAGTTCCACATACTGGGCCGAAGATGGGATGAGAAGACGTTCTCAGAAGATGCAATGTTTAACATCACTACAAGTGAAGATAATCCAAAGGTGTGTTTAGATCTCAACTCTGGCAGCAACTACGTAGTGAATATTACTACCATCTCTTCCACAAACATCACTGTCTCTGTTACAGTAGCAGTTCAAACAAAGGGTAGGTTGTGCTTTGTCTTCTCTGTGCTTATAGAAGAATTTACTGTGCTGCAGAGTTCACTGTTTTGGGTCTAGCAGACAGGATAACAGGCTGTCTCCTAGACTCTATCATTTGTTATGCTGACTACACCCGTGTAGCATCCTCTTTTTCCGCAAGACATTTTTTTTTCTACTCACTGTGGCCGTTGAATCTGTGAGCAAACAGCAGTGGCAGTAAGTGTCCTTCAGAGAGATTTGGCAAACTTGCTTCCTCAGAATTTGCCTTCTGGCTGAGGCAGGATTGATGCAGTGGCATTCCTGGCTGCATGGTGAAATTTCAGTTCATGGTACAGTGCTTATTGGTTTCCATTCTGTGCCTTAAAAACTGATTCTTTGCCTGTGGGAGAATTCCCTGTTGCTAAGCTATGTGATACTGTTCTAAGTGATGTAAGCATTATAGTTAATGTTCCTGTGTTTAGCAGTGATGAACAGTGTTCGGGCAATTTTTCAGTACTTGTAGCGAAGGCATGTTCTAACAGCAGGATTCTGTTGTGTTTTGGTCCTGAAAACTTTAAGCTTGCCATCTGACAGATTAATTCTGGTGAAACAGACCTTCAGAAATAATTGCCTTTGGAATCCACAAAAATGCTTTTTCTCACATGCTTTTTCTTAAAGGGTGTTGAAACTGTGACAAGTTGTTCTATCATAACTTTATTTCCATCAGAACGTCTGTACTCTTGTATGTTTCTGTCATTATAACCTCCCTAGGTCTGGACAAAGAAATGCTCTATCCTATCTCGATTTCCCAAGTAGCTTACTTGGGTTTTTCCAAAAGCCATTTTCTCTCGAAAATGTTCATGTTTTATTTACTGTGTTTGTTCATTCAAGAAGAAATGAGATTCTACCTCCTTCTCAGAAGAGAATTAAAATAAAAATTTTTGTTTTGTTTTCAGCTACTCATATTTGGTTAAGTTGAAGAAGGTGAAGTGTTTGTAATAAGTTGTTGCCTTTTTTTTAATTGTCTCTGCAGTAAAGGAAGCTTTCAATAATGTATTAATCTTTAATGACACCTGCTTGAAATGGCGGAGAAATGTCAGGGGAACTGATGTGGAAGACAGATACTCGGTAAGTGACAATCTGTATTTTTGAATCTAGAAAACAATTTATATCGATCACCTACGTGAAAAAACCAAATTTTTCAAACACTCACTGCTGGCAATGTTCTTCATTCTAATAATGTCTCTTACGAAAACCCGGGGAGTAAGCTTGCACAGCAACCTCAAAAAAGAAAGAAACCACCATGCTCTTTGGCAGACTCCTGTTCCTTGCTTATTTTTTTCCCTCTTCTTATCTGTTTTGCCTTCCCTCTCTGTACTTTCAACTTTGTCACGTTCAGGCCTCAGACTATTGTTCCAGTTCTGTGGAGTCAGTCTGCTCTGCCTTGTGATACGCCTTCAATCTTCTCGCGTCCCAGCAGCACATTTCTGCATGAACTTTATCTGCCAGGACTCTTGACCACGTACACTTGTCTCAAATCTCCATGTGCTAAGAGATGCTCAGAGTTTATCTGAAGGCATAGGATCTGTTTAAAGGAAAATTAGCACATAATGAAAATAAAGCAAGCATTTTAGTCTTTGTTAGTGGAGGAATGATCAGGAGAGGCCTGAAGTTAATAACTTAATGATTATTTGGGACATCAACAACAAAACAAACACACACAAAATCCATATGAAACAAGCAAGCAAAAAAACCCACAGGTCTATAAATTTGCCTGGAAACATAGCTGTCTGCAAGCAGATCCTAGAGGGTACTTGGTGTTTTGACATAGGTCAAAATTACTTGATTTTGACTTGATACTCGGGGTCAAACCAGAAAGGTGTTCATGTGAGCTTACTTTTATAACTCATTGCTTTGCACCATCAGGGTATACTACAATGAAGGTGCACTATTACTGGAAGCCTATATGTTAGCAGGAAATCAGGACTTGGGGGAAATTACAGTACTAGTGAAAAAGAGGATAGACTAGGACAAGGTGAAGTGAAAGAACTAGGACAATGTCAGAGCTGATCAAGAGGAACTGAAATTCGTATCAAATTTTGGAAATATTTGAATAACTGTTGGTGCCAACATTTTTGTCACTCTGTACACAGTGATGTGTTTTTCTGCTTTTACTTCTAATTTAGAGCATGACATGACTGAATGCAAGTCATATATTAAAACATTGCAATTTCCGTGCTGTGTTTGGTTACAGTTTCATGTGCAGGGGCAGCGTTGGTATCAGAAGGAGTTCTTTCATGAAATGACCTTCAGCCTTACCACACACAAGCAGACTCCAGAAGTATGTTTTGATTTGCGGCCAGGCACCAATTACTCTGTTAATATTTCCATGGTAGCTTTGAACTTTTCACTGCTCGTGTCCATGACAACACGAATCACAGGTAGGTCCTGCCATTTATTTAATCTATTTACAAAAGCACCTATTGGGTGCAAGAGGCTCAAGTGAAACCACAGTGTTGATCTCAGTGTTGTATGGTGGGTTGTTGGAGTGCTGTTTCCATGCTCAAAATTCTTCATTGGTGTTTGTTTTCATAGTTTTAATAGGATTGACAGTCCAGCAGCAGAAGGGGGAGAGAAATGGGGGTGTAGAATTTTGAATTGTCATTTTGGCACAGCAGGGAAAAGATAGTTTGGTGGGTTAGAATCACAGAATCGTAGAATCATAGGTTGAAAAAGACCTCTAAGATCATCAAGTCCAACCATCCACCCAACACCACCATGCCTACTAACGTGCCGTAGACACAAGATTGGTATCTAGGGGAGCTAGGTTAAATTCCCTGCCCTGTTAGAGAAAAAGAACACTTTTTCAGTACGAGTTCTCTTCACGGTGAAGTGGGGATAATGGCACAACTCCACTTTGTATGGCTATTTGTGACAACAGATATCACTAAAGTCTGCAGGGGTCCAGAGTACACAGAGTCCTGCAAGTACCTCAGGCAGATACCTTCATCACTGATTGGTAGATTGCAAAGCATAAAAGGATTTGAGCAAATAAGGTTTTGTAGGGAGAGTCTTGGCTTCACTGTTTAGCAAGATATTTGTATGGCACTAAGATGCTGTGATAAAAACCATCTGTCATTTTTAGCTCATTTCTTCTCTAGAAGAGTTTTGCAGCATCGCTATGCTGTAAGACGTTCTCTGTTAGGCAGTTACTGTTAACACTGTGAAATGGAGTGTTTGGTGCTGGTATCGTTCTTCCTATTGGGGCCACAAATTGGAGTAGGTGAGAAACGTGGAAGCTCTCTGAGTGACTGTTACTCTGTGCAGCCAGTAGATGGAACCAGTTCTCTTCTGACCGCTTATGAAGAACCGGGGAGTTGTGGGGGTTTTGAAATTGGTAGTATTACAATATTTTTATTAGTAATTTAAGGTTTTTAAGCTTCATGAATGGCAAAACATCTCTTGTTTCCTAAAGCTGCTGTTTAGGATATACAGTGACCTGGGTTTTTTTTTAATGATATTACAGTAATGATTTCATAATTAATTTTCAGATATTTTTCTAGCTGTCGCTCAGTCAGAAGTAGCATCCATGAGTTCATGAGTAATAAGCTGATGACTAGTAAGCTGTCTCATAATGTGGTTGATGGAGGTAATTTTTGAATATATACTCAGAGTGAAGGCGTAGCTCTTTCCTCTGTCATCCTGTGGTATTTCCTAAACTCTGCGGGATTGCATCAGGTCACTTACTTAGCAGAGCTCTAGAGAACACTTTGTAGCAGGTGCTGTGTGAAGTGCTAGTTGTGCCTTGACAGCTGGCATGTTTTCCTCTCTGCTGAGCTGGTGCTTTAACAAATGCACGCGCATAGCCCCAGAAAAGGTCTTCACGTAAAAGTTGGGTTATTTCCATTTTTAGAGAAGATCCTGCTACACAAACTGTTTTGTATCTGGTAGTTCCTTTTATTGCTCATTGAAAAAGGTTAGGTGTTGCTCTGAATCTTCATCCAGAACTTGCCACACAAGCACT
>Ga0065711_1003822_pt1 | contig 26201 bp, 20 predicted proteins | sample Hoacrofraction12_FD_59098 | JGI IMG/M metagenome (GOLD analysis project Ga0065711, IMG submission 59098) | Hoatzin crop microbial communities from Cojedes, Venezuela - Epithelial fraction 12 v2 (version 2) | ecosystem: Host-associated > Birds > Digestive system > Esophagus > Crop | place... | reverse complement strand
CCCCCCCCTTTTTTTTTTTTTTTGCTTGTCTAGTCAGAGTGAGGTATTGCAGGTCAGAAAAGCGATCCTCGCCGTAAGCAGGTGCTAAACACAAGCTCCCACAACTTAGTAGCGGTAACACTGAGATGAAACGGTCAAGTTCATACTTGACGCTACAAACCAGGAGGCCTGCCTCCCTCCCCGCTGTGCCAGGTGCTCTTCAGAGCCAGAGCAAGACCCTCCTTGCCCCGAGGAGTTTAAGCTCTGAAGAGGCAAGAAAGGCACGGGACAGCGAACAAGGCAATGGCATATTAGCGCTGGGATCGTAGGGGTGGAAGGGGAATGAGTTCAGGAAGAATCACTGCTCAGAAAAATGAGAGAAGGAGGAATAGAATGGAAAAACTGCAAGCTTTGGGTGAGGGGGATAAATGAAGCATTTTATCGGCTCCTCCTCGCCACAAAGTAGAATTCGACTTTGCCGTTTTTCTCCCCCAGTCCCCGCTCGGTGTTCACGTCCACGCTGTTACACCTCCCAGACTCACTGGGTTCGAAGTGTGAAGGCGGCACTGGTGATGGAGGTGGGCAGATTAAGGCCTTTGGTGATCTCTCGCCAGATCTTCTTGTTGATGATTTCCACCAGCCCTCCTTTCTCGGTCACCAGCTTGTAGAGCATGTAGAGATCCAGGATCTGCTTTGCCATGATGGGGATCCGATTGATGGGAGTTCCTGCAGGGAAACGGTGGGGAAGGAAACACGGCATCAGAGAGAAAAGGAGGCCAAGAAAACCAGCAGGTTGGGGCTATCGATCTCCTTTCTAATAGGAAGCTCAGGCAACTCGATTTGTAGCCTGACTTGAGGCCTCTCGATGGGCGAGTAAATGAGCTAGAGAAGCGTGGCTATATGGCATGTCCTCTTCGTGAAAAATCCTTTCCTGTAAGCAAAAGCAATTATCAGACAAATAATAACCTGCAGCTAAGAGCAACTTCTAAAATAGGAAGAGGGGAAAGTAGGGACTGTTCAGTCCTAGGGGCAAGGGAGCAGCACGGAGGAGTCATTTTGTATGAGCTCCCAGGGCAACCTTGGATAAAAATCTGTATCGCTTGTGCTCAGGAAGGAGTGGAGCATCCAGGGAACTCGAGCTGCTGGTACGCTGGGAATCGGCTCCCTCCCTCCCCAGGATGTGCTCTCCTCTACTGCTCGAGAGCCAGGCATCCTCACGGCCGCGGTGAGAAGCACCAGGCATCCGAGCACTTTTTGGAGCCCAAAGCAAGGTCCTGCTCTAGCTCCTCCCCCCCTTGGAAAACAGCTCTATCCTTCCTGTTCAGTTCTGACGTCTCATGGGTTAACAGAGGCAAGAAAAATCTGATTTTTTAACCTGACAGTGCCCTTTTAGCAGCACCTTAAAGTGATAAAGCGTGCAGGGTTTGAAAAGGTCAAACTAATGAGATTTAGGCAAGGGGAAGAAGAGAGGGGGGGAGGAAAATGCTGATGTAGCAAACCTTTTATTTTGCATAGGAAATACTGTCCTGGATCAAAGAGCCGTCCATCTGAGGTCAGTATCCTGCCTCCCACAACGGCCAGCACCAGCCTTTGCAGGAAAGGCTGCCAAAGCGCCGTCATGGACATTTATGGAATACCCAGCCCGCAGGGGAGACTTCTGCCACCGCTCATCAGCCAGCGATGCGGTCAGTGCCCCGAAGCAGAGCAGTTTATGGCCCTTGTAAATGGGTTTTACTCAGTTTAGTGAAAAGGAGTTCAGCTCAGCTCCGCAGATGTCCTCATTATACATGTAAGTGTAAATTTTTTTCCCTCCCCCTCTCTTTTCTTTTTGAAGCCTGCTATGCATTAGCTCACGGTACCAATTCCCACAGGTTAATGAGATGTCAGATAGAACAAGTGAACTTTTTCAGCTTTAAAAGGGCTGCCTTCAATTTCACCATGTTACTAACTCTTAAACTGTAAGGAAAGATAAAGAGCAACCTGATCGGGCTTGGTCTGCGTGCTCCGTCATTTTATATCTATCATATCCTCTTCTCCTCGCCTTGTCTAAACAACCCCTTCCCTAGCCACAACAGCAGAGTCCACAAAGCAGTAATTTCACCAGCTGCATCAGATCCTCTTCCTGCGTTTCGGAGACGACAGTTCTCTCAGGGAGAAGAGATAGAGACGTCTCCAAACTGCTGAAACGCGCTGCAGCTCCATCGCACCCAGCCGGCCGCCGGGCCCTCCCGAAAGGCCAGCCTGGGTCAATGCAAGCCTCGCTTGCTTCGGTTCTTCCTGAGCCACCATTTTGTCTCGGCGTGTTATTGCAAGGATGAAGAGCGCACCAATGGCGTCATTTCAGACGCACGGCGGGCTGGGAGCGATCATGTTACCAGCCTGAAGTTATCACTCATCAGATGAGCCACGGCCACCAGAGTCACACCCAGCCCGTTCCACGTGAAAAGCCAGGAAACAGTTCTCTCTCAGGGCTCGAAGAGCAGCCAGGGGTGGCTTTTTTCCACCCCAAAATGCCCCTTCTTTATCAGTTCAGCGTTTCTGCCCCAGCAGCAAGGCAAGCCGGTGCATCCCGAGCAGCACCACGCTGCCAGCAAAGCCTTCGCTCCGCCAGGGCAGGACCGAGAGCCTCTCCCCCCGTGCTGCTCAAAGCCACCCACGCATCCCCAATCCCATTTAGGGAATGGCATTAACCTGCCCAGAAGGGACTTTCATCCGGCTCTCCTTGGGCAGTGACCAGACAGAGAGGGAAAGGGAAGGGTCACGGGTAAGGCTCCTGGGCAAACGAGCCGCTAATAGGGAAGTATAAGGAAATATCTACTTTTTAATACACTGCATGTATCCTAAACACAGTCTTACTCTTCTCTAGATTCTCCCAGCTCTGCATTTGAAAAGGCACACAACTATACTTATCCAAACGCTCCTGTGAAAAGGACAAACATAATCTGCACCAGCAGAAAATACAGGCTGAAGTCCTGTTTCCAGAGAGCTGGCTCCTAGCTGCAGTAGAAGGAGCAATCAGACCCGACCTCCCACCTCACCTTCCTCCCCCTTTGACACCCTCCCTTCCCGAGGTTTGCTCTTAAACAGGACCCACAGACCAAAGCGCCCTGGAATTTAATTAGTACCTTTACAAACTAAGCTCAAACCTACAGCTATTTTGTTTTCCCCTGTGAAGTTTCTTTACGCAGGCTGAGAAATTTTACGGCAGGCACGAAACTGCTTCCATCTTCCCACCACGTAAGCACAGAGATGCATTTTCCTCCTGCGCTTTCTCTCAGGCCCGCTCAAAGTGGCATCTCCCAGAGCAAGCAGAGGGCGATTTGGGTTCTCGGGCCCGGTACATTCCCTGTACTTTTCAGAGCAAGCCAGGGCTCTGCACGTTCCCTAGGACCTGACTGCAGAATGGCTGCGAAGCAGGGAAAGGCTGCTCTTCCCAGCCCCCTCCTCCCCCAGCCCCTCTCGGAGGAAAGGCGAGGCGATAAAAGTCTTTATTGGAACTGCCCCCCAGCACTCAAACAGGAAAGGCTGAAAAACGAGTACCATGGGATGATTGGATGCTGAAGCCGAGCGGATCTTTTCACAGGCGGCTGCAAGGCTTGTCAGGGGCCATGATGGATTACTGTCATCTGGCAGCATCGGGATTAATGATCTGGAGGTCAGAGAGGAGAATTCCAGAGGGAAAGGTCGGCAGCCGGGGGCACAGCGTAAGACTTGTTGCCTTTTGATGGCGAACTCGTTTTACTGTACTTTCAAGCCTCTCTATTCTGCCGGCTCTCACGAGTGCTGTACATACTGTGCTTGCACAGAGCCGGAAGCCTTGCCCAACTCAAGGCGAGGGCAAGGAAGACGACTTGCTCCTCTCCTGGTTTGTTTGGTAAATTACTTTTTTCCTTTTAGTATAACCCCAGCTACACGATTATGGGCCATTCCTGCAAGGAATCAGCCAAAACAGGGGGGGACAAGGAGTCTGTTTCCACTGGAAAAGGGATGATGCACAGTTGATGAGCACGAGAGACCTAGGAAGACAGACTCTAGGGCGGGCAAACTCTGGCAGGAGCAAGAGGAATCTCCCCACGGGCTCCCGGTTTTCTGAAGGGAAAGACAGCTGTAACCACAACTCCGATTTTGGGAATAAAGCGTTTCCCTGGAGGAAGCCTGGCTGAGGCTATAAACATCTCTGTCCTTCAAGGCAAATAAGCAACCCCCTCCAGCAAGCCGTTTCACCCCCTTCAAAAGCCTCCTCTGTTCCAGGCAGACATAACAGAAGCCTAAAGGGCTTATACAGATAGGCCTGAATGTCCCCCTATGTCCCCGGCACGGGAGAGGCAGAAGGAGCAACTGTTTGATTTTCGTCCTTCAAGAGCTATTTAAGCAGGGACCGAGGAAGCTGTAAACCCCAGATAATCTCTGAACTCCTGTTTAGGTCTGTTGGCAACGAGACGCTGTCTGGGGAAGGGGCACTGGCTGAGCCATCAGCAACTGCTCGCTCCATGCCGGGCCTCAGCCTTTCCTCGTCCTGAAAGGGAACGAAGCTGCGGGCGACGCCTTCCTCGCCCATCCACGCACGCTGCCCGGCATGGGGTTTTTTTTTTCCAGTTCTTCATCCTATCTCAGCCAGATTTCAATCTAAATCTGAAGACACAGACTGACGTTAAAGAAGGAAAGCTGTCCCTCAGACTGTATTTGACCGAATCACAGAAAATCGGTCCCCTCTCATTTCGCAGGGGTTTGCCTGGCTGTGCGAGCCCTCCGTGACGGCGACCCCTTGTGCAGGGCCACCCTGTCCTCTCCCCTTGCTGAGCCGTGCCCACTGCAGGGAGTTCCCCACCAGTGAGCAGTCTAAGCTGCGACTTGTCCTGCACGCCAGAGACAAAGAGTAGTTAATTATACCCAGCCTGAAGCGCTACTTTTTCAATCGCCTCCCATTTTTTTTCCTAGCCAATTTACTGTCAGAAGTGTCCATTCTTTAGTAACAAACAAAGGAGGTGAGAATCCCAAGCATGTATTCAGCACAGCAACATTCAAAGTGCAACAAAGCATGCTCTGGAGTGAAAAATAGGTGCAGAGGGGTCATTTTTAAGCCACAAGCTGTACAGGTAAGGAAAGACCTGCTCTTTCGAACTTCCACTCTAAATACGCTCAGAGGAGAAATGGTATCAGGCAGCCAAAAGGAACAGGAGATTGGGGAAGCCCACAGTGATTTAAACTAATTTTGAACCATATCTTGAGGAGATCTTCGTGGTTCTTTGAAAGGAGACAGAGTAATTATGTGGTACGAATGATCTCCCCGCTCTCCCAGATAAAATTCAATTCAGCAGCAAATCAGCAGTGTAGGATCCGAGCAGATCACCTTGAACCCTGCCCTGTCCCAGTTCCTGGAATTCCTCTCCCAGGACAAACCCTGGCTGGCTTCACTGGCCTATTCAGCCACCCCGGCTGCTTCGCACCAGTTTTACTTGTTGATTGGGTTGAAGTCTGTCCCAAGCGCTCCCTCAATGTTAAAATAAAAAGCAAAGACATACAGAAGGGAAATCACCTCTGCTCTCTCCCTCCCAGTCTGTGCCACGGCTGATCTAATCTCTCCCTACACACAGCACTTCCACAGCGGGCATTCTCACCTCCCAATGGGAATGTCACCACCTGATCCGCAAGCCTGCAGACCATTAGACACTCCTATCAAAGCGGGAGCCGGGATAGAGGGTAATTAATCATGCTCTATTTGACAGGAGGCCCACTTCTTATCTGCACCCCTCAAAACGCCATCAGTTTCTGCTTCCCTCCTCAATAAGCGAGGCTGACAGCAGCCCCTTCTCCGATTTCGGCTGCTGAACGGGAGGCAGCCTACCTGGCATCCAGTGTCCCCATGGATCGGCCAGGCTCCAGCCACGTTAACCTTCCCGCACAGGGCGCTCGTCCAGCCCCGGCCGGAGAGCCCGGGGGATCTGCTCTCCGGTACCCAGCTCAGCCGCAGTCCCGCTGTTCGGCTGCTGCTGACGCAGCTGGCTCCAACGTATTCGCTATTACAAACTCCTTCCGTGGCTGTCGAACCGCCATGCGGCTGGTGGTGGGTTTCCATACATACGGTCTCTGAAACAAGGGGACAAACTTCTCCAGGCAAAGCGAGGTGCAAATGCAGAAGGTGATGCAAAGAAATGGCGGCAGCGGGTGAAAATAAAGGTTGTTCGGGCAGGCTGCACAAAGTCCCAAACTGGAGCATCTGCAGGTCTGCTGGTTCCACCTCCTGCCATCCACCCGGACACCTCTTCAGGGTTGAGCCACCGCTGCTGCCTGAGTACAGTGGTTCATTAATCATTTGAAAAACGTGTTGCTTAATTTAGGGGGGAGAAGGCTGAGAACACCTACTGCAAAGAGGAAGTACCAATACAAGGAAGGGCTGGAGAAGACCAGGATTCGAGGCGCAAACGTCCGGTCTCTGAGATGCTGGGGAGATACGTGACAACTGAACATCTCGATCTGCAGAGGAAGTGAGGGGCAAACCCCTCAGACTCCATCACTCGCTCCCGTACACGCGGGGAGGAGCACCTGGGCTTCGGAGATTGCTGCAGCAGGCTGCTGTCGGGTGAACAAGCTACAGCGAGGTTCGCGCAAAGCCACAACAGCCAATCACTTCACGTTAATTTCTTTTGTACCCTGCCCAATGCCAACTCAGCTTGTAACAAAACATCTAAGCTGCTGAAGTAGTCTTCGTGCTGGCTGAATTTAAAACAAGTCTCCTGTGCGCCAGAACCAAGAAAGCTCCTCATGCTATTTACGCATTAATTACAACTGCAGCTTCCAACATGATTTTTCTTTGGAGCTAAAGCAATATTCATTCTAAAACACCATTTTTCAGCTGCTCAAAAGCCAGGGATGTTAATTACTAGAACTACAAAATTAACTGTACTGGGTATTTTCTCAGAAAATATTTTTTAGATCTTTCCAAAGGGAAACTTCCAGGCTTTTTCCAAGTGAGAGAAAAAAATCTCCCGTCTCCATGACTGGAATGAATGTTTTGCTTTATAAAAAACAGAAGGGGAAGAAAGTTTGTTTCTCATTGGAAGGACTTGCTGATAACTACTTCTAAGTTACTTCAAGCTGACTCTGGAATATCAGCTTATAGACCTGGTGAAGACTTTCAGTCACCTGGCACCTGAGGCTGACGAGCAGGACACTCCCCACCAAAAAGGAGTTCCCAAGTGCTTTGCTTGGCATCCGGTTTTGTCCTAGCATCACTTCAAAGTGTTTCAGAACACGGAGAAGCACGTTCTCCGTTCCAAAAGGCTCAAACCACTTAAGGAACACTCTAGTTTCTCTTCGGATTGTGTAAATACAGAGGAATGTAAACCAGAACACCAGTTCCCCCCAAAACTTACGGACACTTAAGACTTCTTGTCCTTCTAACAATATAAAAGTGAAAGCCTAAACTATCTCACTGATCGCCACCGTCTGCACAAGACACTGGTCACCGTTTTCCCCGCGTCTCAGTCAGAATAGCTGACCAAAGCGGTTCTTTAAGGGAGGCATTCAGGAGGCAGAGATTTAGCTGAGTACAAACCCAAGGGGCTAATGGGGAGGAGGACTTTGCCTGGTCAGTTTGGACCATCCAGAACAGACCTTTGCAGTGCCTCGAGGGAGAATTTTCCCCTGCAGAACATCACCTACTATTTCAGGAAGCACTTGCTGTGGCTCAGCGTTAAGCAGGTAGCGTGAGCGAACGGTGCTGAGAATTTCTGTCTGTCGCTATCTCATTTACAGAACTGCATTGCTTAATTCAGATTCAAAAACTTCTCCAGGGGATCAAAAGAAGAAACCTGCAAAACTGAATCAGGAGAAGAATGAAGCCCATTCCCCGGACAAACATTCATAAACACCACTCAGCCTACAGATAAAAGAATCCACCAGTAAATGCTTTTGTCAATGTCGTGGATTTGTTGTATTTCCACAGCTAAAATGTGCAGACAGAGCACACAACAGCAGGAAAACATTAAAACCACACGGTCAGACTTACAAAGCCCCTTCTATGTATATACACATAAAAACCCAGAACGGTCAAGCCATCTGGGAAAACCAAGGTCACGCAGAAACCTTGAACAAAATTAGTAGAGCTGTACAATTGGAAACATTTTATGAGGTCTTCACAAAGGCAGTACTTCAAATGAACAAAACAGCTTCCCTTGGAAGGGAGCCTTCCCTAACACGCCGTGGCATGCAGTTAGACCTCTTCCCCACCAAACCTTTGCTCAAGAGGAATGTCTTGCACCAACACTGCTGAGCCTTCCAGCGGATCAAACGGTCCCGCTGCTCCAACCCTCTCCTGACCAGTGCCACTGGAATACAAGCGGCTCAGCTATCGGTGGCTGCCTCAGCCACCGCAAGAGTCACACCGCTAACAGTCCTTCGCCAGCTGGGGACAAAAAGCAGTCCAGCTATGCTACCTAGTACAGGCTATGGGGCTAACCGCTACATCCCTCATCATACCTACGCCTTCTACCACTCACAACAATGACGGAGCCAAAATTTAGCTCCAGGGTATGTTCACAGGGTGAGGAAGATGTGAAAAGGAGTGGGAGATGCCCAACACCGAGCCTGGTCTGAGCAAGTGAACTCGCCTACCTGACTATGTACATTGCTTTAATCCAATTCTTTTCAGTAATACGAAAGATGGGGGAACAGAAGATTACCCCGAGTTATTGTAAGGGGAGCAGCTCTAGCCTGGGCACCTAGCACCAGTGCCCTCAGCAGCAGGCAGAACAAATCCAGCCTCTGTACCTGCAACGCAGCCCGCTAGCAGAGAAGCTGCAGCCCGCGCCCTTAAAGAAACCGCCCTGAACCACAACCTTGCTCCTAGAGCGGTTCCTCATGCAGCAGGATGTTAAAAATACAGCTTCTGAGAAACCAGACCTCAAGACATCACGGCTCAACTTGTCACAAGACGCCAGGCCAGCAATGGAGACGGGGGGAAGCCACTGCTGAAGCTGTTTATCCCCGCTCCGTCTGAGGAAAGGCAACCTTCGGCTTGAGTCCGCGAAGGAGCCAAGAAAAGGGAAAGCGGAAGCATTAACACGACGAGCCAGCACCGTCCCTGCCGAGCTGCATTGGACCGGTCCTGCTGTAGGCCTGGCTGGAAGTTAGCCCTGCACACTAACTGCGCTCGCTCGTCGGCTGGTCTCCCCTCCTCTCCCCATCTGCCCCCTCAATCGCAGCAATGGTGGGACCCATTCAGCGAAACACATACAAGGAATAAAACACCCAACAAAGGAAGAGTTACAGCTTTCCTCTCATCTCCCTCTTCCATCATTACTGCCACTGAAGGCCCATTTTATCACTTGCAGCTGTGGTCATTCAGTGACAACCTGCTGTGCTCAGAGGCAGATGAGACCTGCACATTTGATCTGCATTAAGCCTGTTTCATGGCTTCACATTTCTAGGTGCATTCCTAACAGCAGCACCAACAACCAAGTCTTTTCATCCCTCCAGCTACTCAGTAGCTCCTGTGAAATCTGTCATGTATCTCTCACCTCAAGCTTTTTGGCTTCGGCATCGGGTAGCAATCTGTGCCCCAAACAAGGGGCAGCACTTCTCCAGCTCCTCCCGGCCAACAGCAAAATCCCCACCCTTACCCCAGCGATGTTTATGAGCAGAGCTGCTTTCCATTCCCTTCAGACACGAGGTGCAAATTAACCGGCTCTTCACACGTACTAGCTAAGAAACACAGCACTTTGCTCTCAGGTGCAATGAGCCCTGGCTGTATCCATCTTCGGGGCACTCTCGGAACAAGGCAGCTGTTCAGCCCTGTTTGGTTCAGGATGCTCCTTTGGCACATAAAGCAAGGGGAGGAGAAATGAAAGCCTGAATGGTGTCCTACGAGAACTTTGCTGTGGAAGCTCCCAGATTTTTGAAGATCCCAGAACAGAACACAGCGGGCAAGCCTAATCTGCTCACTAGCAAAGCAGCAACCCTGCTGCAGACAGCAGCGGGGAGAGCAGGCGTGGGACAAGCGGACAGCACAGCTTCTGAAAAGCCGTGCCAAGTCAGGAGATTTCCCTTGCAGTAAGGCGCAGCAGCTCAGATCAACAACACAAGCGAAGCTGCCTCCCATAGCTCAACACACGCCATTCAGTTCTCCGGTCACCCTGCAGAAACTCAGCTCCCCAGAGCCCTTCTGCCTATTTCTTTAGGGGTTGCCAAAATATAAAGCAAGCCCACAACTGCCCAGTACCCTGCACCCGAGCCAGTGCCCCAGAGCAAGGGCACAGAATTTCCAGCCCCTCTGGCCCAGGGCTGCCAGGTCACTGCACCTCTCGTCCATGGGCGCCGGGGCTCTTCTATTTCATTTCCAGCCTGCTAGCAAGCAAGAAAACAAGGGAGTCTCCAGAAAACAAATGCACTTTGAAATGCCCAGATGATTAAAAGCTAAACTCCTACAGCAACCAGCTGGTGGCCAGCTCAGCCCCTGCACCAGGAACATGCCAATTATAAATAATTAAAAGGTAATAGGAAGGAGATACTGAAGTATTAAGCAGATTTCTCTCTAGGTATCTGGAGGTTTCTATTGCTGCCAATCACACCCTTCAAATTGTCTTGCCTGTCAGTCATCCCAGCCCTTACATTAACATGTGAGCTCAGGTTAACATTTGCAAGTCAGCTAATTAAGCCTGGCAATGCCTCCGCACACAAAAGCCCAAAATATCAGCAAAGCCCGGCTCTAATTTTTAACCAACTTGGAAGCATAACCTCAAGCTGCTGGAGAGTGAAAATTCACACAGATCAGCTGTCAGCTCCAGCCATGCCAGGAAAACTGGAGGCGGCTGCGAAGAGCGCCTGCAACAGCCACCTTTCAGATAGCCTCTCCTCCGCTCGTCACCCAGCCATCCACAGACGGGGACGCCCCTGAAGATGCGCGCTTCGAAAGACAACTGGAAATGAGACTCCAGCTCCAGCCCGGCAATCAGGTAATTTCCAAACAGATGAGACTGAGCTGTCGTGTATTTCCACTTCACTCGACGCTCCGGGCACAGTACGGCTGCCCCCCCTCTAAAGCAGCACAGCCTGGCTTGTCTGGTCCAGCATGCTCCAAGAGCGTTATGCCGCGAAGGAGCAAAGGGTCCTTTTCACGTGCATTCCTCACACCTCACCTCAGCAGACTTTTCAGGAACAATGCAAAGCTCCGTAGCACAATTTAACACTTTTTGTCAGAAGCATCTTTGTTGGAAGAGTCTGTCTGGCCTGGCCTGCTTGGAGGGGCAATGAGCAACACAAAGGACTGACGACAAATTACAGAATCATAGAAAGGTTTGGGTTGTAAGGGACCTTAAAGACCATCTGGTTCCAACCCTCCTGCCATGAGCAGGGACATCTTCCACCAGACCAGGGTGCTCAGAGCTCCGTCCAACCTGGCCTTGAGCACTGCCAGGGAGGGGGCAGCCACAGCATCTCTGGGCAACCTGGGCCAGAGCCTCACTACCCTCAGAGTAAAGAATTTCTTATATCCAATCTAAATCTGCCCTCTTTACAGTTTAAAGCCATTATCCCCTGTCCTATCAATACACGCCCTTGTAAAAAGCCCCTCTCCAGCTCTCTCGCAGGCCCCTTCAGGCACTGGAAGGCTGCTACAAGGTCTCCCTGGAGCCAGGCTGAACAGCCCCAGCTCCCTCAGCCTGTCCTCGTAGGATAGATGTTCCATCCCTCTGATCATTTTTGTCGCCTCCTCTGGACCTGCTCCAGCAGGTCCATGTTCAGAGCTGTATGTTTCATACGATACCACACACACGTACATTTTTATTATGACTAGTTTGCAGCGAGGGAATTGAACTTTGATAACTGGGGGACAGAAAGAGACTCTTGCGACATCCCAGCTGAGCTACTTCACGCATGCATCGCCGCTCCTGCAGCAAGGAGAGATGCAAGTTGCTGACACTGCAGGGAGGAACGCGAGAACGTTTCTGCACTGTGCGCTTTGCACTCGGTTAACACAAAAGCACTAACTGGAAAGCTGACACATTGCAAATCTACAGGAAAATGGGGCTCGGTGTCTGCTGTCCCAGTCCCCAGACTGCACGCCACTACTCTGTGCAGACTGTGAAGGCATTCACGCTCTGCTTCCACATGCCACAGAAATCAAAGATGAGAAGCTGTGTGATCATGCCACCCAAAAAGGAGACGAGAGGATCCCCAGTGGTAGTCAGCCTTGTTTCAAAAATCCTTGGGGAATTCGGCTTCTCGGGCTCTTCGCTGCGTGGACAACTCGAGTATTCGGTAGGAGTGAGGGCAGAAAAATAGTGCCTGTGAAACTAAGTTACAGAAGAGTTCTTTCCTACTGAGCTCCTTCTCTCCCAAGGCAAATATCTCGAGTCTTACTGCTGCTCTTCCACCTGATCTGCAAGTTCAAGCGCTGGACTTGTTCTTTCAAACTCAGGAGGGAGGAATTCAAACTGGAGCAGCACCCCTCTGCCCTGTTTTACCTTATCACGTTCAAACAAATGCTCACTCACCCCTCTTCTGCATGAAGATGAAGAGGTCATCCAGGAACTCTTTCCGTTCAGGGTCACTGTCCAGTTCATAGAGCTGGGGGGGGGGAAAACAAAAATGAAGGCACAATCCGAAATGAGACAGAAAATGAATAGTATCAGCTTCTTGGAAAGGGAGAGCCAGTGTTTGCACTGGGGGAATGCAAGGCAGCCCCAGGCACAGAGGCAAGGCAAGGCAAGGCTGGACGCCTGAGCAATTCAGCGGACAAGGCTGCAGCGACAGTTTAGGACCCTCTTTGCGGCTCCCCTTGCCCAGCCCCTCAGGCTCTCGTCCGGGCACGGTGCTGACCAGCACCCTGAAGGGAACACGACGCAGCTCGGTTAACAGCACTGATGCAGAGAGAAAGTGAAGAGCAACTACCAAGACAAGCTGGACAGGACGAGGAGACAACCCGAAGGAAGGTGACAGAGGTTTGGGTCAGATGAATGGTCTGTAGCTTTGAGGCACCAGGGAGGTGAACTTCTCTGCAGCTTCTCCTAGCATCAAGACTCCCTCCTTCAGGGATTGTCACCTATGTGACAAACTCCAACTCCCTTAAAGGAGATGAAATGATAGAGCTTTCCTGTAACTACTAATGCCTGGCAGGAAAGGCTCCTCTAAAATAAGCCAAAAAGCCTTGAAAAAATATCAGACACCAGCCTGGAACCAATTTGCTGCAGAAATCATTTTACTCAAAGGCTTCAAAACCCAAGCACTGAAAACAAAGTTTCACAGGAAGCTCATTCCAAAGGAGAGCTACTGTATGCCAGCCTTATCCACTGACTTTTCAGGGACAGACATGAGAATATCATCTCCTACAAGCACCTCTTGAACAGAAAAATCTAATTTTCACCTATCAAGAATCCTGTGAGGCCACAAAGTGACAGGCTGGAAGGGCTGAAGTCAGTCTCTCACCAACATACAGGAGGATACAGAACACGACAGAAGACAGTGCCATACATGGAGCAGAATTTAATTCCTTCTCTTGTTTGCACCGAGAAAGACTTCTGCATCACTCCAAGGATTATGGTTTTTTTTTGCTGGTTGTAGCCACTCTTGTGGAGCAGCTCAAGGGAAAAGCAAAGATGGGAAACACGTATTTCAGCCTCTCCGTAGGTGCTGCTAGCTCCTTGGTATTCATCTAGCCCAAAAGAAAGAGGGCTTTTTGGGCTCAGTCCCTGGGAAGCTCTCTGCTTTCTCACACACAAGAAAAACGCACCAGTGTATTTGCCGAGCAATTAGCTGCACCCTTCCAGAAAGGGCCAGCTCAGTTTAAAATGAATTCCTCTAGCCGATGTGACACAGCTGCCACATTCAGATCCACGACCACAGTGCTAATCAGGTTCAAGAAACAAAAATACTCTCCTCCCAGCTTAGCATTGACTAAGGTTTTAAATGGCAAAAGTCTGGTTATGAAGTCTTAGTTCAAACTACATTCCAGTGACCAAAGGCAACAGAACAGATATACAGATAAACAACATAATAAACAGATATCTAGATAAACAACAAAAATAACAGGTTTGTAGGCAGAGGGCTTCAGGACAGAGCAGTTTTCTTACAGATTCTCTACAGAGGAACAGGAAGGGCTCCGTAGTCTCCCTCTGCCACAGATCCTGGGAAGAATTCCCCAAAGCTACCTCTTCCCCAAACCCCCAGCGATCACACTGACCTTGGCAAAGTCTCTTGAAATTTCTCTTCCTCGGCATCCATCGCCTTCATCGCTCCAGGTCACGTTGCCGTTCTAGGGAGGGAGAAATGAAAAGCTGAAAGGATCGCCAGGGAAACACTTTGCAGACAATTCCAGAAAGTCTTGCAAAGGTACATTTTTGGGCACAAACACACGCAAAAGCAGCCGTGGGCTCAGACCAAAAAGACGGGGACGTTTGTGCGTTTGCCACAGTGCACTTCCCTGGAATCTCTGACACTCAGCCCAAAGCGGGAAGCAGCATTTCGCCTTCAAGGGAACTACTAAAGGTAAGGGAAGTTTTTCAGCTCTAAGATTTTTTTCCCCCCGTAGAAACGTATCTTGAAAATAAAGTTTTATTGATGCCAGGGAAAACCAGCCTAGAGGAAAGCCCCCAACACCTTCACCAGCCGCCTGCCTTTATCTGCTAAACAGAAGCAGGCTACGCCTGCTGGAGCAGGTGCTTTGCTGTAGTGAGGTCCAAAATCTGAACAGAGAGGTGCTGCTTTTGCTCTCCCTGTCCATCTTTTCACCAAGGGGACCTTCCAGAGCCCCCGGTGAAAGCTGCGGGTGCTACCTGGGCATCCTTCCTGTCTGTTTGCTGGGTGACACCTAACACACATGGAAATGCCCTTCTGTCCTCCCCCCGCTCGCCTACAAAACCAAAACACGCCAAAGGAAGAGGGAAATAATCCCACTGGAAAGCTTCTCGCCAACCCCGGACCCTTGCTCCTGCATCTGGATTCTACCCACAGAAATGGAAAGCTCAGCTTTGTTGGATTAAGGCTCGTTGTTCTTAGGAATTAAAAGGATTACTCTAGTTAGGCCTGTTCTCCTTGGTACCTCGTCATCCTGAAACCAGCACCAGGGTGGAGACCTGCAGAGGCAGCCTCTGGCTGTGTGGAAGGACCAAGACCAGAAGAACAATTCTGATAAACTGTTGAAGCACCTTTAACCCATAAAATTCATAAAGCTCCGGTAGAGCAAGCGCTCCAGAGCCACTCAAGGAAAGGGAACAGCCAAATCCACCTGGCAAGGTAGCTCAGACTGCCCTGTCCTGATAAACACGCAGCTTCCGACCCAACGCAGACACAAAAGCACTGAAGACAGAAAGAGGTTTCAACACAGAAAAAAAGAAAAGCATGCGAATTTGAGCAGTGGTCCAATATCTGAGATCTTGGAGTCATCTGGTTGTGACACATACATTGAATTAGAAAGATGAATAGCTCTTGTCAAAGCCAGGCAAAGCTACTTTTCCCCCTTCAAAAAACACTGCAGTGAGCTGCCCTAATGCCCGCTGATTTAGTTTGAGCCAGTAATTCCTGCTGGAAAGTCAATTATCCAGTGAGTCCCATCAACTGAAAGATATTTAATGGGGGATTATTGCCACTTCTGTTATGTCAGCTGTTTATTACGGCAGATCAATTCCCAGCCCTCTCTAGGAAGAGATCTGAAGACTGGTTTTGTTCACAGGAGGATTCATCTGGGTGTCCTTTGCTGGCAGAGAATAAAAACACAGGGTTTTTTGCTAATTACGGTAACATTCAGCTGCTCCTAAACTCCCACTGATTGTTAACTCAGACCAACGAACCTATGTGAACAGTCAGGAGAAGACACAAGCCAGTCTCTCCAGGAGGCAGCAGCGATCTCCCACACCCAGCTTCGCACCCTCCAAGGCGGAACGATCTGTAGAGGGCTGAGCTGCTTTCTTCCATGTTAGTGCTCCATTATGAACCCAGAGAGCAAAACCGCTCATGGTGTTAAACCGGGTGCTCCGAGAAGCAAAGCGCTTGCTTTCACAGGGAACTTCGCTCATGCTGAGAGCTTATTCCGCTGCACTTGAGGACAGGGACAGGAAAGAGAAGGTGGCTGAAAGTAGGTACAATGCCCTACTGCCAGTGGGTTTGAACTTCATAAAATTCCCAGGAATTAAATTTTCCATGGGATTAAAAATTATTTAGAAGTTATTTGTTTTCTTTAAAGAAAAAGGATAATTGGGAACAATAAATAAGATTAAGGTTTGATTCAGAGCAAAACCAGAACGTATGCACCCTGCTTCCCGTACCTACATGCCGAGATGCTCAAGCCCAGAAGCAATGCTCCCCTACACCTCGCTAGGGAAAAGCGGCTTCAAGCTAGCCGAGGCCAGCAGTGTTTTCCATATGTCCAGAAAACTGGCAGAGCTGGCTATCACCTGGCATGACATGGAGCGAGCCGAGGCAAGAGGCAGCAGACAGTATTAGCCTTTCCTCCAGCAATAGCTGGGGAGGTTCAAAGCCAGTTACCACTCCCCAGGTTAAGCTGTTGGGAGAGATAAGGAGCACGCTTCTGATCCGCCTCGGTGTAAATCAGTGAGGGTGCACTGCACTGACACACGGGGTGGGAAGACGCGAGGACAGAGCGCAGGTTTGTTTTGGGTAGCAGCGTTAGCAAAGTCTCGGGCTGGCATGAAATGTCAGCTCAGCAGCCGGGGAATAAAGCCTTATTTATTCAGAGGACGGAATACAGGCACCGACAGGCACTTTCCCAGGGCTCGGCGTTGATCTGAGGGACTGCTCTGCTCACCAAACCCTTGGGGTCCGTGCCAAGGCTACAGCCAGAGACACCCAACATCGGCAGCGGTCAGAACAGCGACTCGAGCAGGTAAACCAGCAAAGAGCCCCACGAAGCTACTGAAGCAAGAGGTGCTCCGTGGGGCGAATAAACTACATTCTGCGCAGCAAGCAAGGTCGGCGGGAGCTTTGGTATCAAGCTTCCTTTCCATTCCTCCTAGGAAAACAAAGTTACCCTACGCTGAGAAGCCCTCCTCTGTACCAACAGCAGGAACCTGAGAAATCAATGTATCCTCACAAGTCATTAAAAGACCTTTGTATAAGTCAGGCAATTGTGGCAGGAAGGAAAAAACACTGTTCAGAGAGGCAGGTCATTCTCTGGGGAGAGCCCTGCCTCTCCCTCCACCCCTTTATATCGAGGGCATTTGCTGCTGTTTGACAAACAGCCCCGGCCTTACCACGGGAATGAATTTATCTGGTTTCTTGCAGAAAAAGGCAGCAGAAGTGGCGCTTGAGCCCCCAGCGTGAAGCCCGGGTGGGAGGGCAGAGGTGTCGGGCAGGGCTGGCCACCCTCAGGGGCTGCTGCAGAGCCAGGGAGCCCCCCCTCTCCGTGCTGCAGACCCCTCCGAGGCCGTCGGAGCCCCCGGGGCCACCCTCGCCCCGAGAGGCTGCTGGCCCCGGCTGCAGAAGCAATTATATCTGGAGCTATTTTAGGATTACTCCCTAACCACCTGGAATATCTTATTAGAGGGAAGCTCAGATGTCCAGAGCAATTTTGTTTTCCAATCCTACATTCAAAAGCCAGTTTTAACCCTGAGTTGCCAAGCAGACCGAAAAGGAGGAGACAAACACCTTCCTGCTTGTCCAGCCCATTCTTCTGAGGACAAAAACCTTGCAAACAAGCAGCCTCAGCCCCTCCCTGCGGGACACCTACCTCTCATCTCACACGTTTGTCCCTCCCGGAGACTTAGAACTAATGAAAACCCTGTGCTTGATAAAAAAAAAAGCAAAGTATTGACGCAAACGGAACAGCAGCTCATCGTCTGCTTCTCCAGTTTTGCCTGCACAAATTGCAGTTCGTGTGCAAGCGGAGACACTGATGAGAAACTGGGAATGCTCCTTTCCCAGGTCATTCCTGCCCCCCCGCCCCAGTTTCACACAGCTGTTTGAGGGGGGCTCAGGTAAAGCCCACTGAGGTTTTACCAGACTACAAAGTTGTATTCAAATGGCAAACTCTGAACTGGACAGAACCCACTAAAGCTTTAACACGTAAAAGAAAAGAAAACTTCCAGCACGGAACTCCGAATCATTCGGCACCTCCTTTACAGCAGAGCTGCAGTTTTGACAGAGGTTTTATGCCAGAAATCTGCTGAAAAACCCACTTAGAGACAGGGCTAAATGTTGCAGGGAAAAAAAAAGCCCCTCTACTACCCCATGGGTTAACGAAAGCACCGAGTCAATGAAAAGGTACGGGAGCAGCAATTTCAGGATTATCAGGGAATCCACAGAAATTCCTTTTGTGGGTAGAGTTAAGCCTTAGGAAGTGAAACAGATGCTATTATAAAGAAAACTGTTGTACTACAAAACGCTGATAAGATCAGGACTACTGCCCTGAGCTGCAAGTTCTCAAGCATGGAGAACCAAGTTATAATTACTGCCTGCACAAGCTGCCTGCTAAAGCTCTGCTGAAATTGGAATAAACCCTTCCCACTCTTCCTAATAACAGAGCTCAATTCAATATCTTCAGGCTTCAAAGACGGGTTTTGAAAACATCTTAGTGATTTCAGGAATGGCAGGGAGGATGGGGAAGGAAGGAAAGAACGGACTGAAGTTAACAGATTAATTGCCTTTTTTTATGACGTTTCTTTTATGTGCTCCCATGACCTAGTGACTGCACCACCAGCACAATACTTTGCAAAACAGGAATCTGCTTCCTTATCCTTAAGGAAAAGTTGGACTCTCTGTGAATGACTCCTATTCACAAATACTCAGAGGAATTAACTAAAATGTCAGCGACAAGCAGATTTGTTCTGCGCTGTATGGCTGTGGGAAGAGAAATTCTCACGGCCACATGAGAGTTGCAGATTTACCCTGAAGTGAGAAAAATCGAAGTGTAAGAATACAACGCAGTCGAGCTCCTTCCACCTCCTGTCTCCAGCGTTAGCTGCAGTTCCTATAAATTGGCACCAAAGGAGACAAGCTGCAACTACTCCTAAAGATAAATCTCGTGCCCAAACAAACCCCCAAACGAGTCATATCTTCCCTGGGATGCAAACGAGCTCCTCGCGCTGCTCCTTCGCTCTGCCTACAGCCGCTGCAATACAGCATAAGCTCGATGAAGGTTGTGGAATGACCCCTTGGGATGAAGATCTAGGGGAATTCTCTGATCCCTGGTACCAGTTGTTTGCAGGCTGCTGCCTACAGCCAGTATCGCAAGCGGTTTCTTGGCTCTCCTCTCCCATGCGCTATTTGGTCTATTAAACAACAAGGTGACTTTATTGCTCCAACCACCGACGCTGTACTTTAAATCACGTATCAGCATGAACTCCGGGTCAGGTGCTACAGCGGAAGCGGACTGTCACAGGGATGAAGGCTTCATCAAAAGAAACCTAAACCCTGAATTTCAAGAGAAGTGGCAACTGGCAATCTGAGAATCAAAATCTAACAGAAGACAGCTTTCAGTAAGAGGGGCCAAATACCTAACAGCGGCTATTAACGAAGAATTCTCCTCCCACCACATCATAAATAGAAAAACACCCAGTTATACGCATAAGGAATTAAAAATCCAACCCTTGAATTGGGCCCTGGATATCTGAAGTAACTAGGAGGTGAAAAATGCACCGCGTGAAATGCAACATTTTTCTCCCCGGGACCTTCCTCCCCCTGGATTAACGCGCATCTCCTGAGCCATACCTCAACACGCGCAACACTTGAGGCACATACTTAAGGTTATGGAATCTCAACCACTCATTCCTAGACCCTAGAGCAAAAGCAAAGTAATTATTTTAAGCTGAGTTCTCTTCATAAACGCCACGACCTTTGTAAAAGTTTAGGTCAGGATTTTCAGGAGTGACTGGTGATTTCGGAGAATCCTACATCCCCCCAAACCAGACCACAAACCACTCTCTGAACAGCTCTTGATGGAGAGCTTACCTTGCTGCGTTTAAGGCGCTGTTAAGTACCGGCGGATGCCTGAAAACCTTGGCTTTACTTTGACATTCCATGAAGGAATGCACATGCTAATGTGCGCGCTGTAGTAACAGCCGGACAAAATCGCTCGTGCTAGAGGACCAAGCAGCACCAGCGAGATTGCGGCCGTGGTCCTGCCTCTCCCCAGCAACCAGAGACACCGCCAAGCGCTGCAAGAGCCCACGGGATGAGGACCCACACCCAAATGTCTGCTAAAACCAACATTTTTCACCTGTGGAATGAAAAACTCATTTTTCTTCAAAGACAAGGAGCCCGCAAAGCCCTTCTCGAGGATGGCTGCGGGAGCCCTCGGCTGTCAGAGCCGTGATGGATTTGCAGGGGCCTCGAGCGAGCCCAAGCAGCGAGCGAGCTGGAGCACACACCCCCTCGCCAGCTCTTCTTTCGGGACTGTGGCTCCCTGAAAAGCAACTCTACTCCCTTGTTGTTTTGTGCTGACAGGATTCCCACCGCCCCCATGTCATAAGCTGAGCCAGCTCTTTTGTCTGCCAGCTTGTTCTACAATTATTTGCTCGGCTGTCCGAGACCAAACAGAACGGCGCTTCATCTCGCTGGTAGTTTCCACCTCTCTGCTGCCTTCATGCTGCACACCTTCCAGGCAATCTTTGCCTCATGCTTTCAAGATACATTTTTCTCAAAGGGTGTCACAATCCACACTTGAAAGGAGAAATAGCAGTGACTTTTTCCTCCTCCTCTTCCACAAGCAACAGCCATTATGCATACCACAAACGCTCCCAGAGCGGAGCTAGCTGGGAGCAGTGTGTGCTGACTTACAACCCTCCATCTCAACAGAAGCTAAAAAAAGACAACTTCAGGACTCATTTTGAAAACAAACTGGAGAACACAGGCACTTCTGCATTTGAGCCTGGTTTTTCTGCCTAACATGACCATTTTACACAAAAACAAAGCCCGGTATCTTTAAAGTCTGCCTTTGAAACGAAAAATTTCAAGGCTCGCTCTGGGTCAGCGTGCTACCATTTCGCATACAGAACTACGCTGACAGTCCACGGTCGCACGCATGTTTCTCCCCCTCTGCTGTCACACCAGCTAACAGCTCTTGCCCGCTCCCCTGGTTCAGTCCTACCTCCACACAGCCCCCGGCTCACCAGCTCTGAACGGGCACGCCGCGGTTAAATTTTTACTCCCTGGTATGCAGACTCCACTAGTGAACGCAAACAAGTTGATCTGCAATATTTACCCTACTCCAGGTGAATACACTGCACCAGCATCCCCAGTACTGGGCACTTCCACACGGCCTTTGGAGCACACCGCAGCACCTTAATAACGTCGCTCACCAGCGTGACTATGCACAGAAACCGTGCCTCGCTGGGGCAGCCCATCGGGCCCAGGACTCCAGTGACAGCAGCAAGAGACAGTGTTTTGGGACAACACGTGACGCTGCCCGCTTTCTGCCCTACGCTCTCGCCATCCATAGCTGCTGTAGCACAGTGCACCCCAGATATCCCTTTATAATCCATTCCTTAACTCCGTGTCCACGCATTGCACCAACTCCTTTCTTCACTGCCGTACTGCCTGCCTCCCCAGCAGTGAAACAGATCACTTCAGAGCAGCAGCAGGAGGGTTGTTCTTTTAGTTTTGCTTCCTGGTGAAGTTTTGTGTGCTTTGGCTTCCAGAACAAGTTGGCCTGGAATCAAGCTAAGCTGCAGCCTACCACCAAAATACTTGATTACTGCTGAAATGGGCCAAAGTATCTGGAACAGTATTAGTGCGCAACATTCCAATTGTAAAACAGGGGGTTTTTCTTTTTTTTTTTTCCTTTTTTTTCTTTTTTTTTTTTTTTTCCCCTGCTATTCCACATCAGCTAAGACCAGATCTGGCATGCTTATGGTCATTTGTCTTCCCAGAACAGGGCAAACGACCTAGCAATCAAGCCTATTAATTAAGATTCGCAGGACTCTCACACAATCAGCAAGAACTGCAGCGAAGCACAGTGACATACTCACTAGCACCGGCCAAGCTAGAAATAAAAACCACCAAAGACCAGTGCTAACTTTGGTGTTTGTTTTTCTTTTTTTTTAGAAAGCGGTCCCCTAACACCAGAGTCCTGCCTGCTCTTCTCCACCCAGCGACCTGAAAGAGGAAGTTTCCGCCAGTCACTCTGCTCCAGCAGATTCTGAAGCAATTTCTCTAGCGACCGTCCCCTGCCCGACATACCCACCTCATTTCTCTGCAACCGCTTGAGCAACTCCTTTCCCAACCCAACCCCTCGAGAAGCAAGCGCAGAGAAAACAGAGAAAGGCTGCTCCGCCAGCACGCTTCATAGCCAAACACACCGTTCACCTGGCAGCTTAAAGGAGTTCCTGCCGCCGGTGTCAGTGTAGGAACACCAGACTGGGACAGTTTTGCAGGAGCAGCTGGACAGGAGCCTACAGGCCACGCCGAATGGAATGGGAGAAGAAATAAAGCTTGCTGAGATTTAGCAACTCCTTGAGCGGCTGCCTGTGACGGCACAAATCAAACCGTCTTGTGCACGCTCCCCACAGCTAAGGGGAGAGCCTGCCCTGAGCGTCTTTTCATGAACCTTTAACCACCTGCGGTTCACCAGCCACCACGCAGCAGCTCCAGCTTTTTTACTTTACATAGAGCTTGCAGAAGGGAAGGAGAAATCGGCTCTCTGTGTGTTCATAGAAGTTTTCTTAGTCACAGAGCCCCACCTGAAGCAGAACCTAACTTCAGGCTCAGGCTGACATCTCGGCACAGGACAACGCGGCCCAGTTCTTTTCTTTCTTCCAACCATGCCGTCCTGCGGCTCACCTTCACAACGCACAAATACTGTGTGCGTCTCTCAACGCCTGCTCAAGTCAGCTCCGTAACAAAACAGCACCCAACAGCTACATGAACTGAAACACCCACTTTCAACAAAAAAAAGAATTCTCGAGCCTCTGGCTTTTATCTACAAGGAATAATAATTCTTCATTCAAGCACAGAATTCACCTCCTACCAAAACCAAGCAGGAGCAAGTTAGTTCCTTCCTTCCCACCCGTGAAATGCCAAGCGGCTCCGCTCCCTCGCAGCAGGACACGCGCTCTGCCCGCACCCCTGAGCGGATACCCAGCCAAAGCCCTGCACCCGGAGCTCCTACACGAAGTGGTTAGAGATGTCGTAGGCGAAATAACTTCAGTGAGACATTAGCAGGCAAGTGTCTGCACCAAAAATAAATACAACACCAGCCCGTTTCAACCTGAATGGCACCGCAGCAGTGAGACAGAAGATAAATGAGCCACAGATCAAGCCTCTACCTCCCTACTAAGGTTCTTACGGACTGGGGCTTCTATATCATTAGCTGGAAATCTGCATCTGTAAAGCAAATCAAGTTCTGGTGAAATCTCTTTATAAAAGAATAAACGTGGAAGAGTACGCCAGGGAAGCGTCGCTCCGCATATGCCCAGTTCTCGCGCTCTTTCCAAAGCGCTTGCAAACAGCCAGAGCTGGTAACAGGACACTGGGCTAAAGAAATCCTCGCTCCGACCGAATACAGTTGTCCTTAGTTCGGAAGGAACGTTAACACTGACCTGTTTGAGCTGCTCGTCCAGCCGCCAGCTCTGCCGTCCAGCCGGGGAACTAGCATACGGCTGCTTAGTAGTGTCTTTACCCTGTTCTTCCTTGCCCTGCTGTCCCCGCTGGTGCCCCGAAGCCGGGAGAGGATTAGAGGTAGAGGCCACTCTTTGGTTGTGATGGGCAACTTTGGGAGCATGAAAATATTTCAGAGCGGAGCAGGTTTCTTTCCCAGTCACGTCAGCGCCATCCTCCAGATCGCCACCTTCCAAACCCCCTTCCTCTTCCTCCTCCTCCTCTTCTTCTTCCTCCTCCTCATCTTCCTCCTCCTCTTCCGGCTCTGAATTCATGCTGCTCTGATCAAAAGCCCGCGTAGCTCCAGCTGCAGGTGGGCCTCTTGCCACGGGCCCGGCAGCGGAGCCGCCTGCAGCCCTGCCAGATGTGGCCGCGAGGACAGCCTGCTGCACAGCCAGCTGCTGGGTGTAGAGCAGCTGGGCTTCCCTCATCTGCTTCTGCTGCCTCTCCCGGGAATCCATCTGCAGAGGCGCCTGCTGCTTCTGCTGCTGCTTCTGCAGCTGCTCGACCACGGCTTCCAGCTTCATCCTGCAGTTTGCATGGCTGGGAGAAGAGGGGGGTGTGCGAGGCTCAGTCTGGCAGGGCTCAAGCCGCAACCTCGGGAGATGGGCGGAATCTGAAAGATAGACAAATATTTGTCCGTATGAATATAAAATGCTTTCATCTTTTCCCCAGGAAGAGGATAAATAGAGTGCAAAGCCAATACTCTTTCCTGTGCAGGAGACCGTGAAACAATCAGCTTCATGTTTAACAGCCTCAGGCTCAAACTTGCATTCAATTTTCAGACTGTTTAATTGTATTTTCAAGCCGAACACATTTGCTATAACGTCAGTTTGATATACCCCAAAGACAGCAGCTGAAATGCCTTTGTCCGCTGTCCCAGCAGTTCGGGGTAGTTTTTTTTTTTTTTTTGTCAGAATCCTTCCACGCTTCCTAAAGAATTGCTTTTGAAATGTTAGGTTTAATGTGGAGGGTTCGGCCCTTCTACAAACACTGCCTTAAAAGGAGATAGCCAGGATGATAAGCTTGGCCATATTTCTATTAAAAAATGGGCAGGAATTTATCGCACACCAGTCATTTCTCGATTCTTCTATGCTTTCATGACATCGCTAAATTCTTTACACTTGACATGTCTTTCTTAAAAAAAAGAACTATAATTAGCCATTGTCTTCCCCAAGGAGAGCGAGACGAGAGCAGAGCAAAGACCACTGTAGCCCGAACCGGGCTGCCGAGCAGCGAGCAACTCCTGCCTCCGGTTCCCAGCGCTGCCAGCACATCCCAAGCCCCGGCCGCGGCCTCCCGGCGACGTTCCCGGCCGAAGGACCCATGAGCCTTCCCAGCCCTCCGCCGCGACCTGCCGTGAGCCTGTGCTGAGCCAGCACCAACCTCCTCAGAGCAGAGACCAACAGAACTGACCACAGCTGGAAAGACAGCAGACACCTACAGTAAATCCAAGCAGGATGACTACGCCTTTAATCCCCAGCCATTAAAACCAGTATTTTGGACTGTGTGTCGCGAACCGGACCTGCTCACAAAGACAGTCCTTCTCGGCTTCTCACCCCCCCCTCCCCTCCATGCAAAAAGATGCTTAAGCAGGTCTCCCTCGCTGCCCTTCAAGGTTCACCGATATCAAAATACAGTCAGCTCAGAGAAACAAAGGAAAGGCCACCACAAACAAGCCATGGAGTCTCCTGGCCACCTCCCACCGCCTTGTTTACAGCCAGTGCTGCGCCGTTCGAGCCGCTCACTCGAGAAAAGAGACCATTTCGCTAACGCACGCTCCCCAGACGGACCCAGCTCTGCCCCAGACCAACAAACAACCTGCCAGGTACCAGCTGCACAAGCGAACGGCGACTTCCAGCACCCCCGGCGCAACTCCACGCCTTCCTCCGAGGCGCTCGGCCCGCGCGCCGGCTACGACGCCCAACTCCTTTCTCTGCCGCAAACTCTTCCCCACGCTAAACGACAGCCCGGCGCGTCGGTGTCTTCACCTCACCGGCAGCGGCAACACCTCTCACTCGCCAACGAAACGATACATAAAGTGGATTAGTGGTTCGAACGTCGGGAGCGGTAACGCGGCGTCACCTGGCCGCGGCGTCGAGAAGCTGGGAAGGCCCAGCTCCACGCACCCGCTCGCCCAGTCAAACCACAACGGACTGGTGCAGGTGTCGCGACAGCCCCTGAGCCGGGCTGGGTTGCCGGAGGGGTACGGGGCAGGGTAACGCACGCCTCGGCTACGAGGTCAACCCGCCGGGCCAGCCCCCCCTCAGGCCCCGGTACCGAGCAGCGCCGGCCTTTCCCGGTGCTCAGGTACAGTGGTTCCGTCGCGATATGGCGACAGGGGACGAGCGCCGCGCCCGAGGCCAACGGCCTTGACCCCCGCCGGTCTCTCCCCCCCGCCGCAAGCGTTTCCTCCCCGCTTTCCGCGTCTCTCCCGGGAGAGGGCCCCGTTCAGCCCCCCGGTCCGCACGCACCGGGGCCTTCCCGCGGCCCCCACCTCCCGCTTTAATTAAGCGGCCCCTGGGATGGGATTCTTAACGAGCTCTTCACGGGGGGGGGGGCAAGGCCTGCCGCCGCCGCGCCCTCCCCAGCGGCAGCCCCCGAGGCCTCCCACCCCAGCTCCCTCCGCGCCGTCCGGTTGTACCAGAGGCCTCCGGTGCCCCGTACCCACCGCTCACCAA
>Ga0065711_1033047_pt1 | contig 26202 bp, 7 predicted proteins | sample Hoacrofraction12_FD_59098 | JGI IMG/M metagenome (GOLD analysis project Ga0065711, IMG submission 59098) | Hoatzin crop microbial communities from Cojedes, Venezuela - Epithelial fraction 12 v2 (version 2) | ecosystem: Host-associated > Birds > Digestive system > Esophagus > Crop | place... | reverse complement strand
TCTTTCCACATTCCATGGACCTTTCTCTTCCACCTGATCTCCACTAGAAGCTCCTTGTTTAACCATGCAGGTCTCCTGCCTCCTTTGCTCGATTTCTTTCTCAGGGGGATGCATTGCTCCTGTGCATGGAGGAAGTGTCATTTAAAGAGCAACCAGCACTCATGGACCCCCCTGCCTTCGAGAGCCCTGGCCCATGGGATTCCTCCCAGTAGCTCCTTGAAGAGGGCAAAGTCAGCCCTCCTGAGGTCCAAGGTTAAAAGGGGTTAGTTCCTGATAGGGGCTGGGAGTCCACTGGAACCAGTCTAGACCGATCCTGCTGTATGGATGGGAGCCAGGAGAGAACTGAGTTTGCGCAGAAACAAAGGTCAATCAGCAGACACCGTGATGAAGAGGATGGGCCTTCATCTTGGGACCCACGACGACCACCACTAGGAGGCACTGCGCAAGTACAGCTGGGAGGAGTCTATGGAAATTGATTCTTGGAACTAATTACAATATGGAAATTATTTCTCGGAACTGATTTTGATATGCAATGAGGATAGATGCATATGTATAGGTGTATTGGGAAATGTAATGTATATGTAATATTTGATTGCATAAATTGAAGAGACACTTTGCTGCTCGGCGCACACAACTTTGGTGGGACTATCCCCCGTGCTGCCCGGCGCCAAATAAACATACCTACTTTACAGTCTTACAGATTGTGGAATCTGCTTTCCACACATCAATACCACAGAAACATTGGAGCTTAAAATTACACATGTAATTCTAAAAAATTTTAAAGCATTTTCCAGAAGTTACGATCAACTGGGCAAAAAACTTCAAAAACAACAGCAACTGCATTTTATGTCTGTGGTGAGTGGATGATGATGCAGAACCTGGTGAAGAGCTCATGAGATGTGTTCAATAAGCCAGAGGAATTAAAGTCAGCAATTAAAAGCGTAGTAACATGTTTAGTGTTCTGAATCAACAGCACTCATAAACAAAGAAAGAAAATTCCACTTTTAGGGTAGGAATATAGCAAACTGAATGCAATAAGACATATTACAGTTTAATATACACATAATTACGTTGCTGTTTTAGAGGTGATACTTTTCAAAAGGACTTTTAATGATATGTAAAATAAAAAATTAACATGAAAAACTGTATTATCTTACAAAATACAAAAAATGTAAGTAGTAAGTCAACAAGCACCAGTATCTTGTCTCCAACAAGTTGAATTTTTTGTTCAAGAAGACTTGTTTCCATTTCAGAGAATTATCTTGTGAAGGGGACAATAAACATTTGATGCAATAGCAAAACACTGAAATGTTCCCTTTAATTGATGGTATGGCAGTTCAAACTGAACAGTTTAACTTTCTGAATAATTTATATACCAATTTTCCAAGGGCAAATTTCATCAACAGATTTCCAATCTTTTATGAAAATGCTGCTTCATTTGGTATATTAATCAGATGAAAGCTTTCACCTTCTCCGTGAAAAAATCCACCTAAGAGGCTGAAAGTTGAAGACAGATAAAATATTACAGCTTACAAAAAAAACAAAGAAGGAAAGAAAAGAAGCTAATATTGCAGATAGGGACAGGTGATAACACCAATTCAAGCCATACAAGTTCGGTAAAGGAATCCATTATATACTTCTATTTCAAAATGATTGATTTCAGTGTCCAGTATTCATTGCAGATCTTGAAAGAAAGGTTGCATTTTGATTGAAATTATTGAGAAACATTCATAACACCACTGAACATGAAAGAAATGTATGTTCATGGCGCGTTTTGGTCTATAGTTCCAAATTCAGCCACAGTTGACTGATTACTTAGCTTCATCTGCTTCAAGATAACTGTCATATTACAGAAAGAGCACAGAAGTCTATTCAGAAATATCTCTGTTTATTCAGCCAAACTGAATGTCAGCTTGTTTCAGAAGTGGTGAAGTTGATAGAAATTGTTTTAGAGATAATGGCAGCACATGCTGTAAGTGAGAACTATTTCAGTGCCCTTTACCACATTAAAATATAACTTTGATTCACAACAAGATAATCCTTACTCACATGGTGTGTGATTTTATCCATACAAAGCATAGCCTAGTCATGACCTAGTCATCACAGAAGTTGTAGAAGGGCTCTGAGCAAACAGAAGTGAAAATTCCTGTTTGGAACTTCACTGGAGTTATAAAACACTTTTCATCTCCCTTTTAAGGAATCACAATCTCACTATACCTTATTGTTTTGTTTAGGTTTTGTTCTGTATAGTGATCAGATTTTGAAGTGAAATAAACAAATTTTTACCCCAGACCTTAGGTTTTTATTTTATTTGTTCTTCCGCTACTGTGGGATGGGGAAGGGGAGGGGATGGAAGACTGCAGGAGAAAAGTCAGTGAGAAGTCTTCTGAGATTGTAGTCATCTCTATTCGAACACTATGTTTTGTGTCCACAGAACACACTGTTCCCTACATATTTTAATTAGCAATGTCTTTTCATGATCTAACCTAAATCTGCATTGACCTGAAATTAAGGGATACATCTCACAAAATGCTCTGAGAAAGTGGACAACAAATGATGTTGCAAATACTTTTTCCCTAAGCATTTGAAATAAATGTATTTTAAAAAAATATCTATAGGAAAAATGCTTTGTTACTTGTTTACATATTACTTTTCTCTTAAGACCAGACAGGATAACCTGGACAAAATCAAGGTACTATGTAAGCTGTAGAAACAAGTCACAGGGCAATCTTACCTCCAGCTAAACAGATCAGGTAAGTGAAAAAAACAATAAAAGAAGAGGTGGAAGTGATGCCATTGTTGACAGTTTCTCTTCTACTCCTTCCTTTCTGTCCCCCAAATCATGAGCTTGTGAATTCCGGTGCCAAAAATATCCTACTGCAGATAGAGGTATTTTTGGAACTGGAATGTACAAAATCATGTCCAATAAGCAAGCCCTAATAACAGGGGATTCTGTTATCATAGACACAGATATATAGAAATTTTGTGATCACAGTGAAGACGATGTGTTAGCTTGCCTAATGAGTACAAAGGTAGTAGTGCTCACCTAAGCTCTGGGGAGAAGTCACCATTTACTGTTTGTGAGGGGCAGTGAAAATATCAGAACTGTGGAGTGGATTCTGAGCAAGAAGAGACTGAAAGTGTTTGGTACTTCTCAGTTTTGCAAAGGAATAAATAAAAGAGTGAATATGATAAAGGATTCTGGAATATAAAAGTCACAGATAAAATTAATAGAAGCTCATTATTTCCATAGCATAAAAACTATGAAAAGTCAAACTTAATACGCTATCATTGAAACACAGTGTTATGGTGTTGAAAGGGGAATTCAGTTAGGACAGAATTCATTTCATATATACTTGAAAAAGGTAGAAAATCATGAACATTTTTTTTCCAGAGAAATATTTGAATTGTTTCTCATTTTGGAATAAGAAGCTTTCAAAACAGCTTTTAAATATTAGATTAAATAAATTATTACACACATAAAGCAGTTTTTCTGTCACCGTGACACTTTTCTCTGTGGAGATATTGGTTCTGCTACAGAAGTCTTAGACCACAGCAAAGAGCACAAACAAAGAGGAAAATATATAATTCAGTCAATTCACCTTCTTTAAGGAGCACATTGAACATACACTCGGATTGAAATTCAGTGTTCAAATCCTCCCTAATTTGATAGTACTTCATGTTATTTTTACCTATTTATATAGGTGAAAGTCTGTTTACATAACAGAATTATAAACAGTGTGAGACTGTTCACATCTAAGGTTGTGTTTTGGAATCATTTCTACTCAAGAGCTGGATAAAGCAGAACAGCAATATATTATGAATCTTTGGTAAGCATTTAACGCAGCTGCTTATTTCATAATGAGAATGTAAAGTGCCAGATAAGCTGTATTTGAAGTTTTTTACTTGAGGAGGTCAATACATCATTCTGTACTTTCAGAGAGTGATGATCTGATAAAATTTTAGCAGTCTTAGCATAAATTATATTATACATGATTCACATAAATTACTGTTAAAATATTTGCTGAGTTACTTGCAATTTGTCAAAATTTATTTCCACCTAGAGTTTAAATACTGTGCAAAAGAGATATGATGAAAGTAGTAATTTTGTCTCTATATGAGAGTTAGTAAATGTCAATTACCTTTTCTTTTTACAGCTGCACCAACAGAGAAAATTTTGCTCTTATAAGAATGCTTCTTTTTAAACCTCTCCTGGCTACCTCATAAAAATGATACAAATATTTTTTTCATTCTACATCAAATAAAGTGAAATCCTATAAATCTTTTTTATGAATTTCATTATGTTAAAAACAATACAATTGATTTATTTTAAAATCTTTAATTGAATACAAAATTACACAATAATTTTTCAAGCAGGAAGGAAAATCTGTATCTGTAATCGAGTCATGGTAAGTACACGAGAAGTAGAGAAAGATCTATTAATGGTACTAGATATATAAAGGGGAGGAAGGATACAGTTAAGTAAAGGACTATACAAGCAGAAAAGAAGAAATTATTTTAGAAATATTCATACCTATCTTGTAGACAGGAGTAAGACATGCTTTTTGGTAACTCTAGAGATGCATTTGAGGTGTTACAGAACAGAATTAATCAACTTTTCTTTATGAATACAGAAACTCTTTGTAGCAGTTGTTATGAAACAGAGTTTAGTACAAAAAAAATGTGAAAGATTTCTTTGTAAACGTGAGCACTTTATTTTAAAACAAAGAAAATATTTTATATTGGTTCATATAAAGGTGCAAGAATATTAATGTTCTCTAGCTGCATGTTTTTACTCTTGGTCTGATAGCCTGAACAAAAGTGGCTGGAAATCAAATTCTGCTAAATCAGTGCCACTGGTCACACCAGCCTCATGGCAACATCTCAGGGCAACTGAGTTTCAGCAAATATGCCAGAGGGCGTAAAATACATTGTTAGAGCATTAGAAACAAGTCACTGGGCTTCAGCTTTTTCATTACCTTGTGAAGAAGGACTGAACAAACTAACAATAAAACTGAGTATGTGTATGAGATTTAGATGCAAATTATTATGACTCTTAACTAGAAGTACATCTATCACAGCAGGTATACATGTATGTTCTAACTCTATAATCATGTGCTCCACCTCATCAGAATCATGTGATGAACACCATGTTATGCTGAGTATTATTTCTTTTCTTCTCTACAGTAGTTTCTTCCTTTCCAGATCTGTGTAACATCACTGAAAAGATGAGATGTATGTGATTTTATTATGAGAAGTGCTCCTCTCACAGTGGCTTACGTTATGTTTTTGTTCTTTTTCCTTGTCCAACACAATCAAGAATATTGGCATGCATTAAATGGAAGTTTTCCCTGTCTCTTTTGACTAATGTTGACCACCAAGTAATACACGTAAAATCTAATTAGTATGTTGATTTCATTCACTATCTTTGGAAAAAATCTTTCATTACTATGCTAATAGAAATAGCTCTTGGTTCCACACAGTCCTGATAGACTATAATATGAAGCCACTAAAAGTCAGATTTCTTCCTAATTTATAGCCTATGTAGTTCTATCCAAACCTCTGAAGTCGTACCACAGATTTTGGCTATTAGTGACTCTGTAATAGTTTAAAAGTCAGCTTTCTACATTAGCATAATGAAGTGAATAATATATAACATCCAGTTTTATATGTTAGATTCTGGAAAACAAATTATACTTCACAATCATTTGTTACAGGTGGATGGTAAATAAGGTAAAGAATATTTTTTTAAAAAATCTTAACTGTTATTAATAACTAGTGCAGATGAGCCAGCACAATTTGTATAAAATCATACCATTGTTCCATTTGGATTGTATCTTACAACAAGCAAATACTAAATGGACAAAACCAACACCTGGAAATTATTAGGTGTGGTGCAGGGAAAGAAAAATGCTATTTGTCTTTTATACATAGAGTGAGGAAAACGATGCAATGAAAAAAACCACCAGGTTGCGTATGTAGATTTCACAGTCATGCATATTACAATGCCAACAGCTAAAGGAACAATCTCTGTTTGATTTTGCCATCTCACCACTGTAAGCCCTTCAGTAATAACCTTTCCAGCTAGCAAAACTTGTTTTTCCTCAGGAATCATCAACCAGCCCAGCTGTCATCCATAATCTTTCTGACAATGTACACTAATACCATAGGACCTGATGTTTTTTGTGTGCAAAGTTCATTGAATTTTAGACAAAATAACCAATAAATAGATATGTATTATTGAATGAAACAAAAGCTTTAAGTAACCTAAAGTTCACATCTTTCTGCTATTATTCCATTTTAAAAATTCTTTTTTACTTTTAGATATGCTTATAGTGCGATTATTTAGTACAGGGAAATTAGAACTGCTATTCAAGAAACAAACAAAACAAAACCAGCACACTTAACTGCATTCATTCCAATCCTGTGACAAACTCATAGTTATGTTTAAGCTGAGCTATTTCATTTCCTGAGGCCTTCTCCCCAGGGATCCTACCTCCCAAGCCATTTTCTCAGAGCTATGCCTGTAGTTTGAAAAGAAATCTGCTGGGATAAGAACTGAGAAAATTAAATACAAGGCTGGGGATCAGAAAGCGTGAGTATGCATAAGAGAATAAAAGATAGGAGCAAAAGGGGATAAATAAAACAGTTGGATGAAAGAAAACAAGAAAGCACATGGCTACAGGCTAAAAAAGAAATTTCTTTGCCAACTCAAACTCCTGAGGCTGATTACAGGATATAAATATAAGCATATCACTCTTGGAATGGAAAAGATCATTTATTACAATTTGAATATTCCAACACACAATTTATTTTTATTCTTCAGTATTCCAGCATTTCATACCAAGTGGAACCATTTTTCACCTGTTACTTACATCTAAGATTTGCAGCATTTTATTTCTTCTGAAATGACAGATGTTATTTTTTGAAGTTACAGAAAGGAAATATTCTAAAACCAGCTGTTCAATAAAACACTCAAACATCCCACTTTGGGAGCCTTGAAGACAATCAATTATTTTTATTATACTACAGAATTGATAAATTATATGTGCCAAACATCAAACCTACTGGAAACTGCAACAGAAGTGACAAAAGATTTGTTTTTCAGTATACAAGCCTTCAAGATTTCAGCCAGTGTGCTCTGTTCTGGGTTCATAGTAACACACTGATCTGATCTAAAATCTGTTGTGTATGTCTTTGATCACCAATTAGAAAAGATTCATTACAACTTGATTAGAAGTATTGTTTCTAAGAATGTAAAAACTAGCATAAAACACTTAGGCCATTCCACCAAAGGCAAAAGGAGGACAACTAGATACATACCCACTGTGCCATGTCTCCTATAAAGGACCTTTATTTGCCACTACAGTGCCCTAACTCTGAAAGGTTTTTAAAAAAATTCTGTCCTTGGGTTTGCACCAGAAGAAATACCACTTTTATCCCAAACTCCCTAGGAATTTTTATAATACAGTGTCTGTTGACTAATCACATTTAGACAATATTCAGAGAAAGTCTTGGAAGGTTTGAGGATGGAAATCCTGAAGATTATATAGAATCAGAAAACACCAAAGTAAGCAATGCTAATCTCAGATCCTACACTTGCAGCATAGCCTTAGGTAACTAAATAACTCTATTTCAGATTCCCCACATGCTGTCTGGGAATATTAGGGCTTGCTACCTGATGCAGAGAAGCACAATGAAGGGTAAATTAGTAAAGCATCCAGATGCATAAAAAAGCAACTATTTATTTTATGGGCACTTCATGTACGTAAATATAAGTTTAGGTAGAAGTTCTAAAATCTATTAATTGTCAAATAGTAAAAGACGACAGAGTGGGTTTGTGCATGGTGAAGTGGTTCACAGCTATTAAATAGTATAACCCGGCTGTCACTATCCCTGTCACTCAGTAATAATTCAGTTTCCTAGAATGTCACTGAAAAATTCCAATGAAATTGTTAATTGTGTATTTCCAAGTCCAAGTGTTATAGAAAATTCTTCTGTGACAAATAGATCAAATCATTAGTCCACACGGGGTCCAGTCTTGTCCTACCTGGACTCAAGCTGCCACTGCAGAAGTGTAGGGGCCTCCAACAAGCTGGTGTCCCAGCTGCCAGTCCTGTACCACAGAATCATAGAATAGCAGGGGTTGGAACGGATCTCTGGAGATTATCTAGTCCAACCTCCCTGCCAAAGCAGGGTCATCTGGAGTAGGTTGCACAGGAACACCGCCAGGCGAATTTTTAATATCTCCAGAGAAGGAGACTCCACAACCTCCCTGGGCAGCCTGCTCCAGTGCTCTGTCATCCTCAAAGTGAAGTTCTTCCTCATGTTCAGATGGAACTTCTTCTGCTTCAGTTTGTGTCCATTGCCCCTTGTACTGTCACTGGGCATCACTGATAAGAGTCTGGCCCCATCCTCCTGACACTCACCCTTAAGGTATTTACAAGCATTTATAAGATCCCCTCTGAGCTTTCTCTTCTTCAGGTAAACAAGCCCAACTCCCTCAGCCTTTCCTCATATGAGACCTCCAGTCCCCTAATCATCTTCGTAGCCCTCCGCTGGACTCTCTCCAGTAATTCCTCATCTTTCTTGAACTGGGGAGCCCAGAACTGGATGCAGTACTCCAGACGTGGCCTCACTAGTTATTTATAGTTACCTACAGTTACCTACAATTACCTATAGTTACCTCTGGTATCCTAGAGAATGCCAAATGGCACTAGACACCCATCTTCAGGCAAATATATCATGCCATATTCTGCTTTGTCTATCACAAGGAAGAAATAGGACATGAAACCCAAACATCTGATTCTGGGTGAAATGGGAATGTGAGAGAGTGAACTTTGGTTAGACTGCACTAAAGAGAAAGCTGCTACCAAAGGTTCCCAGATTAGGGATAGGCCTTCAGTTCAGAGCACCTAAATTGTCTTAAAAGCTACTTTTGTATCTATCATAGACAGCTACTTTTGTATCTACCATAGACAGGCATCCTAAATGAGTGGTTAGCTCGCCTAAATGATCACTGGAAGGTTTTGCAAGAAGAGATTTTACTGAAAATTTAGAAAATGTGATCTTACAAAATTCGTACTTACTGCTTAAATAAATGAAATACAAAACAAAAGGGGTTTTGAGTAGAAAATTATCTACACAGAGTGGAAGAAAAGTATAAGGGAGTAGGGAGATTGCCGAGTTTCAGCATCCTTGCAGGGACAGGAATGACTCTCACACATTGATACAATGCACAGTCAGTTCACTTTATTGCTCCTCTTGCGTGGTTATATACATTTTTCATATTTGTACACATGATCACGCTTATTCGGATAGACATAAATCACGTGCTGTTCACGTGCCCCATATTCCCTTATGATTGGTAACTATGCACTAATGCTAACAGCAACAGGCCACCTCCACGTCCTTGAACACATCTTGTTTTTGCTAACCCACATCATGTGCACTGTCAGAACTTTCTCAATGGCTGTTCTTAGCTGCCCTTTCCAGCGGCCTGTTCAGTTATGCTAACTGTTTTGCTTAAGCGGCCTAGCCATGTTAACTCTCAAGTGACATCAGCCCCAACAGGAGATCCTCCTGATTAAAAGATCTGGTAATAATCTAACAGTACAATGTATACTGTTAAGCAGGTATCTTTTATTATGGCACTGGGCACACGGGAGATCTCTCCTCCAAACCTGCGTGCCAAACACCCTCTGATTTCAGGTTAAATACAATCACAATATACATATTCATTATATTTCCAACAAATGCTTAGCGTATTCATGGCTTTTCCGAGAACTAATTAGAGCATGTTAATATCTTTTACACATGTCTGTTGGTGCCTCCGGGTGGTTTTCAAGAGTCTTCAGATGAAGGCTTTTACTCTTTATCACAGTGTCCTCTGGTTGACCTTTGTTTCTATGCAAATTCAGTTCCAAATCACATATACCATATCCTTCCACGTTGTTTTGCTCTGGTCTTGTTGCCCTCTTGGTTCCTCGTTGCCTCTGTAGCTTGGTGCATCTGCCTTCCCAAGGCCAAGCTGTCTGCAGTAGAATTATTTAGGAGTCTCTTGTCCTACAGCTATCCCAGTTATCCACTGAGGACCAAGACTTGCTTTGGGTTTAATGATTTTGCTTAATGACTTACAGTGATAACTTCTATCTACATACATCCACTACATTCCTAACCAGAAACAGGGGTAGTACAATAGTTACAGCATTAGATTGTTATGTATGCAAGAACACAAACTGTAATAATAAAAAATAAGAACAACTAGAAAATATAAATAAAGCTACCTTGTTATAGTTTCACTTTTCTTATGATCCCTTCTATCACTCCTGTTGAGTCACCAGGTTCAGACTGGATTCCCCTAGCTCTCTAAACTCCTTGTCAGAGACGAGCCTAGGTGCTGCTGAATCCAGAACCGGCCTTAGACCACAATGCATATGTCTAAGTAATCACAATTTAAAGAGAGAGAGAGAGAGTCACAGGAATTTAGCAGCTATTAATCACTGGTTAACTTGGCTTTTACTAAGTGATTAAAAAGAATTTTCTATTACAATCACGGTAATAGAATATAATGTTTTGAATCGATTCACACTCACATGCAATCATAAAAATTCCCCTCGATTTTGGTGAAATACTCACTTCAAATCAAATTATTTCTCAACAGGTAAAGGTTTAGTCTCCAGGAGATCCGCCCAGGTAGTTCACAAGTTACTCTGAGAAGCGTCTCACTCAGAGAGAGTTACTGGGTGCAGCCCACTGCACACCAGAAGAGCTCAAAGGGCCTTCCTTGGTACCGCCGTTTATAAGGTCTCAAGATGACTGACTTTAAGCATCAGCAATTTTCCACCCTGATCACAATCCACATGATGCAATCCTGGTATTTAGGCAGAAACTATAGAATTCTAGTACTATCCAGCATGTACAGTTCTGACATTTACCAGGCAGGTGTGACTCCAGGCATCAGGAGCTTCAGGTGCGGTCAGGGAGCGCCTGATCGGCCCAACTTACTGCTCTTGTAGGAAAGTGCCAAGTCATCCCAATTAAATGCGCACCAGCTAACTATTCCTGCAGTGCAAGCAAGAATACAGTGTTGACTGGATCTGGGATCGCCATGTGTGAGGTGGGGTTGCACCATCACAGCAGGTAATGGAAACAATCATTTATTTGCATCAGACCTTTGGACCCAGTCAATAGATACAATAATAGATGACACAAAAATGTAGCATTCTATGGAAAATGCTGAGCAGGTAATTCTCCCTCCATCATGAAGTGAGAAGGTGTGCATGTGGCCCCTACCACTATGACTATTCCCAGGACTTTCTCTGCATACAAAAGGAAGATGAGTTAACACCTTTGCTAATCATCTCACCTCAAAACAGGCAGTCTAGTACGGACCCAGAATTTACCAAGCAATAAACCTCTCAAAGAACAATGTTACAGAGTAGCAATGGAGAACTGTCAGCTCCTGGAAAAGAGAAGTTCTGTACAGTATTGGGCAAATGCATAACAACTGATTCAATATTTTGGATTTTCTTAATGGATAATCCATTTGTTGTTGATGTTTAATATAAAGGAAGACAAAAAGAGTAAACATTGTATTTCTCTTCTGTATATTTTTCACTTCCTGTTTTGACTGGGACAGAAAGCAGAAACTTCAAAGGCATTTTTGAAATATTAATGAGTTGACCTGGACTAGAAACATTGAACGTACCAAGTGAGCACGTTTCCTGGAAGAATTTCTAAAATAATTTTCTGTTTTATATCTAGCATTTCAGGAAGACAAGAGCAATTCCATTTTTTTTACTGTCTGCCCTAGGAGTAGCATCATAAACTAGGTGTATAGTAGAATTCTCAAATATTTCTTTCAGTTCAAGGCTTTCTTTAATAGTCTATAGAATCCAGTTTCAGTCCTGAGATAAATTTGATGTTCCAGAACAATACTTTACTGAATGACTCCCCTTATCAAATCTTTTTTGAGTATTGTAAAATCCCAGTTACATCTACAGAAGTAGCGTTAATATCAAAATACCACAAAAAATAATATTCTGATATGTCCACTTTGATAAACCCATAAAATAGAGAAGAATTTTAATAAATTCTAAGAAGATTTAAAGACCAGAGAGAGATCCAGATAAGTGTCTAAATTTTGTATGTTTACCAGAGTCAAATTGTCATATCTAGAGAGGTTCATGATTCTCTAATTTCCCCTTGAGAAATGTTTCCCCTTAAAATGTGAAATTGTCCACATAAAAAGGATTAGGTTTAAACTTAGATGCTTCAGAGATGACCGTCACCTTTTAAACAAGAGGAACCAAAAGCCAAGACTTAGCCACTTTCAACAAGTTATATATAGCACTGACTCTGAGAGTATTGCACTAAAGATTGAAACATGACAACTACACAGGGCAAAGGCCAAAGTCAGAAATGTTAAACTGACATTCTGTAAGAAAAATTTTTTTATTGATGAAGTAATTCCTAGATGAGGGATTTCTAGGTTTTGATGAAAATTATTGTCCTGGTTTCAAGTGGCATAGGGTTAATTTTCCTTTCAGTAGCTGTTGTGTTTCGTATTTAGTATGAGAAGAATGTTGATAGCACTGATGTTCCCAATTGTTGCTATTAAATCAAGGACTTTTTTCCAGTTTCTCAGACTCATTTAATGACCAGGTGTGTAGGATCTGGGAGGGAGCATAGCCAGACAGATAGCCAAGCTGGCCAATGAAAATATTCCATACCATAAACAGCATGCTCAGTTTACAAATGGGGGTTGGCCGGGGCGAGAAAGCTGTTGGCTCTTCTCAGTTTCTGGGAGTTTGAATCCTCTCTTGGCCAGGAGTCTGAACTTTTTATTTCAAGCTGTGAATAAGTCATTGGGTGGTGAGAAAAACTGTATTCTATACAGTTTGTTTTGCGTATTCACTATTATCATTATTATTATTATTACTATTATCATTATTATTAGTGGTAGTAGTATTTCCTTTGTTGCCATATTAAGCTATCTTTATTTCAACCCAAAAGTTTCCCCTTCTGTCCATTTCTCCTCCCATTCCCGCTGCGGGGGGGGGGAAAGAAAGGGTGAGAGAGGGGATGTCTAGTGCGTAGTTGCCAGCTGTCAGGTTAAAATACAACAACAATAAAGCACCCTAGTGGGTTTGAATATGAAATTGCTATATACCACCCTTGTAGGCTTGACTTTTTGAAAAAGTCTATGTTACTCTAGAGAGTATGTAAGGTCAATGACATCTTGTTAGCCTCTCTCAACAATGAAAGGGTATAAAGACATTCATTTTTATTAAAAAGGGCAGAGAGATCCTTTTTCAGAAATAGACTTGATTTTCCAGATTCTGCTATCCAAAGTAATGTCCAAGACAGCTTTTTGTGCTGTAAGAGTGTCATTAATTCAATCCAACAGTGGTCTAAGTATAGAATACTGCCTAAACTGCAACATTTGGGGGCTGAGAGGAGAAGGAGCAATGGTTTTTGTGTAAAAGATCTTCTGGGCTTTGGTATTTCCTAATTTTACTGATTTTAATGAATAGACTGAATATATTAATTTTCCCTGAATTTCCCATTACCTTCAAAACACAGAATAGGAAATAGTGAAGACAAACCTGAAACCTCACTCCTCTTGTTCTTCCACACAGTCCAGCAACCCAGCCATAAAGGTGCATGAGAATTGGCCACAAGTTCAAAGACAGAAAGTGGTTTTCTGCAGTTTTTTTTCCGCAAAATTAATCACATTTTCACTGAAAATATTTTTCTCACTTTATATCAATCAAATAATATTTTAACTAATACAAAAATCTGCACCAGTAGTTATTTCAGATCCATGCATCTGTTTCAGCTTTGTGACTGTGCAGGGTGAACACTTCTAACCCATCTAAACAGACTGACATTTTGAGAAGATTATGTACTGTAATTGTAGTTGGCTGAACTCCATTTGTGAGACAACATAATCTCTTACAGAATACAAACGTCTTTCTCATTTGCTTTTGTTTTACCTGCAAGCCATATCAGTGGAGAATGACTAATTTTCTTTTTTGTAAAGAAAATGTAACAGTAAAACAGGTATTGGAGATGTCAAATCAGCAAAGGTTGGAGAACCGATGACTAGTCTGTGAACTTCAATAAAAAATAAAGAGATTTTCGACTGTCAATTTCTTCTTTAAAATTTTACCACAGCTGTTTAAAATTCAGTTTTTTAATTTTAATTTCATTTTAATGTGTGTTGTTTGGGGGATAATTTAGTTGATTGAGAATGTATCTTTGGGGCAGTACAGGTTTCCTTCTGTATGTTTATCTCACGTTTCTACTGGTTTCTATCAAAGTGCAAAAGAGAGGAATAAAGATAAATTGTCATTGGAACACTATCTAATGACAGGTGATATTATAAATGCTATTAAAGGTTTAGCAGTAGGAAGGTGATGATGGAATACTGTCAAAAGGCTTTATTAGCTGCCAGGTAATATACCGGAGCATCGCTATTGTTGTAATTAGGACAAAAATGAATTGATTCCTAGAGAAGCAAATAGATCTTTAAAGCTTCCCAGGACCATAGATACAATACTCCTAATTTTCCTGCACCTCAAGTGCATTCAAGCATCTGGGAATGGAAACCAGTAACACTGTAAATGCTTTCATAGTACAGTTCACAATCTAATTGCTGTCTTAATTTCCTGTGGAATATACACCAGTATCTAATAAGTGGTACATCTGACAGAAAGACTGATAAGGTCTAAGTTTCTGAAATGTTAAACAAAAAACCAAATTTTAGCTGTCTCCCAATCCTACCCTTTTCTTCTGTGAAGAATTTAGCATTCCTACCAAACATTCCAAGGAGTTATCTGGGTAAGCCTAGACCTTCTATTTTTTTTTTTTTTGTGTGCATACTTTCTCTCTATCATGTGGACCCAGCTATAACAAAAGCTATAACAGTAAGCATGGTTCTAGAATATGTCAACTTTGTAAAGACCAAAGCGATCTCTAAGGCAGATTAGGGCATACAAAGCTGAAAGAAGTTGAGTAGGGTTACATACTCAGTAATAGAACTAAAGCAATAAGGTAAAAGGCAAGGAAATCCTAACAATGAATGCAAAGTTCTCAGCTAAGAAATCAGTGAGTCATTTATGCCTACTCAGAAAATAGGCAACATATGAAAACTTTTACTGTGGCATTTCCTCGAACGTTTCATTACGGGTTACACAGAGACACGCGTGATCAGAATAGACCAGATTTTTTTTTAAACCTCATCAGAACTGCTTTGCAAAAATCTGATTATGTCACTGGAATCAAGATTTATGTATTTTATTGATTTATTCTGGGTCAAGTCAGTGCGCAGGACGAGGTCTGTGCCGTTATTCAGGGAAAATATAGCTTTGTGTTACAGTCTCTCTTTTTAAAAAACATTTTTAGGAAATATATACAAGAAATTCCGGTATTATACTCCAAGAAAAACTGGAGAAGATGATTTTATATTAAAATATGAAACCATATACATTTAAAAAAAGAAAGGAGGAACTTTTTAATTGCTGCTTTCTTAAAGACTTACATGGCCTTATTGAATCTGGAAGCAGTGAAGAAGAATGAAGCAGCTGTTAGGAGTTTGAACAGAAACCAAACAGCCTCTTAAGAGCTTTATTGTTTTCTTTTTGTTCTTCGAGATTTATTTTATTTTATCCCATGGCAGTTTAGCAAAAAAACAAGAGGAAAACATTTGCTTATGAGAATGAAAATAAGTATTAAAATTGAAACAACTGAAATGAAAACAGTGTTATTGTTTCATTTCTCTAGGACATATCTTGATGAAGAGCATTGGACACCTGTCAAAGAGGAAGGAGATACTGATGAGATTCAGAGACAGATTTTCAAAGACATAGTTCTGTGAGCCAATAGAGCTTGATTTTCAACACTTCTCCTGTGCGAGAACTCTCCCTTAATAAAGGCATTAATAAAGTCTCTCTCCTGTATCTGACTGCCTATTTTCGTAAAAGTCATTGGAAATTTTACAGTGTTTGAGACCTTAACCTCCTTGTCAAATTATTGAATGGATTAAAAAGTTACTAATATGAAAAAATCTCTTTCTCTCATGTGCAGAATTTGACCAAGTATGCCTTGTTACATGAGCTAAAGAACCTCTGCACCCTTGCATTAGCATAAGATTACAGTACTGCAAATTGCAACATAAGCAGCAAGACGAGACCAGAGGCATTTTGAGGGGAATCCTGGAGATCAAGTATGTTCGTAAAAGCACAATCACAAACGTAAGTTTGCTTGTCTTGCCATATTTGTTATGTGACTTGCAGACTAGCTCCTGAGCACAGAGTAGCGAGCCCAGCGGAAGTTTCATTAAAATTTTCATATTAGTTGCGAAAGGTTGGTACTTTGAAAGAATTGCAGCTTGTATGATAGCATTCTATGCCACTAATCTTTGAAAAGATTGGATCCTTAGCGCTGGCTGATCGGTGGTAGGTGGCTTCCATAGCGCTTCTGATTTACAGTTTAGTGGAGTCGCTGCTTGGAATCAGTTCTGTATAGCTGTAATTTTTTCATCATATTTATGAATTCTGTTAAAAACACTGTACGCATAGTAATACTGACTATTTGTAAGCAATATGCTAACAAATATAGTGAAATTACTCATGAATATGTATGGCAAAAGAAGTAACAACACAGTCAGAAGGTCTTGTAATGCAAAAGACGACATCTTGCTTAAAATAGCCTTCCTTATATAAATGTATACACTGTAAATCTATCATGTTTTCTAGAAAGAGTTACAAAATATTTACCATATAAGCACTGGGGACCTTCAACACAAGTGTTTTTTTCTGTTTCTGCCACGTTTATGCTGTTTGTTGGGCATGAAAAGTTGTAACAATGAAGAGGAAAGCAATATGCTAGAGCGACAGCAAAATTGCTGTTCTGCTGATAAAAGCAGTCTGAATTTTATCTGAGGAGCAGGGCTGGATTTCACTGCTCTAATTTATGTTATTTCCATGCAAATAATGATCAAAGATCTTAGCTCCTGATGGCTGTCATTAAGTACGGGCTGACCTATCCTACATCATACAAAAACAGGGCCAGAAAGCCAGAGCAGATCATAGCATCACAGAATCATAGAATGGTAAGGTTGGAAAGGACCTTAAAGATCATCTAGTTCCAAACCCCTGCCATGAGCAGAGACCTTTTCCACTAGACCAAGTTGCTTAGACCTCTATCCAACCTGGCCTTGAACACTTCCAGGGAGGGGACATCCACAACTCTGGGCAACCTGTTCCAGTGCCTCACCACCCTCAAGATGAAGAATTTCTTCCTAATATCTAAACTAAATCTGCCCTCTTTTAGTTTACAGCCATTCCCCCTTGTCCTATTACTACATATCCTTGGAAAAAGTCACTCCCTTTCCTTCCTGTAGGCCCCTGTTCAAGTATTGGAAGGCTGCTATAAGGTCACCCTGGAGCCTTCTCTTCTCCAGGCTGAATAGCCCCAACTCCCTCAGCCTGTCCTCATAGGATAGGTGTTCCAGCCCTCTGATCATCTTCGTGGCCCTCCTCTGGACCCGCTCCAACACATCCATGTCCTTCCTGTGTTGAGGGCTCCAGAGATGGACACAGAACTCCAGGTGGGGTTGCACCAGAGCAGAGTCGCGGGGCAGAAGCACCTCCCTCGACTTGCTAGCCACACCTCTTTTGATGCAGCCCAGGATACGGTTGGCTTTCTGGGCTACAGGTGCACATTGCCGGCTCATGTTGAGCTTCTCATCCACCAGTACCCCCAAGTCCTTCTCCTCAGGGCTGCTCTCAAGCCACTCTCCGGCCAGCCTGTACTTGTGTTTGGGATTGCCCCGACCCACGTGCAGCACCTTGCACTTGGCCTTGTTGAGCTTCATGCGGTTCATGCAGGCCCACCTCTCCAGCCTGTCAAGGTCCCTGTGAATGGCATCCCTTCCCTCCAGTGTTTCAGCCATACCTCACAGCTTGGTGTCGTCGGCAAACTTGCTGAGGTTAGATAACACCTTGCACTGTACTCCTTCCTAACTAACAAATGTAATCAATAATAAATGGACCAAAGGCATTTTAGAAACCAATAGAAATTTTGAGAAGTTGGGAAAAATAGGATTAGTAATGGAATGAGGAACTGAGAAGTGTTTCTTGTTTGCAGCAGAAAAGTGTATCGGCTGCAAAACCTATTCGCAGTACAGGAATGAAAGAGATAAAAATAAAGATTATTGTACCAACATATTCATCAGCTTGACATTACCTTTATATAGCAGGATATTCTTTCTCTAGCAGAGTGGCTGATGTTGGCAGTACTACAGTAAGGCTGGCAACTTATGTTAACTCATTTTGCTTGTATTCCTTTTGGGAATATGCTTGCTGTATCTTGCCTAATTTGCTTTGCATTGATATGGCACACAGATAGAAAGCATAAAAATTAATCCAAGCAGCAACCAGATACAGCATATATTAATGGGCTCAGCCCAGAGGGAGACTAGACCAGAGATGATGCCGTACTGAAAACTGATATGGACAAACTGACTAAATAAGAATATCAAGCTACTTACATAATATCAATCCATTGACTTGAGAAGCTGAAGGTTCCTGGGAGACCACAGTTTGTTCTAATAAATTTTATTCCAGCTGCTGGGTTAGTGTAAAGCAGAAAGTTATTATAAGAGAATATATGAATGTGGAAATATCAGCTTCTGCCTCAGGTAATTTAAAGCTTATTCACATCCTCTTTATTCTTGTTTATAGAGAAAGGATAATCTGCCTAATGAACCAACCTCATCATTTTAAGGGCTGTTATTCTTCCCATAATTTAAAGGACAAATTAAGATATGAGGTATATGAAACCACATTTAACACATTCCTAAATGGATCCAAGCTGTTAGAAGTGACTTACAGAGCAGACCAGGAAGTAAAATTTTCACTAGGTAGTGATACTTCAGTGTAAAAGTGTGATTTTTTATATCTCTTCCGACACTGGTTTTCCTTTTCTAAAGTAGACTCTTCCTTGTTGAAAACAAATGTGGTAACCATGAATACAGTTCCAGCCTTTTGAACTATATGAACACCACTGCAAAGTATTAAAATTGAAATCACATTGCCTTCTACTTACTGTACAAATCAACTGCCTACTCACAGAAAGGTGATGGACAATTTCAAATTATAAATGATTCACCGTATTTGGAATATTTAGACTGTTTTAATTGTCTCAAGGGAAATAATTCTGAAGATGCATATTAGGAAGCCTCACAAACATTATATAATTTCCATAGAAAACAGGTCTATTTTGGAATCAGTCCTGAAGATGAAAGAAATGGTATCAGAGTGAGAATAAAATTAAGAAGATTATCTGAAAACTAGAACAACAGAAGAGCAATTGAAATAATGATGTATCCAAGTACTTTCCAATGTTCTCTGGAGACAACCAAACCTGATGTTTCTTTAAAAAGATGCCCTGGATACAAGAACACGTCTGCAAGGGTAAAGGAAAAAGATAAACTTTTTTTACCCATACAAGTAGATAAATGAACAAAACACATAAAATCTGTTCTAGTTACAACACAGGCTTGAAATTTTTCAGTTTGAATTTGAAAGGACTACGCCCTCTGTGGGATATCTTGAAGTCATGGACTTATGTCATGACTGAATAAACGCTGGGATGACACCCTTTCACTGAAAAAAATACAATGAATAGTCTTGGATAGCAAATATTCCCACCATCCTAAAACTGATATTTTCCTAAGTCATTCTGTCCTGCAGTAAAGCTCACCACTATTAGACTTACATGTGCTCCTCAGTGATAAAGACAGGTGCAAGCCTGCACTTACCGTTGAAGCATTCTTGAATACAGTTACTCCACCTTGACGAACTTTCTGTCCGGAAGAGGTTTTCTATCCACACAAGAGAGACACAGTAGTCTTAAATGCTGCTGTCTGACAGAAAGGCGAATTCGCCCAGCAAGAAAAAGAGGTAAAATTGACTTGATGGCTTTGCACTGCAAATATAAACCACCCTAAACTCAAAGACCATCAATAAATGCCACAGGACTCCTGTTAAAAAAAAAAACAAACAACAAAACCTGGGTTTTTTTACAGTTTCCATTCACAGTCTGCTGTACTGGAGTTGTCTTCTTGATAGAAGTCACCAACATGTCACTTCATTTTGGCAGACTTGGCAGAGAACTTGGCCTGAAATTTCGTTTCACTCATTTGGTGTCTATTGCTGAAAAATGAATTATTTAACTTGCTTCCAAGCAAAGGGCAGAAACTCACCACTCACATATCTCTCATAATTTATAATAAACAAGTCAGATTTTCAGTGATAGGCACCTGTCACACTTAAAACTAGGTTTGCTGATAGGTATCAAGCATGTCTACAATAAATCAAATTTCCCAGAACCTAAAAGCTCACTAGCATTTATTTATAGCATGTCTTTTCTTCTCAACAATTTAGTGCTAAATGTTGGTCTCTGAATGACTAATAGGCAATCAGAACAGATTTCTGATTAAAGTTGATTTTAAGAGTGCTAGAACTGAATTTAGCAAAATACTATGACTGAAGTTATAAAGACTTTGGATTTTCTTATTCTGGCAGGCATAGCAGTCTTACATGTGTCTATGGTACTTTCATCACCCTATTCTTACGGTATTTTAATGCTGCATAATTCACTTTTTTCATAATAGCCAAATGCAAAAAGAAATGTCATTATGTTCTTTTTACAGGTGCGGGGAGAACTGAAGCGCAGGAAGATTAAAAGTCGAGTAAGTCTTACCTCACTTTACGTATCTAGTCCAAATTACTTGTAGAAGAGAGAGATTATCTCTAAAGGTGATTCATCCTTTCCTAAGACAGGTGGAAGAAATGCATTGTCCTCCAGTAATTAGATATATCTAGATTAACGTACGTAACATGGTTGGTCTGCCTGCCTGGTTTTCAAACCACTGTATGTAGGTAAGATAAATTCCAGTAGGTGATTTGTTCAAGGTCACAGAGAAAGTCTACAGCACATCAAGGAACTTAACCTAGATGTCACATTTCTCAGATTAGCACCTTAATTGCCAGACCAGACTTCTTTAAACTTATCTTAACTTCTTTCTGTGAGACAATTTACCATCACTGCTCAATTCTTTGATAAAGAAAAACAGATTGGTATAAAATCTCTTTTCTCTTTCATTATATGTTGCAGTGCAGTCTGTGATTAACTTAACTTTCGCAGTTTTAAAACAGACACTTTAAGAACTTTGGAAATAAAATACTGAAGAAGTTTCAAAAAGACCCTGTATTAAAGAAAAATTACCTTAGAATTCTTATATACATTTCTGTCAGTAAAGGAATTGAGTTGCATGATAGTTATTAACGTTACCACATTCATTGCGTATGCTGGTGGGCTGACTCCAAAAACCAAGGTTGAAAGATTAGAACACAATACTCTGATGTAGGCCTTTTCATTACAGATGCCTACATTAAAAAAATCCAAACAAAAACAGAACAGAACACTCCCATTTAATAGTTTGGTTCAACTCAAAAAAAATCAACAATAGTTTTTTCCTTGGCTTCACTGGATCAGCTTCTCAGAGACAACAGAATGCCTTTAAATGAACAGAAAGTAGGATTAAATGCTTAAAAGGGTCATGATTTATCTTCTCAGAAATCTGAAAAAAAGTAAGACCTCAGTAGAGATATTATTAACTTTTATAAGAAATACCTACAGAATATTAGGGATATAGACAAAAGTTCTTTGATTCACCAGAAATTCATAATTTTATCCTGGAAAACCATCACATGGCAATAAATAACAAAAAAAAAATCTACTGAATTCAAGGATATGTAACACGTTTATACATTTTTTATTGTATATTAATATTTTCTCTTTTTCCCAGAACTCCTGAAAAGATGTAAATCCCAGTTGCTATTTTTAGTCAAAGCTAAGCTGCAAGGAATGCTATTAGCAGCCAGTGGAGCCATCAAGCCCTCTGAAAATTTGGTACCTTAATTGTTGACATTCATTGCTTTGAATATTGAACTACATGCTGTAGCATTGAAAGTGTTGACCCATCCAAACCAACTTCTTAAATGACAGGGTCAATGCCACAGTGAGTTGATAGGGTAAAAAAAAGAAGAAATTGCTAAATAATTATAGAATTCTAGTATTATGCACAGTTTTATTGCGGCAAGATGCCCAGGGCTCATGAAAGATAAATGAGGTTTGAAGTGGGGGAAGAGGAGGAGAGTGTTGTAAAATTTAATAGCTGTTCTTTTTTCTTTTTCTTTTTTCTTTATTTTTTTTTTTATTGGCAAGGGAATGCAAAAGACATCAAAGCAGTTTTCAGTTCTCCTATAAATCTATAAGAAAATGAATTTCAGCAGCAACTTTTCTGCTTTTATTACTAAAATTCTTTCAGAACCTGAAAGGGATTATAATTGAATGCCTTTTAAATTGCTTTGGATAAATATAATAAATCCAATATATATGGGGAAAGTTTATGACTTTTTTTGTATAGATAAAACATGCACAGTTACTGGATCCTTTTTCTGATTTATTAAAATGGTTTCAAAAAAATAGCTTCACAGATCTGTCTGTGAGCATCTCACTTTGAGGAGTGCTCATTAATTTCTAGACTAGAAGCCCAACAATGTGATATAGCAAGTTAGTTAAATAACACTGCCATTGCTTTACCTAAAACCATAGGCAGAAGTACGAATCTGTGATCAAAGATCAGTGAAAGAATGCACAAATCCAGAATGCTATCCTTGATCATGACAGTCACAGGATAAATATATTATTGCCTAGCTACCTAGAAGTTCATTACTTTGAATGTGACTTTTTTGCCTGCAGGAAGAAAAACTAATCTGTCAAAGTTCACCATTATGTATGTGGATGCAATTCACTTCATATTTCCACATGTTCTGTTTTAAGTCTTTTCTTACAAGACCTTGCCTAAATCCTCTTATGTTTGTGTTCTGGTCTGATTTTTGAAGGTTTTGCACTTCCACCAGTGGAATAGATGTAAATGCAACAAGGTAATTCGTATCTACACTCAATAATGAAATATGCAGCTTCCTCTGAACTATCTACTTGGTGAATGTTTGCGTCCCAGTCAAAATATAGATACGATAGCACGGTCCTTCTAGGGACAGGTTATCCTCTGCATGGCTAATTAATCTAGGTCTAGCATCGTGTTGAGAACGCACTGCAGCTCCTTTTCCATGGCTTAATATTTTACTTCAGCATTACCTGTTCTTTAGGACGAAACACAAAAATTGCCACACAGTGCAAATAAAACTTATGTGGTAAGTGTTTTGTACCAGGGAACTCATAAGGGCTGCCTAGTGTCCTTGCTCCTTGCATTACTTGCCAACAAAAATTGAATGTTATTTTCCAATAACACATGATATTTACCTATCCAGCCCCAGTCAGTTAAGCTTTTGTCTTTGTTTCATATAAAATCTGCCTAAAAGTCTCAATGTAATGAATTAATTGTATGGAAATTAGCATACTGGCAATGTTAACCTGGAGGTCTTGAAATAGCTAAAAGTGACAGAACAGCTCCTTTCCCTGTCTTCTTTTTCCTGCAGGGATTGTCCATATTGTAGCAGATATATTCATAGCTTAATCTGTAGATTAAACAAAAAAAGGCAAGAATCCAGCTATCCTCTCCAGGACTTGTTTTCTTGAAAAAAACCCCCACCTTCATTATTCTACTGCTGGAAGAACTATGGCACAACGACATGAAGAATGTGCTGCAAATCTGGCCTAAAAGGGAACATAAAAAAGAAACTCATCCCAATTATCTATTTCTTCCTGTGCGTTGATTATCTCAGTACAATCTAATGCTCAGAGTTTCTCTCTTGAACTCAAAGCTCTCCAAAGATCACAATTTTGAGAACTTTTACAAATTATAAGATATTTTATTTGGTTGTTAGGAGTCTGACACAGAGCTCACATGAGCTGAGGAACTGCCCTTACAAGCCTGTGGCAATTTCAGACAAACTGAAATTCTGACAATTGCCAAATTCTCAGAATTGTACCCACTTTTAATTCACAGATCAAATGCCAATGTGACACCTTTAACTTATGTGGTATGTTCATGTTATCCAGTTATCTGTACAATAATTTTGCACTAAAATTGACTTTCCCACCTATCTTAAATGAACTTTATATCTTTTGATTTTGAATGTTGCTAGTAAAATATTAATAAATATATTAACTACATTCAAATAGATTCTAAATGAGCAAATACGCCAAGGGACTTCATTTTAAAAGAATCTTAGCAATATACCACTACAGGATTCTCTTAATTCTTCCTATCTGTGCTTTTCAATGTAACTGCAGAGCATATATTGCACAAGCGTGGGTTAGATCCAAGTCCAGCCCTAAGAGCCTAAATAAATGTTTTAAGAATTAACTAATTTAGCACCATGAGATAAAAAATACAGGACAGTGGAGCGTTTCTGATTTGTCAGGCATTCTGAAAAACTGTGAGGTAGATTTGACAACAGCTCAAATGCATTGTGTACACAGACAGAATTATAATTGCAAACAAGATTTGTAACAGTGCAATGGCTGTTGCTGCATCACTTCAGGGACTTTCCAGGCTACATATCTGAAAGGTCACAGGAATATTCTGCAGTGCTCATTACCAGAAAGTCATTTAAAATGCAGAGCACCTGTGAAAATATGCTTAGTAAAGAATATTGTTAATTCTTCCAAATATATCTTGATTATAAGAATGTGTTGGTCTTTTACTCACACCATGCTAGGTATCATTACTGTCATAAAACAAATTTAAACCAGAGGACTGGAATTACGCATGCAGAGAAATGGTAAACACCAAATTGTATTTAACGTATTTTTTACAAATGGAGTCATTTAACGTTTACTCTTAATTTGTGATTTTATTGAATACGGCTAGAAGTAACTTTAGAGACAGACAACAAGAATATTTTAAACACAGAACAATCCTTGCACTATTTTAATTGTTAATTATGGCCAGCTTTGAGAGGAAGTGTATTCTTCTGATGACAAAGCTTTTTATTAAGACTTCATAGCTTTGTTTTAGTCCCTTTATCAATAGAAGATGGTGAGATCATAAGACGTAACATAACCTCAAGCGAAGCAGCAAAATCTGGCCCCCGATAAGAATGATTTGACCTCAAACCAGGAAATTTTACCTTCAGAACTGGGGTCTAAGAGAATAAAATAAACTAATAGAGTGCAAGTGAATGTTCTTATTTGAGTAAATTATGGATAACAATATTTTCAGATATGAAGAAGAGGCTGACATCTTTCAATGAACAACATAAAAAATAGCATAAAATATATGAAAAAATGGAAATGTCAGTGGACTGAGGCATATTTAAAAGTGTGCATCTCCTGTTCCAGAGTGTGTTACAAGCATTTGACACTAGGCTGAAACAGAAAGACGTCTGAGAAACAGCACGGTCAGGGCCTATGAAGAGTGGCCTGTCAAGTGCAGACGACCTCTTGTTAGAATAAGGATGCTGCTGTAATTTGTAATCCTAGACTGCGGCTGTCCCTCTACAGTATCTTTCTTTACAGTTAAGAAATGCCCACAAGGCACTGATCCCTTTGGTTAAGGAGAAGCTCCATGACAGAGGGAGTGAGGGCAGGATTCCTTGAAAGAAAGGCAGATCCTTTTCTGAAACAAGAACTCTCATTTTTTTTCCTGATAAGCAGAGTTATTGTCTGAGGCTTCTTGAGAAATAAACTATCTGCATCATTAAACTTTGTCCCTAACATTCCCAGGATGGTCCGATTAGCACCATGGCCAACGTCCTCATGCTAGTGCTTTTCCTCTTGGACTCCGCAGCAAGAAGACATCTATCTTCAATGCGGTAATTAGCTACTGAAGTTATGGGGATATAAAGTTAACAGTATCCTGGGTTACAATATTCCCTACTGATACAGATAAAGCTTGGTACTATGCAAATGATATCAAATAAATCAATGTTCTGGTTGTGGAGTATAAAGAAACAGCAAAAAAGAGCTGTATTCTCTGAAATGAAGAAGAGGGTAACCATGTGGCAGAAGGTACATGTGGATAGTTAGGGCCTGGCGGTCGGAAGACGTCGTGCTGTACGGAAAGGTAGGCCCCCCCCTCCTCTCCTGATAACCAGTAGCGTTTAGCCCATAGGTGTAAGCAGACGGAAGTGACGCTGTAAACCTAAGCTATATAAT
>Ga0065711_1033046_pt1 | contig 26202 bp, 13 predicted proteins | sample Hoacrofraction12_FD_59098 | JGI IMG/M metagenome (GOLD analysis project Ga0065711, IMG submission 59098) | Hoatzin crop microbial communities from Cojedes, Venezuela - Epithelial fraction 12 v2 (version 2) | ecosystem: Host-associated > Birds > Digestive system > Esophagus > Crop | place... | reverse complement strand
TTCCTGAAGAGTCTGTAGCCATCTATGACAGCATGCCAGTCATGCGAGTTGTCCCACCACGTTTCTGTGATGGCGACCAAGTCGTAGCCGTCCTGCTGTATAGTGGCTTCCAGCTCCTCCTATTTATTGCCCATGCTACGTGCATTGGTGTAAACGCACTTGAGCTGGGCTGTCAATCTCACCCCTGGCCTTGGCACTCCAAGCCTAGGCTCATCCCTAGTGAGCTGGGCAATATCTTCTTCCCCCTTCGAACCTGAGGACCTGAGAAGGTTTGTCTGTAACTCACCTTTTCCTTTTTAGCTTTCACACTGGCAAGTTTACCTGAAAATCAGTATTTTACATTGACAAAAAATAAGTTCTGTGTCAGTAATATTCTCAAGCAATATAGATCTTAAAGAAAAATGCCAACATTTGCCAAGTAAATATTTGTAATGAATAATCTGTCTGAACCCCAGGGAAACTGCAGATCTGGAAGCAATGACCAGCTTCTCCAGCAGTGCTCTTGAGCAGCTATTCTTCCCCTTCTCCCTTGTTTTTTTTTGTGCATTATGTTTACCACAGGGCTGCATTGTTACTCTTCCTTTGACAGCTGTGACTTTTCTTCTGCAAATGTCAACCCTCAGTAAAAAAACCCACGCTCTTAAGCAATAATAAGTGCCCTGCAGGAGTAGGGCACTTACTACAGAGCAAAGCATGCCAGGTACTCTGGCACCTTTCAATTGGTCTCAGTTTGTCATGCGTAAATAGAAAGAGGTAATAGGATTTTATCTGAGCAGGGTAGGCATCCATAGAGCAGCAGGTGCTAGAGGCAGACAATTGCTTATTACCTCTGCTATCATTTTATCTAGGGTATGTCACCTGAACTTTCTGTGTTTCAAGCGCTTCTGTCAAATAAAGGTGTTCATACCTGCCCGTGCCTTGTAAAAGAATTTAGGATCTATAATACGTAAAATCTTTTTGATCTTATTTTCTGAGGAGGCAGCTAAATGATGACTGGATTCTTCACACTCTTGAATAGGAGATCTGAAGGATTTAATCTTAAATAACTGGTCAGTTGTTCCCAGTATGAACCTGTATTGTCTCTTTCAGGGAGGCTGTGCTGGAAGCAAATCCTTAATTATTGTATTCTGCATCCATACCTGTAGTCTAGGTCTCACAATATACTGTTGTTACAGGAGTAATCTCTCCAGAGTTAGACTGCTCACCAGCGCCCAGTATTTCAGCCCTGCATAAACCCTGGTTTGATATGAAAGTCACTAAAGTTATCATGAAGACAAAGCAGAATGATTCTCTTATGTCATGGTGGCAAATTGTAAAGTGGAAATTGGGTTTCTATTTAAAATTACCATATTCTCACTCTGTACTTTAAAACAAGTGCATTCTACTCTACATGTAAAGTAACACAGAAGGTTTAATCTTCTGGAAAACTCTTGACAGCTGTCATTGGAGAACATAAGTCACAATCTACATTGGTAGGGAGCTTTGGTGCAGATGCTTGAAGTTTCCAGCCAGATTTTGTAAAGAGAAATTATGTCTTATTCTGAAGAAAATGAAAAAAAGACAAAATCCCAGCCTCTCTTATCAGAGTATGGAAAAACATTCAGGTTACATATTGTTTGTAAATGAAGTGTTTTGATTATCCTTGCAATGTTACGGAGATTAGAGCTTTTCTGTAAACTGTACACCTTGAGACTGATATTTTGCATCACGGTCTTAAAGCAAATGTTGACATAATGAGAACTTCAGTACAGATCACCCTTACTTTTTATTTATATGTATGTGTGTATAATTTTAAAGTAAGCTGTTGTGACGAAAATGAATACTGTTCCCCCAGCCTAATTAAATTGTCATTGCATTCTTCAGATCCTTTTGGGATAAGGATCATCTTTTTGTAGTGTGAGTTTACAGCCCCAGAGCAATACAGCCTTTATTATGACTGGTGACCACAGGGCTACCTCAACTTAAAGAATGATAATCAGGGGCATTTCGGACTATTAAAATAGCAGAAAGTTGAGAATTTTTTTTTTTATCGTGTCTAGTTTGCTAACTGTTTTATACAGTAAAGAAATTACAGGAGGGGGGCAAGATGTTCTTTCATTCCCCAGTTATCCCTGTTCTTCTGCGCCCTTGACGTAGTGCTGCAGATCAGCCATCCCTAGCTTAATTTCGTAATTTCAGCTCTTCAGCCCGACCTGCCTGTCACAGCTGCTGAGCCGCTGACTCTCTGTGTTGGCTCTGGGGGTGACCAGCGCAGAAAAGCGGCCAGTGCCACACAGTAGCAGTCTAGAAAGTGGGTGTTTGCTCTTAGCTGTAATTTCTCATTCTGCTACTGCCCTTCCCTGTTCACAGGGCCCAGTGCAAGCAGTTGTGCCTCTGCCATTGCCTGGATGTAGCCAAGAGGGGGCAAGACCTATCCGGCTTATGTGAAATGGCTACAGCTTGCAGTCCAATCCACTATTCTCCTTTCTCCTTTCTCAGGGTGTTGCTTCTGGCCCTACCTTTACATAAGGCTCTGATCACTGACTTCCACTTAATTAGGCAATAGGTTTTGAAGCATTTCCTTTCCTTTCCTAAAATTCACCGTGAATCATGAGGCAAACAGAAAATTAAACAAAATGCTCCATAGCTTAACATAGGCTTATTAGACAGCAGATTTTGAGCATTAAAGCAAGTTTGGAATGGAAGTTGCGTATTTTCCCAAGGAGAAAAGAGCAGGAAGGAGACTGAGACTGTCGGAAGTGTTTTGTGCACTTCATGATTCTACCATTGATAAGTGGATGTGATGAGGCATAGTGGAGATTTAGAGCTGTAATTGCTTGACAAATAGAGCAAGAAGACTATGCATAACAAGAACAAACAAATACATGTTACAAAATTTATATGATACCATGTTTATGCTCTGTAATGATAATGTGCAGCATATCCTGACCCTGGATCTAGGGCTCAAAGTCCAGTGTAGTGACGACCCTATGGTCCATTTCAGAAAGAAATCAGATTTTCACACAGGTAAGAGAAGACCTGAGTTTGCAGTTGGTGCTTTGCCTGAGACTCCTAGTGAGGAATAAAGGAGATTTACTTGTGTCTTTAAGAAAACTCATTTTCACTCTGTGTAGCACAATGACAGTACTGTTGGTAGCTTAGTGTTTTCTTCAGTTTGCTTTAGCACGTGGGTTTTATTCCCTTTGGCAAGCAGACTTACTCTAAAGAATTTAGAACTAGATTGTTTTCCAGGCAAGGAGTAAATAATTTAGAAGGATATATCTTATAGGAGTGAGCTTAGACACACACTTACATTGGGTAGTATTTCTCCCTGTTACCAAAGGCAGTAGAGAAGGCCACCCACACTGACAGTCCAAATACGGTGTCCAAAACTCATAAATTGTCTTTATCTTTTTGTGTACTTCCTCACAGTGTATTTTTGTATCTGTGGCACCATGGCTGCCTGTGAAGTAGCTGGCACTTTATGATTTAAACTACAGCTGTGAGAAGCTCTGTCAGCAGAGTTGGTGAAAAGTATTTTTTCAGTCTGATTAGAAAGAATTAATATATCGTGACAAGCCACTGGAGTGAAATGGAACCAAAAGATTGGAAGGGATTTGACAAAGTGGTTGAGTAGGTTTCCAAAGCACATGTTCTCATCCTGACAAGCCAAGAGACAACATGGGAGCAAAGACCGCACTCTTCAAACAATGTGCTGGGAGGAATCTTGAGGATTGCAGACCTCTAGACCTTATTTCACTAGATCAGCTGTCCGAAGCTACAACTTAAAGTAGAAAGGCTGTAAAAGTGAATTGTGCGATTTCAAAGAATAGACATGCATGTAAGTGTATGTACACACGTGTATTTGTGCATGTATACACACACACACTTCAAAACAAAGTAAAAACACCCCGCCATTAACTTCATCAAATGCTAACTGTCCTTCTTGGGACCTCACATGAAGTATTCTGCCCCTTCTGATAGCAGCTGTGCCAGGACCATCCCTTGGAGGCAGAGCCTGGTGAGCATCTCTGCATGCTCTGAGGTCTGGTGTAGGTTTGGGTGTGGGAAGTGGTAAGTTGGCTGGGTTTAAAAGTGCAGAGGAGCCTGGGTTTTTTGTTTTTATTTTCTATCTTCTCCTAAAGATTTGAGCTGCCTTTCCTTTTCCAACTGGGCACTTTACTGCCAGTCTGGAGAGAGGGGAGACCTGAGTGTTACTATTGCAATCTCTGTGGGTCTTCCAGCTGTAATGATGGCCTTGCCTAGACCCCCAGGCAGAGCAGCCTGCTAGTCTTTGAGCTGAACTGCTGTTAAAGTATGTTGAAGTATGTGATGTGGCTGACACACCATGGACGGAAGTGTGGGAGGCAAGTTCCCACATCCGCCTCGTACGCAGTGACCGAACATTGTTTTGCTGTATTCCAGAAAGGGTAATCCTGTAGCTGTGGCTGTTGCTGAACCAGCCTCCTACCTGAGCCATTGATATTTTACTGTAAACACATGCAGTAAAGCCAGCTTTATTTTTACTTACCTGTGTGAAGTCATTCTGGCTCTAGGCCAAGACAAATTGAGGTGGCTGTCCATACTAAGACAAGCAGAACTTGAATCTCTGTGAATGAGTCATAGGTTTTCCTTGTCTCAATGATTCACTGTTTCAGTAACTTGAACCAGCTAATACTTCGGCAATTAAGTACTATCAGAAAAAAAATAGGAAAATATGGAAAACTACTTGGGGTATTGCTTCTGAGCTAAGTACTGATACAGCTAAAGGGATATTATCCTTGCACGATCAGACCTGTGAAGTGGTAGCAGTAACAGCAATTTAAGAAGCCATCCTTTTTTTTGAAGAGGTGAATCCAGACTGACTTTATCCAACCACACTTTATATAGTACAGCAGTAATTTTCTCACCTCAATGTTGCACAAGTTCTACATGTAGCACTTCTACAACTAACGCTGAAGCAAGGGAGGAGTTGTTCTTTTTTGTTTTAAAGGGACTTCTGTCATAGATGACTTCACCTTTTACCTATTATTAAAAAGAAAAAAAAAAGATTAAAAATAAAGAGAGGACAGGCATTAATTCATGGGGAACATAACAGGAATATTTCCTAAGAAAAAACACTGAAATGCAGCAGTCTGTGTGCCAGAAGATTTTTCAAAGTGATCCACAGCTGTGTGTGGTTAAAATCTCCTCTCATGTCTCCAGCAGAGATGGAAAAACAGAGTTCTGCAGCTCAAGAGGAAAGCTGAGATGCCTGAATCCAGTTTTCACAGCAGTTCAAGAGGGCAATTTAGCATTCCTCAGCATCAAGGCGGAAATAAAAAGAGCATAAGGAGAAAAGAAATAGATATGTAATACCTTAAAAAATTGTATTGACATTGGCACGTACTGATTTGCCACAGTATTTTCTGAGATCTGTGCTGAAACAGAAGCCTTTTAATAGAAGAGTTGATATCTTGCCATAAAAAAGGTATAAAGAAAAGTGATTTCAGAATATGTTCAGCATGCTACGTATGTGAATGAAGGGAAGAGTAACAAACAAGTTTGCCAAAGCAAACTAGATAAAAGCGAAATAAACAATTAAAAAAAGCACTGTTAATAAGTACCACAATGTGCACTTTCTTTATCTGTGTAATTCTTTTTTTGGCATAGATTTGAAAATATTTGTTGCAACGTGAGTACGAGGACCCTGTACTTTCTATATAAGCCTTACACAAGTAATTTCCAATTACTGAAGCCAGGTGCTTGGCGCTACTTTAGAAAGGGATTGGCCACTTGCAGGAAGAGCAAGAATAGAATTGTGTAGCCATACAAACTGGAATTATAAAAAGGTATGTGGTTCAAAACTGTTAAAAGCCCTCATACTTCCTATAACAAGGCAGCCTTCAACTAATTTGTGTGAGATTACCTGCAGACATATGATTCTCTTGTATCAGTTTTATCCTGATTTTATAAGCTTTATTACTGACCTCCGTGACTGATGCTCAGTTAAATCTATGACCATTGGCCTAATCCAACATATCATCTCCTGTAATTCTGTCTTCCTAAATTTTCCTGTATATCAAGCTTTTCATCAGGTGAGCTGGAGTTCATACAAAACCAAACCCTCATAGGGTTGGATTGAAGGTGCTTTGTTTAATTTTGTTGGATGAATAGCTATCTCTATCACCAGGCAGAACTAAACAAATATTTTGTCAGCTCTCTAGTTAGGGTGTCAACTTGTGGTTCACAGCAGCTGCTGTGAATTAATACCTTTTACAGTAGGAAATAAGGTAAATGCATAAACCAAAATATAATTACAGAGCAAATAAATTCCCTGTTCTGTTTTAATAATAATATCAACAAGGTATGTGTCGGGTGGTATTATTGGTTTGGGGTTTTGTTTTTTTTTTGTGACTATGTATGAGTTTAGTTATAACAAAGAAAATAAAGCTTTCCTTTTTACTCCAGATCTGGAGACCAGGTATCTTCCTTTCCAATTGACAAAATACCATTGTTTTAAATACATTTGTATTTTCCTCTGGCAAAGAAAAGACTACAGTTGACATAGAAATCCTCCTCAGTATGCAATCTCCAAATGGACTCCATCCAAAACCTCCTGAAGCCAATAGAAAAATGTTCATGCTCTTCATTTGGTATTGGATTAAATCTTATTTAGCTATGACCAAGATTATTCCACACTTCTGGGATTTTTCTGGATAGTATAGATTTGTATGTAAATCTGTGCGTATAATAAAATATCTGAAATCAGTAAACAAGTAGTCACAAGGTGAAGTTTTCCCCAAATAAAGTAGAAAGAATATTCACACTGACTTTCAGAAGGCCAACGTTTCATTCTTAGTTTGCTTAGTTGTGGGCAGAGTGGGATGGAGTTTCTCTTTTTTTTTTTTTTTTTAGGCTCGTCCTCTTTCTCCTCATGAACTGACAAAATGAGCTACGTTTGTATTACCTTGTATAGGGAATTAAGGCACACAGTTTCCATTAAGAATGATCTGTTACCTTGAAAAAATGTTAATGTTCTTATTTCTGCCTTATTGTTCTTCATTACATTGTTAATAGTAATGGAGTTGCATGCCTAATTGCACCCTAATGAAGACTTGTCCTTTTACCTATGGTTAGGAACAGATCCACGGACTAGGTGTCAGGAAGAAAATAACTTCCAAAGGAGTGGTGGGATCTCTTCTGAGAGAGCTCTAACAAGAGAAAACTAGAAAATCTAGTTGTTTGTCACAGCTTTTCTTTACTAACCTTCTCTCTAGCGACTTACAGATCAGAGTTGCGTTTCACAGCTTGCATTTAATGAACTAATTTGGATTGTGACTTGTATTAAAAATGCCGAACAGAGCATTTTCTATCTTCTATTTGTATTTTAGTCTTCCTGTATTGAAACCATCCAGCAAACTTTAGATTGCTTTAATTGCATGCCAATTCCCAGCTCTCTGTGCAGAATAGAACTATATGTTCTTCAGCCATACTCACAGGACTGGCTCTCTTTTACTGCGACTTAGTAAAAGAAGAGCTAAGAGAGCTGTCATTTATTTTATAGCAATTTCAGATAACGGTCTCTTGTGGTGATCAAGTATTGCAGGATATAGAGATGAAACTTGTTACATTTTGAACAGGAAAGATGAATCTTTGCTATTAAGGGGTGCAAGGATCAGGAAGTAGATGCTACTGCTACTCTTGCAAAATCAAAAATCCAGAGACTTGTAAGGGTGTAGGTGAAGCTGAAGAATCAGTGTTGATGGTGGGACTTTGTAACATCTCACATGAAGGATGCAGCTAGCTGAAGGTGTTAGTTTTGGATTTCTGGGGTTTGCTCTGTATGGTGCTGTGACTTCCTGTGGGCTTTTAAGTGATAATCCTGTTATGTACATTCAGACAGGTTCTAAATATTCTTTCGTACAAGTAGCTATAGAAAAACTATGCATTTCAATAACAACTGCAAAATGCTGTCCACAGTAAATGTGCCTCTGCCCCTGAAAATTGATTATTCCACTCTGTATATTTTCTGAAGCCATTTAAGTGCATCAGATAGTTATAGATTTTTGACATGCTAAGTGATGGTCTGGCTAGAGCAGCACTTGTATGAGATAAGTGAATTGTTTCCGGTAAACTTGGCACATCCATATTGTTAATATGCTACCATCTACCTTAAAAATCGTCAGTCAATTTGTTGCATGACATTTTTGGATTAAGTGGGTTGTATGGATTAATTGTGTTCATTCTAAATATGTGTCACAGATTTTTTTTCTATATGACCTGCCCGGTTATTTTTTTGCTTCTTCATAATTGATTATCAATGTATAAAGCACTTAATTTTTAACACATATTGCAAAATAAAACAATAAAAAAAAATGGCTTATGAAGGTTGCTTTGCAGTCTGCCCATCCTCATCATAGTGTTTGCGAACACTTATGCATTGTCTGAAATAGTGATTATTGCCAAACTATGTAGGGAGCCAGAAATAAGAACAAAAAGTTTTTTTCCCCATGGTAAATTAATTAATTAGCATTTTGAAAGCTCTAGTGGGACATAACTAAGTGAGCTGGTGAAGTAATAAATATGAACTTACTGAGGAGTAAGTGATTTCCTTCTAAAAGTTGCGGTAAGCGTAGGGAAGCAATTGAGGAGCGGGATTGACATGAAATTTTGTTTAAATGGTTGATCGTATTACTCCATTTCTCTTGTTCGCATTAGACTTCTCTTTGTTGAAAGATATGCTAGAGACATACTGTCATTGCAACAGATAGCGGTGAGAAAAGAGTGACTTAGAAGGCTTGAAATGCTTCAGCCTGTCAGTGGCCAAAGATAGCTTGCCAGAATTGTGTTTCAGCTTGGTCTGAGGGATAAGTCACAATTCAAAATACCTCAAGAGCAGCCAGGACAAAGTACTAGGGTTTGATTTTCCTGTTGAAAGCCTAAAGTTCCTTAAGTCAGGTGAAGGTTGCTGAACCTTTGTTTAATAGCTAAGTGACAGGAGATTTAGGTTATTTTTTTGAAAGCTGAAAGTATATCTAAGAGGCTTAACTACGTGTTCAGTCTGACAGTTTAAAGAAAATTAGTTATGTTTGATGAGTGCTTTTTTTTTTTTGGCTTTATACTAGTTTCTTAGCTTTTGTCTTGCCTGGTTCTCTCCTATATTTAATCATATTTGGGGTCACAAGCTTACATGAGGGAGCAATCTCCTGTTGACTTCCATGTAGGTTTTGCTGATGAGAAGACACTAGGGCTTGTGGGAGTACAGCTCCATGAAGGGCTAAAATCATTAGTGCTGAAGTCTATTGATCTAGCAACATCAGTTGCTGATGCAATATAAAAATAGTCAAAATATTTATGATCAGAGCTTTGGCATGTCGATCTGACTCATCCTGCTTTGCAGTGATATTTGAGAACAGAAAACTTCTCCAATTTCTGAGGCATGTAACATTTTGTACTGCAGCTCTAGTCCTTTATAAAAGGACTGAAGATATTTTCTTAATTTATTCTGGATAACGGGAAGTTGCCATATCTTATGACATCTTTAAAAAGACCAGTCATACTTTTAATTGCTTAATTAGTCACAGCATGAAAGGAGGACAATCTTCAAGGACATCCACTTTTTTTCCTTGCCCACAAAGTTTGGTTGGCTGCTTTCTTTATCAAAGCTAGCTGTTTGATAGTAGATAATATAGCTAAGATGGCTGATCAAACAGACACAAGATCATAATTGACACACTTTAGTGTAAGATGACTAACCTATAAAGCCTAGCTAGATATTTCTCACCCATTGGTGTGGGTGAGCACATGTGATCTTTGCTCCAACTGTCAGAAAGGATATGCCCAGCTGTTTCAGCCAAACCTAGTTTTAAAAAACCCCACAAACCTAAAATATAACAGAAAGCTTAAATGCAGAGATGAGCATCTTGCCAAATGGAGGAGTGCTTAATTTGAGAACACCGGAGGATTCTGGTTCTCTGTACTGGTCAATGGACTCATTACCTCTCACCACTGCGAAACATGCTGCTTGCTTTGTCACACAACCTGTCTCATCTCATTAGCACAATGACTTGAGCATGTTGACAGCATGTAATGGTTTTCACTGCATATGCTGAGAAGTGATTTTAAACCAATTTGCTGTTTTCTTTGTAGGCAGAGTGTGACTGCTGATTGTTGCTAAGGTCCCCTAAAAGTTATTCATTTGCCACAATTCCTATAGGTAAAATATGAAGCTGTGAAACGGATGATACAATGCACCAGCATGCTTGTTTCTTTCTCTATATGTTAATGAACTCCCACTCATTCCCAACTGGCAGCTCAGTACATAGCGGTGAATGGATTCAGAGTGAATCAACGTTCAGTGACTCAACAGACAGCTTCTACATTGGCTCATTGTTTCCCTGAATGCTATTAGAGCATAGCTAATTGTCGGAGCTGAAAGCTTAAGATTTTCCGAATACATTGTCTGCATCTGATAAACGTATTTAAATGTTAGACTTCATTCTTCTCATCAAGTACCACCTACCTTAATGGATCATCTTTATGTGTTTTTCCCATAGCATTCTTTCAAGAAAGGTCCTACCTGTCCATTCTATGTATTTGCTATTACCATTTAGCAACCTTAAACAGTGAACTCTGTATTTAGTGGTGACGTCAGAGTACTGACCAGCATTCAGAGAGGAAATGTTGAAAAAGAAATTTAAAATCACTTCTCAAATTTCCTTATATCTGATAGTGAGTTGACTATGAAGAGCTGCTTTAAGCAATGGTGCTGGTTTTTCACATTATTGCTGCTAGGTTTAACCTTCTGTCCCCTTTCTAGACTCTGTATCTCATGGGAGACTGGCATGTACTAGAAAGTTGTTAAAATTCTCAAGTCCTGTGGTAATACTCTGGCTCACTGGTGGCGGGTGATGTTCTTTGCACTGTTGCTGTAAGTAGAAATCACATGAGCAAAGTTAAGCAGAGAATTGCATTTTTTTCAAGCAGGACCATGAATACTGCAGTTCTACGTGATTTAACATAATTGATTGGGGAACTGCTTGTATTTTGTTTTTTCTTTGGAGAACCCTAAAAAAAAGTTCCTATATCAGTATCCTTTTTTTTGAGAGAGAGATTTTTGGGTTTTTTAAGGTTTTTTTTTAAAAAAACAAGTTACCCATAATTTTTCCTTCCCTCACCAGTGAACACGTTGACTATTGGCAACTATCGGGACAAATTAAACTTATAAGTGTTCTCCTGAAAAGTGTCATGAAGTCAGACAGATATTTCAAGGAAAATGAGAGTCAAGTTGTACTTTGCTTGCATTCATCTCTGCTAAGAAAGAAATTATTTTTAAGGTTCATAAGACTTTACTTAGGCTGATGAATCCCACTTTTTAGTCAGATGGCTACCAGATACCTCAGGTTATTGCTGTGGAGTTATTTCTGAGAAAGGGATGGAAGTGTTCTCCCAAACCCTGCATTTAAAATTTTTCATTATTCCTCTGAATCATCCAGAAAGAGTCTGAATTTTATTTTCATTATGATATAAACATGTTTTTTGAGAAATAGACCTAAATGATTAACCTGCAAATAACAGGCAAGAAGAAATGCTTGAAAGGATGAAAGTCCATGCTGACAAATAATACAGTACTTCTAATCTCTGTAAAAATTTGTGTGTATAAAATCAGACCTTTTATGTCTCTGATTTATTTTCTCTTGAGTTAATTTTTTATATTATGTTATCATCTAAGGTTGGCAAACCTCCTAAGTTTGGAGAAGTAGTGTTTGTTCACTTACCCGGCACATTGCCAAGTTCTAAAGGTAGAAAGTTAGTGTCCCATTTGTATATACCCATTCACAGTACTCTCCAGTTTGCTGAACTTGCTGGAGTCACAGGCACTTGCACAGCACCGGAGTAGACAAGTGGAGTCTCCTAGCTGGTGCCTGATTGCATTGGATTTATTGGTATGCAGCCTCCAAACATGCATTTAAATCTTCTGCTTAAGTGCTGGTTTGAAAGCTTACAACCTTGGGTCACAAATAGGGTTTGTCATGCACAGGCACTCTGCCCTAGAGTGCCACTGGCTGCATTTTATTTTGCTGCTTCAACGTTTTTGATTCAGCTTCCTCCTGTTATGTCTAGCTCAGCTGATAGCCTGTGGCTCCAAGCTGCTGTCATTTGATTTAACCACTCACAAATCAGTGAAGTCAAAATTAATTAATGAATTCTTATTTCCTTCCTCCTGAGCTCTCCTAAATAATTCGTTTTTAATTTACTCAAAGTACTAGAAACATTTGGCATGGCATTATTTGTCCAAGGTGACCATGAAAATGGAACTGCTCAAAACCCATTTGGAGAAAGGTGCTTTTGAAATGCTTACAAAGTTGTTTTAAAAAGCCTGATTTTATTGTAAAAAAAGGAAAAAATATAAGTCCTACCTTCAGAAGTAATGGAAACTGCATTAGAAATAAATACGGCATAATATCTATTTTGCCATGTAGTGAAATGGCTCTTAGGAAAAAAAAATAATCAGAAATGAAAGCTGGGCTTTATTGACTCTCCTGGAATTAAAGACACACTTGACAGCAGAAACTCATCAGAGCTGAAGTGTATCACTATCCTTTTTTCTTCTGTGGCACACCATAGGTAGAGAATGTGCACACTATAGAATCATATGAAGCTAGTAGTTGCAGGGTCACTGTAAATTTTATTTTACTTTTATGAAATAATGTCTTTTTAAAGGAGAAAAGAAGAAAGGCATGCACAGCAGCAGGGGAGCCTGTAGCTGCTTGCATCTGGGGTTTCCTAGAATGAACTTGACCTTTCAACAATGCCAGGATGATTTCTGTGACATACCAGCAGCAGAAGAAAGAGGAACTTGAGAAATATTAAAGGAGCTTTGAACAATGAGCATGAGCTTAGAGTAGTGTTTGGCCCCTATTGATTTATTTTTCATTTAAGTAGTAGCTTAATCGCAGTTAGTAGCTCTGATATTTCAAAGACAATTGATAGTTAAAGTTACTGAAAGATGAGTCAGATTTCCTAGGTAATTTGAAACCTGCAGGTTTTTTAATGTAAAGGTTCCTAACCCGAGTCCGGTGAGCACTGCCAAATGCTGCTGGAGTCTGTGCAGGTTATGTTCTGTTTTGATTCTTGTGTCATAGTGTCGCGGTTTAACCCCAGCCGGCAGCTAAGCACCACACAGTCACTCGCTCACTCCCCCCAGTGGGATGGGGGAGAGGATGGGAAGCGAAGAGTAAAAGTGAGATAACTTGTGGGCTGAGATAAAGGTAGCTTAATAGGTAAAGCAAAAGCCATGCACGCAAGCAAAACAAGGAATTCATTCACCACTTCCCATCGGCAGGCAGGTGTTCAGCCATCGCCAGGAAAGCAGGGATCCAGCATGCCTAATGGTGACTTGGGAAGACAAACACCATCACTCCGAATGCCTCTCCCTTCCTTCTTCTTCCCCCAGCATTTTTTATTGCTGAGCATGATGTCATGTGGTATGGAATATCCCTTTGGCCATCTGGGGTCAAGCTGTTGCAGCTGTGTCCCCTCCCAACTTCTTGTGCCCCCCCCAGCCTACTCACTGGTGGGTTGGTGTGAGGAGCAGAAAAGGCCTCGACTCTGTGTAAGCACTGCTCAGCAGTAACTGAAACATCCCTGTATTATCAGCACAAATCCAAAACATAGCCCCATACTAGTTACTATGAAGAAAATTAACTCTATCCCAGCCCATACCAGCACACATAGTTTGCTCTTTGAGCTAGCTGGAGATACCCATCTAATTTTTTAATCCTTGTGGTGGAAAGGAGAAAATGAGTCTAAAATATGCTTAAATATGAACTAAAGGAGCATATTTTGTGATGACATTATTCCGTAATGCGTATGTTAAAGTCCACTAGAATTCCTCTGCTGAGTTTGGTTCCCAGAGGTGTGGGATGATGCAAAATTTGATGATACGTGCAGGCGGGAAGGACATTCTAGGTAGTTTTCAACGCAAGGACTTAGCAAACATCCACTTTTTGGACAGTGTTTTCAGTTTTATTTCCTCTGTGCCCCTCCGTGAGGGAGAGGTGTTGTGGTGAGGTGCTGATTCATGTGTCCATATAGGGAAATTCAGAAAAGCTGAGCCATGTTAAGCATGTATGTTAGATAAGATGCGTCAAACCTTTTCTGAATGAAGGGGAAAGCTTTGCCTGTTGAGAAATGAAGCAGCGTTAGTTTGTACATGTTACAGTAAAAGAAAATAAGACACTTAAATTTCAAGGATTTTACTTAATCATCACACTTTTAATTAGTGACAGCCTTTTTTACTCTTTATTTAGACAATTCATTTAGAGGAATAACCTTGATAGATAGTTATTTCATTTAGAGGAATAACCTTGATAGATAGTTAAGATTGACCTCTTGAAATTCAGGGCATGCCCTGATCGTTGTTCCAGATGACCTGTCAGGTATCTCATGTAATCATGCTTAAAAATTCTCAAAACATATTTTTGCACCTATTCACAAGTGCTTAAACATCTCTGCATGAAGTTTCAGCCATGCAGACATTTGCAGTGGAGGTGTAAATACTTGCTCTGGAGTAGTTTAAAGCACCATTGCTGTAGCGTAATAAAGGAGATTGGACTTATGCAGAAGTGCTGTCAGTTTGATAGTGCTTATAAAGAATAAGTGCTTTAATATATATATTATATTATAATATAATTTTATATATTTATAAAGAATAAGTGCTGAGAAGTGATACTGTATGTAATTAGAGTGGAATATCTGCAGGGAGGCATTTGACTTAGTTTCATTTTACTTTGGTTTTTTTTTACATGCAAAAAAGGTGAAGATGTTCAGATAGATGTTCAGAAGTAATAACTTCCAGTGCTCCATGGACACACCAAGGCTCCTTCCCATGAATAAGATGATCCTGTGTTTTTTCCAGATTTGAGCTCAGCCACTGTTGAGGTTGTTGTTGGCAAACCAAAAGGGAAAAGGTTAATCTGTTCCCATCACACAATCCTATTCTGTTGTGTTTATCATCAATGAAGAGGAGGTATGTCTGGCACCTTTGCTCTCTCAATCCCTACAGCACAGCCCTTGAAAGAGCAGACTGGCACAGAGATGCTAAAGAGAAACCAGGCCTATGTAGAAACAGTTTATCCCTCTATAGCTACTCAAATATCCGTATGATTTCACCCTGGAAAACAGAACATCTGCTCATTTAAAAGGCTGTAACTCTACAAATTGCCCTCTAACCAAAGATGTTAAAAATGACAGTTGTTTTATAGGAAATTTCAGAAGACATATATTTGTTTGTGTGCTGGAAGAAGAAAATTATGACAAAGCAGTGGATTCTTTTTTACATGTTATGGATGTACAAATGCTGTGTTCTTTGGGTGTTTTGCAAATAATTTTGAACAAAAATATTTTTTTTTTCCCCTGCAGTTTTAGTTAACCTGAAACCCTTAAAAAAATCCTATTTTTTCCAACCAAAGATTCAGACGGAAGGAAAATTTCATCAACATTATTCATTTCCTTCAAAAGCTTACTTCTCACAATAAAAACATAAAGAACCTTTGATCAGTTATCTGCACCCATTTTTCTTCCACTTAGCCCATCTGAATCGATAGTAATTTCCTCTCCATCTCTATGATAGAACTAGGGTTAAAAGATGGAAAGTTTGACCTCTGGAACTGTGCTGGGATTGTGTTGCTTTTGTTTCACATGGTTAAGATGACCTCTGCATCCTTCTGTGTGTCCTCCGTTGCCAACATGCCACACGTCTGCGAGGCTGCTGTATGAGCCACACTTAGCTGAGAGTGGGTGCTGAGCAGAGAGGGAGCCGATTCCTAACCTTCTTCCCCAATTGTTATACTTCTAGCCTGCCTTAGTACAAAATGTTTTAAATCCATTTGCAAGACTTGGCGTTAGAATGGATTTTGTGCCTGAGGCCTAGGAGCCGTTTTCTGCCACCTTCCGACAGCGCTCCTCACCCCGGGCGCTGCGGGGGAGAGCTCGGTTCTGCCCCTGTGTATCCTCCTGCTGTGACCCAGCAAGCGGCCTGGCAGCATTGCTGGCTCCCTTGGTGGCTCTGCTTTCTTCATGCACGTGAGTGTTTTCTGTGCAACAGAGGGATATTGAGCGTAATTTTGAAACTGCACAAGTTTCTTTGTTTTTCTTTGTACATCCCTTTCCACTGTTTTACACGGAGTTGCCTGCACAACTCTTTTCCCTCCTTGGTCCTTGCTTTCATTCCCAAAGGAAGCCTGGAATCACCCACTGGCTTTACTACCTGGAGAAGAAATTGGTGTCTGTTTGGATTTATTCAAGAGATACTATTTTAGTGATGCATTATCATTTTTTAGGGTGCCTGCATATATAATACTTTAAAAGCAAAATGGCATTAATTGCTTGTGTTATTTATATTTTTGGAATAAAATAATTATAACTTTTACTAGGAATAGTTCTTCAAATAAATATTTGTATTAATAATTAATTGCTCAGTGGGAACTAATTGCCTGTCACAGTGATGTGCAGCATGATACACTGCTTTGAATATAATAAATAGCAGGCTGTTGCCATAAACATATGTTGAAATCATAGGCACTGAGTAATGAAAATCATACATCATAAAGAGAACAGTATGGTAGAAGTTCTGCAAAACAACCTTAATGTATCGCAGATACTGACTTGGCAATTACAAAACACATAGCTGCAGTGGAGCAGATTCCCAACTGGCATAACGTGCTGTAATGTCATCAAAGCTGATAAACACCAGTGTAGAATTTGGGTGAAGATTATGAAGTTCCTGTCACATATGTTAGAGTGCTTTGAGGTGCGCTCTGCAGGGATGTCTAGATTTGGATGCTCAGCTGTTTTCAGTGCTATTCCTTTCTGTGCTCACCTTTTGACTTTGCACTGAATTGGAATAGTTGAATTATGTTCAGCTGCAGCTGGGGCACAGTTTGGGATTTGCTTATCAGCCCCTTTATGCCAAGAGCAGTACCTCTTTGCTCAGCACACAGGCCAAGACAGCAGTATGAATCTAGCCGGAATCTCAGAATGTGTTAGTGGAAGATCTGGATTTCTTTCATAGTACTTCATTGTGGGCTTTGTCTGCTCCAGAACAGACTTCTCTTTAATAGGTATCTGTCATTCCTTCAGTTCTATGCACAGTAAAATTTAAGACTAAAAAGAACTGACCGCGAAAGTATTGCTATCCAGGACTGCTTCACTCAACAGAGCCTTCTTTCACTGAACATTTGCAGAGTCAGGCTTTAGACAGAACATAGCCAGGGATGATGCAAGCAGAGGATGGTAACACTGAAAGACTGTGAGAAGCCATTGATGTTACTTGTGAACCTTCATAATTTCTCTCTGTTTGTAATTGTAGGATGCTGAAGGGTAGCATGTGTATTGAGAATTTTTATGCTCAGAGCAAGGACCAGAAACTTTTCTGCAGAAAGGTCACAGTTGAGTATCTATTCTTAAAACAGTGTCAGTTTAAGTGCGTACTGCTAGTGCTTCACAGTGAACTGGAAGTATAATATTTCTGTATCTGATGCTTTAGGGTTGAAAGTTCATACAGGAATGCAGAACCAGTGCTCCAGTGATTCCAGTTAGTGGCTCTGAGCCTTTCCATGAATGGCCAGGCAACCTGTGACTGATGATTTTCCAGTCTCTTGGAGTACTTACCAATTTGCTTTTGGATATCAGGGAAAGATAAACCTGTAGCACAGCTCAGGTTTAGCAGTATGTTCTCACCTGTGAAAGAGACTGGGTGCAAAGGACAAATAAATACACACTTAAGGATTTTATGCGTGAAAGGAGATAAAGCTGGACATGAGCATTTGTAGACATATGAGTAGAGACAGCAATGAAAATATATCCTAAATCACCAAGATTAAGAAAATTGCTCAGTTACACCTTGGGGTCTGCAAACTCCCTGACTAATCTAGGACTGAGAGCTCTCCCGCACTGCAGCAGCACTCCCAGCCAGTCAGTACTTATCTGCCTCTCAAGCCTTCCTTAGGAGTTATCACTGCTGTCCTTTATTGCTTATGCAAATGACGAATTGAGGCTTCTGTTTTTCTGCCAAACCCAATTTGTTTTGTTGTCTTTCACTTCTGTAACCCTGTCTATCTGGACTAGCTCGTGCTTTCAGTCTGTACTTTAGACTGCAGCGTGCTGGAGCAAAGGCTGTTGTTTCAAAGAGAGTCTAGGGGTGGCATTCCCAGGTATGGCCATTATGGAAACCAAAAAAATTATTTTGCTTGGTTTGTATTGAGGTTAAAAGTCTATAATCTCGTGGTTAAAATGAGCAAGGAAGAAGATTTGGATAAGGGAAAAAACAGAGAAAACCAAACCTTCTTTATATAAAGCTGTGACTAAAACCAGGCAAAATTTCCATTCACTTTGGAAGACAAACAAATTTTGCTCTGCCTTTGTATCTTGTGCGGTGACAATTTTCTCATCTGTAAATGCTGCAGCACACGTTAACTTACATGGGTTCCTGTTGTATTACCCTGGAAAGAACTTTATCTCCCTCCTTGACACCCTGATGGTTAATGAAGAATAGGTAGTGGATACGTGGGATCATAACAGACTGCTCTGCATTCCGTAGGTTTTTGAAATATTCCGGTTTTTCTTCCTTTCTTCTTTGGGCTCATGAAAAGCTAAAAAGCTTTTTTTTTTTTTTTTTTTAATTTAAAGTTCTTTTCTGGAGGAATGAACCACTGATATGGGCCATCTTGAAAAAAAAAGGTTATTTTTTTTAGATTTCAAGGATTCCAAGTGTTAGTATTAAGATTATTCCCCTAACAATGACGAAGGGTATTACTGAGAAGGAGCAATGTGACCAAACTTAGTGACTCTTATTTGAACCTGATATTTGGAGCTCCAAAAGCACAAAAATATCAAAGAATCATAGAATCATTCATTTGTCAGTATTCTGGCAAGATTCAAAATTACAAGCCCTAATGCTTCAGGCCACGAACTGATTTCTTGCTAGGATTATGAAGATATTCGGCAATGTAACTTCGTGCAACACAACTGGCTAGATAAGCTACTCTTCCCTCCTGATCATTAGAAATTGTAAGTGTGGGCCATTGCCAGAGGTAGGCTGCTAGGACTGATTAAGTAATTTTTTTTTTTCTCCAGCAAGGTAGTCTCTAAATTCTTGAACACTAAAATTTCTACCTGATCATTAAAAACAAACAAAGCAATTTTTTAGGGTCTGTTCTTCAAAGTAGTTTTAATTTTGAACTTTCACTTCTGCAAGCATTATAGGTTTATGCTTTAGCAGTAAAAGACCTGTGTGTTTTGAGGAAAACAGTGACAGAACTGTTGCCCTGTCTGAGTTATATTCAGAGCGCAGTGGGCAGAGGTCTCTAACTGTTTTTTTTGAAAGTGAGGATGTATGGGGTTGTTTCACTTTAGACTATTTGCATCAAATTTCTACTCCAAATGCTTCTGTTGGGGAGTGAATGCCATGTGGGAGTCACATTGGCTATTAAAGTTGTCTAGAGACAGTCATTAGTGAGCTCTCCCAAAAATCCTGGTAGGAATTCTAGTGAGTGGTGTTCATTATCTAGATAAATCTCTGATGATTTCAGCCAGAAATGACTGCTGCAAGCCAGAGGCAGAGCAGAAGCTAAATGAGGAAAGAGGGACACTCCAGAAGGGGATGGCTGGATCTCAGCCCTGCTAGTTGCCATAGCTCTAGTCGTTGGCTCAACCAGAGGGGTGGCAGTGATGGAAAAGGGTAGCACCCTAAAGTGAAAAGAGACAGTGAGGCTATAGCAGCTGGAAAGCTTTGAGTGGAAAGGGAGTAATATCTCAGCTATAATGAGAAAGGAGAGGAGCTGCTAAAAGAGAGTGTGATCTCATTTTTGTGGAAAAGCTACTGCAGGAAAACGCTCAAGCATACCCAAAAAGCTCCAGCCTGTAATACATCTACTTGTATCTGTATAGAGATATACACATACACACACACACACATACTTGTGTATACACCCTGTAAGCTTGCATCATTTCATTGCAAAGGAGCCTAGTTCATAAATTAGATTTATTTCATCATGTTCACTTCAGTTTGCATGTATGCCCAGTTTCTACATACTGGCATCTCTGACCCCTGACAGGAGGAGAAAACAGTGTTAGGCCTTCTCTGCATGACTCATCTTTCTTCTTTAGTGCATTTAAACAACCTCTACAACTCTTTTCCTGCCCCACTGGGGAAGAATTCTCCCATTTCTTTTCCCAGACACAAAAAACAGAGTAGTTAAGAAATGCAGAGTGAATACGCTCAGTTGTATTAAGAACTGACATGTTGCCTATCTGATTTTGGTGTGTAATAATGTAAGCAATAATGTAACAAAAGTAGTACTTTAGTTTAGTTAAACCAGTGTTCTATAAGCCGTGTGTCCCTCAATTTTGCTTATAATTTAGTTTTGTTTTCTGAATGAGTTGTGCACAGTGTTGTTTTCAAGTTTCAAGTTTAATTACATTCTAAGTTCTTTCTTGAAGAGCTGATGGAAAAGTTTAGGCCACTGCAAGGGACGTTTTCTTTTAGTTGTGAATATATGCAACAGTATGGGGTCATAACTGGGAATATGAAACAACAGAGGATCTGGTAGTTTGGCAGTTAATTGCTGGTGACTTCTGATGTGCTTCTATTAAGCTCATTGGAAACACAGAGTTGCTTGTGCCTCAGTGAAGAAAGAGACACTGTGAGCTCATTCTAGTATTCTACATATTTTATAAAAAATGTAACTTTTAATTGATTCATTTTTGTTATTGAAGATTTAAGATTCTGGTTTCCTCGGCAGGCACCCTTGATAAACATTTTTCAGTTGCAGCCATGTGTTAAACCATATCTATTTGGACTGAATTTCAGCAGCAGCAGAAACTAGGGGTGTAACTTTTTTAGTTCTCATTCTGTAAACCCGTTGTTGACTGGAAGTTACTTTTCTTTGTAGGGATATTTTATTGTAATAATTCACTTTTTGAAGTAAATGGTAAATTTAAATAGAAATATTTTTAGTCTATTTTAAGGAATTGTGGTTACATGACCCTTATGGTTTCACTGCATTATAAGAGTCTTTTGAAATATATAGATTTAGTTCATATGAAAGAGTAAGTTATGACCCCTTCCTATTTCCGTTGTGAGTGTAGAGCATGCTTCAAATTCTGAAAAATTTGTTAGGAAGGACTCCCACTTGTTTCAGAAACTGAGAATGCTCTTGTAATGCTGGGCTTTTCCAGCATGCTGTTCTGCTCCAGTGTTTTGTTCTAAGTATCTGAATCATATTCACCGAGTTGGAAAGTCCCAAGTTCAAGTGGGTTACAAGCTACTTACTCAATTACTTTATTGTCAGTAGGTCAAGAGGTTAAAATCTCAAATCGCAAATGAAAATACTGTGCAGGCTTAATACTTGGGGCAAACCCTTGAACTAGATTCCTAAATATCTTTTCTACAGAAAATGGTAAGGACTTTGTTTAAAAAAATAATGCAGTTGGAACATTAAAAAAATGCCCTTTATTCTTTCTGCTGAGTAATATCTAGCTAGACTGAGCTCCAGAGTTCGTCTCTGCATAGTGATTCCCCATCAGAACATCTTAGTGGGAACATTGATAAGCTCCTTGCTCTTGCAGTATTGTTAATGTTGTTCACCCTTGTTTAATCTTTTGTGTAAAGCTACATTTTAAGCTTGACATTGAGCTAATAAAGGCATAATAATAAACTTGTAATGCTGCATAATAATAAGCTCTAACAGAAATATGCATCTCTACTTTTTAAAGAAAAAAAATACATTGCCTGATGGGTGGTGACCTATTTAACTTTTCTGTCAGATAATGGATTTGGAATCAAAGAGTAATCACCCTCTAGGACAATCCTCTGAACTCTCTATGGTTGAAATTCTCTGGGAAATTGAGGCTTTCAGGAATATGGCCTTAGTCTTCCCATAGTTCTGTATTTTCTGACTAATATCTGAAAAGTAGTTCGATCATCTCCTCACAAATCTCATTTTTATATTAATGTATATTGCCCTTAACTACTGTGGTCAATCTGTCATTGCTGGTCTCACAGAACTGTTGCTATTATAACTGGGGAAAGAGCAGGAATAGGCAGGACTTTTTTTGGTTTGGTTTTTTTTTTCATCAGGGAAGCCTAAATAATAATGCTACCCTACCTCACTTTAAAAAAATCTGTATGTCTTTTCATAGAATCATAGGTTGGAAAAGACCTCTAAGATCATCAAGTCCAACCATCCACCCAACACCACCATGCCTACTAAACCATATCTCGAAGTGCCACATCTACACGTTTTGTTAAACACCTCCAGGGATAGCGACTCCACCAGTTCCCTGGGAAACCTGTTCCAATGTCTGACCACTCTTTCAGTAAAGAAATTTTTCCTAATATCCAATCTAAACCTCCACTGACGCAACTTCAGGCCATTTCCTCTCGTCCTATCACTAGTTACTTGGGAGAAGAGACTAACACCTGCTTCACTACACCCTCCTTTCAGGTAGCTGTAGAGAGCAATAAGGTCCCCTCTCAGCCTCCTCTTCTCCAGACTAAACAGCCCTAGCTCCCTCAGCCTCTCCTCATAAGACTTGTTCTCCTGACCCTTCACCAGCCTCGTTGCCCTGCTCTGGACATGCTTCAGCAACACAATGTCCTTCTTGTAGTGAGGGGCCCAAAACTGCACACAGTATTTGAGGCTTGGCCTTTTGTAACAAGCCAGAAGATTATAGACTTACAGAGCAGTAGATCTTGGCATAATAAATGAAAACCTAGTTACGTAGTTAGGCTGATTTGTATTATGTTGTAAGATTGCAGAAGATTAACGATACCTTCCATTTCCAGTGATACACCTGAGTTAAGTTTAAAGGTGGGGGAAAGAAACTACGTTTTTTTTTCCTCAAACAGGAATGCTTGACCCGAGCAACAAAAGCATCAGCATCCTTTTTATCCACATTTTCCGCACTTTGTCAATCACAGGAATGAAGTGCATTCTTTGTAAAGTGTGCCACAGTCTGCCTTATGATTATCCTGTAATCTGTCCTAGCATGGTCTTGCTAAAGGCCTCTCTAATTACGCCACCTTATTAAAATACTTCCTTTAGTTCCTGCTTATGCTATGTATGGAAATGTGCTATATATATGGAATAAATTTCTGACATCCCATTAAAAAAAACAACCCTGAATCTTATTTCTCAGTTACATTCGGAAAGTACACTCTGTAGTAATGATAAGAGTATTCTTACTTGTTCTACTCTATGATTCAAGTGCACAGAAGTTTTCATGAGGATTCTCTTTGCAATAAATGATCTAGTATTTAGTAACTACAGATTTTTGCTTTTTCGCTTTAATTTTTATCGCTGTATTATTGACTGAATCTATGGAATGCTGTTTATGCAAGTAGGTAAGTTGTAAGTAATGCAAACAATGATTGCACGTGGGACTGGCAGTTTGTTCAGCAGTGTTAGGAACCCAACCAGTGGAGCTGCGTTTAAGACACAGAGAGTCAAGGCAGAGTTCGATGGTACACAATAGCAGATGTGTAATTCATAAATGAAATATTGTAAGCTGTGTGAATAATCATATAATGGGAAAGAGAGGAGTTCTGTGTCATTATCTCCACATTTGGCTATATAAACACTACGCAAGTGTGAATATATGATTAAACCCACTGGGCTTCCTGCCAGTACATTTACTATTTCCCTTTATGCGGTGTTATATACCTTATTGCTCCGCCAGAACTCCCACTGTCATGTGTCTCACTAATACATATTTGTGAAGGCAAGGAATATACTATCACGAAGGATAATTATGATTAATACTCCATTTTTTAGTACTTTTTGTCATAAGGTAGAATATAGTCCTGTAAAATCTTTCCACCCTTCATCATCTGATCTTAGAAGTTGCGTTAAGAAACCTGTGTGAATTTGAGCCATGGAACATAAAAATGGAGGTGTATCTGTGCATTTTTTGCTGTTCTCTATAATTTACCATTTCGGTTAAATTTGTACAAGTCACAACACATAAACCTGGGATAATGAAACTTCAAACATACATGATGTACCACCAAGGGTATATTAGAAGAGACTGAAAGGATAGAAATGTATAGTTTTTCTTTATTCTTTCTCACTCCTGCTGGAGTAAAGTATTAGGAACGCCCAGGAACTGAATGTTTGGAAAGATACAGCCTTGACATAGTCCCATCAACAACAGAGGCAGTCATTTCCTTTCTTCCAAAATCTGCAGACCATGACAAAACTAGAAGATGGCTGAGAAACACCTTGGGAGTGCAGAAGACAACCTGTAGGAAGCTGCCTCTATTGCATTCCAGGCTGAATTAAGAAGTGTTATAATCCTTTAAAGGATATCAGATACAGTCTATTACGTATACCTCCAGTGACTGTTTTTCTGTAGCATGTTCAGAATAATGAAACAGAGACAATATAGCACATAATAGCAAAAGGAATTGAAGCAAAGTTATTTTCTTAAATTGTTTTCACTGATTTACAAGGACTTGAATTTTCACTGAAATCTGCACCTGGTGTGTTGAAGTACTACTACTGATTTCCTTGGTGTGTAGATAAAAGCCTTAGTGATTGGTTTGTAGCTGTTAGGAATAACTATGTGTGGACAAACAAAACCGACAATGCTTCAGTCACAATTACCACTTTACACAGGTGCCAGTGTAAAGTCACTGTCCTTTATACCAGGAGAGGGGTGGAGGGAATCTCTAGAGAGCTGTTGATGACCTTCAGTGTGAAATTTTTCTTCTGTCAGCCTGTGGGAAATCAGCTAGCAAAAGCTCTAAGATGTCCCTATCAGGTCTCACAGAAACCTTGTATGACTGAGTTTGTATCATTCTTGGCAATAAATTCATTTTACAGTTTAAAAGTATAGGATTAAATGTCATTTGGAGTAAACAATTTAGCTGACCACTTTCTGCCAGAGCTCAGATATGATGGCAACTTTTCAATCTACATAGCCAGAATTCACACCTAATAAGTAAATACTGCAAGTGTTCTTTTGAATAATATGAAGAAAGACTGACTTAACATTATACTCGCATGTGTTTCACAGTCTCTTAAAACAATTTTTAACTGTGCTCTGATTTAATTAGTTGATATTAAGCTTACATTGGGAAAATAATTTTGAAGAATAGATGTATGTCAATTAGAAATCCTTGATGATATGTTGGATGTACAGAGGGTTGTAAATGGGTGGCAAGTAGCATTCTATAGCCTTATGTTATGAATAGCCCAATTGTAAGTAATCCAAATTTCAAAGCACAGACTGGCCCGAGGAGGTGTGTACAAGTGATTAGAATTTCAAAGAGCTCAGAATAAACACCAGCTCTTTGATGGGATAATTTATGCATGAAGTGGCAGGAAGAGCTGAGTTGTTCTTGGAAAGTTTGCATGGAGCAGTGTTAAGGCCTTAAAAATAGGTTTTGATATTTGATTACTGGCAATGTGTATGTATTATGAGACCTTCACCAAATTAAGGCACTGACCAAGGTTCCCCATGAAGAATGTGCTGAAGAGTGTCAGTACTTTTAAGATTTCTGCAAAAAGAAGAGAACAAGTAGTACCAAAGAAAATGAATGCATTATTAGTTCAGTAAAATTTAAGTATGATCATGCCCTTGAGTATGGTTGCCCTTGTGCAATACTAAAATATTAGCTGTAAAAAGAATTTTATGGTTTTCCATTGGGATGAGTAAAAGGTTGGGGTGCTCTGTTCATCAGTCTACTTTTGGGATATCTCCTGGTTTTAAATCATTTTTGTGGAGTCCTGGTTGGACGAGAGAGGACATAGTCTGGTGTATTGAGCAACCCAGGCTTTGTCCCAGAGATAGACCTGGAAAGCAGCGAACGCGGAACCCTGCTGAGAGAGTACAGTGGCGAACACGGAACACTGGTGCCGCGGGACTGCCGCATCACCGTTTCCTGCCACGTCACCGCTTCCTGCCACAGCACTGCGTCCGGCCGTGTCACTGCTTCCTGCCGCACCACTGCGTCCGGCCACGTCGCCGCTTCCTGCCACAGTGACGCTTCCTGCCACAGTGCTGCTTCCGCATCAAGAGATGAAGCTTTGCACCAATTGCATCAGTTTTGACTATATATAGTTAAGAGTAACTAACCAATTAGAAGCCGTAATTGCTTTGCTATATATACCCTGTTTTGATGACTAATAAAGGAGAATGATCTTACTCACATTGGGATGGTATCGTTTCTATTGT
>Ga0065711_1033045_pt1 | contig 26206 bp, 16 predicted proteins | sample Hoacrofraction12_FD_59098 | JGI IMG/M metagenome (GOLD analysis project Ga0065711, IMG submission 59098) | Hoatzin crop microbial communities from Cojedes, Venezuela - Epithelial fraction 12 v2 (version 2) | ecosystem: Host-associated > Birds > Digestive system > Esophagus > Crop | place... | reverse complement strand
GGGAACTGGCTGATGTAGTTGCCAAGCCACTCTCCATGATATTTGAAAAGTCATGGCAGTCAGGGGAAGTTCCCAGTGACTGGAAAAAGGGAAACATTGTGCCCCTTTTCCCAAACGGTAGAAAGGAAGACCCTGGGAACTACCGACCTGTCAGCATCACCTCTGTGCCTGGGAAGATCATGGAACAGATCCTCCTAGAAGATATGCTAAGGCACATGGAGGCCAGGCAGATGATTCGAGACAGCCAGCATGGCTTCACCAAGGGCAAGTCCTGCCTCACCAGGCAGGAAGGAAGAAATTCTTTACAATGAGGGTTGTGAAACACTGGAATGGGTTGCCCAGAGAGGTAGTGGAGGCCCCATCCCTGGAAACGTTCAAGACCAGGTTGGACAGGGCTCTGAGCAACCCGATCTAGTTAGTGGTGTCCCTGCTTGCTGTGGGGGGGTTGGACTAGATGACCTCTAGTGGTCCCTTCCAACCCAAAACTTTCTATGATTCTATGATTCTATGATTTCTTATATCCTTGTGCAAGTATTGGGCAACAGCATGACATGCAGATTGTTTACTTAATTTTTAACAAGCACATTCTGCTGAAGTTTGATGTCAAGATTTCCCTTTTACCAATTTGTATATAACTTCTTTTTAAAACATGATTTCATTTCAGCACTGTAGTGACCTAATTACAACAATGGAAATATTATAAACACATGAGCAACCAGTGTATTCAATTATTCTCCATGGTTACAAGAAGCCAATTGGACTGAGGAACAACCGACGAAATATGTATTAAGCCATCTATTAACCATTATTACTTCTATTACTTCTAGGCAATTTTTTCATAAATACCAGAGTAAATGACCTAGATTTCAGTGACTCTGCATTGATTATATACTTTGGATACTTATATATAGGAAACAATTGATTCATTAACCCAGTTGAAAAGTTCACATGGATTTTCTCAAATTGAATTCTGTGGTATGGAATCATTCTGCAAAATTTCAGTGTGTCATTATTGGCTTTAACATTTGGGGACTTGAATTTTGGAGAAAAGTTCTCTAACAGTTAATGCCATTTACATCAGGCATTTTTTTGCTTAGAAAACACACGCATGGAAGTTTAAGAAAATCCAGATGAATTTCCCAAGTGGGCTAATAAATCCAGACATACTATGTGGCATTTTTCTTACCACCGCTGTGAAGGTAATCCAGTTAAACAAGTCACTCCATCCATTTCCAAGTGATGATTACACTTTTCTTCTAACAGCCAAATAATTCTGTTCAAGTCTGGTTGCTACCACAGGAGTCCGGACCTCAGGAATATCTAGCACAGGTTCTCCTGTGGCTTTGCATGGTCTGTTAGAATCCAGCTCAGATAGATCTTAGATTGGGACCTAAAAATTATTTTATTATTGCATGCGATCACCAGCTCACTTTCACAGATTTACTGGGCTCAACTCAAGCCTCCTCTGTTCAATCTGAAAGCAAATTTAAAACAGATCAGATTCACTGTGAGTAAGGGCATGTCCACTTGCTTGTTCAATATGTTTTAAAACTTCCAGGTCACAGTTCCATATGAATTTAGTTCCTGATGGCGTCTCCTATACAAGCTCTTGCACATAATTATATCTTGATGAAGCTTGTACAGATTCCTTATGGCAATTTCATCAACAGCAGGCATGGGATTTTTCCTTCTTCATTTGGATAAAGATTTTTTTTCTGTGTGTGCATCTCGCTCTCCATCTAATGTGTCCAGAGACAGACGTGCTTCCAGATGGCACAGACTCGCCTGGGTCATGCATCCAAATGTGACTGTGACAGCAAAGCTTCCAGTACCTCCACATTGACAGGAGCAGACATTTGGCACAGTCCCACACTGTGAGAGGTGATACATCACAAATATCTTCAGCTCTTGTTATAAACCGAGATAGATGAAAAGACCATATATTCGTCTGATCTGTCTGGGGAGGACTGGGCCATCTGTGTTTGTCATCAAGGGCTAAGGAAATACCTTCATATGGGGGTCTATGTTCAGGTGGAAGAGGAGACTTAAAAAGTATGCAACTTTTTGCCTCATACTGCTCCTGGAAAAGTCACTTGTCTCTGTGGGAGAGCAATGAAGTAGCCAATAACAAACTAAAAGGCAATTAAAGTGTGGTGATCGACTAGAGAAGTACATTAATGTTTTGTCTGTATAGTGCCTGGGGAGGCATATGACATCTACATGTCAGTTGGGACGGTGGATAATCAACTATGCAGCCTGCTAGCCCTGTAAAATTTTCACAGCCCAGGTGGTGCCAAGGATCCTGAAGCAGCTCTTCAAAGAATGCAAATTGGCTTAACGGAGGTCACTGCTTCCCTCCCAACAGAGATTCAGCCTACCATGTTCTGGCCTGCATCCATGCTCCCCAAGGAGCCTGAAAATGTAATCATGGTGAAACTAAATTTCCACAGCAACCCCAGGGATTAGTAAAAACATCACTTGCTTGGACAAGCGAGGACTGAAAGTGAAGGTCAAACGGAAGCCCATTAGAAAACACAACATGATTCTTCAAAGCAGGTATTTTGTTGTTCCTCTCCTCCTGCAAGAGCAGCACTTGGAGTGTGGAGTGTATACCCTGGTTCTCCACCAAGACTTCTTCCCTAAGTATTTTGCTATTCTAACTTTGAAAGCATCTCCAAGGATGACCTTTCAACAGCATCCTCACCAGATTGTGCCACAAGGCAGTCTGCCCTCGTTTACAGACATCTACACCAGGACACCACATCTCCCTGCATAAGGAAAGCAGAGCATGGGGTGGAGGGAAAGGGGTGCCCTCCCCTCAGTTTCATTCAGAGCGAGGGTCAGAATGTGGTCAAAATGCACAGTCTGGACTAGGACTGCAGCACAGATGTAGAGAGAAGAAATATTCCTCAGGCAAAAAAAAAGTGCATCCTTCCCCTGAAGGATACCTGTTTTCATTTATGTCCTGTTGGTTATTCAGTACAAACAAATTGGAAGGCCTGGAGCTCTTCTCTGGCTCTAACTCTGATTGAGATCATAGAATCACAGAATCATAGAATCATAGGTTGGAAAAGACCTCTAAGATCATCAAGTCCAACCACCCGCCCAACTAAACCACATCCCAGAGTGCCACATCTACATGTTTTTTAAACACCTCTAGGGATGGGGACTCAACCACCTCCTTGGGCAGCCTATTCCAATGTCTGACCACTCTTTCAGTAAAGAAATTTTTCTTAATATCCAATCTAAACCTCTCCTGACGCAACTTGAGGCCGTTGCCTCTCATCCTATTGCTAGTTACCTGGGAGAAGAGACCAACACCTGCCTCACTACAACCTCCTTTCAGGTAGTTGTAGAGAGCGAGAAGGTCTCCCCTCAGCCTCCTCTTCTCCAGACTAAACAGCCCCAGCTCCCTCAGGCACTCCTCGTAAGACTTGTTCTCTAGAACCCTCACCAGCCTTGATGCCCTTCTTTGGACATGCTCGAGCCCCTCAATGTCCTTCTTGTAGTGAGGGGCCCAAAACTGAACACAGTACTCCAGGTGCGGCCTCACCAGTGCCGAGTACAGGGGCACAATCACCTTAGATGGCACAGTCTGACTCCATCCTCCCAACTCTTCCCCAGAAGATGGAGTGGATCAATCCAAACTGTCTTTCCAGAAAGGTTTCCAACTTGTTTTAACCCCTAAACTACATCTGGCTGTCTTTCAAGAGAGAGCTATTAGATCCAAACTAAATCTATGCCAGGAAGTATCTTAATAGTTAAATGATGTCAAGGAATTTGGACCACTGCTTCATCCCTTGCTGTGGCCCTGTTTACTCTGCTAGTGCCAACACAGCCGTTTAAGTCCAGTTACATTCTGTTTATCACTCTATATTATCTATTCAGAGGCTTTTACCAAATGTGGATGTTGCTCTGCCTTGCAGTTAGCACCAGTCAACTTGACATACATCCCTGCAACAGGTGACACTGTCCTGAAAGATCAGCTTTTCAAACTTGCCATTGATCTCTGTCAAAAGAGGACTACCTCCATCCCTCTTCTTAGCTCTTTGGATAGAGGTGTGTCTCTAGACACATTAATATTTTCATTTGATAATGAATTAATACAGATTATTTTAAAAGAGGATGCTCAGGATGGCCACAATTTTTTGTGTAGTTGAGCCTACATGACTAAATTGTTTCCTCCACAAAGCAATGTGAGAAAATGAAGATGGGTGAAAGTCAGGGGCAACTAATACATGTCCCAGTGCTTCAGTGTATTACAATATATTGCAAATGAAAACTTTTGGTTCAGAAATGCTGAATCATTTCACTTGGTTACTGTCAACATGCTTGAATTATCTGGGATTTTTAATTTCAAATTATACTGGTCAATTAAATGTTACTGTGAATAAAAAGGTGATGAGGTTAAGTTGAGGGATAAAAAACCCTGCTGTGAAATGTAGCACTAATTTAGTGATGAAAGAGAAGATTTTAGATTGGCACAATCTTTTTTCCCTCCATTTAGCCAAGTTTGCTGTGCTCATTTAGTTTGCTTTCAGCTGTACCTATGACTTTCCATCTTCCCTTCATCTCCACTCAAGTCTTTTTTTTTTTCTTTGGTCTCCTTTTTGTTCTGCAAATTCTTTTCTCCCCCAGCTCTTTCCCTCACTGCTATTTTCTCTTTTTTTTCTATTCTCTGATTTTCCCACTGCAACTTTTCTTTTTTGTCCTTGCGCAGCCCGCCCACTTCATTGTCTCTCCAGCCCTTGCCCAGTCAGTGCAACCCTTCATTCACAAACTACTCCTGATTCTGTGGAGTGTGATGGAAAACCCATGCCTGCAACCTTCAGAGTCTGATCCCCTGGCCTCAGATGGAAACACCTGAGGACTGAGCATTGTCTGACATGAGAGGAGCTGACATGGACATGAAGGGGGCATCTTCTCATGAAGAGATGTGAACAGACATCTTCTCTGGGACTTTATCATGCAGGTGGTGGACGTATATACTCCTCTGTTCAGTGCAGCCTTCTGGAAATTATTTCCTCTTTGATCTCCTGGCTCAACCACTGATATAACTGTTTTTCAGGCTGTTTCAGGCAAATGAGACAGGTGCTGTTATTTTTCAGTTCAGCTATTACAGCATGGGAGGTTGCAAGCTGCCAGGCTTGTCTGACAGCAATTTTTACGAGGCCATATGAAAGTCAGTGTCATCATCTCCAGTTGATGTCTGGGCAAACTGAGTTGAAGAGGTTTGTACAGGTTTATCTCCAAACAGCGATAACAGGTTTAGGAGTACGACTCGGATCTCCTGAATCTATGTGTATTGTATCAGCCTTTAGAAAATATCACAAATGGACCATGTTCCAACTGTTGGAAATAGCATAGCTGCCTGTGCAGCATTATTCCATGGAAGAAGAATGCCTTCTTGACACTGGCTGATGCTAGTGGAGACCAAAGAAATGTACATTACTACTGTAGTATGTAATATGATATTGGAGTTCCAAAATGCATGTGAGTGTTTGCATAAACTATGTGCTTGACCATGCAGAAATCTGTAAGTAAAATTTGATGTTTACAGGAATGCTCTTTGGTATTGTCTCAACTGCATTGGCTGTTGAATGGCCAGGAAGCATTTCCTTCAACCTGTACCTCTGCCTTCAATTTCTTGAGGCTGAACTGAATAAAGCTCTGCTTTATTCACTTCAGCTGAAATCTGTGATCCCTGCAAGCAGTGATCATTCAGTCATCGAGTTCCCTTTCTTTTCTGAAGTGAAGTCCCATTGTTCCACTGTTCAGCTGTATTTTTAGCTTTTGCAGAGACTGGAACCTCATCCAAGCTTTTCTGCAAGCTTCTTAACTAGAAAACTCAGGAAATTGCAGTTATTCTGGAAAGACCCTGAATTATGCGATCTAAAAGCAAAAGAAAGACAATTCGTTTATTAGCAATATGCAAGGATTTTAAATAAGTATTTTTTCAACTGCAATATAATGCCTGTGATGGCCCATGATGTTTTTGAGGAGCAGTAAGAATTCTGCATGATTTAAAGCACCCTCTGGCCCATGGAGAAAAGTATTAGAGATTTTGGGGTGTTAAAGAGAATGAGGAAGAACTGAACTGGTTTAGCTTTTTTATATATTTTCTAGTAGCAGCAAGCTCTTTGAAGTTGTTGAAGTAGTGTCCTGGAAACGCCATCATTTGCTGATCCTGTTCATGTCCCACAGCTACATGGAGATGCAAGGGAATATGTTAAAATTCAGTCTTCTGTATTTCCCTTTATGCAGAAGAGCCCACATTTTTGCCCTGCTATTTCAATGACTAGTTGCAGATGGAAACCACAGCAAGTGCCAATCTCTTCTCTCTATGGTGGGTTTACAAGAGCTCTGTAAGTCTCACTGGTTAAATACCAGTCTCAGTAATTTTATTCTACTGCAGATTACTTACCAAATTACACTTTGCGGGTTAACACCAAATTAGAATGGAAGTCACACATTGCAATCAAAGACCTTGTGCACAAAAAAATTGTGCAAAACTTCCCTACAGTTGCTGCCATCTGAACAGGTAACAACCTGGGAGACGTTTTCTAGCTTCTCGTCACAAAACTCTCTGAAGAGCAAATCTGAACAATGTAAGGAGTCTGCTAGTTCAGGATAAAACCTAGTGTAGACAAACCAATGCATGTCAACAGACTTAACTGGCTAAATCAGTTATTTTATTATCCTGGCTGAGCAGTGTCCTCAATAAAAACGCTTAGGCTCTGCCCCCCAGTCAGAAATGAGTAGTTGCCTCCTCCTGTGACATGATTGTAGTGCAGGTGTTGGTGTGAAAGTGGAACATGTTAAGTAGATTGGTTAGAAATGACCTGCTGATTCACTGATGAAGGAACATTTTGTGGATTTTTGATTAAATATCTCTTGGGAAACAGAAGAGTGCAATGTTCCAATATTGCTGAAACTTCCTCTGTGACCTTTCCAGCAGATAACATTTTCATTCTTCATCTGCAAATTACTTTTGTTCTAATTTTTTCCCTCCCTCTAACTGTAGGTTTTGTTAAATCATATAGAACAAAATTAAAAAGTAAAAATCAAAGGAACACATTTCTGCTTTAGTTAAATGAAATGTTTGAATTAACCCAAGCTTTTGGCCCCAAAATGTAGTAGGATGCCTTGCCACTACCTGGTTTTCTTTCAGGCAGTTTCAAAATAAAGTGAAAAAAGAAATCTAAACAAACAGAAAACTCATTGCCTGTCAAGTTACAGTAGAGAGGGAAAAATATTCACAGAATATGATGTATTCTCAGGGAAGACAAATTCCTGAGTGGCAAGAGACCTATTTTAATGTGGGAAGTGTACCCCTACCAGCGCTGTGACTCCAGGACACCCTTCCAATATTCCTAGAGATAGTCAAATGGAAGTAGTATTTTTTAGTTTCCTCACACCAAAGGTCCAATTCTATTTCAATCTGATATTGATGTAAGATGGGTAAACTTCTGAAATAGGGTTTTATAAAACTTGTTAAATGTTGTTTATTCAGATAGTGCAAAAGCACCTTTGTACAGAACACCATAAATATATCAGCAAAATCTGGATGTATGGTTACCATTTAGTCTTACTAGACATTTTAATGGTATAATTATCAATCTCTTTAAATACTTCCTTTCTGGTATTATCATCCTACGCATTTTCCCAGCTGACCCCTATGTTTTGCCCAGCCCTTCCCAGTTTTGAAAGCGAGTGATTGGTCTGAGGACTTCACCCTAAACTTCTGTGTTGTTCTGGCACTCATAGGGACCTAGACTTTTGAATAATCTGCAGGAATTTGACTTAATTACTTTCTCCCTGCAAAATGTCCCCCATGGGAATGAAGAGTTGAGAAGGCTACAGCACCATGCTGCACCATCCAAGCTATCTTTAAAAACTGTTAAGGGACAAACTAAATTATACATATATATATATATGCATATTCTATAGTTGTTCTGGGTTTGCCGGAGTTAGAAAAAGCTGCTGATGCCCAAACCAGTTTTTCCAAGGTAAGCCAACAGTGCCTTCGCTGTATCACAGAAGATAACATTGATGTGCTTAGTATCTGACCGGGTTTAACATGATGACTTATCCTCTTCACCTTTTGGTAGGCTGACAGGAATGCAAAGAAGCTCCATAAAGCATCAGGCTTGCTGTGACCTCTACATTAGACGCGAGATGCCCAGTAGCTCCTCATGCATAGGCCTGTGCCTGTTTGGCTTCTGTCTTTTCTGCAGTCTTACACATCACACACAGGTGGGTGACCTGGTTTGTGATCCACTGTGTATTGATCCTAGGGGTAATGCCCAAGGTAATAGCTGTGTCAACAGAGGCAAGAAGCCATTGCATTGTCTCAAATTTGTTCCTGTTGTTGCCCTAAACACCACCTCCTGCCTCAGCTCATCCTTGCTTCAGCTCTAGCTCTCTTTCTTAACGTATGCATTATCTTATTTTACAGAGGTGACAAGGCACCTTAATCATACACCTTTGCACAGCGAAGGTCGGAGAAAGCCAGCTGGCTCTAGGACTCCCCTTAATGAACCATGGGGTACTTCATACCCAGAGTACAGCTTCCCTGAATGCAGACTGTCCCCTGCACATCTTGCAGCGGTCACAACATGACAAAACTATTGCCACCTTTTTATGAAGCAGAAACTTGTGAAGTTGTGAAAAACCAAACTCCTGTAGCTTGCTGTTCCCCATCACTTTGTGAATATATTACCACAATGTGAGTCACAGCAGCCTCAGTATTCAATATACAGAGTGTGGCATCATGTTCAGTTCCATGTTCCCTTCTGCTTTTGATGTCACTGCTGTCACTTCCGACTGAGACCAATAAGTCAAAAAGCAATAATCCAGGTCTGAAAGTCCAATGACACAGTTTCTGTCTGGAAAAGCAGCCAGGTTGGTCTGGACACTAGTGGGGTTCCGAGTACAGGAACACACACACTACCTGCCTATATCTGGGGCTAAAAATGCATACGTGGATGGGTCCTGCATCACAGTCTGTAAGACCCTGTGAGCTCCACTTTGTCCCATGTAGCTTTAGACACTTAAATGAGTCTTTGAATAAATTTAAAGCTTATTAAAGTAAATGAAAAACAGCAAACTAAAGAGCAAGGTCACCTCCAGAGGTGCTTTCCTGCTTCCCTTTACATGCAAACAGGGCCAGAGTAACTGAATCTTAATTTAACTAACCAGTAATACCTAACTCTTAATTCAGGCACCTATGTGATGGTGAACCTAGACCTGAAGCACCAAAGAGAATTTGCTGGCTAATTCCTATTCACTAAATCCTCATTTTCTAAGTTAAGAGTTCTTTGAAATGACACCCGCAGAAGGAAAGCCAAACTAAATCTAAATATACTCTCCCCTTTTCACAAAGACAGCAAAAGACACACTCACTTGTCCGCGGTTATGTCCTTGATGAAGGTGAGAATCAAACCCAGCTCTGTTGGTCTCTCTTGCTTAACAGCATAAGGATCCAAGAGTGGCAGATTTCTGTCAGGCTCAACTTTTCTGAAGGTACAAAAGGAAGCAAAAGTTGTTCTCCAGTTCCAGAGTTTTAAGCATTGTGACAGATATGGGGATAATAATATTAATTAAAATACTATTACAGTACTTAGTGGGAATTATTTGGCTGATATAATTAGGAAAGACAACATGTTATTATGCCATCTCCATGATGTACAAACAGTAACAGCATCTACTGGAAATTACTATGGCAATAGCTGTTAGCTATAGTTCTAATCTAACTTATTGTAATGAGCCATGAAGGGAAAACAGGGCTCAATAAGAGACAACAGCTGTTGAATCCTATACAGATGCCATCCATGGTCTTGATGTAATGAGGTATCAGAGGCTGAAGGTTTACAGAGTGGCAGAGCTGACATGAATTTGAACACATATGTGTATCAGGACCCATGAAGAGCATGATCCAGTTATCCAGGATACAGAAGTATTGGATTCAGCTTATTTCAGCTTAGTCTTCTGTTGTCAGCATATTAACATGCCTGTAAATTGAGTCCAACAATCGTTTTGTGTGGAGAAAGTCCCTCTGTCCTCTTATGCTAGGACTATTCTGTGGAGTTACCTTCACCTCACCTGTTCCTGCTCTAACACATTAGACAGTGTTATTGATTCATATTTCTTACATATTAGCTTTCCAGGTGTATGAAACAGACTTGCCCTGGGCAGTGTGACTTTCTTTTGTCCAGAGCAGGGATGGCTCCTGGTGTGGACAGTGGTGATGTGCAAGCTCCCTATCCATCTGCCTGGTGCAGAGTGTAAAGGCACCAGCGTATGTGGCTTGGGGGGCTACAGCTCCCTAAACTCCCTTGCCTCCCTTAGCCCAAAGGATTTACAGTTACCAGAGATGGAAATGGCAAGACAAGTCAAGGTTTTCTGCTTGCCTTGTTGCCACCAGGCTTAAGTAGGCCTTATCCCACTAGTGTCATGAAGTCCTCTCACATTTCACACTTGGCCTGGTGAGTTGTTCAAGAATCACAAAGATACAGGCAGGCCAAGAGAGGCTGTGTATAGGCAATTTTCAACACTTGAGTTATGGCAGAGTATACCACAGCTTCTTGACTCTGCTACCCTGACCTCCACCACTAAGGCAGTTAGAGGTCAAGGATTTTCTGTGCCATTACAGTGGGCCATGGGTGCGTGCACATGATGAGCAATCGTAAGTGAAAATAGTTCAACCGTTTGAAATTATCTATCCACTCCTACAGGAAAGACATGGTTTAGAGTGTAGGACTTCACTTCACTGGGCCAGTGACCCACTGCAGGTCTTTGGTCGGCATTTCCTATATTCTCAAAGTGTCTAGAGGTGGTGAAAGGAAATAATTACTGTTATGCGAGGTTGCATGCCATGTTTCTCAGCAAACTGGGTTTCTTTACAAGGGACAGTGCTCCTCCAGTATTTCTTACTCTGTTCACAATAAATTACAGACCAGTTCTTGCTAGCTGGTATATATATCAATGGGAAATGAAATGTGTATCTCTTTGCCAGGGTAAAGAGAAAGGAAAAAAAGGAGCCAAATGTACAGTTAACTCCTTTTAACTTCTTTCCATAAGTAACTGAATGCATTTTGCTAATTTAATCTAGTCCTAAGTACTGAGTATATTTTATAGAGATGTATTTTATGGCTGGTGTTATTGATACTGAGAGATATGTATTGATCTTTTGGGCAGAAAGAGACCCACATCCATCACATTACATTTTTACTGTAAAATTGAAGTTTGCAATATAAAGAAAAATTGATATAAGGATCTTTATATAAATATGCATAAATGTTCAATCATATATATGAATATATATTCAATAATATGTTGATATATTGCCATATATATAAAGACTGATACAAGTGGTATCTTTGTGTTTTGATGGTTGCTGGAGTATGCCAGAATAACAGACAGAAAATTTGCAGGAAGATCTTAATTATTATCTGGAGGAGACATTTCTAGACTGAAATCCCTGATGATTTCATACCTTCTCTGTGGATGGGGGGACAGGGAGCAGTGAGCTGGTAACAGAACAAATCCTTGGCGTCCTCCTGGGGACATGCTGTTTGGTCAACAGTGCATTGCATCTAATGCATTGGGAAATTATCACCTTAGGCACTAAAGATACCAGGCAGCTTTGGATAAAGGCTGTCCTATCTGAATACTGTAAAAAATTAGATCCAGCTCTTAAAAGGCAACAACAGCTTGGATAAAAACAGCTGTCTCATTATTTTTGCATATACTGGACTTCTACATGAAATTTTAAGAGTTAAGACTGATCTAAGTTAATTTTCTTGGGCCATTTTTTAACAAAGGGAAAAAGACTGGCACCTCCAGGAGGTGAGTTTCTCCCCTCTATTTCAGACATTGATTAATCTCCAGTGCCTTAGATACTGGCCTTAGGGAGAGAGTTAGTCACCGCTTAAATATAGCTACCTCTTCTCATTCATTAATAACGACAAACAGATTATGATTTCCACCACATACTTGACATCTGGGTACCTACAGCTAGGCAAGACAAATCCCTCTTTTTGAGACCCAGGAGCTGTAATACAACAAGACTCAAAAGGTTGAGATGTGAAAAGTCATGGCAGTCAGGTGAAGCCCCTGTGACTGGAAAAAGGGAAACTTTGTGTCCATTTTTAAAAAGGATAGAAAAGAGGACCCTGGGAGCTATGGGCTGTCAGCCTCACCTCTGTGCCAGGGAAGATCATCAGACAGATCCTCCCAGAAGCTATGTTAAGGCACGTGGAGGACAGGGAGGTGATTTGAGACAGCTAACATTGATTCACCATGGGCAAGTCCTTCCTCCTCAACCTAGTGGCCTTCTATGATAGAGTGATTACATCGGTGGACAAGGGAAGAGATACAAATGTCATCTATCTGGACTTCTGTAAGGCCTTTTGCACAGTCACCCACAATACGTTTCTCTCTAAATTGGATATGGATTTGATGGGCGGACTGTTTGGTGGGTGAGATTAAATGGTAACCTCCAGTGGGCGGTGGTTGATGGCTCAACGTACAGATGGAGATCAGCGAAAAGTGACATCCCTCCAGGGTCTGGATTGGGTCCAGTGCTGTGTAATACTTTCATCAATGACATAGCAGGATCAAGGGCACCCTCAGCCAGTTTGCAGCTGGCACCAAGATGAGTGGTACAGCTGACATGCCGGAGGGCTGGGATGCCAGCCAGAGGGACCAGGACAAGACTGAGAAGCAGGCTCATGTGAACCTAATGAGGTTCAGCAAGACCAAGTCCAGGGTCCTGAACATAGGTCAGGGCAATCCCCACTATAAATAAAAGCTGGGGGGTGAAGGAACTGAGAGAAGCTCTGCCAAAAGTGTGGATGAAAAGCTGGGTATGAGCCAACAATGTCCACTTGCAGCCCAGAGGGCCAACCGTATCCTAGGCTTCATCAAAGGAGACATGGCTAGCATGTCAAGGTAGGTGATTCTGCCCCTCTGCTCCACTCCAGTGAGACCCCACTGGGAGTCCTGTGTCCAGCTCTAGAACTCTCAGCACAGGAAAGAGACATGAACCTCCTGGAGCGGATCCAGAGGAGACCACAAAAATGATCAGAGGCTGGATCACCTCTTCTATGAGGAAGGGCTAAGAGAGGTATAGAATCATAAAATTGTAGAATCATAGGTTGGAAAAGACTTCTAAGGTCATGAAGTCCAATCATCCGCCCAAAAACAACATGCCTACTAAACCATATCCCGAAGCGCCACACCTACATATTTTTTTAAACACCTCTAGGGACGGTGACTCAAACACCTCCCTGGGCAGCCTATCCCAATGCCTGATCACTCTTTCAGTAAAGAAATTTTTCTTAATATCCAATCTAAACCTCTCCTGATGCAACTTGAGGCCATTGCCTCTCAGCCTATCACTAGTTACTTGGGAGAAGAGACCAACACCTGCCTCACTACAACCTCCTTTCAGGTAGTTGTAGAGAGCAATAAAGTCCCCCCTCAGCCTCCTCTTCTCCAGACTAAACAGCCCCAGCTCCCTCAGCCACTCCTCGTAGGACTTGTTCACCAGCCTCGTTGCCCTTGTCCAGCAACTCAATGTCCTTCTTGTAGTGAGGGGCCCAAAACTGAACACAGTATTCAAGGTGCAGCCTCACCAGTGCCAAGTACACAGGCATGATCACCTCCCTACTCCTGCTGGCCACACTGTTCCCGATACAAACCAAGATGCCATTGGCCTACTTGGCCACCTGGTCACACTGCTGGCTCATGTTCAGCCAGCTGTCGACCAACACGCCAATGTCCTTTTCTGCCGGTCTGCTCTCCGGCCATTCCTCCCCAAGCCTGTAGAGTTGCATGGGGTTGTTGTGACCTAAGTGCAGGACCTGACATTTGGCCTTGTGGAACCTTATACAGTTGGCCTTGGCCCATCGATGATGTCTGTCCAGATCCCTCTGCAGAGCCTTCCTACCCTCAAGCAGATCAACACTCCCACCCAACTTGGTGTCATCTGCAAACTTACTGATGGAGCACTCAATCCCCTCATCCAGATCACTCATAAAGATATTAAACAAGACCAGATCCAAAACTGAGCCCTGGGGAGCAGCACTCGTGACCGTCCGCCGGCTGGATTGAACTCCATTCACCACCACTCTCTGTGCTCGGCCATTCAGCCAGTTCTTTATCCAGAGTACACCTATCCAAACCACAGGCAGCTAGTTTCTCCAGGAGGATGCTGTGGGGAACAGTGTCAAAAGCCTTACTAAAGTCCAGGTAGACAACATCCATGGCCTGTCCCTCATCCACTAGGCATGTCACGTGGTCACAGAAGGAGACCAGGTTAGTCAAGCAGGACCTGCCTTTCATGAACCCTTGCTGGCCTGGCCTGATCCCCTGGTTGTCCTTCACATGCTCAGGGAGCGCACTCAGGATGAATCGCTCCAGAATCTTCCCTGGCACCGAGTTCAGGCTGACAGGCCTGTAGTTCCCAGGATCCTCCTTCTGCTCCTTCTTGTAGATGAGTATTACACTGGTGACCCTCCACTCATCTGGGACCTCCCCTGTTAGCCAGCCATTTCTCACTGCTGAGAAATGATGGAGACTGGCTTGGCCAGCACCTCCACCAGTTCCCTCAGCACTCTCATGTGGATCCCATCCAGCCCTGTAGGCTTGTCAGTGTCCAGGTGGCATAGCAGGTCATTAACTGCTTCCTCATGGATTATGGGATGTTTATTTTTCTCTCCTTCCCTGTCTTCCAACACTGGGGGCTGACTACCCTGGGAATAACTAGTCTGACTATTAAAGACAGAGACAAAGAAGGCATTAAGTACCTCAGCCTTTTCCTCATCCTTGTTGGCAATATTCCCCCTTGCATCCAATAAGGGATGGAGACTCTTCTTGGCCCTCTTTTTGCTGTTGATGTAGTTGTAAAAACATTTTTTTGTTGTCCCTCACAACAGTGGCCAGCTTGAGTTCTAGCTGGGCTTTTGCCTTTTTAATTTCCTCTTTGCATGACCTAACGAGACCCCTGAACTCCTCTTGAGTCGCCTGCCCTTTCTTCCATAGATGGTAGACCCTCCATTTTTTTCTGAGTCTCAGCAAGATCTCCCTGTTCAGCCAAGCCAGTCATGTTCCTCGTCGGTTTGTCTTGAGGCACATGGGGACAGCCTGCTCCTGTTCCTTTAAGAATTCCTCCTTGAAGAATATCCAGCCTTCCTGAACTCCTTTGCCCTTCAGGACTTTCTCCCAGGGGACCCTCTCAACCAGCGTCCTCAGCAGGCCAAAGTCTGTGCTCTGAAAGTCCATGGTGGTGGTTTTGCTGGCCCCCCTCTTAACTTCATCTTGAACTGAGAACTCTATCTTTTTGTGGTCACTAAGCCCAAGACCTCAGGAAGTTATCTTCCACACACTCCAGGAACCTCCTAGACTGTTTCCTCTCTGCTGTGTTCTATTTCCAGCAGATGTCCAGTAAGTTAAAGTCCCCCTTGAGAACAAGGGGTAGTGATAGTGAGACTTCTGCCAGAAGTCTATAAAAGACCCCCAGCAGGATGTCTGCCTTGTTGGCTTTCCCCCTCATCTTTACCCATAAGCATTCAACCTTGTCATCACAATTGTCAATCTCTATACAACTGAAGCAGTCCCCAACATATATAGCCACCCCACTGCCTCTCTTTCCTCGTCTATACCTGCTGCAGAGCTTGTAGCCATCCATCGGAGCACTCCAGTCATGAAAGTCATCCCACCATGTTTCTGTGATGGCGACCAAGTCGTAGCTGGGGCTGTTCAGCCTGGAGAAGGGAAGGCTCCAGGGAAACCTTAGAGCAGCCTTTCAGTACTTAAAAGGGGCTTACAAGAAAGATGGGGACAAAATTTTTAGCAGGGCCTGTGGTGACAGGACAAGGAGTAATGGTTTTGAACTACAAGAGTGTAGATTTAGATGAGATAAAAGGAAGACATTTTTTGCAGTGAGGGTGGTGAAACACTAGACCATGTTGCCCAAAGAGGTGGTAGATGTCCCATCCCTGGAAACATTCAAGGTCAGGTTGTACGGGGCTCTGAGCAATATGATCCAGTTGAAGATGTTCTTGCTCATAGCCGGAGGGTTAGACTAGATGACCTTTAAAGGTCCCTCGCAACCCAAATTATTCTGTGACTCTATGATAAGATGTAAAAGCATATTTCCAAAAAAACATAAGTTTTTAGAAGAAACAAAATCACGATCAAAAGCATTTTAGGTTCCTAGCTCCATGGGATTGGAATGGAAACTAGGCTTTTTATCACTTCCCAGGATCTGTGTCATGCAGGATATCCCAGTGTGAGCTGGTCAGATATAGAGGAAATCAAAGTGAAATGTGTGCTGGTGATATACATGCCTTGCTGTGTTCTCCAGAGAAGCTCAGTCTGGCTGTAGAACAAGCCGGACAGTATTTGGCAAGTCTTCACTAATAAATAGTGTCCTGTCCATAGGAAGAAGTGTTTGGGGAAAGGCAACTACGCTCTCAGTGCTAGCTGAGGGAGTTACTCCTGGAGCTCACATAAGAGAATTCTGGTATCTATGAATACGGGTTGTTAGCACCACATTGCAGCTGGGGGGATTGAAGGCTTTCCAAATTGTGCAAAATTTTGCAGATTGAAAGTGATTTGCATTCCTAGATTAAGAGGGAACACAGGGTGGGCAGAAGGAACTAAAACTTCAATAGTTCATAAAACAAATAAAAAGTTTAAAATTAGGCTAACCAAGAAAAAAAAAAAAGGCTGAATCAAAATTGTTTCTTTCTCTATTTTACCTCTTAAAACTCCTTAAAACAACCATTGATTTATTTTGGAAAGTAGCGATACCAAAATCCCATTCCACCAGCTTAAAGAAACTTGTTGGCAGTATTATCAAAATACTGTCTTTCAGGGAGGAGGAGAACTGTTTCTCAACACACATTTTCACTAAAACTGACTCCTTTTTGTGAGTTATGACAGCCTAAAAAAAATTTTCCAGCAAAACATTCCTGAGCAGATATGGGGGAGAAGCTTTGGGAAACAAGGGGGCTGGTGGTATACATCATCCTCTTTTGGCTAGGGAGAAGATGAGTGTAAGAAATTCCTCTTTTTCCCAGAATATTCCCAGCGATTACTGACAGCTCTTGTTTTGATACTCATCCCAACTGCGCTCCCCTGTACAGATGCTCTTTCCATCCCCTCTCTACCTCAGGGACTGTTCCTTCTCCCAGATTCTCCTGTCGGTCCCCTCTTCTCCCTGTCACTTTCCAAACAACTATGAGGTTTCATCCTGTGCCCTAGTTGGAGCCAAGCTATCAGCTTTTAGGACTATTTGGAGCTTGACTTCTTCCCTCTGAGGGTGATGGAGCACTGGAACAGGCTGCCCAGGGAGGTTGTGGGTTCTCCTTGTCTGGAGATATTCAAGACCTGACTGGGCAAGGTCCTGTGCAGCCTGCTGTAGGTGACCCTGCTTGGGCAGGGGGGTTGGACTAGATGACCCACAGAGGTCCTTTCCAACCCCGAACATTCTGTGATTCTGTGATTCACTGAGGGACGGACACCCTTTTGGCTTCCCCAGCAGCGACTGGGCTGCAGTTTCCACAAGCGAGACTGTATTTGATAAGACTGAAAGCTCATTTCCTACCCGACACAGCCATCAGCTGGCTGGATTTAAAATGACAGCAGTCCCAGGCGTCCCACCTTCACCAGTTTGGATTTTTATCTCGTGAGCGGGATGTGACCTAAAGGAGTTGTGTCTTGCCTACTCATACAGTGATGTTCTGCTCAGCAAAGGTGAAGCTATCACAGGGCTATTGTGGAAAAATTTTCTGCAGATTTTAAGCACACAGGGTTAATGCACTTGCATGGGAAAGCTGTCTGCTTGCTGTGCAGCTTGTTTCGAATCCAGCACTGAAAAGCCTGGAAAGACAAACCTTTACCTAACGAAGAAATGCAATACCTGCTATTCCCCATACTCCTCATATTTGAGCCACCTCATCAGGAATTCCTAAGCAGCCCTTCCCAGTGGACCACAGCTGTTCATGAGGGACATGATAGCCTCCACCACAGGAACCAAGAATTTGGATAGACCCTCCAATCCTGCTTCAGTAAGGACTCACAGCTGATAATTGCCTGGGCATAACACAGAGCTCCTCCAAGTGACTCTTGCCCCACATTTTTTCATTTTTTTTTGCACTGAGTGGGTCTGGTTACAGCAGCATTTCTCCATGTCCCTGGCATAGCTGCTTGTGCATCCAGAGGTGGTCTCAAGAAGCAGGGAGAAAACCAAATCCTGTCTGCTTCCAGCCCTCCTCAAGCGATCAGAAGAAGATGCAGCCTAACGCATAAGAACTGCTCCAAGAAGGTCTTCGTTTACTTAAACTGGGCCACTGGCTCTCCCTCCAACACACTTTGTGGTTTCACTGTACCTCTATTCAGAGACCTGCAGGTAAAGTGCCCATGCAAACAGCAGGGCCCATTTACGTTGTGAGGATACAGTAAGGTCTTTCACTTAGTAAAAGCTTTCTACTGGGCAGTTACTCTTTTCCCCAGGTGTTTGACGCTGCTGCAAGACAATATCCCCAAAAAATTTCTCCCAGGGAACACTTAGAATTCCTGATCGAGCAGTGACCAGATTAAAACATTACAACAAATGACCGAAATGTGCAAGGCTTGTGCTAGATGTGCCTGCTTCCTTCCTGCCAGCAGCTGTCTAGACCTGCAAATCTCTCCAGATGGGTTTTGATACGAATATTTTGCAGGCCAGAACTGTTAGTCCAACGAGACAGTATCTAGTCCTTTTTGGGGTAAAAGAGGACCATTACCTTCTTAGAGGTTTTAAGCTTAACACTAAGGTTCAAATGCAATGCAGTTGTATTAGCTGAAGTGTAAGGTCTAAGTAATTCCTTACTTTCTGCTGCTGGTCATCCAGGGTAACCAAGGGAGAATAGAAAAGAAGGACATCTTTAGGCTAGTCCTTCCCCTGTTATACTCTCCCTTCTTATGCAAATGAGCAGGATTTATATCCCTTGAGTTGGAGATTGCACCCAGACCCTGGTGTTCAGCAGTCCTTCTAAATTTCTTATTACTCTAGCAATCCTCAACCATAGCACATTGATGACTCTGTATCTTTGGTATGCATTAGTTCAAGGCATCTATGGTTTCTTCCAGCCACAGAAGTTAAGCAGGTGAGGATTTCCCAGAGTGGAGAGGGTAGATATCGCTCACTCTACTGGTGATGGAACAGTATCTCCATCAACATTTTTCCCTTATTAATTTATATGAAACTTTGAGCAGTCCTGGATGAGAAAGGGGTGCATATTTTGACATGCCCAGTAGCTAAAAGAACCTGGAAGACTTTGCAGTGGGAAATGGTTATGCTGGTATTTTACACTTAGAGCAATGTAACACTTAGTTCAGCATCCCTACACTCCCCAGAGTGCTCCAAAAGTGTCCCACTGGCATCAGTAGATTCTCTCAGCGAGAGACTTTCTATTCTCTTACCTGTAAAATCAACCTGTACCTAGGAAGACAGCAGGCAGTATTGTCTCCTGTTGTCACGGGGCTGGAGGAACTGAGGACAGGCTCACAGACACTGCGAGGAACCTTCTCAGACTTTGGTCCTGCTCCCAAGCGGCAGAACAGCCTCCATGCCATTCAGTATGGGAAGGCAGAAGGGAAAGGCATGTCAGAATGAAGGATACCGTGCACAGGAAGCAGGAATATACAGACTGCAGCCTCGAGCTCCATGATCTGTAGTGCCAGATGTGACTCCGAGCAGGCCTGTGATTCTTGCTCCACCTGGCTTGTGTGACCTGGACTGGGAGAGGCAAAGCCTTGCTAAACGGCAGATTTCCCACCCTCTACCACTTCTCTGCAAATACGTCACACTAACAATTTCATACTTTAGCAAGTTCACTACCACCAAATGTCATACTGCAAGGCACTTTATATGTTATACTTAAAGATTCATGCTGTGCTTTGCTCCCCTGGCTCTCTTGCATATGACGCAACTTCATAGTAAATAGCCAGGGGAGCAGATGACCTGTTCATGATCAGAATGATGGAGGAAGGTTATACATGGAGGAAGCACCCCACCCTACCCACAGCACCCATGGGTAGGGTGCATCCAGCAGGTTTGATTTCCAGGTGTTTCTGAGCATTAGAAACCAGTGAATTGAAGCCTAGCCTGCCTTTGATCTGGTATCCACTTCTCATATCCTTATTAGAGAAATTTAAAAAAAAAAAAAGCCAGCAAACATGAAGCTCAAGGAAAAGAGGTCTCACTACCTAAATATAAGCCAAAAAACTGCAGGACATCAGCTTCTAGACTAGGATGGTTCTGTGGGCATCTGAATGTCCACATGACTATCATTTGAATGACATATAAAAGCAGATCTCATCAAAGAAGGGGAAGAAAGATATTGCAGGTACCACATTGTCATACAGTATTTTCAGGAGACAACACAAACATGGAAAGGGTTGAAATGCTCTAGTGCCAGCAAATTTTCTTCAAAATCAAAGCATTCCTAAAGTTTCAACGTACGAAATAACCTGGTTTAGTATTTCCACTCACTTTTTAGCATTTTGATGGGTTTAGATAAGATCCATTCAGATAGGCTTTCACTCCCCAAAGGCATTAAAGCTATGGGTCATCTGGAATAATCTGAGGGTTTCCACTGATCCAGCGCTAGACTTTGCAGTTCTCATGAATCATAGAATCATAGAATCGTACAACCATAGGCTGGAAAAGACCTCTAAGATCATCAAGTCCAACCATCCGCCCAACACCACTATGCCTACTAATCCATATCCTGAAGTGCCACACCTACATATTTTTTAAACACCTCCAGGGCTGGGGACTCAAACACCTCCCTGGGCAGCCTATTCCAATGTCTGACCACTCTTTCAGTAAAGAAATTTTTCCTAATATCTAATCTAAACCTCCCCTGATGTAACTTGAGGCCTCTCATCCTATCGCTAGTTACCTGGGAGAAGAGACCAACACCTGCCTCACGACAACTTCCATACAGGTAGCTGTAGAGAGCAAAGATAGTTCTAGTGAGCAAGAAGGGAGCAGGGCACACTTCTGTCTCATGTTCAACCGGCTGTCGACCAACACCCCAAGGTCCTTTTCCGCCAGGCAGTTTTCCAGCCACTCCTCCCCAGGCCTGTAGAGTTGCAGGGGGTTGTTGTGACCCAGGTGCAGGACCCAGAATTTGGCCTTGTTAAGCCTCATACAGTTGGCCTTGGCCCATTGATGTTGTCTGTCCAGATCCCTCTGCAGAACCTTCCTACCCTCAAGCAGATCAACACTCCCACCCAACTTGGTGTCATCTGCAAACTTACTGAGGGAGCACTCAATCCCCTCATCCAGATCACTCATAAAGGTGCTGAACAAGACCGGACCCAAAACTGAGCCCTGGGGAGCACCACTCATGACCCGCCACCAGCTGGATTGAACTCCATTCACCACCACTCTTTGCACGTGGTCATTCAGCCAGTTCTTTATCCAGCGAAGAGTACACCCATCCAGCTGTTGGACTTGGTGATCTTAGAGGTCTTTTCCAGCTTATGATTCCATGATTATATGATTTTATGATTCTATGATTCATTAGCTGAGAAATGCGTTAGGGAATGGTGTTCAGTTCTGAAAAGACTTTGCATATAGTAACAGCTTGCAAAGCACAAAACAAAGGGATGCTGTCACCTGTTTCTGTATGTGTGCCTGTGGTGATTTAATCTCAGGCCCCAGTATGGAGGGTTTTTTTTTCCCTTCATTACCAGGACTTTCTCCTCAGCTCAGATAGCTGCTTCTTTGAACAGGTCCAGCATCTGCATGCTTCAGATCCCCGATCTTCAACAGATTTCATGCTTATTGAGACATCACATTATTCAGAGGATTTTCTTTCTCTCTTTTTTTTCCTCTTTCCCATTCAGTGCTATAGGTTCAACTCACTAGAGGCTTCTGACCTCTCAAGGTGTTAGTGAGCTTGCTGATTTTCTATCCATACAGTGTCATTTCTTACTCTCCAAATTCAATTCTGTCATTATGCAAAAAGAAAAAGATCATCAATATTCATGGTCAAGGTTAGCTCCGGGGAAAAAACATCCTCACCCCTGCACAAGTTACACCTGGGTGTGTGGTTTCCATATGTGATTCTTTCCAATTTTGTATGAAGCACTTTATTGTTTAACAGACCAAATACACACATAAAATAAAAGAGAATATATATATTATCAATATAGATTTATGCAGACCAAAGTATTGGCCCAAATTAAATGACAATACTTCCCATTCTGAATTCATTCAGCCCAGGCAAACAAAATACCGATATATGAAGAAAAAACCTTGTAAGATTGATAAAGACGGCAGAATGATGACTTTAAAGTGGATTTGCCTACTTTAAATGCATAGGTTACATTTTCTTTATGCAGTCTTTAAATAATTCATTAGTCCCCAAGACAGTTTTATTAAGTCTGTGAGTATTGCTATAGAATCCCAAGTAGATATAACTTCTCTGAAGCTTATGGGACCAGGCAGTTGGAATGCTAAAACATACTTCGAATGAAATAGTCATATATTTGTGCTGGGAGATTGTATTTTGTCAAACTATAGTTGCTTTTTATTCTCTGAGATCTGGGATACCAGATCATGAGCAATCTATAGAGCTGATCAGCAGAGATCGATCAAAATACTGCAGCTTTTACCACTTCTTTTCTACCCAGCCAAGCAGCCGGTGTCACTCACGAGGAAATGATGGATTGGTTTTGACAGATAATCATTCTTTTAATTTTTATTTTTTCATATAAGAAAAAGGCAGAAAGCTCACCAGCAGAAGACAGGTATTAATAGGATATGTAGCCTTTCGGTTGGAGGTTGTTTGCTTAAACCGTGAACTCAGAGGTACTTCTGAAGGAAAGTACAGTGAGCTGTATACAACACATCATGCGTGGCAGCTTAGACCCAGGACTAATGTGGTCTTTCAATAATTGCATCACTGCAGCAAAAGCAACACAACCTCCATTTGCTTTTTCATCACAGGATATTGTGTCCTTTTCATTTCTAAAGTTCTCTTCGAAAGAAAGAGATCTCGTACACAGGTTGAACAGCAATCAGCAGAGGAGGACTCTTACTGTCACGGGGCTTCAGGTTTCTACAACAGCAAGATGCACAGTCCAATTTTACACCAAGAACAAAATCCCAACGCCAGTATCACTAACCCAGCAGTAGGCTGGGATCTAGACCTGAGAAGTTAAACCATTATGTATTTACAGGACATATTGTATCTTTAGCACAGCCTGTTTGCCTGACTTCATCTGTCTCAGAACTTGTGACACCTAACTAGTTAAATGCATAGCTGTCTTCACTGTCTATCAATCCATCTTAAGTCCAACTTAGACACCAGTCTTTCAAATGTCCAGTATTAAATGACAGGAACCTCATGCACAACACTTTTACATGTATGTATGAAATAGCATTTGCGAGATAACGACTGCTTCCCCTAGCACAGCAGACAGCTGTAGCTACCCAGATAATCCCTGTCTCCTGCTTGAGAGGCACATCCTCCGCAAAGCCCACTTAGTATTAGACTCAGGTCCACCCCTCCCACAAACCTATCACGTTCCAGACCAGTTATCTTCCTTGATTGACACTATCAGACACAGGAGTAAGCGACTTAAGTCCACATTCCCCCTAACAGTAAAAATCAGTATGAAGCTGTGCACAAAGCAAGATCTGCTGCTGCGTACGTTGACCTCTGCCCAAGCAGAGAGCAACACTCTGTGAGGTGGAGAGCTCAGCACTTCGTCATTAATCTTGCATTCACTATGCCAACTGAAATAGATAAAAAGAGATTTCTAAACAGGAGAAAAATTCTGAGATTCATATCACTTTAGATGACTATCGTCTCATTCCTTGTCTTTCTTCAGAGTTGGCACAGAAAAATAGGCAATTGTATGGTATGGGTCACACGATCTCTTCTAGAGTCTCTGTTAGGAACAGACAATGTATGTTCTAAAGGCTGTTGACCCTACTAATATGCTCCTACCACAATTTTCAACTAAACTGATACCCTCATTTAACAGGGAAAATCTCAGTTTTGTTTAATAATTCTACCTTGTCAAAAATAACACTCCAACATGAAAATGTTGGACAGAAGCATCCAGGCTAGGTAGGCTATATCACAAAAAATTTACAATAACAGTAATAATTTAAAAAATTGTTATAATGATGGCTGCAAACTAGTGTTTCAGGACCACAGACAGGCAGTGAATCACTAGAGAAACACTGTAGCTTGAATAAAGTATCTGCAAAGATGGTAAAAGTAGAATTGCAAAATACACTGTTGTGTGATTTACCAGCATTACTTCATTTGTATTTTAAAAATTGTGGTACATAAATTTAAAAGCATAAGCAAGCTAAGAAAGTGGTAAATATCCATTGCTAGAAATCTTTCAGTAGAGACTTGAGAGGGGATTCAGCTTCACATTAAGATATAGATGCATTGTTATGTCCATGGTCACTGGGTATCCAGGCTCACATTATTGTCACTGATGGGTGAACTCAGTGCTGTTTAGGGTGTAATTCAGCTAAACCTAAACATGTGCTGTGCAATAGAATTGCCTAGACGTAAGCACTTTTAATGTCATTTTAGCCCCTGGTTCCCACTTCAGAGAAATGGCTTGATACCCAACAGTACATCAAATTGCACTCAATGCCTGTATGTGGGCAGCCAGATTGCAGTTGTTGTTGAATGAATCCCCCTCTCAGATGCACTGCACGTATCTATTAGAGGTTCACTATCTATAATGGAAGCTTAGACACAAAATTCAAATGCAGACACCGGTATTGGGCACTAAAACTTTGATGCCTTCATTTCAAAGAGAATCTCACTCCAGATTTCTTAATAAAAAGAACTGCTGTTTCTCGCTGTAAATGCCTTTTCTCCATACATCAACATACAAAATTTTCTGTGCTCTAGGTCCTTAGCATCTCAGGTCACAAATATATACCCAGTCTTTCCTCAGTGCTGTATCAACTGCCTTTTCAACTCCTTGATAACAGGAGAAGAAAAAAGGCCTTAAGGAGGAAAGCAAAAAAAGAAAAGGAGAAAAAACATTTCTTCTGGATCACAAGGTATTTCTTATTCTCCAAAATGAGTCTCAATTCCCTTGGGAAAGCAAAAAATCTTCACCCTTGAGCTCTTCTCAGCTGGATCAAGGAACAGTGAAGCTACACTTCTTGTGCTATGGAAGTTAACGTCATTTTCACATTGTAATTATCTTCTCTGTGTTGTTGCTCTCTGGCACAAGCCAAGCTGTATTGCTGATGTAAAACAAAGCCCTTAAAAGGTTTGTTGTTATTGAGGGCTATTTTTTTTCCTCTTTTTAGCCATATAAATGAAATATTTCATTTTGATTGCAGTGTCTTAATGCAGATAAAAGAGATGGTTTTGGTTACTAGTCTTCCTTTAGGACACCGGTAATCTGAAGGGAGAAACTACTGCTATGACATACTGAAAAGTAAAAGCACCCCAACACTAGCCTCCTAAAATGCTCTGTTGTTCCAGGATAGGTTACTCCAAAGTCCTGAAGTCATGCCATGAACCACACATCCTTGCGTAATAACACAACTATTATTTGTAAATTGTTGATGATATTACTTACTCTCATCAGGAAATCTAAAGTACTAGAAATACCAGCTTGTTATCTGACCATGTTTCTTCGGAAATTCATTTACAATTTTCTTACAGGTATTTTGTTACAATTTTAAACCATGATTTTCAGCCTGCTGAAGAGTTGCATTTTGCAGTTATTTGCTTGGCTTACTGGGGTTTTGCAGCATAACAGATCACCATGGTGAAATCACAGAATCACAAAATGTTAGGGTTTGGAAGAGACCTCTGCAGATCATCTAGTCCAACCCCTCTGCCAAAGCAGGGTCACCTAGAGCAGGTTGTCCAGGACCTCCTGCAGGCAGGTTTTGAATACCTCCAGAGAAGGAGAATCCATAAAACAGGTTAACCATGAGCCAGCAGTGTGCCCTGGTTGCCAAGAAGGCCAATGGGATCTTGGGGTGCATTAAGAAGAGTATGGCCTGCAGGTCAAGTGACGTTCTCCTTCCCCTCTACTCTGCCCTAGTGAGGCCCCATCTGGAGTACTCTGTCCAGTTCTGGGCTCCCCAGTTCAAGAAAGATGAGGAGCTACTGGAGAGAGTCCAGTGGAGGGTGAC
>Ga0065711_1033044_pt1 | contig 26211 bp, 21 predicted proteins | sample Hoacrofraction12_FD_59098 | JGI IMG/M metagenome (GOLD analysis project Ga0065711, IMG submission 59098) | Hoatzin crop microbial communities from Cojedes, Venezuela - Epithelial fraction 12 v2 (version 2) | ecosystem: Host-associated > Birds > Digestive system > Esophagus > Crop | place... | reverse complement strand
CAGGGGTTGGAAGGGACCTCTGTGGGTCATCTAGTCCAACCCCCTGCCGAAGCAGGGTCACCCAGAGCAGGCTGCACAGGACCGCGTCCAGGTGGGTCTTGAATATCTCCAGAGAAGGAGAATCCACAACAAGGTGCTGTTTCTTGCAGCCGACCATACGAGGCAGAAACCGATGGGTGCGACGCAAAACACAAGGGCAAGAGATGATAGACCTTTACTACAAATCTCCTTGTACCCAAAATCTGTATGAGAGAGAACTGCCTTTTATGCGAAGGTATTAATGTATTAGCACTAAGAGCATTAGGGATTTGATTACTACTGTAACCTCCACATCCCCCACCCACCACGTGACCGTGCTTTAATGGGCTCCATCCTTTGCCTGGTCCTTGCGCCTTCTGTTGATCGCTCATCATCTTCTGCAGCTATACTAAAATACGGCCATGTGTCAGCAACAGGCTTGACGTATGCTGTTCTCCTTAGATGACGCAAGCTCCTAGCAGGAATCAGCTGCTTTGCAAGCAGTTTTGACTCATTCCTACAGCCATACCATAACACTTCCACTTTGAGATCTTGCCTTCAGTCCAAAGGTAGTTTCTGCAAAACAGAGCTTTTCATGACTAGGTTTTATCCATGATTTCAGCTGCATTGACCTGAATTCATCCAAACAAGCTTTGGGCATTTACAGAGTAAATGCAGATCTTCCTTAAGGAAGATCTTTACTGGGAAGAATTCAGGCTGCACAGAGGAAGTGGATGTAGGGGGACATCGTACGTGGAAAGCTCCTGTATTCTGAGGAATGATCCATGTTTCTCTAAATCTGAACCTGAAGATTTGGCCCCAGTCATATGAGCACATGGGGAAATCTCTCCCACTCACCCCAGGAGCTGCTTGCTACTTCGAACACTTTGAACTCCAAAAAGTGGTGATGGAAATTATACTGCTGAGTGGGACACCAATATCTCCAGTGCTCTCCTGGCTGTGCCACAAACTCTGATCGTCCTAGCACATGCTTTGCAACTGGGACACAAACTCTTACTTCAGCTCACCTGATCCGCAGCCATGGTTAACCAGAGGATGTAGGACTGAAGTGCACCAGGCAGACTTTGGGCAAATGTGCCTTCTTGTGCTGGAGAATGTCCCGTGTCCTCTGGGATGTACGCACAAATGGCCACAGGAGCAGCTTCCTGATAAACTTAGCGACTGGGAGGAAGAGGCGTAGAAGAGTAGATAACCTCAGTTTTTCAGACAAAACCATCACTCATTCTTTGGTTTAGAGAGGAGGGATGATAATAACTATGATTTGCTTGCTCCAACATTTTCACGTAGCAGTTTTGGAGATGCAATACTGATACAGAACAGGAAGATAACATCTCTTCTAAGAAATTAAATGGTGCTTGTAGTCCTTTTCTAGTCCTGAGGCCAGTTGTCACACCTGGAAATGTCCACAGTATCAAATTTCTGCCAAAACAAGGTGAATGCCTTCTAACTGTGTGGGACCGGGGGTGGTCTTTGGCTCATGCTGTCCCACACTCTGGGCCTGGGACTCACTTAGCCCTGACAAAAGCCAGACCTGGGACTGTGCTAACTGCGTAATAGCGTATATAGATCAGTTCACCCATTGCCTGTGCCCAGCTGCTGACTAATTTGCCTTTCTCAGCATAACCACTTTGCTGGATTCAGAGAGAATAAAAAGCTGGAGCCTAACAGGAAAGCAAGGAACATGATGAACAGGCTGGAGAGGGCTGAACCTTGAGAAAGAGGAAAGCTGACTATGGTCGGGCTCTCAAGTGACAGACAGTGTGTGAATCAGTGCAGAAATGCCTCCCCAAGGAAATGCTACCGTGTGCAAATGGGGGGCTCCTTTCCTACCCACCCCCCAAACTTGGCCCTCTTGGAAAAACTTTTAAGGGGAGAGATTTATTCACAACTGTGGGACTGGGGACATTCGACCCATCCACGGGAAGTGGCCTGGATTTCTCTAGGAAAGGGAGAGGGAAATGCCTTAAAACTCCCTGAAAAAACAACACAGCAAGATGTGCCACGTGTCCTTTTGGATTCAAAATCCACCGTGTTAGCTACTTCACTGAACCTCTGCTCTGCTCTTCCCAGACCCTGTCTCTTTTTTTTCTCCCTCTCCTTTTGCTTTGCACCTTCAAGGACGAGTTTGGTTTACTTTCTTTTCTCCTGGAAATAGCCACTAATGGGAGTCAATAGTTTACTAAGGGGGCACCAAAGCTTGGCTCTGGCTTCCCAAGCCCTCCTGCAGTGCCCAAAGACCTTTCACGACCACAGAAGGAGCCACTGAAGAAGAATGAGGTGCCAGTTCTTGTGGGAGGTCCTGGGGTGGGAACTCTGTGATCAAGTTTGAAATCTGCAGTGCAGTGCCCACCTGGATGTCCTCTACAACAGCAATAGAGAAGACAGAGGAGTTCCTCAACGAGAGGAAAGGAAATGGAGGGCTGAACTCGTGTGGTCTGGGATGAGCCATTTGCCCAATGTATCTCCCCAAGATGGGGGCAAGCTGAGAGGAGACCAGCATCCTGGAATGAGCAAGGAGAATATATAAGTCAAAATGTGAACTTTTGATGCACAGTTTCCATCTGAGCATTCAGTGATTTGCTAGGCCTACAGCATGGTGGCTAGTGGGCCAGGTCCAGCCCATGGGTGCCCTCAGCTCAGGCCCCCACTGGGTAAAGAAGCAGTGGATGCCTTTAGGCGAGCACATGAAACCCAGCCTGCCAGTCCATGCACAGCCCAGCACTGACATCTGCCTCTACTCCATCATAGGTCCCACAGCTGGGTTCCCTGCAAAGCACCGTCTGACCTCTGCAGCCTGGTCATCCCCAGATTCATCCCACATACACTTAAGACCTTCCCTTAAGGCGTGTCACAACATTTGGGTCTTTCCTGACAGTGGAAAGGAAAAGATGCCTCCAGAGAGGGTTTACACAAAGAGCATGGGATGGTTAGCTCAAAATACAGGCCATAGCAGGTGGATGATGTTTCAGAGAGGAAGCAAAATTTGTACCATGTAAATGCAGGCAGAAGAGTCCATGGTGGTCTGAGAGCTGCCCCAGGCTGGGAAAAGCCCAAGAGGGAAGGGTTTGTTAGAGCTGTGGTTTCTGGGGACACCAGGAGCAGTCATGCTCTGTTACGCTCTGGGCAAAAATGTCTGGGACCACAGCCCAGAAGAACAAGTCTGGTAGGGTTGCTGGCACATTCATACCGGTGTGATTGGTATGAAATCATGCCCTCACCCCACCTCCCAGCGAGCTGCTGAAGAGCTTCCCTGTTTTGTAATGGAGATGACAACATCCATCCTTTCCCTGCCAAACGGGGATCTGAGTGCAGCAGATAAATATGCCTGTGCTCCCCTGAGGCTGGCAGGAGAGGAGGGTCCTGGCCATGCCGCCTGCCAATGCAGGGGAAAACAGTGCCCACCCCATGCTTGCCTGTGGTTCACTGCAGCAAACAACTTTACTCAGCACACAGATACTTGCAACATGGGTGCATGGGAGAATTTGCTCCTTTGTAAGACTGGCTCAAGGGACTACTGTTTGGCTCAGGCAACGTGGGCTCTGGTCTCAGGTTCTGTCCAGAGACTTTCCTTGTGCTGTCTTTGTCCCAGCCTTTTCAACGTATAATTGCACCACGTCAGAAGTGAAAAGTTAAATAAAAAACCTGAGAATTCAGTCATTTGCACGGCAGCAAAAAATATTGCAACTGATTTTATTTGTGTCTTGTATTGCTTTGGACTTACATATGTTCTTGGGCATCATGTCTCCATCACAGTAGTATTAATCTAGAGTAATGAGCTTAAAGTTGAAGGAGCTACTATGGTTTTATAACATTTAAATAAATCCAGAACTCAGCCTCTCAGTCGATGCTGTGTATTATAGTCATGTCATTATAGTCACAGTCTGGCCAGGAGTGAGAAATGGGCTCTGCTGGAGGGAGTTTTGCAGATACCTGGCTATGCCACTGCTGTAAATCCCAGTACAGATGGGTTCTTCCCAGTGAACAAGGATAGCCTTGACACTTCTCTTCTGCCAAAACCACTGTCTCGATCTGTTAATCCTCCACCCCTGTTGCTGTAAGGACGTTACCATCTCACCCAGCTCTGACTTTTCACTGAGGTGGCCCCATCAACTCCTTAATGAGAGCTGTGAAGACTCTTAATGGGGCATTTTCTACTCATTACCAGTAGTGCAGTCCCCCAAAGTATGATCAGGAATGCTCTATTAAATATAAGGAACGAATTAGCCCTAAAGTGTGTCTGAGTGTGTGCACAGATGGCCAGAGCGCTTGCTTGAGACACTGGCAACTTTAGCTGCTGCTGTAACTAATGTCAAGTCCCTGGCATGTTTTCAGCATCACCTTGCACCACCCACAAACAATTTCCAGGCGTGGTTCGGGAGACAGTACAGGACCACACTGTTTTGAAGGCTGAATTTTGACAGTATTGATATGGCCAAACCATATCAGATGGACCAAGGCTCAGAGAACGGGCCAAGCACTCTTTGATTTACAGATATTGCAATAAAATTTTTAATGTTGCCTCCGTTGGTTGTGGCTTTGTTGGATGTGAATATATTGGTATCTCGAGGGCTTTACCTTGCAAGAGCTTCAGTTTGCATTGTCTTAGCGGTTTCAGAGTGGGCAAAACCACTCAGTGTTTTAGTACTTTGAAGTATCTGCATTGTTTTGCCATTTATAAACATCACCAAGCGGTTTGTTTTTTTCTTGCCCCCACTTGCTGCCATGAAATAAATTAGAGTTAATATTTCCCTTGTTTGCTTATGAGATAACAGAGTCGCTTCACGTCGCTGGGTGTGCCCGATGTGTACTCAGCACAGCTCTGAGCAGTGATGGGTTGTCACCTTTGACTGTGGAGCTTGGTGTGAACTTCCTTAAAGCTTCCCTTACCTCCGGTGTTGGGAAGAACAAGAAGAAGCTCTTCACAGAATCACGGAGTGATGCTATTCAGAAGGGACCTCAGGAGGTCTCTGGTCCAACTCCCATTCAAAACAGGATGAGTGTGAAGTTAGATCCAGCTTCGAAGTTCTAACATACTGCTCAGGGTCATACTCAGTAACGTTTTGATTATCTCCAAGGATGGAGATACCCCAGCATCTCTGAGTACCTCCTCAAATTTTTTATTGTCTTCATGGTGGATTCCCCTCCCCCACCTCCTAATGTCTAACTGGGATTTCTGTGCTTGCAGTCAAAATCCATTGCCTCTTCTCCTTTCACTGCGGACATCCAAGGAGAACCTGACTCTACCTTCTCTATATCCTCCCATTAGGTAGTTGAAGACAGCAGTAAGATCACCCTTAGACATCTCTGCTTATTGCTGATCAAACCCAGTTCCCTCAGCCTCTGCTTGTAAATCCTGCCCTTTAGCCCCCTAACCATCTTGGTGACTTTCTGCCCGACTCTCTCCAGTTTGTCAGTCTCCTCCTGGTGGAAAATCCCAAAACCAGATGCGGTTTTCTGGACGTGTCTTACAAATACCAAATACTTCTATACAAAGGAGAATAGGTTCTCTATTACACTTTTCTGTTACACTTTATTACAGTCCAGAAGTTGTAATAAGGATTATTCTCCTCTTGGACTGTTTTTCCATCCAACTCATTGGTATTCTGAAATTCTTTCTTACTTCAACTGATGCACATAGGGCAGGAATCAGTCCTAAACCAAGAGCGGCAAGGATGTTAAATCTTTCTCCTTCATGCCTCCACTGAGAATGGAGGACAGAGCAAGTGATGAGAGAAACCAGCAGCAAAGCCCCATCAGCACAGTTCAGCAGGAGATGTCCACATAGCAGTTGGGTGAAAAAACAGCTATCTGCTTATCTGTATCTCCTGCACTGGATGGAAAGAGAAGAGGGAATGGTACTATGGCACCATGTTATTTTCAATGATATGCTGGTTGGCTTCCCACCTCACTCACCTTTTGGAGGTGGTCTATGTCTTCCACATGGCCCAAGAGAGGTATCAGGCCTTTGTACTGATGCCGCAGTAAACCTGTTTACCCAATGGGGTTTTTAGGCACCTATGAAATAAAATTAAGATGCCATTAATGCATAACTCAACACAAAGCTGCTGCCTGTGCCTGAAGTGTACGTAGACCTTGTGCCCGGCCAGGCCCTAAGCAACATATTGAACGTGCAGAGCACGGCTGAGGAGAAAATACTAACCTGTTCTGGATCAGACCCTGAACGGGGAAGCCGGAGAGATTAAATATTTTGATGCTTACAGAGCTGTTTATTCATAAGATACTGCACAGCCTGTTCACACAAATTAGGGTGGGTCTCATTTGCATAATGTTGATTTCAGAGGTGAATTAATCTCACAGACTACTTATTTCTACTGCAGATTTTATCCATTCAGCACATGTGATGCAGGATCAGATCTCAGTCTGATGAAATTGTTGCAGGGTGGATTTTAAGAGGAAGAAAGGAGGAAAAGGGAAGCGCAACCAGAAAAGTAGCTGGACTTTACAGTATAATTGCTCCTGGATTGCTAGGTTTAGGCAGGGCTTTATAACTTGAAGGGGATCTTTGTTTCTTGCTGACGCTCTGGTCGGAGGATATTTAATAATAATTCGTTCCTTATTTGTTTTGCAAATAATACAATTTCAATCACAGATCAATCACCCACCCCCAGTCCTCCTGTGCTTCTTGCCCCACAGATCTTACCATCTGACTACGCTCCTTACAAAAACGCATCCATTCATTACTTTCCCAACACTACACAAGGTGAGAGCACCAATTTTTCAGGCATTTCCTTTGAAATAAAAACCTATTCAGGACATCCACTGCTTCTTAACAAATTAATTAAATTTCAATTAAACATCACTGAGAAATTAAATTTCCCTTTGCAGTCAACTAGGTTGGGAAGGGCCATGGGGCATTCTGACGAAGTTGCAGCTTTTCTCAGCTTTCAAAGGGGGGGATCTATGCAGATTCATTCATAATCAGCCCACTGAATAATGCATAGGATGCTAATAATAGAACAAAGTCCAGAGGAGGACCCAGGGTGTACTTCCACCACTCCTTTTTTGATGGAGAGGAGGAGTGTAGAGGGGAATAAAAAAAAAAATTCTTATTTCAGTTTAAGAAGCCAGGATGGAAAACACAGCTTTGAGGATTTTGTGAGTTCCTGACAAATATTTGGAAGCGTGTTTCTTTTGATATTTTAGAAACCACCTCCTGGGTTCTCACCCTTAGTACATTTTCTCCCATCTCTCACTGTAGCAGAAGTACTAATACTTGAAAATAACTGAGACACACAACCCCCACAAACATAGGGACCAATGAAGGAGTCAATCAGACATGTGGGCTACTGAGAGAGAGAGGAAGCTACGGGGTATCAGGAGCAATGAGAGCTTGGGAGTTGTAGGGCTCTGAAGAGAGCTTGCACTTATATTACCTCTACAAGCCTAGAAATTGCCCCTGATTAGAAGTGTTTTTCAGCAGAAACCCTGAGGTTAATGGCTGTAACCATGGTGTATGGCTTTGGTTACACTGTAATTTAAAGCCACCCTAAATTCATGTTCGGAAGGCATGTCCTGCCTTGCCCCAGTGCAGGACAACTCCAGCGTGGGAGGCTGGAGAAGCAAAGCCAGCTGAAGCACAGAAAGATCTAAGCTTGGCAGCAGCCAACATCAAGGTGAACTGGGATGAAAAAGCAAGTGTCTGAGTACTGGAAACACAACTTTTCTGGTTTGTTCCATGACCTTTACTGACTTTCTTCAAAGAAGAGACAGAAAAATAAGTCACTGCGATGAAGCTCTTTTTAACTGAGGTTTTAACTAGGTGACACCAAGAAAGATGGTCTGTGCAAGACCCACAAAGGTTCACCAGGGCCATTTGGCCTGAGAGCAAAAGTCTGGTGAGGGAGCAGTGGGCTCAGATGTGTCCCACAAGTAAATGTCTTTGTTGGAGAAGTGCTGGAGAGATTGAGGAGAGCTTGGAGTGTGGGAGAGAAAAGGGTGCTTGTGATCGCTGGCAAGAGAGACCTACCAAAGCCTCCTCTTGAAGTGTGAGTCCTCTTCTCACCATTAAACTGTAGTTGTAATTTCTGGCAAAGTTTTTGGCCTAAGTCATTTGACGCACCCCAACCAATTCCCAGGTGTGCGTCAGGAGTCGACACAGACCAAGGACCATTCCCAAGAGGCGGTTTGAGTAGGGCCACCTGATTTTGGAGGGTGAATAAGTCAAGGCATGGGGAGATGATGCCCGCTGGCATGAGGGTCAGACAGTCAGTGGTCTTGCAGTTTTGTTTCATAGCACTGGTGTAGCCAGAGATGTGTCCCAGTCCAGGACACAGCCTGCAGACGAGTGTCCATGTTGCCCTAGGTATCACTACGGCTACCCAATAGCTCCCTGCAAGCCCATCCTTCCTCTTGAGCCATTGCTGAAACAACAGGATTGACACTGGTTACCTCCACCCAGCTCTGGCTCTCCCCTGGAAACTATATTCCTGCTTTTTAAGACACGATCGGGAGTTGCCCATTCCCATCTATCCTTCAGCATGGTTTCAGGTTGGTTCTCCAAGGCTTCCTGCAATTCGCCATGTATCCTACAACTTCTCCCTGCTGTTACCCTGCATGGGGCATGCTTTCCAACCACCTCCCTCCACACTGTGCCACAGCCATTCCCCACACAGTGCTGTGCTGAACTATAAGCCTTGAGGAGACCAAAAAATAAAAAGGATCAGCTTCTCTCACCCTTTTTCCATGACTAAGAAATTTCATTGACTTTCATCCCACTTGGGTTTACACCACTACATTAGGATCAGCTTCTGGCTGGACCAAAGGCCAGACTCCACCTTGGAAGCCTCAGAAAATGCCAGCTCCTCATCAGGCTTGCAAGAGTTTGCATTAGAAGTGCATTAAATTATATTAAATACAAGTTCTTTGTGCCCTGAATGTGTTAAATACGATTTCTTTGTTTCCTTTAAGAGGAAAATGGTGTCACAGAGTATTTGGACCTTAACAGACCCATGTGCTGTGCTCCATCTCCTCAGCTGCTTCTGCACAGGCATGTAGAAAGGCTCAGCTCTCCTGCAGACAGCTACCAGTAAGCTGTGTGACCACAGCCCAAAGAGCCTAAACATTAAGTAACTTCAGCAGCTGCAGGGAGCTCAGGACTTTCACCATCAGCTTGAGATCTGTTTCCGCTACAGCTGAGATTTGGTGTCCCCTCAGTCTGTTTCTTCCCTTGTCTCAGGGTGGAAACCACAGCTCCTCGTTCCATTTTGTGTGGCGCTACAGTAAATCTAGGGTAACCGTGCTTCGGTGGAGCTACCTCGCACTAACGTGGGTGTGATTAGGTGCTAAAGGTATGCAAGAAAGGGGTGGAGTAAACTACATCTGGTGGGCCTGAGCTTACATGAAAGTAAATGAGGAGTAGTTGCACTGAACCTTAGGGGGTTGTGCTCAGTGAAACCAGTATGTGGTCACAGAAAGGCCATAATGACTTCATAACATAATAACTTCAATGTGTTAGCCCAGTATTTCAGCCTCCTGCATGCCCCGTTTGTAAAGTGCTTGGGGTGAAGGACTTTTTTTGTTGTTGTTTTGCATTTGTGCAGAAGCTGGCACAGGGCGTTGCTGGGCGCTGGCTGAAGTCCTCTGGCAGTTCAGTGATGACAGCACTACTTACACAGGTAATAAAACACTGCTGATGAATCCGGGTCTTGTCTGCACCGCTCCAGGCTCTTCATGTGTTGCTGGGATTCACTGAACTGCAGGAAGTGAGCTGGAGCCAGCTAACTCAAACTTCACCGCTCTCGCTCCCCTTGAGGCCTTCTGGAGAATACAGTGAAGAATGGAGCAAGAATGAAGGGCGCTTTTACAAAGGACAAGTTTTCTTATTGTAAAATAGATGTATAAAATATCCTGACCACCTCTGGAGGAGCTCAGGCCTCCCCTTTGACTAGAGGGAACTTAAATTAATTCAGTTTGGGATTTTTAGGCTATGCCCCTTCCAGTAAACTAGGAACTCTCGAGACACCAGTGCTGGAGCAGCACTGTTCACGCTGACAAATAGTTCAGGCATTGGCATGGCTTTGGCTTGGCCAGCCAGGACTGAGCCAGGCGATTCCTGCACACGTGTTGGAGTTTGCATTGATCAGGGTAACTCCTAATAGGCAATGCAGGTGTACCGCCCTAATAAGAAGTTTAATATTGTTTGGGCAGGAAATGATTTAGATAACTAATGGAGATACAACTCCAAGTGCCTAACTTTAGGTGGGATAAATAGCAGCCTACATTTTTCTGTGATTCTAAGATGGATGCTGAGGTTTATCCTTCCACTTTCACCACACAGGCATTCACCAATGCTGTGAATGGGGCTGTCCATAAACTAGAAGCAGGGGGTGAAAGTCCGGACTGTAGTACCCCTGAAATAATATTAGCAGTAATGATGATAATAAGCAGTGGTGATGAATTCTTTCTCCTCTTGCCTTTCCAGATGCTGGGCCTGTTTCAGTGCCAAGCACTGCAGACTTGGTGTTGTACAGGGTTGTACTGCACCGTGCACCTCGAACAAATGCTGTTCCCAAGACTGACTGACACTTGTGTGTCACTGTGATGTTGGTAACACACACATTTCATCTCCTCCTTGTCCTGCTGAGAAATGTGTGCAAAGCTGCAGGATTTGGGGACTTCTATATTACGTGGTTGTTCCTGTATAATTGCACAAAGGATGTAGACTTCACTTTTACTTATGAACCTATATTTGCAAAAGGTCAGTGGAGCAGTCAGGCACTTAGCACAATAATAACCTGTTCCCATTCATCCCGCAGGATCCCTGAAATATTTTCATGCCCAGGCAGGATGACGTGTACGCAGTCAATTCCTGGTCTCACCCCCCCCAACACGATTCCCATGACATGACTCATTTGTGGACATCAAGCCTGAGGAAAGTCCAGGAGATGTGCCTCCAAGTGAGATCAGTGGGCATCAGGCTTCTACACCCTTATGTAATTAAGCTCTTTCAGATATTTACCATCAAAAAGCATCAAGGGAATGGAGCGCTTAATCACCACATCAATTTATTCAACACTGCTTCGCCTCAGCTCCCCAAAGGGCTTGGCTGTGCTTTTGCCGTGTGTTGCTGTGGATCTTTCTTCCTAGCCAAATATTTTCATGCTAGTAATTTTATCTCCCAAGGCTCAGCCTATTAGAACAGACATTTCTCCCAAAAGACACCAACCTCTCTCCAACTCATTACTGTCACCTTGGAGGAAACTACTAACAGCATGTGTTCACCAGCTCTTTCGGATTTTGCAGAGAGTAACGGATGCTCCCAGCTCCCTTAAGGGAGGAATTATCATTCTGGTACTGCATACAGGTTAGCCAGATCTCTCTGAGGTTAAGGGACTTGGCAAAGGGTATGTAGGGATTTGGTGGCAGAAGCAAGACTGTAATTGCAGAGTCCTGACTCACCCTATTCATGATTACGCTCTGCCATTAACATATCTCAGGCTGTAGGGTTAGGAAGTGGATCCCCATTCCCTAATACTATAGATGTCATTTTGCAGCTTGACTGAAAGGTATGGGCAAAGCAGCAATAAACGATTTTACAATCTGAATTGTTCTCTCAGTTTAGCTCTTCATAATTATTTCTTCAACAAAAAGTTGCCTTTCTGGAAAAAAAAATTGTAAAAGTCTTCATTTTTATAAATGGAAAACATGTCTTCTCCGATAGAGTGTTGTTTTGTTTAGTTGAAAACAGTAATCTATCAGTCTTCAATGTTCATTGAAAAAGCTCATCTTTTTAGTCAATGAAAACATTGTTCACCTGAATATAGTACATGTTTAAGCAGGGAGTGCATAAAGAGGCTTTATGATCGTAAACTCATAGGAGAGTTTGGCTTGGAAAGGCCCTTTGAAGATCATCTAGTCCAAGCCCCAGCAATGAGCAGGGACATCTTCAGCCAGATCAGGTTGCTCAGAGCCACGTCCAGCCTGACACTGAATGTTTCCAGGGAGGGGGCATTCACCACTTCTCTGGGCAACTTGTCCCAGGGTTTCACTGCCCTTATCATAAAAAAATTCTTCCTTATTCCAACCTAAATCTACTCTCAGTTTAAAATTATTTCCTCTTGTCCTGTCACTACACACCTTAATAAAAAGTCTCCCTGCGTCTTTCTTAGAAGCCCCTTTACATATTGCAAGGCTGCAGTAAGGTCTCCATGGAGCCCTCTGATGGTTTTTGCCTCCAGTTACCTCTTCATAGGCTGGGAAGTGATCATGCGACAGAAAGCCCATCCTTCCCAGCTCTGTTGCTGTGATCCTACTCCCCTAAATACTGGTGGGCTTTAAGTTTAGGACTATTCTTTACTTAATTTCCCCTCACTCCCACTGAAATATTTCCCATTCAGACAGGATGTGGTACAAACAGTCTTCAATGTTAGAAGATGATCCCTTCAGAAATGTTGGGGTGGGGTACGATCACTTGATCTCAAACAGTTTATGAGACAGATGTCCCTGTAATACCCTTTTCTCTATTGTCCACAAATGGAGACTAACTCCGAAGCCACTGTCTGCTTTATAGACAACAGAGACGAGATCCAGGTCATCTTCCTTCAGCTGTCTTCACTGAGATCAAATGTCACTCCAAAACTTGGGGAGGCAAATAACCTACCAGTTCAGGTTCTTTCCTCCCTTCCAAAGAAGTCCTTACCTTTTCAACACCTTTCAGTGCGGAAAGCATCCCCACTTTACAGATTGAGAAGCGAGGGTAAGACAGATGCTGTGATTTGCCCAGAGTCCCAAGCAGGTTATGGCACGACTAGAAGGCAACACCTGAGAGCTTGGCGCATCCTGAGTAATTCTGCATCGTGCAGATGTCATCTTGTGAGGACCTCATCTCAAAGCTTGTCTTGCAGACCATGGACTACTAACAGGTCTTGCCCATGCAGATGCTCCTGTGTCCAGCAGTATAGTTGTGTGCATGCTGTGGCCATATCCTCAGAAAGAAGAAATATTATGGTGTCTGAATTCAATGAATATCATCGAAATTACTGGAGCTTCACATCTTTGGGACTTCTTCCATGCCCTCACATTGGATTGAAACTGGCCAAAAAACTTACAAATACTGGAGAAATGAGCAACAGATGCAGAAAAATACTGTGACCGCAAAGGTCACATTTCCATAGCACTTTAGGCTTTTTGTATTTTTTGAAAGCTGGGACCCACAGAGGTCCCTTCCAACCCCTACTATTCTGTGATTCTGTGATTTTTTGCTAAATCAGAAAGGCTCAGAGTTGGACATTTTATATGTGAATTATGTTCTTTTTAATCTACTAAGACTAAATAGGCCTTCAAACTGATAGAATCTGATGATGGGAATGAAGCTTAACTTGACCAAGAAATTGTTAATTACAGCTAACGGATAGAAATAAGTACAGTGCATGGAAAAAAAACTAATTGAATTTTCTATTTTCTATGGGTGCTCTGGAGGATCTTCGGTATTCCTGTGAAAAATGTTATTTTTTAAAAAATATGCAAACACTCTCACTCTGACTGGTCAGTCATCACTTTTTATTTTATTTTTCCTTTATGCATGTGGGCTATTAAATAGGAATGAAAAGTGAAAATGTTATGTAAAATGCACTTTCTTTTCAAGTATGTTTAAGGGAAACTGAGCTAAACCTAGAATTTTCTTTCTTGTTTTTTTTCCTTAGAAGGATGTTTTCTAGAAGGAAATCATCAATGGAAAATGTTTGACCAGCTGTACTCTTATCTTTAGATCTGGAAACACATGCAATACATGGAAATCCCCACCTCACTTGAAGTTTTAAGGAGGTGACTGGATTTTGTGCTCGTACTTCTTTCAATATGAGTAAGTGTTTCAGTATTTGCTTTTGTTTGTTATCCATCCACTCCAGTCAGAGGAAAAATACAGGAAAGTTTCCCCTTTTGCCATTACAGTGCATGATCACTGTGCAGGGATCTGCAAAGTCCACGCCTGTTGATTTTTTTGCAGTCCCTTGAACAAGACGACTGTCTTGGCTCCGCCTTTTGTCTTCAGGGAATTTTAATCTGGAGATTAACTTCCAGCTTTCAGGAAATAACAGAGGTGACCCGGATATATCTCGATATGGACTGGTCATCAAAGCCCAGCCACTTGAACTGTTGTTAACGTAGTCCTTGGCTTGGTTTTGGCCTGAGCCTGCTGGCCCCAAGCCAAGTGATCCCCAGCCACAGGTCAGGAGTTAGCATAGTCCAAGGATGATTCCTGGTAGGTGGTTTAGATGCAGCCACCTTGCTCTGGAGAGAGTTTAGCTAGCAGACCAGGCCACAAAGGCAGAGTAAGGGTACTGGTCCTGGTTAGTCTGCCTGTAAGCAGCTATTTGGATTCATCATGGACTGGTTTTCTTCCTCTGAGTTTAATGACTCAAGTACATCTTTGTACCGTGGAGCAAAGTAGCAGAAGGGTCGTGTCCTTTGGTGAATGTTGTCTTACCAAAATCATTGTCCATCTGATTTACTTGTCAAAATCCTCTAGGCAGAGGGTACTAGGTTATTCTGGAGAATCCTTAAACAAGAATTGTTTTAACAGTTCTTTGGAAACAGTAGCCTACCATCCTCTCTCCAGCTCAGGTAGGAATTGCAGGAAATAAAAGAATAACAGTGAAAATAAAGGGGAAGAGGAGGTAAAGGTACATATTCCAGTTGAGTGAACATCAGTTGATGCTAACAGTTGCATTTTAAACTTTTTTTTCAAAGACAGAGTACCATAATAGTGTGTGTTGATAACTGCAGGATAGTTGCAGACTCATTTGGGCCTGCATTCACTCACCTTTGGGCACACAGCTAAGGTTCCTAAAAGATTTTAGCTGGCTAGTCTCTCTTTGGAGTCCATAGGAAGAGGTCACCTCCTCTGGAAAGCTAGGAAGAACTCAAAGCAGGCAGATCATCCTTGGAAGTTCCTGTTTCTCTTCACTGGGCTGAATCCAAGCCTCAGGAGCCATTAGCATCTCTTTCCAGGTCTAACTATCTCCCAATCCCTCTAAGTCTTCCAGGATTAAGTCTCAGCCTGTGAGCCAAAGCTGAGACCACTCAAGATGAGCATCTCATGTGATTACTTTCTCAACGTGTACTTCAAACATTTCCACTTCTAACAATTCTTTCTGTGGCACAAGTGAGCTGTGGTGGCAGAGCTATACCAGCCTGGAGGTCTATGTGACTCCGTGTGCCCTCCCATTGGAGGATGGCATAGGTGTAGAGGCTGAGAAAGACCATTAGCACATTGCTACACTGTTGGACATCAAGAGCCAAAAACGCACCTCTGTGCTCCTTCTGCAAAAGACAGTGAGGGTGAAGAATACCATCCTGGAGAAAGTATACACAACACTGGAAGACCCAGGAAAGAAGCTGGATACAGCAGTAACACCGCTCACCATCCACCACCCCCATATAGAGAGATGTCGTTGGTGCAGCACTCGGAGCAGACTAAAGGGGTTAGAGGTGGCTCCACCCTCTGCCACCAATTCACTCAGCAACCTTTCTACTTCTCCATTTCTCATCTACGAGACTAAGGGTGAGGATGAGACATGGGAATTGTCTTTGATGTACAGAGATCTGGTTTTGTTTGCTATCCAAAGCTGTTGATTTTGGAATTCTTTTGTCCCTCTGCTTTTTCACCAAGCTTCGACAGCAGGAGCTAAACTGTCTGAGGGCATCTTCCAATTTCTGATCAACGCACCTCCTGCCTTCGTCCTACAAGGGGACTATAGTGAAAAATCCTGCTGTTCTTCCAGGACGACAGCACTCTCAGCAGAAAGTCTGTAAGATTTGTCTTTTCTTCATACAGTCTGGACTGGATTGACACCTCTGGTTTTATTTCATACCAGCCATGAAGTGTTGCTAATGCTTAGGAAAAAAAAAAAGATCACATGTGCAAATAATAATAAAAAAAATAAACTCCAAAACCCCAGACACTTACACATGCAGACCTGCTTCGGCTTGCATTACAGGTTCTCAGCCCAGGAGCAAGTCACTTGGGAAATTTAATTAAACTTTAATGAGGTACTTTGATTGTTGGGCCATACGCCTAGTGGAGTTAATGTACAATGAAGGGGTGTCTCGTCATGCTGCTGCAATAGCTAGCAAGTTCATGTAGAGCAGAGCATGTCATCCTAAATCACCTTTTGAACTCAGGAAAGCAGCAGGGAAGAACAACTAGGAAGCTCTAATGGGTCATTTAATTACAGCAAGTCCTTTACCTGTGAGTCCCATACATTGAAGAAACTCCTTCTGAGTTGCTTTTGCGACTTTTCAGGAGGCTGGGGAACAGAAGGCATGCAGGGCAGTGGTGGTGGTCTGGGTTGTGCATCTCCTTCTCTTCTTTCCCTTGAGTAGGGAGGAGACTGGGTCGGAGGGAGCTCTGGCATGCGAGATACTGAGAGTTGGGCGCTGAGCAGGGACCTCCATGGATCCTCCATTGGACCTTGGTGCACAGCTACCCACTAACCAGAGAAAGGCACTGTTGTGTTGCTAGTGGAGATGTGGCTTCTGTTTCAAGTGCAGGACCTATTCAAGCCCTCCTCAGCTACCAGAGAAAGGTTGTTTTGTAATGTAATGCTGGTTTGGAGAGGGCCATTCAACCTCAGCAGAGTCCAACCTCCTTCTGCCTGAAAACTAGGCCTCCATGTCAGAAAGAATCTGTCACAGATCCCATATGGGATCTTCAGACATCCCTTACAACCTCAACATTTCTGTGAGAAGTTGCCGCACTGGATTGGATTTGACCATCACCCACTCTTGGCTTATGGGGTCTCAAAGGGACTAGGACACTGTGCCTTTATCAAGGTATGTTACCACACAAGACTCCTTATGGAAAGGATCCCTTTTTGAAAGGGACACCCTTCTCTAGGCATCCAGGAAGGTGAATCCCACATGCTGGGAGAGAAGAGAGTTGCAAGGTTGAAAAAAGACAATGAAAGGATAATTCAGGTTGGAAGGGAACTCTAGAGATTTCCAGTCCAACCCCTGCCCGATCAAAGCAGGGCAAATTAAAGCAGGTTACTCAGGATCTTAATGAGTTGAGCTTTCAATGTCTCCAGAGACAGAGATCTCATGGCCACTGTGGGACCTTGTCGTCAGGCTTAACTACTTCCAGAGTTTCACTTGCTGCAACTTGCCTTCATTGCATTTTATCCTTTTCTACACATCTCACAAGAGATGGTCTGTCTTCTCTACAGCCCCCCATTAGGTAGCTGAAAGCAGCAATAAGGTATTCTCCAAGCCTTGTCTTCTCCAACCTGAGCAAACCCAGACCTCAGTCACTTCTCATCCATGTGTTTCAAGAGGATTGCCACAAAAGATAACCCTCTGCTTAGATCTGTGTCAGTTTGTCGGCAAGAAGGAACTCTAAAAAGAGAAGCTCCAACCTTCTTGCATTTCTGTTTGCTCCTTTGGAAATTGGAGGATTCATTGAAGAGGTGAGCAGCAGAAAGGTAGAACCCATGCGTTAAGTCTTCGAGGCTGATATCCAGACCACCTTTGAGATCCTGGAGCTGAGACTCCAGAAGAAGACACAAGCCTTGAAGTCGTCTGTTTCAAGGCAACCCTAGAGATTCCAGATTAGAAATACAGTCCTGCTCTGTGGTCAATCGTGTCAGCGTTATAATCAACAGATACAGGAGGGGAACCATGCAGTGTCTTCCTCAGAGGCATGGAGGGGCAGACATTTTCAGCTTTGGGTCTCACTTGTATTATTCATCATCAAGACAGGCTCCTAGGAGAAAAACTGTGTTATTTGGAGGCCCGAGCATAAAGGGTTTACAAAGGACCTGTTAATCCTTACTTCATCAGGAAGTTCTGCGCATACTCTAGTCAGGGCTCCGATGTTGCACTGGCCATAGAGTCCTAAAATCATAGAATCATTTATGTTGGAAAAGACCTTTAAGATCATTGAGTCCAGCCGTGAACCTAATACCGCCAAGTCCACCACTAAAACATGTCCCTGAGCACCATATCTACATGTCTTTTAGATAACTCCAGCGATGGTGACCCCACCACTTCCCTGGGCAGCCTGTTTCAATGCTTGATGACCCTTTCAGTGAAGAAATTTTTCCTGATATCCAATCCAAACCTCCCTCGCATAACCTGAAGCCATTTCCTCTTGTCCTATCACTTGTTACCTGGGAGAAGAGACTAGCACCCACCTTGCTACAACCTCCTTTGAGGTAGTTGTACAGAGTGAAAAGAACTTTCCTGAGCCTCCTTTTCTCCAGGCCAGCATACACCAAGGTCTTGAGCTCTGAGTTGCTCAGTAGAGATTGACCAGTGGATATCCAGCATCCCAGGCTGATGGGCAACTCCTCCATCTCTCCAACACCTTGCTTCACTGGGGTCCAAGGAAATGGCTGAGCTTGTGCAGCACCAGAGTATTGGCAGGACAAACATCAGGAAGGCATCCCTATGTAAATCCTCTGCTTTTGCAGCAGGGCATATAAAGCAAGCAGAAAATAAGGCCCAGAGCTGGACATCAGGTGAAGAGCGAATGATTACAACAAACGCTTGCAATTGAGGGGCTGTGCTCTAGGTTCAGCCATGTAAATGATACCTCTGCTGTGGTGTTCATTTTGGGAGCTCTGCTACTCGAGGATCTCACAGTGCAGGCAGCTGGGCATGTCTGGGAAGTAAATCCCACCTTAAATCACTGATCAGACTTGCCCAGATCTGTGCAGTCACTGGGGAGGGACCTGGCAGGCTGAATGTAAAATGTTGAGTGGATGCATCCAAATCTGCCTGTGAGCTGAAAGAGGCAGTGGTCCAAGCGGTGGGGGGGAGCAAGTTCATGTGTCATCCTGCAATGTGATCATGCACCAAGTGCCTTTCGCTGCGTGATCACATCACGGGATCTCCTGCAACTCCAGGTCTCCCGCAATGCCTGGCACCTGGAAGGAGCAGGGAGGTTGCACAAACATGCTCCAGCCCAGCGTTTCCTAATCCTGGAACACTTGGCTCTGCAACTGTCACACATTTCTTCCATTTTAGTGCACATGGAGGAGGGAAGCAAGAATGTTTTCTAAGCTTATAAAGAGCCCAACAGACTTATCCACCCAAATCCTACACGCTAGCGTTACCCAAGGCCCCAGTTTGCATCTATGCTCATAAACGGATAGGACCAGGGTCAGGGACACACACGCTTCTGCAGTGACCCTCCAGCTATTTGTAGCATGCTCCCCGGTGTGATTTTGGCCCCGGCCAAGTGGCATTGATGCAACCAGGGCCCAGGTAAGGTTCAAGGTGAGCAAAGACCAGTGTCCATTTGCAGTAGGCTGTATGGGTGCTGTCAACCTCTTTCTGGAGGCTGAGAAGTTTTATTAGGAAGGATGGACCTGTTGGACTCAGAGCTGACCTGTTTATTTTTCTGCATAGATGCATCCACGTGAGCCATCAGGGCCTTTGGAACCACCATGCCACCAGGGCACAGTAGGAGGCTGTCACCTCTCCCAGGCCAGCTCTGAAGAGGGCACGTGGGACGTGCACTCTGCTGAGGCTTTCAGTGGTCTGTGCCAACAGCTGTGGAAAAGCAGACCTGGAGAGGCTGCTTTCAGATCTCTGTTGTCTATCTTGGCCACTCATGGGCAGCCCAATCATTTCTTCTCAACCTTGGGCCATTGGTCCTTCTCTTGTTTTCTGTTAACAGCCCTTGGCCCTACTGTAAGGTCTGTCATCCCCGCCTGGTCCAGCAGATCCTGATCCCACCCTTCTCCCTTTCCCAGTTCAGTCTCCACTCCAGGAAGTTCCTTCCACTAGTCTGGTCCTTTTCTCCTCCATCTTCTGGCTCCTTATCCAATGTTCATCCTTCCAGTAATACTCTTTTCCCTTCCAGCCCTACCCTTCCTTGCCAGACCATGGTGTTCACACCCACCCTTTCCTTCCTTGGCTGCTTTCTCCAGCCTCCTTCACCACCTAGTCCTGTCCCCAGCATCCCAGCTCCTTGTCTCGCTCAGACTGGGTCCCACCTCCAGCCTCCTGCTCACTACTCGCAGTGCATGCCACCATTCCCACACCAACCCAGCATTACTCTGTGTCTCCTCCACCCCATCTCCCCCTGAATCAGGATAGGTTAAAGCTGCTTAAACTCCACCACACACAAGTGTCCCTCTGCAGCACCTGCCCCCAGTGCTTGACAGATATTCCTGAAGCAATAATGAGCAAACCAAGCCTCAGCACTCCTGAGGTAGACTGATACCCAGAGAGAAAGACTGGAGCTCTCCAGGCTGGGAAAGAGATGGCTAAAGGGGTGGGATATGATATATGGTTACAGCATCACGCAATGGCACAGAGAAGATAAATAAGGAATAACGCAACTGGAGAAATACGGCATCAAAAGAACTTGGCAGGTGGCAGAATCAAAGAAACAGAAGGCGTTGGGATGTGAAGGGCACTAAAATTTTAAACCCGCAACTGAGCAAATGTACAGAAGAAAATCCCACTGAGGGTGAGCTAAGAGAGAGAGCTCACAAAGTCCTGAGCTGCAGAGGGTCTGAAGAGGGAGACGTGGTGGATCACTCCGTTTGCCTCCTTCTTACACTCATCTTCAGACATGCGTTCCTTACCCCATCAGAAACAACATCAGGGGCTGCATCGACCTCAGGTCTGGGCAGATGTGGCCTGTGTGTCTGTTATACCTCCTCTGTGTGTATATATATATGTATCTCATATCTCCTCTAAATGAGAGGGGTAGAGTTGGGAATGCTGGCTCCTCGAGACCAGAGTTCATGGTGGTCCTGGCTTCAGAGGCAAATTAGACCTCGAGTCTTTGCTGCTCTGGAGGGATCTGAGCAGTCACCACCTTTGTGGTATTGTGTGATGCTCAAGACAAGAAGCCTGGCCCTGACAGCAGAGAATCAAATAGCTGGTCCCAAGTCAGGGGTGTTGAGGACCCTGTTTTAAAATAAGGTTTTTCAGCATCCTCCCTGGATTTTCGCTGAGGCCCCATAACAGCAGCATGGAGACTCTTCACTTGCTGGGGAAGCAAATCCAGCCTTTCCTACTCAAGCCACAGGAAAAAACAAAACAAAACAAAACAACAAAAGCAGCACTTTGTTTCTCAAAGCAAGAAGATGGGGTGGTGGAGGAGGATTTTTCGGTGTCCTGGCTGGGCAGGGAGGGTTTGGGACCTGCGGCCACTTGGTACCCGATGCCGCCTGCTCCCTGGGATGCTGGGAGGGAGCAGCGGGATCGTGACTCAGCCCCCACATGAGCGGGTTTCCTTCCTGCACCGCCAGCCTGGGCTTCTGATGTTTTGTTCACTGTGAAGCTCTGGGGGCCAAGCGGGAGCTCCTGGAAATCAAAGGGAAAGAACAACATCTTGGGCTTGCCGAGGCGGGGTGCGTCCTGGCTGGCTGGGGGGTTGGAGGGGGCATTTGGGGTGCTGAGGGAGGAGAGGTGGGAGAGCTGGAAGGAAAGCATGGGTCAGGTCTCCAGCACGAGCCTTCTTAACCCTAAATTCCCCCTGCATGCAGGAATGCTCCTCGGATGCCCTTCAGCTGCTGGCAGGGACCCTCATGGGCTCCTCAAGCTCTAAGGAGCAGGAAGCGAAGGGGCTTCACCCTCTTCTTTCTTCTCAGAGTGTCCTCCAGTCTTCTCTCTGTCCCACTGGGTGGGAAACGGGACCCCGAGCAGTCCCTCTTTCATCGAAACGGGAATAAACAGGGGTGGGGAAGCCGCTCAGCTCTCATTAACCACCCTTGATGGGAGATTGCTAGATTTTCTCTGTTATCAGACTTCTCTCTGTTGATGCCAAAGACAAAACTCTCAGTCAGAAGTTGCTCAATGCTAACAAAAAAAAAAAACGTCTGTAGACTCTCTGGTAGGACCCAGAGTCAGTTGTTTGGCCCTGAGGCTCCTGGGTTGGTCCAGCTGCATCCAAACCAGGTGGCCACATCCAAACCTTCCCTGGGGATGTCCTTGCTACACCCACCCCAGGGCAGAAGCAGGACTTGTTGGCCTGGGCACCCCTGTGCTGGGGACTGGTAATTGCACAGTGTGGAAGGTAGCAGTTGAGGGCTGGGTATCTTCCCTGTCCTGGTTTCTTGATCTGTGTGAGTCTAGTGCAGGCCTTTCTGTGTCCCTTCCATCATCCAGACATGACCTTGACCATGTACCAGCCTTCAGGCAGCACAGAGGTTTTGGCTTGAGCCTTGTGAATGGTCCCAGAAGGGTGCCAGGAGTGCACAAGCTGCATCCAAAAGAGGAGGGTCTGGTTGGCACTGGATTTTACCCATTTATTGCAAAAAGATGGAGAAGATCCCTATTCACCTCATTCCCTCCATACCCACTGCACAGCCTCTCCATCCTCCCCAGCCAGGTGGGCACCGCTGGGTTGCCGGACCCAACTCTTCCACCGTCCACCCTCTTTCAACATCTCTGACTCCATGGATGACAGACATGGGCAGGAGCTAACCCTGGACCTTCAGCCATGGAAGATGGTGTGGGTGGCTCTATCTCCTGCTTTGAAGGGACTTCTGTGAGCAAGTCCTTACTGGGGGCTGAATCTCCTCCAGGTGGGCACCAGAGGTGACGTGCTGGATTTGCCCAAGTAGGTGGCCATCAAGGTGACTCTGGATTGATGCTGACCCTGAGCCCGCAGGGTTGAGCTTGCACTATCCAGCCCTGGGCTCGTCTCCCCAGCTCCCCCCCGCCTTTGCCTTGGCACCCTCCCACCCCAGCCCCAGCAGGGAGGGAGGGAATCGACCCTGCCCGCAGCCCTCCTCCTCCAGGGCCAAGCCTTTCTCCCCCATCACCCACCTCCGTCCCCTCGCCCTTGTTTTCCTATTCCCAGCATTTACCCTCCCGCACGTAGCCCTGGGGGAGCCGGAGGATTGTACACAGAGGGAGAAGTTATTTTTCCTTGACATAAACATCCAAGCCTTTCCTCGGCCCCTTCGCTTGAAACGTGGAGGTAGGACCTGGACTCATAACATCCGGCAGGAGGGGTTGGCCTTATCTGCCAGGAAACACTCAGCTCCGGATACATCCTCCCCTGCTCCCGACACCCCAAGCAGCTCCCATTGGCAGCGCTGGGCAGGAAACCACTCAGCAGCTTGTCTCATTCCCTCCTCTGGAGACATGGGAGGGTGGGACCCGATCCCGTCCTCCCTGCTGCCCGCAGGAGCAGCCGTGGTTCCCCGTGGGGTGCGGCAGGGCTTGAAGTCAGGGTGAGACGGGGGCAAAGAGAGATGGAGGGGGAAGGCATCAACTCATGAGGAGAAGGGGGTTGATAAGGGCAAAAGGGGGTTTTGGGGAGCTGGAGGTGTCGAGGGTCTCCCCTAGGCTCTGCCACTGATTTGCAGGGTGATCTTGGTCAAGTCTCCTCGTCCCCTTCTTGGGCTCTACTTTGCTCCCCTGCCTTCAGCTTTGAGAGTAATGGAGGGAAAATAATCATCTCACTGCTAATTTCAGCATCCAGAGCCCTCGAGTTGGGTAGAGACCCCTTGTGATAAGAGCAGCACAAGCACTTGGTCCTGTTCACAGTCTTGGTAAGATCATGTCCCAGTGCTGGACAGAAAAAGGGTGGGAGGGAAGGAAGTATTATGTCTATTTTACAAACAGGGAAACTGAGGCATGGAGCAGCCACCTGGCTGCTTGTCTTCTGGGTCTACCCATGTGGCACTGGGACAAGCAGACATGGCTGGTGGAACGAGGATGGAGAGGACCCACCACCTGCTCAAGGGATGCAAAGGAAATCACCCATTCCAGGAGGGCCAGGGCATGACACACATTGCAGCTCCTGGCCAGCCCAAATCCCGGCACTATCCGGGAAGGTGACCTCATCCCCACTCCCAGTGCCCAGCACCGTGACCTGCACAGCCATGGGGACCAAGGGCTGGCCAGGGCCACCGGACACCGGGGGCAGAGGACTCACACCCTGGCCACCTCCCGGTAAGGAGACCCCCCCCTCGCTCTGGCCCCAACCCGACACCCTTGAGCAGGAGCCCAGATGTAGCGTGAGGTCATTTTATCCCTTCCTGCAGCCCTGATTTGATCTTCCTGCTGGTTCCCAGCCCATCCCAGCCTGGAGAAAGCAGCCCACAAACCACAAGGCTCCTTGGCATGCACAGAGACAGTCTTGGGCTGGTGGGTTTGGGATGGGGAGGGAGGAGAAACATGCCCAGGACTGATGCAGAATGAGTCCTGCTTGGGGAGGCCACCCCCCCAACATCCATAAACCACCATGGCCATCAGTCCTCCATGAGGATGCCCACTTCCCAAGCAAGAAAAGTCTCCTTCCCACCTCTGTCAGCCACTTATTTTCTGGCTGGTCCCCGCAGCAACGCTCTGCATCCCAAAATCTTGTTGCGGGATGGGGGGCAACCCCATAGCATTGCATTTTCCACCCCACAGAGAGAAGAGGGCGGGTGGCTCCGTTCCCAAATTTCCCCTCAGCTGCCGGTGTCCTGGGAGGTGGAAGCCGGCTGCTCCCGGCGCTGGGCGTGTGCCCGGATCCGTCCGGCGAGCCCTGGCTCCCAAGGAGCCGCACCTCGCCTTGGCTGCGGCTCCCAACACCCTCGGGCGGCCCCGGCTCCCCGTTGGGGCCTGTAGCTGTTCCTGACGTGCAGAGAGGACAGGGACACGCTCCCACCTCTCCTCACGTGGCTTCGGGTAGAGCAAGTGGGGACAGGCTCGGCTCGCGGGAGTCTCCCTGCATCCCAGCCCGGCGGGCTCCTCAGAGCTGGGATGCGTGGAGAAACCCCTTTTTCCATGAGCTCTTGGCGTGGGCTTTGCCTCCACCGGCCCCCAGTGTGACTCTGTCTGTGAGAAGGGAAGGAGGGAAGAGGCTCATGGGGTGTTGCAGTTGATCCCGTCACTGCTCGGGGCATGGGAAGAAGGAGGAGGACAGGTGGGAGCAGCCGATGTCCCCGAGTGAGGGTCCCAACAGCCCCGAATCACACATGCTGGTGGCAAAACCCAGAGGTGGTCTTGTTGAGGGACGGCTGAGCTCTGTGCCTCCTCACCGAGGCAGTTTAAAAACTCATCGCACCGTTCTCTGGTAGATAGGGGTATCTGCAGAGTGCCCCGGGGTGGGTGTCCCTCTGATGTCCCAGGCTGGGTGCCCTTCTAACGGGGAGCCTGCTTGGAAAGGAGCAACCTTCCACGCTTTGGATGGTCCAAAGGCAGGTCCACGTACCCAGGCCACCCCAGCTATGAACAACTTTTCGTGTGCTGCCAGAGGGCCGTGAGCATCCCTTGGCCCTGGGGCACCGCAGGGATTGTGGGCAGAGCAGAAGGCGGGAGAAGAAGGACTTCTCCAGCCCTGCTCCTGCTCCTGGCACGGTCCCACCTGAGTCAACTCTGTTGGGCAGAGAGGTCAAACAGGTTTATGGCACCTCTCTCCCTCCAGCTCCGTCAGGCTGAGTCACCAATCCTCTCAGAAGAGCGATGCTGCCCCAGCCCGGCTGCTGCACCCACCATTTCGGCACCGCACCGAGTGTCACACCCTTGTGCTGTGCTGGTTCAAGGGCCATCACAGTCCATGGTGCCAGCAGGACACCCAAAGGCATCCATTTCATTCCCCCTAAAATGGAAACCAGCTGCACGTGGCCAAGAGTGGGTTTGGATGCCTGAGCGATGGGCAGAGGCAGAGGCAGCATGTGTGATGGGAGGGCTGTCTCCAGGAGGGCCACGAGCTGGGGACAAAGGAGGGCCATAAGCACAGAACAGCAGCGTGTTGGTGCCTCCCCAAATACTCATGCAGCCTCCCACCTTCTGCGACGATGGGCTCCCCGAGTCAGAGGTAAGTCATTTATGGGAGGCAAGCCAGCCCAGTTGGGTTGGGTTGGGTGACCTCTGGAGACCCCTTCCAGCCAGCACACATAGGTGGGCATCACAACGTGCACTAGGAAACTTGCTTCTCTACTTTCTGGGGCCAAGCAGGAGGACACCACCTGGGAGGATGCTGCTTTGGGAGGTGTGCATGTCTTAACCTCAGGGACTGCAGGGACTCAGCCTAATTTAATATCTGGCAATAACAGGTTGTGATGTTGGTCACAGAATCACAGCATGGTAGGGGTTGGAAGGGACCTCTGTGGGTCACCCAGCCCAACCCCCTGCCGAAGCAGGGTCTCCTACAGCAGGCTGCACAGGACCTTGTCCAGGCAGGTCTTGAATATCTCCAGAGAAGGAGACTCCACAACCTCCCTGGGCAGCCTGTTCCAGTGCTCCGTCACCCTC
>Ga0065711_1033043_pt1 | contig 26211 bp, 16 predicted proteins | sample Hoacrofraction12_FD_59098 | JGI IMG/M metagenome (GOLD analysis project Ga0065711, IMG submission 59098) | Hoatzin crop microbial communities from Cojedes, Venezuela - Epithelial fraction 12 v2 (version 2) | ecosystem: Host-associated > Birds > Digestive system > Esophagus > Crop | place... | reverse complement strand
AGTTCCCTGGGTCCTCCTTCTTGCCCTTTTTGAAGATTGGAGTGACATTGGCCTTTCTCCAGTCCTCGGGCACCTCTCCTGTCCTCCAGGACCTCTCAAAGATGATGGAGAGTGGCTCAGCGATGACATCTGCCAGCTCTCTCAGCACTCGTGGGTGCATTCCATCGGGGCCCATGGATTTGTGGGTGTTTAGATCGCTTAAGCAATCCCTCACACAGTCCTCCTTGACCAAGGGAAAGTCGTCCTCTCTGTGGGCTGCTTCTCTCACCTCTGGGCCTTGGGATTCCTGAGGGCCAGTCTTAGCACTGAAGACTGAAGCAAAGGCGGCATTCAGTAGCTCTGCCTTCTCCGCATCCTCCGTCACCAGGACACCCACCTCATTCAGCAGCGGCCCCACATTGTCCCTAGCCTTCCTTTTGCTGCTGATGTAGGTGAAGAAGCCCTTCTTGTTGTTTTGACATCCCTTGCCAGCTTCATTTCCAGGTGGGCCTTGGCCTTCCTCGTCGCAACCCTGCATGCTCTGACCACACTCCTGTACTCTTCCCAAGTGGCCTGCCCCTCTTTCCACATTCCATGGACCTTACTCTTCCACCTGATCTCCACTAGAAGCTCCTTGTTTAACCATGCAGGTCTCCTGCCTCCTTTGCTCGATTTCCTTCTCAAGGGGACGCACTGCTCCTGAGCATGGAGGAAGTGACGTTTATACAGCGACCAGCACTCTTAGGCCCCCCTGCCTTCGAGGGCCCTGGCCCACAGGATTCCTCCCAGTAGTTCCTTGAAGAGGCCAAAGTTAGCCCTCCTGAGGTCCAAGGTTTTGATCCTACTTGTCGCTCTGCTTCCTCCACGTAAGATTCATCTATGCTTTCAAATCTCCATGCCAAGCATGGTTTCCCAGTGATGTAGCAGGAACTGTTACATTTCTTTAGCTGACTATGAAAAAATGACGGACACCCGATTCTGAAAGAAACAGAGCAACGTTATTGCTAAGTGATTGATTTTATGTGATGCCACTTAAGAAAGCTACCATTTTTAAAGTATCAGTGACTGGTACCTGGCATGTTGTTTTTCCTTCATCGTTTCATTCATCATTTTCAACGTGTATCATTTTGGTTATAAAATAGGATTTTTCTGCTAACTGGAAAGCATATCACTGAACTGTTCAAGAGCCTTGTTCTCCTCCTCGTGACGTTACAGTATCCTCTTGGATGTCAGTGGGAGGTATTCAGCGCAGTGGGTGTTCTCATTACCACTTCACATTTTACTGCTTGGTTTTCTGTGTGTTGCTATTTAATGATTTTAATTCCTCTTCGCCAGAAGCCATTTAGCAAGCGGCATACTATTAGTGCTACTTAACAACATTGACAAAGTCACTATGAAAAACTGGTTTTGTTTCTGAACAGTGTTGCAGCGTTCCCGCTCACCATCTGCTCCTGCCATGTCCCTCGTGGTCGTGTGTCCCAGTTAACCCTTTGCTCTGGGCTCCTCTGTCTTGGGCAGGGTGGCACAGGCTCTGCACAACTTTGCCTGAACTACAAAACCCTCTGAGGCTAAAACAGATTGCAGGTCACTTTAATGGCAGTGACATGGGTGAAGTTTTTGGCCGTTGTAAATTGAAGTATATTTGGTTTGTAGAGGCACAGACAGACAAACAGAGGAAGCGCAGAAAGCACTGCAGGCTTTCTATCCTTAGACTACTGTTTATCACAGGCACTTTGCAACTCCCATTAGTGTCAGGTCTGGATGTCTCACAGCCGTTAATGTAATATCTCAAATAAGGCTGCAGAGGGAAGATACTGTACCTTTTGGGAGAACAAAGACATCAAGACTGAGAATGCGATTCATCTCACTGAAGTTAATCTACCAAAAAGATAGATTGCCAGTTGATATTCGTCATCTGTGCTTCCCTCTCTCCAGTGGAGAGGCGAGCATATCTCCCAAGGATGATTCATGTGACTCTAATCACTGGGCAACCCTGACTGTTAAGTGGCAGTAAGAGGCCAGACTGAGAAGGATGCTCAGCTTTAGATGAGCTCATGTGGAGGCTGGACAAGTTCATGGTAGCAAAATTCTTTGCGAGTTATTAAATCCATAGCAATAGCATCTGGCTTTTGAACTTCCTAAGCTGAAAACAGTTGGAGGCTGTTGAGTTGTTAAGGGGTAGTATCAGACATGCTTGTCCTGTTGTGCACTTATTCTTTCCTAAGCATCTATTTATGGCCACTGTGGGAGCTAACACGCAAGGGAGGTGGGCTTTCTGTCTGACACCATATGGCCATTCCTGTGCACTTACGTGAAGCCATTTTAACAGGGAGGAAGGGGGGAATACAGATTTAGTAAGAGATGATTTGTGCAAGTGGGAAATTGGCAGTAAGGTTTATTTGCAGATCTGTGGTGAAGTGCTACTGACCTACAAACAGAAAAACTGGAGTTCAGTTTTACAGAAAGAGCCTGTGCCAGGTGCTGAATGTCAGTGCTTTATCTCAGGTCACCGCAAGCCTTTCGGAGATTCAGATGAGCTGTTTCACCATGTGTTCCCCTCAGATGGTGCAAACTTTTTTGAGCCTGAGACTGTACAAGGAGATTCAGATGTGACATCGTTTGCAGTGTGGTGTGTAGCTGTGCTGTTAGACGAGTGCTCCCTGCCTCTGTGACAGCACCGGCTGGGCAAACAGGGTGGAAGCTTGTCACTTCAAATAACTCACTGGCAGCACAGAATGTGTGGCCCAAAACCCATGTATCACTCACCAGAACAGTGCTCGTGACCTCCCCCTGTCTTGGGCGCATGCACATATGTGTGTACCTTTGTATTTTGGATGATCGTTCCATTTGAAAGATTTTGCAGAATTGACCATCCTAAATGCTGATACCTGTAAAATGGTTTGCTAAGGAGGCAAGCACCTCAAATTGAGCATTTTGCTGCCAGTATGGTAAATGTATGCCCATCATTTGCTGCAAAGATCTTTTACTAGTGTCTCCATAGCTGTTAAATGGCAGCATCACTGCATAAACACACTTATGTTTGAAGTCAGAATTGCCTTTTATGGCAATCTCTACATAAAAACAAATCCTGATTAAACGGAGCGATGTTTTCCCAAGACGTGATGGTGGAATTGGATTCAAAACATCAAGCTGGGCTTGTGAAATGGAAGCTTTTGCTCTTTTAAAGGAAACACTCTGTGATGAAACTGGCAGCAAAAAGCTTTGATGCAGACAGAATGTATCAAACTTGAGTTTTGCAATTTCCTGTTTGGTTTCTTGCAAATGCCTTTTCTCTAATCATATTTGACCCTATTTAATGTGGATTAGGTGGTATGACATATCCATTGTGGTCTTTCGTCATTCTCTGTTTCTTTTTCAATGTGACATGATATTTTCTAGTACAGATGAAATTTGTTCAGTGGTCAGCTTTGAAAGAGAGTCTGTTATAGTTCCGTAAAATGTTACGGATAGCAAGCAAAAAACCAATTATTTTATTCTCAAGCTTCTCAAATTCTGTGCTCTAATTTTCAGATTACAGCCACCACTGTGGAGAGAAGAGGTGGTTTATCCTCAAATCCTGTCCTGTTTAGCAGCTGCACACAGCAGGAGGGGTGTTGTTTGGTACCAAAGGGAGAGGTTACTGGGAGAGCCGAAATGTTTTGTGGGACTTGAAGGACAGGGTGTTAAAAGAGACTGATTTTCCAGCCCAGTGAGTATTGAGCACGGTAATTTAGGGATGGTGGTATAGCAGCCTTCTGTGATGTTACTGAATGAAGACAAGGCTGGTTCCTCTGTTATTCATGGGCGGTGGTGGCTGCAACAGTACTGTTGAAGTTGTAATAGTACTACTACTACTATAACAATAGGAAGGATTTTTATTTTGCTGTTTCAGAGCCAGAGGGTTTCAGCTGTAGGAGAAAGCCCTACTGAGAAAGGCAAAGAATAATAACGATGCCAAAACCCCAAAAGAACTTACAAGCAGGGTGTAAAACAGGAGATTATAATTGTGTCTAAAGGTTGGAAGGTGACAGCAGCAGCATGGAAACCACTGTGGGGAAGGAAAGGTTGGCTCATGTTGGAGCAAGAGTGTTTCTTAACATTCCCAGAGAATGGAGAGCGTAGGTAGGATTCACTGATGTCGAGGTTTTACTCCTTGCTGAAGATCAAACCAGTCTGCAACACCATGATGGAATTTTTCCCTTCTGGTCAGGGCATATGGCTCTGAGGGGTTTTTTTCCCCAGTAAATCCATGGGTTTGATCTACCTACCTACTACAGTTCTCCAGGAGTTTTAGTTACTGAGTAGTTCAGAGACTTGGGGCTTTATGATACCCACACTGCTCGTGCTCTTCCTGCAGTACATAATAATTGCAGTTCCTGAGTTGCTGAGCAGATCTTTGGCTTTTTACAGGATATTCAGAAGTGTGTGTTGTGAGGATTTATAGATATGTGAAGTAGATGATCTGCAGCTTTTTCCAAAACAATGTCCTCTACTTGCATGAGTCTGTGGAGCCTGCACTCCATGAGCCAGGGGAGACTATTCCAGATCTGCCTTCTCAAACATGCCAGGAACAGGGATGAAAGCAAAAAGCTTTTGTGTCAACCTTTTCTTAGTAGTAGACTTAGTACTGCAGTAGGTATCATTCTCTTGCCTGAGGAATCCATACATTTGCAGAAGGATGTAATTTTAGACCTCTATGTAGAGGGTAAAATAGTTGTTGAATCATGAAGAATATCATAGAATCATAGAATGGTTTGGGTTGGAAGGGTCCTTTAAAGTTCATCTAGTCCAGCCCCCTGCACTGAGCAGGGACATCTTCAACCAGATCAAGTTGCTGAGAGACCCATCTATGTGTTATGGTCTAGGAAGAAGTTGGGAAGGTAGTTGGAACCTGTATAAGGGCATGGTTAAATGATTCCTTTTTTTCTTTAACTTTTCCATATTCCGGTATAGAATAACTGCTGTCTTACTGAGAACTTTTCCCGGTACCACTGAGAAATCCACTAGGAGCATCAAAGAAACATTGTCCTTCCCAACAGGAGAAATCTGGGGTGGGAGAAGTGTTGGAATTCTGCCACTTTGTTGCTATGGTACCTTTCAAAATCCAGTTTGAACTTTTCCATGGTATAGATTTATAAATCCTGGATCAATGCAATGGTGTGTTTTGCAAGTGAAGTTAGTGCACTGAGTACGCTCCACCTGTTTTACAGTGAGAACTTTTGCAATTCATGTGGTTTTTGCATGATCGCTACATAAATCATGGGTTCATTTCTGAGTGATACATAAAGGGAGAACAAATTCTCTGCATCACATCACTGCTGTGCTTGCTCGATACCTTGCAGCAGCGTGGTACTGTTGGTGGTAGTCACAAAATGGTCATGTTGCTGTAAACGTACATTTTGGTATGCGAGTGCTTTGTGCATAGCTGTATCTCTGCTTTCTAAATGCATATAATTAGTAAGGTTGATTTGGAGTCTGCATACTGGCTCTTATGTGTATTCCATCTGATACATGTATGTTTTCTGCAATAATACTCATTCTAACAGAAATGGAAGAACTCTTCTAAGTGTGTGTCTGTGCTATTCCTGACAGATTAGCACTGCATACATAAAATCTCAGTAATTTTGTTTGCTAGTGGTTAATCTTTTGGAATGACTTTGACACAAAGCAAATACAGATATTGGTCTTTGGTCTAATTTTGCTGTATCTTTCTTCACAGCTCCCTGTTATGGGAGGAGCCTTTATGGACTCACCCAATGAGGACTTTAGTACAGAGTACTCCTTGTTTAACTCATCAGCCAACGTCCATGCAGCTTCTTCCATGCAGAATCCACCAGAAGAGACATCCCGCTCTTCAAATGATGCCATATTGCTATGGATTGCAATAATAGCAACAATTGGAAATATTGTGGTTGTGGGAGTGGTGTATGCCTTCACCTTCTAGGATGACTGTCACTCCAAACACTGGAAGAGAGGATAACTGCAACAGTATTTGTCATGTGTATGTATGTATGTGTGTATATATACATGTATAGCTATATAAATACATATAGGTAGGGACTTTGTTGATTAAGTGCTGCCACAATCATGGAAATGAAATGCGAGTTAATCATCTTGAATCTGGATGGCAGAAAGTTTGGATGCAGTTGCAAAGTGTATGGAAGAGAGAGCTTTAACTGAGAACGGAGCTAGTATCAGTTTTGTAGTAAAATGTAATAAAAGAGAGAGCAATGTGGGTATAGTAAATACAAAGAGAAAGTGAGATTTATATAGAAAGTGCTTATTTTCTACTGTTTAGATTTTTCTAGCAGCTCTTCTGGGTTTTGTCAGCTTTTTTGTGCATTTTTTACTGTGGTATAATGTTGTATGAAATTGTTCTTTGTCATATTTTCTGGACATATTAGATTTCCAGATGGAGTAAATGGTTGGCTTTGGCTTAGTTCTGATGAAGTACAAATTCATTGTGTGTGTCTTGCGCATGTGCACACGCTAGGCTGTGTTCAAAATCATGAGTCTGAAAGCAATGACAGGCAGATGGGTGCTATCCAACCCTTGCCTTCCAGTATGAATTACTGGATCTGATAATCTGTGAATTGATGCTAAACCTGTCTGCTGTTTGCAGGAGGAGGCACCACTATCGCAAGGTGTGGCTGCTCTGCAGACCTTCTGCACTCCAGAGGAGGTGTTGAACAGAGCAGCACCACAAGCTGCTATTTCTGTCTAGAGGTACTGGACTGCAGTGGTTTGTGGATGTGTCTTTTCCAGGAAATAAAGGCCAAATACCATGCTTTTCAGCTCATTTCACTGAAATAAGCAGCAGCCACAGTGCTAATTAACAGGGAATGATGTCTATGAGAAAAATAGAATTGAAAGAAAGATTGGACACTTCTGTGCTCATGAGGGGGTGAGTGCAAGAGTCAGGTATGTCCTGGAATAGAAACAGCAGAAAAAAGGTAGCAAGTGACAGATATGCAAGTGCTTATATTTCAGTATTAATATGTCTCTGGGTTCTGATGAGGCTCCTGGAAGTGATTTTTATATAGCCTGCTTTAGGTAACAACTATGATTATAATTTGGATTTGTTCTGTTTAGGGACAACATTTTCACTGCATTATTCGCATGAGCAGTTCCTTTTCAAGAGCTGTATGTTCTCAAAACAAGCTGCAGCCTTCCTTGTTTCAGAGATTAGAAAAGCTTGAGGGAAGAAAAAAAAAAATCACCTCTGTTGGAAATCTCCCTTTTCTCCCTTAAAAAAATAAACACAAATATATAAAATGTCTGCACTTTGAGAGCAGCAGACAAATTCTTTATGTCTGCATGTACTGTATAGCTTTTTGTCTCATACATCTACTACCCTAATTCCAGAAAGCCTTGTCTGCAGGCGCAGAGACTATTTTTGACACTTGCCTGCCACTGAGCTTGAGGCTAGACTAAGAGCTGCTGAATGTATAGAGAGGTTTGGATTGTCTTCTCTTCTCTTTAAACTCATTTTACTGCAGGGCCGGTGGACAGTTACTTGAATCAAAGCTGCATGCCCCAAATCAGCATGTATAATCACTCAGTGTACTGTCACTGTGCATAGTTTTTTTCCCTCTCTGTGAACTGGCCTTTAAAGCTGGGAAAGATGCAAACAGAGCTAGCAGGAGGGAGGAAAAAAATGAAGTATTTTGAGGATGATAAACATTGACAGCTCACTTGAGGAACTGAGCTTCTATGTGTGTAGTTATTTTGCTGTTTGGAGGCAGGATTTTGTGAAGATGGTTGAGGACAGACAAGGTCTGTGCTGTGAAAAAGTTTGAGAAGCCCAGTTCTGGAAGATCAGCAGGACAGAAAGCAAATTCTGTCTAACAAAATAGCTGTAGTCTTAAGAATGACATAAAAATGATGATTTTCACCATCCTAAAATAGCTGTTCGTTCCTTCATAGGCAGAGAATAACAGAGAACAGGGGAGCTGCATACGTACATTGTGTACCTTTCCTGTTCTTACACTCCTCTTTGTTCTCGCTGAGCAGAACGCAAGCTGTTAAGTGAGGTTGGAAGGCTGCAGAGACGTTTCCAATGCAGAATTGAGCAGGACAAGGTCTGGTGTACAAACAGGTAGCACCCATGGAAATATTGCTTGAAGTAATGTACTGTCCCCAACCATTTTCTGCTATTCTATTGCCTTTGTAATTGTGTCAGTTGCTTATGGACTTTTCTTCAGTGTTTCGTAGGCTCCCTAGTTAGGCCAGATCTTGCAAGCGCTGTTTTTGCATGAAGAGCAAAACATTTCCACCATGATTAAAACCAATTTGACACTATGGTACTTGCCCAGTGGGATTATTTTACTACTTAATGAATTTCACAGCAGAGTGCTTTGTTTAAATTTCCCAGAATAATAATCTTAGCGCAGTTAGCAATGTTTGCATCTCTCAAATCACAGGGCTAAATTCTTCACCCTTGAAGAGCATTAGAGCGGGAACAGCAAAGAGTTACGACTCTGCTGATGAAACCAAGTGACATTTTTGTGTTGCTTTTCCCAAGTAAAGTGCCCTACTTTCATGTGAAAATGATAGTAATAGCAGGAGTGTTGGAAAACAATGAGTTCTGCCTCCTGCATACACATCATCATTGTACATATTTTCATCGTTAGAGTCTGAGTTGTCAAGAAGGGCCCGACAGAACTCTAATTAAAGTAATTGGCTTGACAGGGTGACATGGCAAACTGGGTGCAGGCAGCAAGTACAGGCATTTCCTGTCTCATGGTTACATGCACACTAACTGCGCAGCTTTTCTGTTGGGGAAAAAAAACCCCAGTTTTAAGATGCAAGTCCAAGGATTCTGCCTGCGAGAGTCTGTACAGAATGTTGTCAGGTGTACTAAAGATCCCTACATTGTAGTGGGCAGAGCTGGTTTAAACTCTGTTCTACTTTGATAGCGATGACATGCACAGTGTGTTTCTGGATGTTGTGTTCTGGCTTCATCCACTACACGCACCTCAATCTTCCGGGAGGTTAGAGACGGTTTAAATGAACTGTTGAAAAAGGGGACTCATCCATCACTAAGTTCAGAGAAGCCACAGAGGGGAGTGGAGAAGTGGATGAATAGTGGATATTTCATAGGTATGATCCTGTGAAATATGTTACCTCTTCTTTATGTGGGTATATGTTATACCCTGAACTGTCAATGTGACTTGATTTGGAGCTTCTCCTTTCCTTGGAGCTAGGCAGCTGGATAACTGCTGTCCCTCACTGGGGGGTGACAAGGAAGCCCAGATACATTCCCCAGCGCTGTTCTCTGAAGCTCTGTGTAAGAGAAGAAGAGGTCTCTGCTTTGTTGAGCGCTTGGTGTATCGGCATGAGAGCAGGATTCCACTTACAGATCTGTGCTTTAAATAAAAACATCTAGCACAGGTAAGTCACAAGAGTCTGACTGGAGTTTTCTTTGTAGTAGACGAAGCAAAACACTTTCTATATACAGTGTTAAACCCCTAGCTATGTTGTAAACATCATTGTACAAACACAAGACCCAATACTGTATGTGCTCTGCAAAGTTTTAATGAGCCATGGGAAGCAGGCAGACAAACTGGATGCCCCAACACGTCTCCTCTAGCCATGGTCTCTGAGGATCGATAGCAACATATCAAATAAATGAACTGTCTCTTAAGAGTTTTTTTGTTTTAAGCAGCCAGCAGCTTGACATGGCAGCTGTGCAGCCACCACAGCAAGGAGACTAAAGGCTGAACAGTTATGGAGGTGGGTGCAAAGGCCCATTAGATAGGAGAACATGGTAGGGAAACCCACACAGCTACTCCTGTTATATTTTTATCTGTGGGGCTAGGAGTCTGTGCTTGTCCACAGCATTAACATCCTCCCAAAATAAAATGAGGGACAAGGATTTATTTCTGTGTCAACACACTTGCAAAACTGAAAAACAGATTATTAAACTGATACAAGAACAGTAGCAGAGAGACTCGTCTGCTACAAGTAATATAGCCATTTGAGTGTGCAAGTGAGCTGATAGATATCTCACAAGTAATCAGATCCCCTGTCCAAAATCCTTGTTTGCAATGGGACTTGAAGGCAGTCAGCATCCCACTAAACTGCTGAGCAGCCTGTAATAACATGTCCCAGATCAAGAGTGAGTAGAAGCAGCCGGCCATTACAGTCTTACCCTGTATATCTGTCTGAAGATAAAGGGAAAATATGCCTTTGTGTCTGGGACAAAATGAAAACAGGAGCCCTTAGTCTATAGGTTGTTATGTATTGTGTCTATTATTAGAAGCTTTTGTTTTGCTGTTCTGAAGCAATTCCAGTGGTTAATATCCTTTTCTCATTTCTCTGCAGGCTGCTGAGAATTATTAAGTTCACGTAGCACTGTCCATTTATCCAATGTAATTTTACTGGGTTTCCTGTGGCTAATCACAAAGCAGAATCTGGAAAATTACTCTTTATAAGGATGATTTCCATCATTGAGAGATATAGACCAAAAATCAGAATCCCAGATCAAAATGCTTCTGTGCTTTTAGAGCATTCAGACCTCTAGAGAATTGGATTTCATCTGGTTAATGCGCAGAAAGGAAAAGGGCAGTCAGGACCCTGGTGATATTGTCAGACATCAGGGTCCTGACAAGCAGGGCTGAGCGCTTCATTAACTCCTGCTCTGCCCCTCTGAGCCCTGCTGGCTTCCTGGGCGTGCAGCCTGAGCTGAGTTTAAGTGAACTAACCATCAGGTACAGCATGTCCCTCCGCATCTTACAGTTTGCTAAACCTCAGGGAAACAAGTGCATTTATTCCGTTCGCAGAAGAAGAGCCAGAGATCAATATTCTGCTAGGTGTTTTGTTATTGGTACATTGGTCTGCCACTCATAAGGTGAAGACAGGGAGGTTTTAACATGTAGTTAGTTATTTGCCCCAGATCTGGGAACATCCTAAAGAAATCAAAGCATCCCGAGGCCTGAAAGTCTCATGCTGCCCTTGATCTGACGCTAACTTTTGGTGTTTTCCATACAACCCCTCTTTGCCAGTTGCCTGTCTTTCCAACTTGAAAGAGTGAAAATGAAGTCATCAGTACGCTAATCTCTGGCTGTGTAGGGAACTCCTAACAGGTAGGGACCAACCATACCCCATTTTAGTTTTTGGCCCTTTGGGCACAAAGGAGGAGGAAAGTGTCCAATTATCTACCCAAGAGACTCCAGGGATAGAACGTGCCTTTGCAGAACAAAATGCGTGGCATTTTTATCTCATTAGGGCCTGTACCAGAGTATTTACACCAAGGCTACATGACCAGACCTGCTTTTGCAGTAACCTGTTTTGGGAATTACAGCAACAGGGCCAGGAACTGGAAAATAAAGCAACCCTGATAACACAGACCTGTTAGATATCATCTCAATGACATGCCTCTGAAGGCAAGTTTGCCTGAGTGCCATAGGTGGACTTGATCTGCTGGTACCAAGGCAAATGCCCTTTCGTATGAGCACAAATGGTGTCTCCATTTTTTCAGGAAGTCTTGGGAGCATTGTGCTGCCCATTCTGTGTTTCTTATGCAGGCTGCTAGTGAAGATACTTTCCAGTTGTAGAAAATAGTCGGAAAAGCTTCCCATGTTTATAGAATACATGCAGGATTTACCTTCCAAGGATCTGCTTAGTCTCCCTGCAAAAGCAAAAGACATCTAGGTTTCTTAAGCATGGAATGTTAATGGGTCAAGTATCATCTGCACAGTAGCATCACCTCATTTTAATCTACAGTTTTATGCCAGTAGGTCTCAAAGGGGAGCTTACTATTACCTAGTCTTTAAAAAGACTGAGAACACAGACAAGTCACTTCTCAAGCATGTCTCAAAAGTCATTACCCAATCCTTTAGGCTGCATTATTTCTCATTCCTTCCTAAAGTGCCCTGATGTGGACTCACATCCATCCCTTTAAACACCTTGTCACCACCATGTGTCTCTATGCCTTCATTTTATTTCTCCCCTTATCTTCTCTGTATTCTTTTCATTCCCTGGTATCAGAGCGTACAAGCATTTGGAAGCCAGCAACGTTTTTCGGCCCTTCGTAACCACCTCCTTGACTTACCTTCACTGACAGTAAGGTCAGTGATAAGTAAGGACTTATCACAGTAAGTGCAAAGATTGGTGATATAAGGTCTCTTCCTGTAGGAAGATCTCAATCATTATCTGCCTTAGCAAACCACAAAGTGTTTCCCCCAAGCAGAAGAGTCAGATGTGGCCACAAAGCTTGGTAACTGTATTGTCAGTATCCATACAACCCATATTTGTATCCATATAGCTCTTTTTAGAAATTCAGAATTTATAAATACACTGCACTGTTCTGCAGTCATCGTTTACTGAGCTTGCCTCACCCCAAAGTCCCTTGTTATTCTTAGCAAATCAGAATTAGTGGTAATGCCCTTGGGGTAGGGCAAGTGGAGTGGAAGTGCCACACACTGGAGACTTGAAAAGCTCCCTGTGATTTATTGTAGGGTCAAGGCCATTAAACACGAGCCTAATTCAGTGAAGAAAAACAACCACAATGTGCTACACCATGAGTATTTCAAATCTAGTCACACCTGTAGTTCTCAGGTGCGTGGCCAAGCCACTACAGCCAGATTGCACATTTCTGAACCTCATTGTGAATGAAAGGAGGTGTGTTCCTTGGCCAGAACCGAGATTGCTGAGCAGCCTCCCTCATAAGGCCCTGCTTGTTCTGGTATTGTTTTGGGAGCTTCCAGAGCTGCGTCATTAAGGTGATGTCGTGTTTCCAGTGGAGTTCAGTTCCACTAAAGAGGGAATAAGATTGAACTGTTTACAGATCTTGGCCTGACACTCTTTTCAGTTACTGCCTTCATAAGGATGATCAAAGTTCCTGAGCCTGCAGAGGGACCTTTGCCTCCACCTGGAGTCAACAGGATTAATAACACCACTACTACACTTCTGACATCTGCTTCAGTGGATCAGCTTGCAGGACTAGCTCTGGGTTGCTGGCGTTTTATTTTAAATATATCTAAAGAAGTCCATAATTTCCTAATCGAAAGAAAGCAAGCAGAATGCTGTATTTTTTTAAATGAGAAGGTAATAAAAACCAGGTCTGAATATTTTGATAGGTAATGTAGCAAACCGTTGCACTATTTTTTCTATCGTCTGAGCACCTAACCTAAGAAATATTTGTTCTTTCTCTGACAAAGACCTCTTCCAGTTGTGAAGTTGTGAAGTTTGGAAGGAGTGGAGTGCAAAGCTTCAATGAAATTTTACAGTAATGTAAATAAATCCAATAGCTAGCTTTGTGAGGTAGCCGATAACATTTGTTTTTCAGTTATCTTGTCTCAAATATTGCCTGATTGTTTTTTTTCCAAAATAAGCTGAATAGTGACACTTCTGAAAGCATCTGTACTTAAAGCAAATTCACAGTCATATGGAAATGGCACCCTTCAGCTCACATAAAACAGCTTTATTGGAGCCCTTTAGTATGCACCGTTATTTTTCTTAATAATCCTTGACAATTTAATTCTCTTGTGCTTTCTGTCTGCTATTCTGTTTTGTACACTAACAGGTTTGCAGGGCTTCTGTATATTGTTTTTTGTAATATATGGCTTTGTTTAAAGAAAAATCTTTACTCTTGTAATCATTGTTCTTGAAATGTGTATCTCTGTCTGTAAAGAGAAAAACAACTTTAAAAATGCCCTCTGTTTTCTCTAAGTTTACTGTAGTTATCAAGTTCAGTTAACAGAAATGTATTCTTTTAAGCTCCTGTTATTTTCTTTTCCAGTTATTGACTGCTTTCACTATGTGTGTACTTAGTACTGGTTCCTTCTTTTACTATGGTGAAAATGACAAGTTTTGTTAACATCAGATGGAAATTGTGTTTTTTGGATAAAGTTCTTCAAATTGATGGCAGCGTGTGATTTTTCATTTTATTCTCAGTTTAGTTGAGAATACTTAGAAGTCTATAAATGCAGTTAATTAATTATTACCTCCAGTGATAGACTGACATTAATGATTTGTTGCCATTTAAAAATCTGCATGATTTGTCAGCCTTTGGAAACCATCTTGCTTGCATATATAGCACAAACAAAACACCGTGGCTATTTACAGAAATGAGTTAACCTGCTCTCAAAGTCCAAGAAGTGCCTCAACACATCTTGGAACCCAAAAAAGATCTCTTAACTCCTTCCAACTTCATCTCAGAAGCCCTAATACCACCAACCCTTGTGTCATTGCTCTCTCCCATTTCTCACTTCAGTTTAGCACGACCGTCCTGTCCCATGGTGCAGCATGGATGGTTCTGTGACTGTGGCCCCAAACCCCTATCCTAGGACAGCCATTCCAAGGGCTTTTGGGGACACAGGGGAGGCATCAAACCTCACTACAGGATATTCAGCAAGCTTCATAAAGGCAAATAGCGGCAAGAGGAGGAAAGGAAAACATATGGCTTTCCTAATGCAATATAGCATGTACATAGATTATCACATGCCTTACGATTCTCCAAAGGGGGTCAGTGAGGCAAGTACATTCAAGATCTACTGAAGGAACGACAAAAGGACGTGCTAAGTGATCTCTCATGCACAGTTTTACATAAAAATTTACCTTACCTTTGAATGAAGCAAACTCAGAACATCACAAAGATGCATACGGCAATCCTGATAGCAAGTCTGACAAAAATTCATTTTAAAAAAATTACAAATCAAAGACATGTTTTCTTCTAGTCCTAATCTTTATCAATCTAGCAACATAACATATTCCAGAGTTTACCCATCAGAATGTAAGGCAGTGCAGTTGCTACGCTACAGCAATATCTAACTATAATTCACTTTTCCATTGCAGCTGTGGAATCATACAGACCTCAATTCTATTCATTTCTAAATTCTGCACCATAAGTAGAAATAAGAATAATATAAAAATGAAAGAGAATGTTCTCTTGAACAATCAAAGAGAAAAAACATCAGTCATTTAAAGATTTAGCTATGTGTGTTCACGCTCATAAAACCAGCTGAAGTTGTTGGTGCTCTTTTCTTGCACAAACAAGCTGGATGCTAATGTCTGCTAATGTAAATTAGTTTGTAGTGAGACTAAAAATGACATCAGTCTTTTAGTCCAAGAGAGCCTCTCCACTATAGCATTTCAGCTGAAATATTTTGCTTTGCCTAATGCTATGTTACAGTTTTCTTTAGGAATAATTAATTCAAATATTTTGGAATGACTGACTTCATTGCATTAACTGCGGCGTGCACCTGATTTATACTGGGCTTGATGAAGCACCTCTATAAGCAGCCTGTTATGGATTTCATTGCCTGCTGTGATAAAAGAAACATTGGAATCAAAGAGGGGCTTGTCTTTTGCTTTAAATTCTCATGAGATGCCGCAGTGTTTCCGAAAGGCAGCAGGCTGAGAATGCCGCGCAATGAAATTGCCAGCTGACATGTGGTGCAGGCACTGGCGCTGCGACTGCCTCCGCCATGGGGATCACACCGACGCGAGGCAAGCCAGCCCGCCTGCCCTCCTCCCGCCCTCGCCAGCAGGAATCAGTCTATGCTATTTTATTTTGTTCTAGTTAATGCTGTTTCTTGTAAAGGCTTTAGCCTGAGCTAAGCAAGTCATCCACTAAGTCTGTATTACAGTTTATAAAGATGCACTTTATAATTCTGAACACATTTCCTATGCATATTCGGATGATCCTTGCCCATTAGAGGCAAGAAGGATGCTCCTTTCAAGCAGATTTTTTTTCTGTTTTTTACCTTCACAAAGGTTTTATGCCAGCAGATGTTAGCTGGGTACAGAAACAAGATTTACTGGTCTGTGAATTTCCCTGATGAATTTACCTATCCTTAAAGGACAGGTAAAGTGATTTATTACTCCCTTGGCCTCCAGCATAGCGCACTATTTTAAACAAAGAATTTTATTTTCTCAGCAGCTCAACTCTTCTTCCAAGCACCTGGGCATTTTATTTTTTTTTTTAATCTTTCTACACTTTCGTTTCTTACTCTATGCTAATACCCAAATTCTTTCGATCTCTGACAATGTTTATTACTTGAAAAGACTTTGAGTAAATATTCCTCAAAGTCCTCTGTGATTACAGCTGATGCAATGAAGGTACTTATAAAGTACTTCCTTCCTTCACCTTCTAGTAAATCAAAATACCCTTTAATTCCTTTGAAAGCCTTGCACTTTTGGGGGTTTTTTTGGTGACTGGAGGAGCAGTGTGAGACTCAACTGCTCTACTCCCATCTGAGTGTCCTAACTGCTAAGACACTTCTGTTCACTGTTTGTCACCCAGTTAATCTTTATTTAGTGCCTAGACACTAAAAGGGGAGTGTGGCAAACAGTATTCTGCTTCTCAGTGAGTGCCGCCTTCACCTGAGAAATGTGAGTTCACCTCCCCACATGCAGAAAAGGAACCTGAGCTGCTCTCCTCCACATTTAGATATGTGCTGTGATCAATGAACACTGGTCATTGTGGGAGAGGAGAAGGAAGGAAGGAAAGAATGTAATATTTTAATCTTTCATTGCTAATTAGTTCTAGTTGTGCACTGCCCCTCACAGATGAAATTTGTGGTTCACAGAGTGTGGGCTGCCTGCTTGTGACCACCAGAAGAGCTACCCTTTGAGTGATGCCCCAAGGCAGACCTTAAGAAGCCACAGATGCTTGGGTAGTTCCCAGGTTAGGCAGCTTCCAAGAGGGATTGGAGATGTTTTGGGTTTGGTTTTGGGGTTTTTTATTTTTTGTTTGGTTGGGTTTTTTAAGATGGAAACCCTGATGATTGATAGAATTTGGAAGCTTAACCTTTTTATAGATCTTTTCCTAAGTCATTTGGAAGCCTAAGTCTTATCGATTGATTGATTTCTACATTTGAAAGTCATTAAAAAAATCAGTACAACTACAGAATTGGTTTGATGTCCGTCACTGTTCAGGTATATAGCCTTATAGTTTTTTCCATCAAGCGATATGGTTTATAAGTGTTGACACGTGTTACCTCTTCAAGTTGAAAGTCTTTCTAATAATCATATTCAGGACAATATGTTTTTGGAGTAACAGATTTTAGTGTCTGTTCCACAAACCATAGGATTTGTTTGATTTAATTGGTTTAGTGCAGTCTGTGAGGCTCTCAGAGGATGGCATCGTGGTTTCTTTGAGGCGAATTTCAAAGAAGTGGAGGAGATTTCTGAAAGGAAGCTGTTCAAAAAAACTTGTTCTGAGAACAGAAGTAATTCTTCTGACTTGTTAGATTGCCATTTACAAAATGTCATTCCATGTAAACCTTGCAGTGTCTGCATCACTTCAGATTCTTTAAACCTCAGAAACAACATTTAGGTTGTGTTTGAGCCACTGATATAAGAACTGTTCTTCTTCCCTATGAAATCAGAGGCAGAAGCCTTATCTGTTTGCCTGAAAAAACAGCCTCTAAGCCTCTATTGCGTAAGTTTCCAGATGTGAGGATCTTCATGTTCCTTTTTTTCCCTTGACCTACAAAGTTATCTCAACACATTACAACACCTAAGAATTTTTTTTATTCTATGGTGATTTACTTCCTTTCCTTTTCTCTCCTATCTTCCTTAAATTATGTCAACATACACAATACAAATGCCTTCCATTCTTCATATTATTTGACATTGGAAAAGTACATATGTTTCCCTGGACAGCTATGAAGTCGAGACACAAGCTTGAAGTATTATTCCTCATAAAACCCATCTCAGATCGCACAATTTAAATCTGAAGTGATATTTTTCCCATCTTATTTGGGAGACCAGTATCTTTGATATAATCGTAACCAACGCATTTCTCTTCTACCAGTAACAAATACTGTTTAATGTAGTATTATAGCCTTGAGACAGTATTAGAGCTCTCTACTGGAATGTTTCATTATCTACTATGAACTAATCCTTATATCATATCACAGTTACAGTGAATGATGAGTCTTTATAGCTTATAAAACCAAAATGATCTATATCCCATCTGTTCAACAGTATATGAGGAATTCACAGAAGGCACTCCCTGCCCCCCGTTACTGTTTAGCCTAAGTCACACAGGATACGGTCATGTTAGTTACATGGAGATGAATCACAAACTTAAAATAGATACTAAAACAAAAATAGAGCCCATTTCTTCTCCTAGATATGTTGTTCAACAAAGTGTAGCTTTGTTAAAACACTCCTCAATAAATGGAACTCTGTTATGGAAAGGATTCATAAAATCTAAGTGTTGAGAAAGCACCATTTGGAAAGTTGTGGACTGTTTATATACAAGATCAAGTTAAATAATCCAAATGTCTTTTGGCTTTGGAATCCTTATAAGAATTTTTCTTAAATGTTGTAGAAGATCTATAACACAACTTTGAAACTTGCCTCTCTTGCATGGCTTAGAAACACATAGAAAAGTTGTTTTTGGTGGCTTCCTATGTGTCTTGCTGAGAATCCTTGGGAGAAAAGACGTTAGAATTTCATTTCCATTACTCAAAATAGCACCATAATTTATTGAATGGAGCAAATTGAGCAATGTTTTCAGCAGATCCCCAAGATATAATCTTATGCACCTTTTCCACACACATTTTAAATGACTCTGCCTAGTACAATACTGTCTTCAGTACGATGCTGCTTGATTCAGACCACTAACAGTAAATTCAGAGTCAGACCCCTTGCTTCACCTGTGGCCCAGAAAATGCCCGGTAGATTGATCTCTAAGTGCAAGACTGACAGGAAAAGAAAGCAACAGTTTCTAGTCACCCAAGTTATCATTCTTTAGCAAGCTCAAAAGCCAGTGGAATTTAAAAATTCTCCTTTATAATGTTGCCATGATACCTGTCAATATTTCTATTTGCAGAATGACAACTCAGCTTTCCCTTTTTGAATCGGCACATTAAAAGAGTGAATCTGTTCCTCGGGTCCTGTTAGTACTTTTCCTCCTTTGCTATGGGAACCTGCATTCCTGAAGGCAATGAGGTGAAAGTTCTCTGCATAAGGATTTGAGAACTGCTGCTCGGCTGACATATAAATGCCTGTTGTCCTTCAACGGCTCCGGATTTTTAAGAGCAACCCACCCCAAGACCATCGGACCTTGAAATAAAAGTGTTGATTTTGTGCTTCCTGTCGCCACTCTTTGAGGCAGCTTTCCCAGTTTTCCATGAGTGATATCCTGTCTTACTAAGGCATGCATTAAGAAGAAAACATTTCCTCTTTCTGGTGCTTCACATCAAAAGAAACAGCGCCTTAGTGGAGAGCCAATCTCTGATCAGTTTTTTTCCTTTGTTTTTTAACTTGGCTCTAAACTATATGCAGTGTATCTTCTATGTTGCTACTACATTTGATTATTTTTTTTACTTTTGTCAGCTTCTTACCTGATGATTGTTTTAAAATTTGGTCCCTTTCTATCTGTGGAGTTTCATTCTACAGTTTGGTAGTCACCATTCAGGAAATCTCAGAACCTCAAGTTGTGCAGCCTGCTGTAGGTGACCCTGCTTCAGCAGGAGGGTTGGACTAGATGACCCACAGAGGTCCCTTCCAACCCCTACTATTCTGTGATTCTGTGATTCTGCGATTCATGAATCGGAGCTCTTAAGTGTTCACTCGGTGAATCGCCTGCTGGACATTTTAGATCTTGAGAGCCACTCCTGTTGGTTTGGTGGTTTTTTATTAAAAAAATAAACAAAACTAAAAACAAACAACCAAAGAACCCCAAAAAAGCATCTTTACAATCAAGACTTAGACAGGATTCACACAAACTTCCACAGACCAATAACCAAATAGCATTTCTCTGATCGCAAAGATATGCCTATATTTTGCAATGCAGCATTAGGCCAAGACACCTGACAACACTTTCCTGTCTACACCCAGCAGTAAATTTACATTAGCACAATGTTCTCCTGGGGTCAGCATATCCCTTTCTCAGAAAGCTTACCTGCCCAGGTCGTCCATCTCGCTCGGAAGTAGCAAAGATAGCTTGCCCATACATATATCGATCATCTCGGTACAAAGCACCGCTGTAACCAAAATACATCCTTGCATTTTCACACACTGACAAATAGTGTTGCTGTGCATGGCCAGAACTGACCCCAACCTGATGTGTAAACCCCTTGCATGGCTTAATTTCATGCACCACACCTAAAGGATCTATTCCATCCCCAAAGGCAGCTGTAAACACCTCTCTATCCCTTCATGAGCCTGCAGGTGGAAAAGCTGACATCCCTGACCCTTTTCTCCATTCCAGTCTGCTGTTTGGAGCACTCTGAGGAACTGAGAGACCAGACTGAACCTCTGCAGAGTCTACAGTGCCTATAGCCATCAGACACAGGCCCACCTTATCCCAGGACCAGCTCTCTCAGATCTAGAAAACCAGATATTCTTGTAACAACAATCCTGTTGTCTGGGGGTTAATTATATAGGTAGCCAGAATCTTGCCTGGCCACCAGCGACCAGATGGGATATTGCTCTCAGGCTGTTTTCCATCAACTTTGAGAGTGGTGTATGGGCAAAATAACGTTAATTTGAAGTTTAATGGAGCCACACTGCTGACCTTACTAAAAGTGAGTGAGATTATTTAGAAAAGCCAAATAAGTTTAAGTAATTCAGTATTAGTAGAAAGTTGTGATTGTTTCAGTTGAGTCACAGAATTTTCCCTTTCCCAAGCATTGAAGTCAGGAACAGAGTAGTTACCCAATAATTTTCGAAGTACTTGAATGTGTCACGAGGAGGGTAGCAAAGCTGGTGGAAGGACTGGAAAGCATGTCCCATGAGGAGCAGCTGAGGACTCTGGGCTTGTCTAGCTTGGAGAAAAAGAGGCTGAAGGGAGACCTCATTGCTCTCTGCAGCTCCCTGAGGAGGGTATGTGGAGAGGGAGGTGCTGAGCTCTTCTCCCTGGGACCCAGTGATAGGAGAAATGGGAATGGTTCAAAGCTGCACGAGGGAAGGTTTTGACTAGACATTAGGAAGAATATCTTTACCAGGAGGGTGGTCAAACACTGGAACAGGCTTCCTAGAATCACAGAATCACAGAATCATGAAGGTTGGAAAAGACGTCTAGGATCAAGTCCAACTGTCAACCCACCACCACCATGCCTGCTAAATGATGTCCCGAAGTGCCACATCTACATGTTTTTTGAAAACCTCCAGGGATGATGACTCCACCACTTCCCTGGGCAGCCTGTTCCAATACCTGACACTGTTTCAGTAAATAAATTTTTCCTAATATCCAGTCTAAACCTCCCCTGGCGCAACCTGAGGCCATAGAGAGGCAGTTGATGCCTCAACCCTGTCAGTGTTTAATAGGCATTTGGACCAAGTCATGGTCCAAACATGCTTGAATAACATGCATTAACTTTTGGTCAGCCCTGTAGTGGTCAGGAAGCTGGACTAGATGATCATTGTAGGTCCCTTCCAACTGAACTATTCTATTCTAGTATGCTGAAAAAGAGCAGGAAGACAGCATACCTAGGGATCTACTGTTTATTTGGGGCCAGGGGTGGGCGGGGTGTCCATCTTTTAAATTTTTGTAAAGAGTACCTTAAGAATTTCAAGAAGTCTGAGATTAAATATGTTGGACATAAAAAAATTAAAAAAAAAAAAATCAGACTCAGCAGAAGACTGCAATTCTCACCCTCAGTGAGAGACCTGAGACTCTCTGTATATTCCCAAGCATGACAAAAGTGGGCGGCAAGCTGCTTCTTCAGATAGATGTTGACTGTAAGAAACATGACAAAGTGGAAACATCTTGTTAAATGATCTTGAAACAGGCAAAACAGTGTTAGGGCAACAAAGCCACATGCTACAGCTCAGAATTAACTAAAAATAAATTGTGTCCGCAGCACAACAAATTATCAGCAAGACAGATGGCCAAGAAAAGGAAAACCATAATTGTTTCCTCTGGGGCTGGATTTCTGGAAGTAAACATTCAATCTAGTCCCTCCTTTGTAATGGAAAATAGAATTCAATAGCATGGAGGAAACCCTGGAGAATCATACAATGGCAATGCAGCATTTAAAAGCCTAGCCATATGAGGTAAGGGACTGATGATGACAATTGTTGTTCTTTAGGTCAATGCTGAAAGCAGACTGGGAGGAAGTTTGGTCTGCCAGAGAGGCAACAGTCTGGGTGCTAGGAGACCTTGGCTTCCCCTGGCTCTCCTGTTTACTTCTGATCTCCTAACCAGACATTGAATCCCCTTGTTTATACAGTGCTTCCCAAGTGATACCTCTGCCTGGAAGGGGGAGATGATCGAGCGTTTTAACCACACTGTAAACCAGCAGAAAGCTGGAAAACAGCTTTTCAAACACCATCACAAGAAGTTGACATAGTGATGTAATAAAGAGCTCCAAGAGACCACTTTATGGTGATGGCACAGATCATGGCTATCAAAGCACATGGGACACCTGCCAGTTTCATTTTAAATGTGCCAATGACACAATGAATTCTATAATTTCATTAAAAGGCTGCCATTTGTTTTTTCACCAAATTTCCCCAAATATCTGTGCTTAAGTTCTCCATGCTTGTACAGTTGACCTTTGATCAAGTTGAGTAAGGGTCTGTCCAAATTAAGGGAATGTTTTATTAACATAGATGAGATGATTGTTCTGGGAAAGTCTCCGGCCCAATCAATTTTGAGTGTGCCTAATTATATGGATGGAACTGCCCAAACGATTAGATAGGTCACCGCCTCATTTGGAGAAGTTTCTGGGCCTTCCCATATAGAAACAAGTTCAACTATGAAAGTTGAGATGCAAACACATTTTCTTAGGAACAGCATTTGGACACATATGTATCCCTAATACTGTGGTCCCAGAGCTAAAAGTCTTGCTACAAAATTCAAATGCATGCTAGTGCTTCTCCATTGTTTCCAAAGCAACTTCTGATGCTAATAAAACCATTTAGCTTTGCTGATCATTCAGCTCCTTAATAAATGACTTGTCAAAAGAAGGGATTTGGCTAAAGTACCAGTTGATTAAATTGTCCAAGTACTGCCTCACAATTGGTGACAAATTCTGCAGACTATAAATATCTCACTAGCAACCACATGCCACAACATAACCTGGTCTTAATCTGCATGTGAAATCTGGGTGAGGAACAAAGGAGATGGGTGTCTCAACTGTCTACGATCCAAATGGTCTCCTCTAGCAGGGAAATTCTCAACAGAGCAAGTCCAGCTATGCTCCAGCATCATCCTCCTCTTCCCAAATAACACAGGGAAAAGAAAATACACAGCAGTATGACCCTATGCCACAGCCACATTCACAATTCTGTTATTTTAGCCATGAGAGAAGAGAGTTTTGTCCCACCGGCACTACTGATTACACCAGCATGGTAAAGCCATGGCACATGCACCACAGCCCACTTTAGCCCCAAGATCCACTGCTGACAAGATGGAGCAACAGCCTGGATCAGAGAAGGGGTAAGAGGGGCAGTACTGGATTTCCTCACAGCCACCACCATGTCACACAACTGGGAGCAGACGGACTGAACTACACGGAGAAGAGGGGTGGGTCACCCCTTCTGGTGTGCAAATCAAAATCCTCATGAGAAAGGCCACTTTGACAGTACCTGTTGTGCCTGCTTTGTGCAAGTTTCAGACACCTCTGACTCTCAATAGCATAAATATAGCCATCTTTTTGTTTCAAATGAAAAACAAATTACTAGCTCTGGTTTTTCTATTAGAAATTGCACTTGAAATCTATGAAGAAGAATGTCACTTGCAGTGCTATTCACAGCTAAACATTACTTATTCCAAATACTGTAGGCAGGAAGTTATTAGGTTAGTGCTGCCTTTTTCTCATGTGCAAAGGATGACCCCCGACTCACCTCGCTATGGAGGGGAGGGAGAGGTCATCCTCTCCCTGGTGTTTTGCTGCTGTGTCCACACAGCTACTGCATAGCATCCCTGGTCACACTCCCATGCCTGTCCCATCGCCCTGACCGGCATATCACCCCGCTTGCTTTAGGTCTCACCCCTAGCCCTGCCAGGAGTCACAAACACGCCTCCCCTGCTGCAGTACCTCTTTTTCCAGAGGACATGCCGTGGGGCCATGTCAGAATTTGGAGAGACGGGAGGTGGGGTCATACCTTTCCTCCACTCCCTGTGTGATACCACTTGTAATCAAGTTCTGACATTTCCTGACAGCAAGGAGAGCTCTGGAGTGCATCGCACTAAAAGAAACCTGGTGTGTTCACTTCAGTGATAAATAATGTTCAGAATACTTGAAAATATGAGCTGGTGAAATATTCAGACTCATTAAAACACAAGGCCACGTTGGGAGGAACAAGTTTTGTACACTTCCTTACACTTGCCATAGATACCCCAAGGCTTCTCAGGTCCTGGACGAGACGAGGGGAAGTGCAAACCTTTGTCACAAACGTACCTCCCGTGGTTCACCATGCGATTAAATACCCTTCCTGTCGAGAGGTTTGCAGTGGTGGTTGGCATTCATCCCATGCTTTTAATCTGGCCATAGACAACAGCATTGCATTCGTCTCTCTCATCTCTGAATGTTGTTTATACTCAGTTGGCTGTAGAGAAGGGCTGGCTAGTCCATCTGGATTTCTTCTCCTGCTGCTTTCCAGGCTAGTTAATACACTCTATCCTGTTTACTGGTACCACTATGCATCCCCAGAAACAGGGAGTTGTGGTGGTTCACATCAGTTGGACTGAATTCGGGCACAGGGGAGGAAATTTACCTGAATTCCAGTACTTTCTAAAGTGGTATAAAATGACAGTGGCTACCAAGAGGAGTCAGCACCATTTCTCTGTGAATTTAGCAACGCCAATATAGCAGAAAAATGTACCCATGGCATTTAACAATATGTAGGAAACTGAAGACAGCTCAGATCACATCTGGGCACTTCAGGCCAGCTGTTCAAAGTTCTCAGCAATTCCAATAAAAATATTTTCACCTAAATATTTGAGAGGTCTTTGCATCCAGCAAGCTGAGCTGTTGTAAAAACCTGGCCACTTGTCTCAGAGCATTTGCCAGAGGCATGCAAGGGCTTTTCTATTAGGAAGCCTGTGTGAATACCTGCATATATACAAATGCACGTGCAAAGACAGAAATTATGATACTTCTGAGCTTTATTTTGAGCTTTGTAAATAGAAACAGAAGTCAGAGTGTGAATCATTATATGAGGCTAAAAACCTGGTCCCATACACCAGCGGTAGCTGAAAGGCATGTCTGCCTCTACTTACTTTTATACTGAAGTTGTCCTGTGAAATATTGTTATTGTCTAGAGGCTATGAGGAAACAACGGTAGCTTTCTAAGCAAGAGGAAGCAGAAGAGTGGGCTGGTTACTCTCATGATTTCCTAGGCAGAATTCCCAGGCAAAGAGCTCTCTGTCCCCTGTTAGTGAGGGTGGCCAGTTTTCTGCATAATTTTCTTTGTCAGAAACTAATCCTAGCACAGTTTATACATACTCAAGGACTGTCACAATACATACTACAGGCTAATTCATCCCAACAGTCTCTCTAGAAGAGGCTGCAGTGATACCTCCAGACCATCCAGTCCTGCACATTACAGGGGTGACATCAGGCACAAACCACGACGAATTCCAAAAACACCCTTTGAAAACTTATCTACAATATCCCTCAATCTAGTACAGCAGCACAGCATTTATTAATTCTAACTGTTCTTGCCACAGGAAGCTGCAAGATCATATGCTCCGTGGAGGTATGTGCTTTCACCCCCAGTGTCCATCGGAGCAACTGGATGGAAACCACACTGCTCCCTGGGTAGGCTCTACTAGACCATCAACATTATGTGGGGTTATTCCGATTATTCAAATTTATACTCTGTTCTACAACACAAAGCCAAAAGGGGATCCCCTGCTCTCGCTGCTCCTTGGCACTCTCAAGCTACACCAGCTGTGCAGGCATGGAGCACCAGGCCTCGCTTCTCAGGGGCACAGACTGCTTCTGGGTGTTGGCAAGATTAATTTTACAGCAACATGGAAGAGTCTAGCTGTACAATGATACAGTTTAACATCTTTGTCAGATGATTTCATTGAAGACTGTCCTAATGAAGATAGGCTTGTCTCTCAAGATAAAGCTCTGTGGTGGATACACTAGCAGGCTGTGCTGCCATTCAGCGAGACCTGGACAGGCTGGAAAGCTGGGCAGAGAGGAACCTGACGAGGTTCAACAAGGGCAAGTGCAGGGTCCTGCACGTGGGGAGGAACAACTCCATGCACCAGTACAGGCTTGGGGTGGACCTGCTGGAGAGCAGCTGTGTGGAGAGGGACCTGGGTGTCCTGGTGGACGACAGGTTAACCATGAGCCAGCAGTGTGCCCT
>Ga0065711_1033042_pt1 | contig 26212 bp, 12 predicted proteins | sample Hoacrofraction12_FD_59098 | JGI IMG/M metagenome (GOLD analysis project Ga0065711, IMG submission 59098) | Hoatzin crop microbial communities from Cojedes, Venezuela - Epithelial fraction 12 v2 (version 2) | ecosystem: Host-associated > Birds > Digestive system > Esophagus > Crop | place... | reverse complement strand
ACTTAGGGCAGATGGGTCTGTGAACTCGATTTAGGAGTCTCTGGAGAATCAAGAGAAGATAGGTGTTCTGAAGGCTGTGACTAGCTTTGGTGGTGTCCATCTTTCACATAATCTCCTACCTAAAGGGCATGGCGAGAAAGTTCTCACCAGCTTTAAAAGGACGGCACTCCAGCTTAGAAGGGCATAATAAACATCAGACCGTGGCATACTGGGTGTGACAGCAATTTCCAGTTTTCCATTCTTTTATCTTTCAAAGTTGAGTCACTGCGCAGCTGCGTATGCAACACTGGTGAGAACACAAACCACAAAGTGGTTATAGCACTCAGCTGGGTTGGATGGTAGGGCTCAGAAGGTAGAGGCAAATGGATTGTACGTTACCTGGAGGCCGGTAACAAGTGAAGAACTACATGGGACTGTACTGGGACTTGTCTTGTTTGACATCTTTATCAATGACCTGGACGAGATGACAGAGTGTAGTTGTCACATTTGCAAATGACACCAAAATTGGGGGCAAGGGAGGGAATGGGGACCCACTGGTATGGGGGTGGGGTCACCATCCGGAGGAACACAGACAGGCTGGAGAAATGGGCCAACAGGAACCTTATGAAATTCAATATGGACAAACACCAAATCTGGTACCTGTGATCACCTTCCAGTGATACAGGCTGGGGATGCTTCAGCTGGGGAGCAGCTCTGCTGAGAAGGACCTGAGAGCCGTGGCAGACAGCAAGTTGAATATGAGCCTGCAGTGTGCTCCAGCAGCAAAGGTGGCCAACAGTATCCTGGACTGTATTAACAGCAGCATGGCCAGTACAGGGAGGAGAGTGATTATCCCCTTTTGCTCAGCACTCCTTAGATGTCACCTAGAATACCACACCCAGTTTCAGGCCCCTCAGTACAAGAAAGAAGTCAACCAAATGGACCAAGTTCAGATGAAGGTTACCAAGACGGCTGGTGTCCGGAGCCCTTACCTTGTGGAGACAGACAGAAGCATCTGGGCTTGCTTCAGAGGAAGCTGACTGCTGTGGACTACGTCTGGATGTAAGGAGCAAACCCCTGTCTTTCCTAGCAGCCTGTGAGTACCTGTGAGGACGTTCTTGAGAAGACACGGCAAGCCTATTCACAGAGGGCATGTCAGGAGAGTGAGAGATGATGGGTGTATGTTGAGGTGAGAGAGGTTCAGGTGGGTGTTAGCAAAACCTTTTCCCCTATGAGGACAGTCAAGCAGTGAAACAGGTCACAGAGAGGCTGTAATTTCCACCTTTGGAGGTTGTCAAAACCAGACTGGGCAAGGTCCTGGGCAACCTATTCTGATCACATAGCTGAGCTGAGCTTGAGCCAGAGACTTCCTGAGGTCTCTTCCCGAGTTATCCTCTGATCCTGTGAATATATATCTGGGGTTTCTTGCTGGAAAAACAGCACCTGTCAGGGTGCAAGGAGAAAACCCTGCCATTCCTATGCTGTAGGCTTGCGACAGACTCTGTCTTGTAATGGGCTAGTGGTTAGGGCTTTTTCTTGGGATTTAATGCCTATCAGACTGAAAAGAGCCTAAACCCAAGTTTATTACTCTCTGAGTGGTGTAAATACTCAGCAAAGGGCAGATGACACCTGTGTTGCTTTGTTGTGATATAGTCAAATACAAAATGGCTGTAATATGTTGTAGGGTAGGCCCATCCTTGCACATCCTTAGAACAGATCCTAAATAGTGACTGACTGTGCTCACGTGGGGAGCGGTCACCTCTCACTGCCCAGAACTCATGGCCTCAGGTCCTCTCTGGGGTTAGCGCCTGACCTTTTCAGGCAAAAACTGAAACTGCTGCTTCACTTGCACCTTGGATGCCACGGACTGGAACAGTCACTCAGCCTAAAGGTACACCAGAAGGATTACGTGGTAGCTAGTCAGGATGTAGCCCTGGCTCCACCTGAATGTAAGTGAAATGCAAAATGTAACACCTTCAGCAGGACTGGCTGCAGCGGTGAGGGATCATAACTTGGGGATTCATGTGGGGAAATGGGAGGTAAGGATGTAATTCTTCGAAACGGGGTGAAAAAATATTTATACTTTTCTGAATGACGATCAGGGTACTAACTGTGAAGCCTAGAGCTGGCAAGGAACTGTGCCATTTTCTCTTCTACCTTAGCGGCACAAAGCCCCCTTTTGATCATGCCCTGGGCCTTGAAGACCTTCTCAGGGAGGCAGGACAGAGGCTCTTCTGGTGGCTGTGCAACCCCCTTGGAAGAAAGGGGGTCCCTTAGGTGACTTGTCTCTAAGGGAAGTAGGGTGGAAACTTGTAAATTGTGTGGTCAGAGGTCACTGTGTCCTCTGAATGAATATGGTCTCATGCTCTTTTTTATTCAAAACAGTTTGCCCGTGGAGTCAAATTGCTGAAAGTCAATACACTGGAATACACAGATGTAGCTACCTCATTTCCCTTCTTTCAATGCCCTTATATGTGCTGCTTGAGTGGTAAGGGAGGGATTAAACACTTTTCCAGGCAAGAGATCTAGAGAATAAAGAAGGTGGATGGGGAGGGAAGGATAGCAATATAATTTATAAAAAGCTCTTAGAAGCAAGAGCCTTAGCTTTCTACTGTCGTGGAGTACAGCTGAAAATAGCAGGTAATGGGACCGGTGTCCCTTTAAGAATTCTTGAGGTTACTAATGGATATAGGTCATGGTGACAGCCTTAAATAAACCTTCAGTAATAAACAAATCATTTTGAGTTTTCATAAGATTACCATCACTCTAAGGCTGCTCCAGTAGGGCTAAGAATGCGTGAAGGAAATGAGCATGATAGATCATATACATCATACTGTCATACCCCAAGAAAAGGACAGAAAAAGTCTTTCAAGGAGGCTCACACTGTATTCCTGATAAAAGCTGTTAAGAATGTGCATTAATATTAATCCTCTATTTTACAATAAGCTATTCACTGCCTCTACACAGAATGCAACATTGCATCAGAGGAAAATGAAAGCCAAACCTAGGTAAAAAGATTTCAGCAGGCATAAGCATCCTGTTTCCAGGATTTGGAAATTGAAAGTACCAACAGGGCTACAAGGAATAATCATGTATCCAAAATCATTGTATATATATAACAGAAATTCCGTATCTCATTGTTTCCTGCAGTACATTCCCTATGTATTGCACCTTTACTTTGGCTTTAGCTATTTACATTTAATTTCAATAGAATTCATCGTTCTTACCTATTCTAAAAGTGCTTCCATTTTGATAGCTTTAGTGCTTTCTTATGGTGAAGGACGAGATGCATTTAAACAGAAATACTGCTTGTTCATATTTGATGCTTCTGTAACCAATATTTGCGCTTGGTGTTCCTACTATGGCACTGAGAAAACCTAACTGGAGTTCAACTGAATCCAGTTGTGATTAAAATAAGATTTCCTTCTTTAGTAACAAAGCCTTCTCTAAATTGAGTGTCACTTCATTATTTACAGAAGTCCCATTTTGGAATACAAATGTCTCATGGATTGTTTTTAAACCTTTGATACCTACTCAGAAATTCCTCCACTCCCAAAAAGGAGCGTAAGAGAGTGAAAAGAGAATTTGGTGTACAGCATATAAGTAATAGGATTCACTGCTGAAGAAAAAGATGAGTTGAGATATCTTTATGGATAATGACCTGCCAATGATTGTAAATACAAGGTGACATCTTTAAAGATAAGGACATTCACAAATCGATTAGACAAATCAGTTGAGCAAGGCCACGCAGATACACAGTTATATTGGGACTAAAATGTCCTACTGTATGGAACACGCAGATGATTGCAAATATTATAATGTCTTCTTCCTTGTGTCCATAAATAATAATAATCATAACAAATGTGCTCCTGCCGACAGCGTAAGCATCCCAGTAATGTGAATTGATTGTTAGCGTTTTGCTTTAGAGATAGATTAATTAAGGCTGAATCATATGGCAATCCTTACAAAAGTACTGTACATATGACATCTAAATTAATACCAAATGAATTCATGACAAGCAGGGTAATTACAATGAATATCTAATGAATTAATAATGATAGATTATTTATGATTCATGCATATATATACATACATATATATACACTCTCACACAGTCACATGCACAGAGGATAGCAAATTTACTGCTGTCACACAGAAGAGTGAGATCTGTTATATATAGCACTGTATGAAAGTTCCTACTGGTTTTCAGTGAGCTTAGCTCTATATTATGCCCACTGCTGGGCAAAACAGAGGCAGAGAAACCAGCTGAAATAACATCTAGCTATGGGTGGTGAGTCACTGTCGTAAAGCTGTGATCCTTCCTTCCAAAAGCTACTGGCACCGAAGCAGGAACATGATTTTCACGCAGTTTCAAAGTCATTCTGGATGGACTTTGGATATATTTTAGAAGCTATGCAGATGGGATGTGGAACCTGGGCACCTAAATGGTACTTGTGCTCTAGCAGCAGAGGTCTGCTGTGACTGATTGGCTGTGCCAGGAACCTCCTTTCATAGCGATCGCCCTGAGTTCTCCTGTCATCCATTCATCAGCCTCTACAGGTTATCACTACTTAGAGTGGTGGGGTTTTCAGTTTTAGAAAAGCTGATAGATTGATAGACAGCACGCATAGGCATGAACAAAGACCTGAAAGTGTTGGGCTCATCCCTATCATCCAGGTCACAGATACTTTACTTTTCCACCTTTGACCCATGCTGATCTCCTCAGTCTTTTAAAATCTAATCTAGACTTTTGCTTTCTCAGCAACTTCTGTGTACCTTTGACTTCAAACTTTGTGAAAGTGCCTCCTACTGTCACCACTTGACTTCCACTGAATCTCCCATCTATTACTCTGCTATGGGGCTGAAATAAGGCACCTTCACTCACTAACAAGGTGTTTGTCGAGGCCAGCATGACCTTTTCTGGCTGCTGCCAATGCTTCTTGCTATTTTCATTTTGCCCAGTCTGTCTGCAACTACTGAGTTACCAATGATAACACAAATAATCAATTTCTCATTGATTATTCTCTCCTCAGACAGCTTTGACTGTGCTTTCCCCCTTCTCAGCCTTCCCTTTATGACCAGTCCTTCAGTGATTCTTTCTTATTTTATCTCTCTTTTTACTGTTCTCGTCTTCATCATCTGGTAAGCCCTTGGGAACCCGTTTCCCTGTCCATGCCTATAGCTCACATGGCCATCACCTTGATCCACTGCCCATCCACTCTGTTTCTAGTCTTCTTCAACAGCTCTGACATTGCTATGATGTCCTCATCAACTCAAACTCATCTTTATGTCAACTAGATTCCATTTTTGTCTTTTATTTTCCTTCTTTCTCCATTGCCGGTATGAATTCCCCGGGCTCCTTGGCAAAGTGGCGTGATGGGGCTCTCACCAAATTGTCATGATAGTGTCCAGACTCTGGAGGCTGTAAGTTCTTATCTCACAGGGATGATAACAGGCTAAACCCTGTTCCTGGCTTTAAGCATCTACTCTGCATTTCAGGAGCAAACCTCATGCCTGGCACCAGGAAGGTTTCCTCAGTCGAATAGTCTAGCTCTGGAACTGGAACCTGCTCTGCCCAACTCTTCTTACCAGTTGTTATGACCTCTTGTATCCCACTAAAGGAATATCAGTCTTCATCTGGTTTGCATTTTGTTTCTTCAAGGGCCCTTGATAGATGCAGGTAATAAAAAATCTCTGTTTATGCACACACACACACACAGAATTTGTTTAAAACCTGACTGATATTTTCTAAATAATACAAGAGACATGTGAATCTAGGTGAAGTTAATAAAGCCATAAAGCCTCCATGCATTCACACTACCTTGATTTCCTCCTCATTCTGGAAGCAGTCTTCGGGGTCCATTCAGAGCCGTTTAAGAACGTAGAAAATATTTTCTCTGTGACGCTGAATTGTCTTTTAAACCAAAAGTTTCATTCAGCTCACTTTAGTACAGTTGGTCTTGTCAATAAAGAGGTCTTCCTATTACAAAAGCATATTTTTTTTGTTCCCTTCTCTTACTTCAAACCCTCTCTCACTGCCATCTCAGTGAGTGTCTTCTGTGTGCGTGTTCCAATACCCGATTCCTTTGTTTTGCTGCTGGCTCTTCTTTCCTTTCCACTTCACCTGCAGACTAGCTGGAGTAAAGTGCTTTTCCTTGCTCCTGCTGACCCCCTTGGCATTGTCTGTTTAGAGTAGAGACGTGAAGTTCTCTATTACAGCTAGTCTGGGAAAGACATACTTATGGCCTTGTGAGAGAATACACAGTGGCATTCAATGATACAATAGTTTTCATAGGAACAATTTCATCATATCGAACACAACTGTGAATTTACACTTTCAATCTTTGACCCATTTTTCATCTCTTTCTCTTATTCCCCTCCCATTGATATACTTGGCTGATGCTCAGCAGAAAAGACAGTGCAGTAACCTAATTCTTTCTCCTCCTTTCCAGCTTTCATGGGATACCTTTGCATAGTTGTGGAGCCTGGGACCTGCTTATCCCTTGAATCAGTACTCCTTATTCAGCTTCAATCTGGGCAAAAATGTGTTTACCATCTGGCAAATTATCTTCCTGGCCTACCACACCCACATAGAAAACGGGAATGGAGCTCAAAAGGTCATCCGGACCTATCGCTTGCCCCAGGGCAGGATCAGCCACATCTACAACATTCCCACCAGATGTTTATCTAACTTGTTCTTAAAACCTTCAAATGTGGAGATTTTCCAAGCTCCTCATGCAGTGCTCAATTCTCCTTGCAAATTCTTAATGATCCTCAGTGTCCTGAGCTCTTCAGTTACAACCTCTCACATTCCCCCATTAAATTCAACCTGCTTATCTGCTCCTTCAAAGGCTCTACACAGCTCTGGCTCCATCTGTCCCTGGTTCTTTATGAGAGTGTCTTCACAGGGTGTCTGGGTCCCTTTGCCCTCTTACTGATTAGCTATTTAAGCTGCCTATCTCTCCTCACTTACATTCTGCACCCACCCATCTCCCTATCTCCATCTGTCTGGAGTCCCTTTGCCCAAAAACTGCATCAGGCTTTCGTTTTCACTTTCAGGAACTTTCTCCTTAAACTCTTTTCTTTTGTGAATAAGTAGACTCTAGTCCACCTAAAAATGTGCTTTCTAAAGGACAGCCCCCACCCCCCAGCCCAGAAGTTGCCATTCAGCCTGCTAGCCGGTGCACCCAGCCAAGTGTAGGGTTTTGTTTGCCTTCATTAGCCTGTAAACTCATTTTGGGTGGGGCTGTTTTCTGCCCTTTGTTCTCCACTGTGTTGAATGTGCTGACAGCGCTGAACTCTCAATAATTAATAGCACAAACAAAGCTTATAAAGGGATGGATCAAAGGAAGGTGAAAGGGAAGGCAGAGGGAATATAAGGTTTTCTTTAAGCAGCAAGGAAGCTTCAGGATAAATGTATCCTGTTGGGACGCGTTGAACACCTGTCAGGATGCAGTTATGGATAAGATAGTTGAACAATCTGAATAAAGATGGTCTCTGCATCTCCCCAAAATGGTCAGAGAAAAATCCGTTCCATGTAATAGGTTGACACTTTGCATAAATTAATTTGAAGAGAGGGAGGCAACCAGTAACTGAGTGAAACTTGGAAAGCAGGGATGATGGAAATAGGAGGCAGGAAAAGCTTCACTGACCCTTTACCACAGGATTTACCTTGATCTGGATATTTAAGCTCACTTGCATGTTCCTGCTCTGCTACGCTTCTCTTGAGTTATAACTCTTTTAGTGATGGCCACACCGGCACAGTACTAAGACTTCTGAAAAGCTGAAGCAGAACTTTGAAGCGTTTAATAGTGTAAACCTAATGGTGACTGCCTGTTCCTCTGTGTGGAGCTGAGCAAGCGCAGGCAGCGCTGACCCCGCAGGCAGGAAACCTCATCCCATCCCCCTACCTTCAGCAGACCCAAGGTGGTATGAGATGAGAGAGACCAAAGCTGGTGCGAGGCTGGATGTGGAAAGAGAGCATGGGGTACGGTGTAGAGCGTTCTGGTGGTCCTCAGAGGGTGATCTCATTCACTGGCGGGTGGATCATACAGACCACCTGAGGACCTCTGACTGCAGCCATGAAGATTTCAGAGTCCTTATGCACCAACCACTGACATCAGAGCAGGAACACAAGGACAAAATGTCTCGAAAAGGCCTGTCCTATGGATCTGGGAAGGCCAGGACAACACTGAAGTTGTGCTGGGAACATCAGTGGCACAAAATATGTTCACTGTCTGCCTCTGTGTGTGTGAACTGAAACTTAAGAAAATACTACGTGGCTGTTATCCAGTCTTTGGACTACCATCAACATCAATGTGGGATGTGCCCATTGGTTACAGAAAGCAGGGTGATAAGGTCTTCTAGAGACAATCTGTCTGGTCATGATGAGCAACGTGATCCACCAGTAACATGAATATCAATGGAGTGTCTGCCTTCCTGCTATTCAAGTGACCCAGGCGACCAGATTTTTTTGGTTCCTGAAGGTGGACCTGGATGAAAGACCACCTGGGAAAAAGTAACTGCACTCACCTCAGTGTCCAGGGAGCATGTACCTGGCTCACAGTGGGTAAGATGTGCTGCGTGCACACCAAACTTCCATCCAGGTGTCTGTAGTGTTGTTTGTACTATTAGGGTGTGCAGTGCACATGGATCAAGAAAGGATGGGGTCTTCCATCAGGAGCAGGAGGATTTAGATGGTTCACAGGCCTGATACAGGCAACCAGAGAATGCACATGTCATCACCGAAGCTGTTGTCAGCAAGCTTTGTAAGGTAAAAAGCAATTTGGGGAAGTGCTGTGGTACACTTATCAATCTGTCTATTCGCTATTATTATTATTATGAGAATTTATTACAAGTTTTGGTTTAAACTTCCTGCCTCTTTATTTTTGTGAAGAATCATTTAATCAGTAAATTGTGTAACCAGGTGGGTTGTACAAACACAGACACCCCTGCTGTTGCGATACCAGGAGCGCAAATCTTAATGTAAGCAGAAGGTTCCATGGGCAAGGACGAGCAGTGGACATTGCCAGAGAGGCCAGTGCCAGTGACTGCGGAGTCCCCCTGATGCCAGCACCTGTGAGAGCACAAGACGGGGTGAGCTGGGGCTGCCTGGCCACGCTCGCATCCCTCGCAGGAGTTCACTGGCCCACCAGTCCAGGCAAAAGGCCCCAGTCCTCGCTCTGGCTACAGTACGTGATAAAAGCAACTCAGAACCGAAGGACAATTTTCCCCCTAGCTCTTGAGGACATTATTTGGAAGACATTTTTCTAGCAGGATCTGCCTGTTAGGGTTAACTAAAATTACATTTCAGATACTGATTTTGTTATATTGGTCAGAATTTCTACCTCAGTATTTTCTAGGAAAAATCCTCTGATTGTATTTGCCTGAAAATATTTTGCTTTGAAATTAGTTTTAATTTGATATAGTTAAAAATGAATGAAGGAACCATTTTTAATTTCAAATTATTCACATGACTTATGATGAGTTACTTCCAAAAAGTTTTGTTTTGATAGAAAAATATGAAATTATTTAAAATAATAACATATACCCGTCCGGTCAGAACTTAAAGTCTGTCATAAAGATTTTACTTACAACCGCACTGCCAAGAGGATATGTTAGTGCTAATGTTAATGTGAAACCCAGATTTAATTTATATCACCATTTGAGTAACCAAGCCCATATTCAAGGCACAGATATACCTGAGCAAAAGACTTCTGTGCCTAGATAAGCAGAGTTTAAAGACAATCTGGCTCACAGGCTAACTGAAGAGATGATGTGTTCCCAAAAGGCTGAGGAGGGGGAAGCGCACAGCAGACAGGAATTGGAAGAGAGAGAGAGGGAGGGAGGGAGAGGGAGGATGTGTACATTAGGGAAATTGCCAATAGGGTGGTTGGAAAAAGATTAATTACAGCAGGAGCAGCATAATAAAGACAAAAGAACTGACTATGCCTGATGGTCGTATAAGGTGGATTTGTGAGAAAGGATGAGATCAAATATCAAGTTCTTCTTTAAAATGCAGTGGTGGCAATCTGTGGTACTTGGCTGACATCAGTGGTATTACTCCATGTTTACTCCTCTTTCAGTGAGAGGAATCTACCTCTGATTCACTGACTTGCACCTAGTATGTTGTACTCTTTCAGTCAGATACATAGACGGGTCTGAGGTGCCCCTTTGGAAAATGGTGGAATTTTCCCAGTCAATACCAGCTGAAGATCAACATCTAAATAGGATGAGATTGTTTTAGTGATATTTGGCTGTGTATTTAATTTCATTCTATTGAAAGATGGATTCCTCCCCAGTTCTAGTGAATTACTTTGTGGCTTTGTCCATACTTACTAAACACTCCTCTGTAGTTTCCCAGGCATGAATTTCCAGAGAACATCCGTGGAAATGTTGAGGGCATGGCGTAAGCATCAGAACAGCAAGTACGCCGATCAGTGAGCCACACGCCAAGTGGGTTTCATGAAGTTAAATGAAAAAGGAGCTCAGAGTTCAAAGGATGGCTGCTCTTCTAATTAACGGTATCTGTGATGTTGCACTGCACCTTCAAATTATATGTATGCCTACAGTTCATCAGAGCATCCATCCTTCCTTCACACAGCTGATTAATGATTCTTTCGCACATGCATTTGAAGCTTGAGGAATTTCATTTCCTGATGATAATTTTCTTGATCTCTGCTGTCGGTGAGGGAGTGCCTCTTTGTCCAGGGCAGAACCTGGCAGGAGAGGAGGCAGGGCTGCGGGTGGCTGCTTACACCACCCACGCATGCTTGAGAAGTCCCGAGGGACACCCTACCTGGTGCTGCAGCAGCCCGTGAAACTGTCTTCCAGCAAGGCCCAGTGCTTCTACCTGGGCATGCGCTGGGATGTAGGTGGGCAGGAAAGGGACTACAAAGATAGTGATGTTGGCTCTGGGTTTCCACACACTGAAGGAGTTCAGGATTGTTATGCCATTGTTTGGGGTCAATTGCTATGAGTAGAGCAGTCATGGTATGCTTCAAGCACCCACCACATCACCATGTTTACAGCTTGAACCTTCCGAAGGCAACAGGATACTTAAGCACAAGTACATTTCTCTGAATTCCACCCCACCTTCAGAGACCAAGTCTTCAGGCTGCATCTTCTGAAGAGTGTGTACAATGTTTTCAGATCACTCAGTTGTCCCTAGGGCTTACGATTGCTCTAAGTTTCGTGCCTCTGCACAGGTCTGAATTTTATCTGCAAGTGCATGGCTTTGCTTGAAGTCCACCAGAGGCCAAGCCCTGCTCTCAGACAGCCTCAGGCACATCCACTGTCATCAGCAGGAGTTCAGAGTAAGGATCCAGTTCTGTCCAAAGGGGCTGATGAGAAGTCAGAGACTGAAAGATGAGGCCTTTTCTCTTTTATTCCTCAGGACACAAAGAGTTATTTACTTAGAAGACTGGCTTAGCATTACCGTAATTAGTTTCACAATGGGTGCCTGGATGTTCCAGCCTGGACCAGGGACCTCTTGTTCTAGGCACTAATCTTGCCACTGTGACCTTTGATTCATTCAATACCTGGGTGTATCTGTCTGATGCTCCTTTATTATTTTTTTTTTATAAGATAAATTTACATTTCAGAGTCCATTCACATGTGCTAACCTAGTTATGAGCCAGTTTCACTCTTCATGAACTTCCTGCCTACAGGCATTTTTTGTAAATTGCTGTAATATGAGAACTGGAAATCCTTTTTAGTATCTTGAAACAGGAAATAAACATCCTGTTGTGAGAAGAGAATTAGAATTATGCACGATGCTTCTTCTGTTATTTACTCAATCTTGATAACATATATTATGTAGGAGAGACTTCTAGGGCATTAAAGCAAAGATGACCAGCCATAAATCAACCTCGAGGAGAGAGTATGCTGAATCCCTGTTGAATAGCACTTAGATCATTCTTGTTCATCTTGAGTGTTGGTAATGTTTTGCCTTTGAGACTGACGAGGAATTAGTGAGATTAGACAACATTTAGAAATTCAGCAGATCTTCTGGTTCTGCATTTTGTTGATTTTCAGGTGAAGGCTCAAATAGTTTGTACTTTCTGTCACTTACTGCTTTATGATTGGAAGATGTTTCTTCAAATGTCAGAAGTGTCTGCCTGCAGAATGTACCTGGGGTAGTCTTTTGTGAGCTGGAGATTTCCTTTTCAGCAATGAGCAGCAAACTCTTTGGCATCTGAGGTCTTGAGGTATGTATTCTGCTTGTCATCCTTTACATTCCCCAATCAATATGAATAAAGTTCCTCTTCTCAGTCTTCCTAAATCTGCATTTATTTTTCTCCATTGGAATTAATGTTATATAAAATCTTTTCCTCAAGAGAGTATTTTCCTTTTGCTTTTCACTTAATTTAGGTTTTTTTCCCCTTTCCTTTTAATTGCTTATATTAACACAAGATATTTCTGAAGGTCTTATGAAGAGGTTCTTATTCTAGGTGTCAAAAGAAATTTTAAAGAATTGCTTCTCATTTATGACATCTTAAACATGAAGTCAGTGATGAATTTCATTTAAAAAAGGAAAGAGCCAGCCACATTACTGTAATATCTGAAAAGTGTCTTGATGGTGATCTGTGACAGAGGAATGTTACGATATCTCTCAGTTACATAACATCGGAGAAATTACATTAATGCTAATGTTTGGATTTCTGCTGTCATTACTGAGAGATCTTTGGACCAAAACATTAGAGCAAATAAGCTTTGTATCATATTCCTTTCTGAGTGATGCTATACAATTATTAATGAATTTGGAGTTCTTTGCCATACTGATCATAATATTATGAGAGAAATAATTCCAGTTTGGCATACACTTATAAACACTGATGAAATGTTTAAGTGCTTGCAACAGTTGTAGGACTGATTTTTTGGACCCCTTCTTTCTATGCATGTGTCATGTTTTTATCTTTTGGGTAGTTTAACAGAAGTAGCTTTCAGAAGAACGAGAAATAAGTGCAAGACAGTGCACTTACACAAGGTAACATTTGAACCTGGAGGAGGGATTATTGGTCTGCCTTTATTCAGATGCTGCTAGTCAAACAGGATTAAAGCTGTTTAAACTTGGGTTTTCTGAGCCTTGGTAGGGTCCTTCAGCTGAACACTGAGGTTTCTGTTAAAATAGATTCCCCCCATCCCCCTTTCTAAGAATACAGTTTAAGTATTTTACCCAGTCACATTTTCTGAGAAGTGGCTGGTGGTTAAAGAATGGGTCTGTGAGTCAGATATATGGGGCTCTAATCCTACGTCTGCTTTTGAGTCATTCAGCCTTGTCTACGGTGATGGGTGCAGGCAATCACACCTCTGCTTCACCTACACACCAGGCTGGCCACATGTGGGCCAGCACTGGAGCTGCTGGATTATTGTGGTGCTAAACACAAAACAACTATATCCTGCCTCTTAGCATGGCTTATTACAATCTTGTAACCAAAGCTGTGATTGCGCGAGCCATGCATTGGAATGTTCATCTCTCCAGAACCTGCGAGACACATCCCACATACCCTGGGGAGCAGGAGCTCTGGGAATGTTTCATGGGAGGGAGGTGGTGATGACTTATCTCCCCACTCTGTTACCAAAGGGAACGGGTCTGGGCATTTGTCTGGTTCCCAAGGCAACCGAGCAATATTGACTTTATCATCCTTTGATGATTTGCTTGTTGCCACAGCTGGGAAATCAGATTACTCGGAAGTCCCTGTGGCTGTAGGGTCTTGCTGCTGATCATGAGTGCAAAAGACACTTGAACTGGTCAAGAACCACAGCTGGGCCACTTTGAGATTATTACCTTGGACCTGTGCCTACAGAGCTCCTGGACTGGAGCTGGTTCCTGTCCATCAGAAGAGAAGCAAAGCAGATGTACAACTGTCAGCACCTGTAGGACCCTCAGCTCTGATATCAGGCAAGCTACCAACCTCTTCCTTCTGGCACCCACTTGTAAAAAAGTTTTCTTACACATTAGGAAGTTATGATTCCTAGTCTTTATTTGCTTAAGCTATGCTTTAACATATTCTTCATCCATTTTCAGAAAGGACTGCAACTGCAATGTACTTTAAAAGTGGTTAAAGAAGAAATGTCTTTGCCCGTTTTCTGATAAGGCCCCAGTTCTAAATCTTGATGCAAGTGGGCATGCCTGAACGTCTCTCTGGAATGTCAGACTTGTTCTTCCTTGCATATATTTGTCATTTTAAACAACAAAGTATTGTCAGGAGGAGTTTGTTTTGCTCTTTGTATAAGTGCATAGGTGAACACTCCCTTTGAGTTCAGTAGGGCTGAAGTTTCGCTTGTATAGTTATGAACTGCCAAGGAGTTTCTGCAGCTCAGTTCATGCTCATAATGCCGCTCCAGAAGTGTATGCTAGTTCTGATTTTTCTTTATTGACTTATTAAATGGTGCTGCCTTGCTTTGGATTTGTTAGTTGCAGCTACTCACACAGCAACTATTTTTGTCTCTGCAATCAGCTTGCTCTGGGACTAGTTTTTGCAGTGTGGAGGGTGGTTAGATAAGTCACAGTTTGGAAATCCCTGTAGCTTCTGCACTCTTCTGGATAGGCCAAAGGCAAAGCTTTCTCTCTTACTCCGAGTTTCTCTGAATTAGTGCTATTTCATTTTCACTTCTGCACCCTTTTTTGCAGTTGTTGGAACCTTGTAATCTTCAGCTCTCACACCCCTTGCTAGTGGGATGTACTTTCATGCATTCCACCTCAGCTATTGTAGCTGTAATGCTGAGAAAGAAATGACATCCTCCATCACCACTGTACCTACTAGTAGAAGAAAATGTTGGTTGCTTTCCACGGAAGTGTAAAGCAATCCTGGTCATCCAGTGAGCTGATTATGTGAAGAATCAGTCTTATTTCTTGAAAACAGTTCTACATTTCAGCGAGGTGAAGGAGTACAGCAATGTTGACTTGAAGGGAGCGAAATGGTTTGGTTCCATCTTAGCGTCTGGTCCATATACATGGTAGGTAAAGTCTAGAAAAATGCATGATAATGACATTAGGGGATCTGCACAAAGTCCAACATATAATTTGTTGACTTCCCCTGAAAACATCCCCTTTTTCTTCCAGCTCGAAAATAATTTTAATGCTCCTTTTGTCTCAAATACTGGATTGAGAAAACAAATGTAATTTCTTTTCTCCCTGTTAAGTGCTTAGAAAAAGGCACTTATATGTAAGCATTGCTGCTCCCTGTTGCATGAGATCTAAGCTGCTCATCTGCATGGCGCATGTCCTGTGTTGTAGGAAGTTGCTGGAGGTTCATTGCTCATTCAGTAGAAGAGTCCTGAGATTTTGCAAGAGGAGGGTGTGAGCCTCCTTGGTGGACTCAGAAAGAGGATCTGCTGCTAATGGTTCTAAACAATTATTACATGCATCAGCAATGTCTGTCTGAAGTTTTGGGAAGAACAAAGTTTCACTTCATTTCTTCCTGTAATGACAGAAAATTCTTCAATATCATTCATCAGCTGATTTTTTGGATCACAGGCTAAATACTGGTGGATTCACTTAATAAAATGATTGATAATTCCAAGAATACAGGGAAATACAAATTTGGATACAATGGATTTGTGTATGAGGCCAAGTTTCAAAGGACTTTAGATGAAGAAAGAGGCACAGAGAAGTCCCTAATCCTATTTTCAGTTTAATGGACACAAACACATACATATTGGCTTCCAAAGGGTCAGTTTCATAAAGCAGAGAAAAGCTATGAGTCCCTAAACCAGGGGAATAAAAGCGTAAACAGGAAAATGACAAAGGGAGCATATAGCAAGCACCAGAAGTTCAAGCCAAAAGTAGCAGAAAATTTAGCAGGGAAGCAAAATGATACTAGTAGACATGCATGAACAGAACAAAAGGAAATTTTGCAGGAATTCAGGTAAAAACTCTATCCTAGATATGATATTAATCCATTTATTAGCTGGTAGAATTCTCAATAATAATTAAAAAAAGCAGAAGTGTTCAATCAATACTTCTGTTTAGTATTTGGGGAAAAGCCAGATGATTCAGGACAGAATGATGATGAAATGCTTTCCATTCTGGCAGTAACTAAGGGAATGCGTTAAACAGCAGATACTAAAGTTAGATACATTGAAATTAGTGGGTCTGGATAATTTGCATCCAAGATTTTAAGATCGATAGTCAAGGAGAACTACAGACCATTAATTTTGATTTTTAACAAGCCATGGAGCATTGGGGGTGTTCCAGAGGACTACAAGAAAGCTAATGTTGTGCCAATATTTAAAAAAGGTAAATGCAGTGACCCAAGTAATTATAGGCCTGTCAGCCTGCCTTCGATCCCAGGCAAAATAATGGAATGGCTGATATGGTGCTTGAGTAATAAGAAATTAAAAGAAGGCGTTAGAATTAATGACAATCAATCAGGATGATTCTTGTCAAACTAACTTAATATCATTTTAAATCAGATTTAGGGTAAGGTAGTTTAATTTACAGTTTTGATGCACTAGATTTAGCCTTCTGTAAGATGTTCACGTGGCTTGACATTTTGATTATTCAAATAAAGGCCAGTTCCACAAACAGTGATTAAAGAGAGAAGTTAGGAGGAGTTTAGGCATCTGAGTCTTAAACGGCAATCCTGAAGGCTCAGCTCAGTGGCTGCCTGGAACTGCCTTAATCTCCTCAGTTTTCAGCTGGAGAAGTTTCCAAGGCAACTGAGGTTCTGCTTTTGTGCACTCCCAGAAGACACCTCAGTCCTGACAGGGTTGAGCGGTTCAGTCTCAATGTCATAACTATAAATTTGTCTGCCTGTTTCCCGTGCAGAGCTTGGTCCAAGGAGTGTGCTTGTGGCACACTTGAAGGATCAGCCTGTGTACAAAATGCAAAAGCAGATGCAGCCTTGTTTTAACATGTGACCACAGTAAAAAGGTCTTTTATTCCATTATTCAGTGGTTAGAGCACTCGCTTGCCCAGGTTAGAAAAACTCCCGATTGAATTCTTTCCTTTCTCAAAAATATTTCAGATCCACTTATCTCACTGGATCTCACTAACTGTCGGTGTCTGGTGATGACAGAGAAAGGAGGGACTGAATACACATTAACAGGAGCAACAATTCTGGACAAGGTCAAGTTGCGATCACAATTGCTCTCATTGTGAAGTGCAATGAATCTCAAGTATAAATTCTGTAAAGAAAAGTTATGTCAAGAATAATAGTGGAGAACACGATATGACTGCTCCAGAATTATCCTCCAGGTGCAAATGAAGGTAATAAATTTATCCAGAGTCCGCATGTAGTCAGTATAGACCCTTTCACAGGCCATTTTTTCCTGTCCCAAGACAGGTATCCAAGGTCTTTGAGATAAATTCCCATATTCTTCCATCACTGGACAGCTAGGTTAGATTACACACGTAGTTAAAGTTTGGAAAAAGAAGTCCCACCATAAATACATTCCCATTGATCAGAGAGGGCTCTTGAGTTCAGCAAGGATAACAGCCAGTAGTGGAAGCATCATTCCAATGGCAGGAAAAGAGTCTAGAGAAAATCAAGCAGGAATAAGGCACTGGCTTTTATCTGAGAAGGTTACTGATCAGTTGTTTACCAAAAGCTACACTGGATTTGGGGACTTTTTTCCTTTTTAAATTATAGATATATATATATTTCTCCTAAAATCTGTTCTTTTGTCTATGGCAGCTGCTGGAACAGGAATTAATTCTGGGAGCTCCCAGGACTCGTCTTGTATAACGGGTCGTGACCAGATGATCGCTGTTGTTCCCTCTGGTCTTAAAAGATTCAGCAAAAAGCGTTGAGGACAAACAAGCTGAAAACCCGAGCTTGTGCAGTAAGAAGCTTTCCCTGCCCAGGAAAGTAGATAATCTAAATAGACAAGACAGACTGGGGTGAGAAAAAGGATGTGTTATCTCTGTTTCACAGATGGGAAACAGAGGCACAGAGAGATTAAGTGATTTACACAAGGTTTGTGTCAGAGCCAGGAATGGGAACCAGATCTCCTGAATTCTGTGTCACTACCTTAACAACAAGACCATCTTTTCTCCCTCTTACCATAGCCTTGAGAGCGAAAGGCCTGTACTGTCTTATACATAAAATAGCACTATTGCTTACAGAGTAATCTGATAAAATGCTGTACATGTAGTATACATCTAGTGTTCTGATTTCTCCTCTTCTGTCAGGCTGACTCCTCTTTCCTTCATCTTTCCTTTTATCATCGCTTTGCTTTGTTTTCACCGTCTCTTACGAAGGACATTGGTGTCAATTATACTAGAAGAAAGCACCACTGTCTCAGAAACAACATATTCAGACCATTTAACCTTACAATGTACAAACAGAAATGTACCAGGCATACCTGGGCACATATCTTCTAAGACTGGGTTTGCAAATATAGAAAGAAGAAAAATTAGAAAAAGACATTTGAGATTTCCCCATTCTATTATGGCCAAATCTGAGTAAATTTTCAAGGGAGTCAGAAATTACCTCAACAGGGTCTGCTTTGCTGAGTTAGCTAGGTTCAGTTATGTCTAAATCCTTAAATCTTTCCCTTCTGTATCTTCTCATTTCACACATGGTTCTGTCCCCCTTTTCTAGGCCCCTTTGTGTAAAAATGTTCCATTTTTAATACTGATAACAGGATCCTGAACTGGGATAATAACTTGGACAACACCTGTGAATACCCATCCTGTTTCTGTGGTGGTTCTGAGAGCGCTAGTTCCCCTTCTGGTCTATGAAATTCTTGGAATAAGGTCTTCTAGTGCCTCAAAATCTTGCAAGTTTGCAAGATGCAGAAACAAAACTATACAATAATGTTGTCCCTATGCAGAATGGAAGAATATCTGACAGAGAGGTAAAACACTTTCAGTGTGGCAACGGATAGCGGAGGGTCAGCCATGGTTGGCTAGGGGAGGACAGTTTGCCCAGGGCCTTGTGTTTTGTGAGGTTAGAGAGGGCCCCGACTAATTGCCTAATGATACACAAGAGGTCATAACCTCCACCTTTGCCCCGGGGCCCTTGGAGCCGCTGCTATTGCTTGGCTCTGCGCTGTGGCCACCTCTGTGGCGTGGGGGACAATGGCCAGCCAACAATGGTGCTCGGTGTTTTATTTGGGGCAGGCAAGCAAAGGCCTGCGTGGCAGCCAAAGGTTGCATCGAGCAGGATGCAGGTAGCGAGGCAGAGCTTTACGTGCATGTATGGCAAAGGTGACCCCATGGATAGATGTAGCTTCGGGCTCTGCTGCGCCATAAAAAGTCCTGGACAAAACTCAGAGAACCTGAACCTCTTTCCAGCTAGATGTGTGCTGGGAATAGGTTCCCAGAGTCAGGTTATCCTCCTATTAAAGGGTAGTGCTGCAAGAATTACAATGCCTTTTTACGGAAAGATCAATGGCACGTCCTCAGCTAGAATGCTGTTTTTAGGTAAGGGTAGTTTCACCTCATAAAAGATTATACGGCTGACATATTTTTAAGTCCAGAGAAAAGTAACAAAACCTGTGATGAAGAGGTATGGAAACACTTTGAGGTGAAGATATGGACGATTGAGTAGTGGAAGGTGGCAAGGAAGAGATGTCCCTGCAGTATATAAAATAATAGATGGTACCGAGGGGTCATGTGGTCACTCCTGCGTACCCTCTCTTGTAATAAATATCAGAGACACTGGGAAATAAAGGCAACAGGTGAAAATCTAAAACAGCAAAAGCTTTTTTAACGCAGTGTCTCTGCCGAGGCCTTGAGAAAATACTGAGGTAAAGAGCTTAGCAGGATTACAAATGTTAGACATTACAATCGACACTGCCTACATCTACGGTTAAACTATTCGGGGTAAAAGTTAATCTATTAACTCATATTTTAATGTAATATTATTTCAATAACTCATATCTCTGCCTCAGGGCTTGTGACAATGAGCACTTCCTGCTCGCAGTGAAACTTGACTGCTGGGCACGTTTTTGGATGGGCATTTGTCCTTTGCAGTGGGGGTTCTTCTGCGCGTGTCCCTGGCGAGCGGGAGAGGCAGGATTTCAGGCGAGATGGACCTCTGATCTGATCCACTCTGGCACCTGGCGTAGGCTGGAGCTGCTGAGAGGCGGCTGGCCGGGCTTCCCTGCCTGCGGCCGGGGCTGAGCTCCCAGAGCTCCCAGAGCTCCCACAGCCCTGCCCGGGGCTGGCCCCGCTGGTATCGCTGCCTGCCAAACTTGGGCTTGCAAAATGCGGGCTCAGCTTGGCAGCGGTGAGCCTGGCGTGTTCAGGCAGCTTTGAGGTTTCACCCAAATTGCCCGCCCTTCCCTGGAAGACACCACCTGTGCTAAACTCACCCTAGGCAGGAAATGGAGGAACAAATCAGGCCTAATTCAATTAAAAAAAAAAAGAAATCCTTAAAACAAACTGCGCGTAGTATTCTCTGCATCCCATCTGCATAGGAGCAGGGGGGATGTGCTCGATTCATACTGTGATTCGAATGGAAGTGAGAGTAAATTGAAGGCTGATATATATCAGTGCTGAGGGCAGGATTTAGACAAGTGAACAGTTGTTCCTACAACAAAAAAAGATAATGTTGTCAAGTTTGTTCCCTAACCAAGGATTCAATCAAACACTCACCAGACTCGAGCTAAATCTCTGCAGCCTTTATTGCTTCCTGTACACTCGCTTAAATCTTGCCTAACCCCTTCCTGTCCCAGCGCTGGTTTCCTTCTTCCTCCCGAGGGTGGTATCAGCGTCTGCCCACTAAACCATGTCAGCAGGTGAAATTTATAGATGGGCCACAGCAAGCTATTTATTTTAATTTTTGTAATTTTGATCCCCACTCCCCATTAAATGCAATAACCTTTTGAGTACGTTAAACGTAAAATCCATTGCCATATCCAAAAGATGGTTTCTCCTTCTAGCACATGAACATGGCAATTCACTGTCCCGTGGCAATGCTGCAGGCACTTGAAGGTATTTTGAATTATTTTTTTTTCTATGAGGAAAAACCACTGCACATACAAATTCAGACTTTTACAGGCTTTGCAAATAGGTCATGCCCCTTAGAGAGTGTTTTTATTAAGCAAAGTAGCCACTGTCACAAGGAGAAGAAGTAATGAGGATTTTCTCTCAGCATTTGGAGACCACAGAGAGCTTGTTCTATCCATGACCGAGTGTGGATCTCCAGGAGGTGACACCCATGCTACAGGGCTTCCTTGCCCTTGGCCTTTCCATCCTTATGTCTTCCACATATATTTTGCTAATTCTCTCTTCTCTCCATCAAGAAGCACACAGAGATATTTTTGAAAAGATTTCTCAGGAAGGGAAGTAAACGTATGTTCAGAAAGGAGTTGCTTCATGCTCTCATTAGCAAAGCAAAATTGACGGTGCGGAGGGTAGGTTTTCCCTGCTCCCGAGCTTGCCAGAGCCCTGCGTGGGGAAGGGAGCAGGAGCACCGCTGCTGGGGGCTGCTCCTCGGGGCTGTTGGCATGGCTGCCCTTGAGCTGCCGGGCAAAGTCACGCCTGGGAGACCGGCGGCTTGGAACGTCCACTCCCTCCAGTTAGCTCCATTTCATACTCTGGCTCTGCAGCGCTCTTTTGGAGTGAACAACACGAGCTGACAGCTGGGGTGTAACAGGACAATTGATACATTTTGTATATAAGATATTACTCAAGAATAAATAAATTTGGAAAACAAACCCCAACCCTCTGAGAATAATGGAAAGAATTTTTTGGGGAATTATGTAAGAGGTACATTTAGCTCACCAGGTGGCAACAATAATTTTTGTCTATTTTTTGCTTTTTAGGGTTAGCTTCTCACTGGCAGAGAGAGAGAGAAATGGGAAATATTCCAAGTGTTACGTATAGAAGAGGGACAGTTTCAGAGAGAATTTACTCTTTCGTCATTGACAAGGTAGACTAGAGGAAAAGGCCCCAGGGATTGTGCAAGAGGTAAATACGCTGGGTGAGTTTGACTTCAAAGACACTTTTAGCAAAACACTATTTCAGCTGAGGAGTCTGAGAGTGAAAAGTATAAATGAGTTGATATAAATATATGACAGGGTGTGCCCTTTAACATGAAGCAATGCTGATGTGTTGGTTTGCTACACAGGCAACTGAAAAGTCAAGTAACAGTGCTCTGCTTCTTCAGCATAGCCAGATTTTTATCTTTGGATTCTCTTTCCCTTTGGTAAATCCAGGGTGTTTTGAACTTTCAGTGCCAGTTTACGCTCTCTGTCCCAGAGCATGCCCTGTGTTACTGAAGATGGCAGAGCTTCCAGTCTGAGCCACCCTTATTCTGCCTGCTCACCCCACTGGCACACAGGGTGCTGGAGATGGTGTGGGAGTGCACACATGCTCACTGACTGTCTTCAGAGCACCAAGGGAGGGAGATTGCAAGAAAGCTGGACAAACTTGTCCAAGGAGCCAGCTGTCTACTGTCCTCTAGACATGGAAGTTAAAAGATTTCAACAAACAAGCTATTCTGGGCTTTAAGCCTGACTCAACTTTTGATTCATTTCCTTCTTTGCTTCCGTCACTTCCAAACCCTCCGTTCTCTGGCCTGAAAGTCTAATGGTGCTACAGTGCACAGGAATTGTAAAATTTATCCCCTCAGTAACTGCTTAAATCTCATCTCTAATCCTCTGAACTCCTTGGTTCAGAGTAGTTTAAATTGTTGTAAATATCTTTGAGGTGGATTATACTGCTTAATTGCTACTAAGGGAATAATAATATTATGTGTATGTGCATATGTAATATAATGTATATAGCGAGACACAGACACAGACAGAAAACGTTCCTGGCAAAGGAGGTATTAAATAATAGTTTAAACTCCTCAGGATTTGGGAAAGCCTGTTAAAGGGATTAGAAACTAAATCCAAAACTGCACAAGGGGTAAAGGCAATAATTTCCACAGACGACAATGGCAGCAAGAAACACACCGTTTCCTCTCTTTCTATATGTATGCTTTTTTTATACGTGTTCTATACCACTCACAAGAGAACATGATCTTTTCTATTAAGATATTCTCAATTATGTAAAAGACACTTACATTTGAGGAAGCATAGATACTTCTCTCACAAGAAGATGGAGGCAGAATGTCAATCTGTAGCATTTCTTTCTGTGGGAGGAAATAGTTTCTCATCATCCGAACATCAGAGCTGTAAGTCCTTGGTGCACTGCCTGTCTTTTATCATCTGAAATAAAGCTACTTTATTACAAATACAGTAATTGAGTGTACTCAATTACCCTCATTCTAGGCCCACCAGATCTGCTTTTTCACCTAGTGTTTACACTCTGTGATTAAACCAGTTTGATCTTGTTCTGCAGTAAGAAGAAGAATCTCCTCTTTGGAGGGTGGAATACACATTCCTCTTGCCACCCGTTGCCCATTCTTTGGTTCGTCTTCACTTGATGCCTTTTTTGATTCAAGGCTGGCTAAAAGTCTTAATTTAGAAAACATCATGTGGAAGGGTCTAAGCAACATGAACAAGGTGGCCTACAAGAAAGCTGGAAAGGGACTTTTTACAAGGGCGTGTAGCGACAGGACAAGGGGTATAGCTTTAAACTAAAAAAGGATAGATTTAGATTACCTGTAAGAAAGAAATTCTTTGCTATGAGGGTGGTGAGATACTGGGACAGGTTGACCAGAGAAGTTGTGGCTGCCCCCTCCCTGGCAGTGTTCAAGGCCAGGCTGGATGGGGCTTTGAGCAACCTGGTCTAGTGGAAGGTTGGACTAGGTGATCTTTAAGGTCCCTTCCAACTCAAACCATTCTATGATTGATTCTCTGATTCTGTGATTCTCTGACTCTCTTCAGCATTCGTGGTATACTATTTATTCTTTAGACTCAAGGAACTTTTTCTATCCATTGTTTGCACAGTACCCTGGAGAATGGCTTTGGTCCGTGATTTGTTCTCCTTGGACCTGGCTGAATATCCATACCTGTGTGTAGCGAAGCCAGCACAGCCACACATAGAGCCATGTCTGGTTATGAGACTGCTAAGGCCAAGTTTGGATGTGGTCTCGTGTGATCTGTGTTTGCGGCAGGGTGCCACGTCATTCTGCTGCTCCTCATGTACAGGCATGAAGCTGAAAGGAACGATTTTGAATGCAGTACTCAGGATTAGTTTTTAAACAGCTGAAGACAGAAAGAAGCACATCTCTGCAGAGACAAAAGTTCATGTTGTGTGGTAAAAACTGTTTAGACTGCTAAAGATATTTGGGTTTATTTTCTTTTCTATATAGTTAGAGTTTTTAATGTCCCATGCCTTTCAGCACTGTATGCTTAAACACAGCTGTGACGTACTTAAGTATCTTGGTAAACAGGGATCCACATGTATTTGAGACTAGGTCCAATAAAGGATGTAGTGACCGACAAGTAAGGGGAGGCAGTTGCTCACCCCCCAGATGGATACCAGGCCAGGTCCTTGGGTTCAGTGTCTAGGCTGTCCCTGTAAACCGTTCCTGTACAAAAGCTTTACACTCTCTTGTAAGCAAAGGGAGAAGGCAAGACCTACAGTACAGGAACTGGACCTGTTTCCCTATCATGTAACTGTACTTCTTACTGATAAGATGCAAATGGTCTGAATGTGTTGTACTTTTTATGGGTAAGGGATTTTTTCCCTTGATTTCTGCCGACCTCCAGCCTTGGCTGTGTATGAGGCATTTGAAGGAAGAGACATTTGGTTTAGCTCTTTCATCATTACAATCTGTTCTATGGATCCCTTCCCACTGCTGTGTTTGCTCATTTCCTGTAATGCATAAAGCATGCTCCCTTTTTTGTAACAGAAGTTAGCAGCTTTTCCCATTCCAGAGACAGTGAAACTGAGGCACGGGATTGGGAACTGGCCAGGAGTTTGTCGACAGAACGGGAAGGCAAGTCCAGCAGTCGCTATGTGCCATCTTCTGGCCTACTGTTAATTTTGGCAGACATTGAAACAATGTCCTAGGTTGAGTCACCTACAGTTTCTAGCAGCTTTTCAGGCCCTGGCAAGCAGGCTGGGTCCTCAGCAGAGCTGCTGGCGGCAATCCACAGTTCTTCTATTTTCTTTTTTCCAGGTCATTTTTGCTTGTTAGTCCTTTTCATCTCCTTTCCATGGAGAGCCTGTTTTCAGAGGTCATCTGCTTCCTCTGCCTGTGCAATCAGAAGGGAAGGCTGTGATCACACTTATTTACAAGGAAAAGGGATAGGAGGGAGGTAGAAAGAACAAGAACTGTATCCAAGAATCCCATCTTTGGGAAGATAGATCTGAAAGGGGATGAATTTATCAGCTGTGTGCCTTTTGGGAAGTGAGGCGAAAAGAGAGAGAAACAGAACAGAACAAACCAATAACAACAATGCTAGTAGCAGTCATGGACATACTGCAGCAGCTTTCAGGCACATCAAGAGGACTCATATAAGATCTAGAAAAAAATCACAAGGGTTTCCAACCTTTCCTCTCTTCTAAATAAAATACAAGTAAAGAATCTCCTTGAAGAGTGTAACTGAATCTAAGGCAAGCATAGATCAGAATATTGCCCCCAAAATGAATGGCTTACTCCTTTGTTAACAGATTGTATATTAAAAAGGAGAATTTGTGTTATGTTTGTAAGAAACAGTAACTTCTGTGAGGCTGCTTGAAGAGCCCATCCTGGTGTTGAGAGAGATCCGGCTACATAGAAAGCAAGCGCACACTGATTCACCACCACAGAGTAGATGGAGTACTGCTCCAGCTTGTGTTTTTGGGGTGGAAGGAGGGGAAAAAAGGAGAAGCACTGATGCTTGTGGAAGAAGACACGTAAAAAGGGAAGAAATAATCTCCAGAGGCAGATATCAGGTAGAAAAAATCATTAATAGAAAATAGCCTGCACATGAGGCCAGGTGCAATAGCTGTGGTAAGAACCACACGGGCAAAGCATAAAAGCTGGCCCATGAAGAGACAGAGCTGGCATTGCTCTGCGTTGCTTCTGTAGCTAGGACTGCTGAAAGGTTATCAAGATATTTTTTGAAGACTGGGATATCTTCCAGGCATATCTCACCTTGAAATAGAGACAGGGATTCAGCCAGGATGGCACCTGTGGAACCACTGCACCAAGGGTGAAGGAGAAACAGCAGCCAACACAGTGAATGGAGAGAGACGGTGTCAGCGCCGCAGTCACTGCGTCCCTGGCCGGGTGCGTGGCAGGGGAGCCGACCTCCACCGAGGCAAAAGCTGCGTTTCACAGAATCACAGAATCACAGAATAGTAGGGGTTGGAAGGGACCTCTGGGGGTCATCTAGTCCAACCCTCCTGCCGAACCAGGGTCACCTACAGCAGGCTGCACAGGACCTTGTCCAG
>Ga0065711_1033041_pt1 | contig 26214 bp, 11 predicted proteins | sample Hoacrofraction12_FD_59098 | JGI IMG/M metagenome (GOLD analysis project Ga0065711, IMG submission 59098) | Hoatzin crop microbial communities from Cojedes, Venezuela - Epithelial fraction 12 v2 (version 2) | ecosystem: Host-associated > Birds > Digestive system > Esophagus > Crop | place... | reverse complement strand
GCCCCAAGCCTGTACTGATGCATGGGGTTGTTCCTCCCCAGGTGCAGGACCCTGCATTTGCCTTTGTTGAACCTCATCAGGTTCCTCTCTGCCCAACTTTCCAGCCTATCCAAGTCATGCTGAATGGCAGCACAGCCTGCTGGTGTATCCACCACACCTCCCAGTTTGGTGTCATCAGCAAACTTGCTAAGGGTACATTCTAACTCTTCATCCAGGTCGTTGATGAAGAAGTTGAACAAGGCTGGGCCCAGTACTGACCCCTGGGGGGGGTCTTGTGGTCTTTTGCTGAGTCCTTCTTTTTGCTGCCGCCTTATCCCTAGTGTGGTGATGTTAAGTCCAAACTAATAAACTTGAACCGCTTTAGTACTGTTGTACAGCACTATTTATTAGCCATCAGTGCAACTATCTGCCATTAATTTATGTAATTAATGTTGGATTCATATGGATTTGTAAGTCCAACAGTTTAGTTATGCACTCTAAAAAAAGTACTTTCTTTTCTCTTTTTTATAGCTGCTAGCTGATTATTCCTTGAGAATTTCAAGAATTTTTCTTACTCTCTTATTCATTGAATGCACATTCTATGCAGTATCAAAACCGGTCTGAAACAAGGCAATGATGATCTTATCCATTAATATACTTGTTTCTCTGTCAAAGTTGAGAAAATCATAGTCTTCCTTTCATTAGCGGAGAAGGTGGTAATACACAGCATTCTTGCAAGCAAGAAGACCCCTTTTGGAAATGAACAACCTTCAGAACATCGTCTGTATCTCATGTATCAGCCTTGTGTCTGCTTCCTTTGAAGCCAAAAGCAATTTTCCATATGTATATATTTTAGTTTTATTCTATTAAAAATAACACAGTATTTGGAAAAATCTCTGTTAAAGAAGAATTATGGTACTATTTACTACATGTGTCATGTCTTCAGTGGTCTTTCTCTTGCATTCACTCTTTCATATGCTGTCATACCCAAACATGGTCTGATCTCCTATGCACTACAAACATGAGTACTTCTGCTAAAATCTATTAGAATCTTTGCTTAAGTGAGTCTTCTTAGACAGCAGATGTTGTACAAATATGTGTATATATTTGCACATTTTATTAATTGCATAAGAAATATGGGGTAAAGGAAATTTTCTGAATATCAGTAAGTTATTTTAACTGTTTATCTGGAACACTTTTTCTATTAGCTCTTCTTGTATACTGTGATAGCAAACAGTTGCTGAGTTAATAGTGACAGCTTAATGTCAACTTTCATAATCTGAATTGTGCCTCATAAGTGACATAAAATCTCATTAAAGTATTCTGAGTAGGCCACAGGTAGCAATCTGTTCTGTTCATATAAAAATCCAGATACTGCTCCGAAGAGATTGAAATGAAGACCTGACAGTAGTGAAATAGCAAGTTCACAAAAGTTCAAAGTATGTGTAATGCCTTACTATAATGATGGGAAGATGTGAATAGATAAAAATACCTTTTGGACTTTCAGTGGTTGCATAACATCAATGTTAAGTAATGAATTTTGCTTGAAAATAATGTTTTAACAGCATGTAATAACATTGTTTAGGCTGAGAGGGAGCTCTGAGCTTATTTTAGAGCTCTAGCATTACCGAGGCTGGCATGGTGTCATTATATAATTGCATCCAGCCGATGTGTTTGCAGTAATCCCAGCATTTGTTGAATAACTCAAAACAGAAAATGACAAAATGTAGAACTACTTCTTTCCTCCCTTCCCCTAAACATATATCAAGGCTGCCTTTTGCTGGTTTTTGTGTTTATTTTTCCTAAATGCTTGTGATTCTTTCTTAGCCCAGAAATTCCACTTAATAAAGTTAGTTTCAGCTTTGTTTGCATTTTTTTTCCCCAGAAAAACTAAGGCATACAATTAAAGCACCCTTTTTCATTTATAAACTGGGTGGGTACCTTACCATAAACATGTCCCTAGTATTATGTTAGTATTATTTTCGGCATTTGTTGGTCTGTTACTTGTTTTAATTTGAATTTAAATATGTTACGTGGTAGCAAGCCACACATTTCTTGTTCTCCACTGTATCTGGAGTCACATTCAGTTAAAAAGTTCACTGGTGTTTATCCTTGGGGTTTTGGCTTGGCCAGAGAGGAGAGTTATCCACAGAATTTAAATGTGGACTTCACTGGCATTTAAAGCTCAGTGACATTTGAAACCAGAAGTTTGACTCTGGTCCACTGCTATTCTTAATTTTACTTTGTTTATTATTGCTGCTGTAACAAATGTTTTTCTGATGCCATGATTCCTACTGTCCCTGATACCATCAACCTTACTCTTAACTTGTTAGTATGGCAAGAATGGCCTGAAGCAAGTATCAGTTATCATTTCAATTGTAAGTTTAATTTTAATGGCAATAAACTGAAACTTTATCCAGATCCATTAATTCAGTTTGTTTAGAGTTGGTCAAAACATTATACTCTCTGCTTAGATGCCATACAATGGAGCTTTTTAGGTGACACTTCTGTTTTATGTATTTGTGTTTTAAAAAAAGAGTAATTCCTGTCATGCATTTTAACATATATCACCCATGCAGTGAAGGTTATTACAAGCACATGTCTTGTCAAGTACACGTGCCGCAAAGCGTGACGTGTCTTCATGGGGAGAATATGCTAAAAGATAGGGCAATTAAATGGAAAACATTGGAAAAAAATCTAAGGACATGGAAATAAAAGGGGGAAAGTGTTTTCTGGAGGCCAGTAGCACTGCTACTAATAAAAATCATACTCCAATACATTTTATTTTAAATATGAGATTAAATTTTATTTGGAGGTAGCATAAATCCAGGGACAGCAATTGTTGGATGTAAGAGACCACAGTATGTCAGTCTTTCATAACAAAACAGAGAGAGTATGGGTAATCGTTAGTTTAAGGAAGAACTGTTATTTTGACTGCTTTCTAGGATTTGTCTGTTTGAAGGAAGGTGATTCTGAATAAAGTACCTTTTCTTATTTGTGGAGTGGCCTGTTCTCTTCTGGGTATTATATTCCAGGAAAGATTCGCAGGGTGCGTTCTTTAAACATGACTGGGCATAAAGCATGTGCAGATCAAGGAAAAATAAATTGCTTCAGACTAATAAGTTAAATCTACATCTTTACTGTTGTTAGGCATAAATCTTCCTGCTATAGGTCTAGACAACTTCTTGTGATCTGAACAAATGGTCCTGGAGAGATGGTTATGAATATGAAACCAGGAAACACCCATTTACATTCGGTTAATTGTAGCAGGAAATGCAGACTGCTGTTTTCCATGTATAAAAAATAACTGAAATGCATTTTGTTTGGTGAATTGCAGTTACATGCAACAGACATCACACAGGTGAGTGTTTTCTGCCTCTATACATTTTCATATTAAGGTGCTGTCTTGTTATTAAAGCTCTCTGGGTTTCTGAGGAGACATAGGTATAGTTCCAAGATTCCATTATATTTAGACTCTCAAATGATGTTTGTCATCATAGTTCAGGGCTCAGCACCTCATGAAGGAATGTGACTAATATCTGTCATATGTTGGTCATTCTCTCATCCTCTCCCCAGGGAAGAAGCATGTGCAATAGAATGTCTCAATTTGCTAGAGATTTAAGCTTTATTTTAAAATTCACAAGTAGGTATGGGGTTGTTTTAGGAACAGCAATGTCAAAGAAATGTGCCTTGCACTGGGAATGGAATGGCACAAGCTTTGAGGCAGTCCTTGTTCTTTGTGGGTGTTTGCTCCATGCATTTGGATGAGCTGAGGAAGACCTGTGTCCTGTAGGCAAACAATCATTTGTTGTTGAGAGTTCCACTATGTTAGAGGAATGTAACAGTTAACAGCCTTCCACTTAGAGCTTGAGGTGTTTTTCTTTTACCCTCTTTTGAGAAAATGAGTACGTGATAAAATACAGTGTGTGGTCGTGCTTGAGATGGCTCTGAATGAGCTACCTTAGAGCCTTTGGAACAAGAACTTCTGAACATGATCTGAAATTCAGCTGAAAACAAATAACGTCTTTGGTATGCTTGTACTGATAGTAAGCTGAGGGAATTCTGTTACAGACTTCCTTTATGACCTTTGGCTATGTGGTATCTGGGCCTGTGGATAGTCACATTCACGCACAAATCCTGGCAGTATCACACTTAGAATGTGATGCTTTGCTCCTGGCCAGCTCCTGGCCTAGCATTCACACAGAAGGGGCAATTTTCATGGCCAGAAGAGGAAGGATTTTTATGTGTAAATACACAAAATATTTTGGTTTGTATTCCTAAGTACTTGCAGTTGTCTCTTGATACCATTCTTACTTGTCCTGCCTTTTGTAGAGTGGTGTTAAAGAATGAAAAGTTTTGCAGCGTGATGGGAAATAACATTGAAGAGAGCATTACTGTACTCACTGTGGTAACTACATCTATAAAATTGCAATCCAACCTCATAAATTATTGTAGGATGACTCATAAGTGGTGATAAGTTGTTATAACAAAGTCTTTGGTGAGTCGGTATTTGGAGATCAGGTCCATAATTAGTGGAAGATCCAGAAAGTGTGCTCACATAGAGGCAGTTTCTGGAAAGATTTGAAGTCAGAAGGAAAGAATTTCTGGCACTTGCATGATTACAAGATCAGGTCTATAATGACTACAGTAAGAGAGTAGTAGTTTTATTTGTTTTAACTAAATGTAAAATATTTTTAGTAAATTTAAATTTCACAAAATTTTTCCTGGTGAATGTCATAAACAAAGGAGTGGAATGTGCTGTCTTTGGGCTAATTAAAGATTCTGCCATGTATATAGTGTCTCCATCAGCTAAATAAGTGCATTTATGTACTGCTTGTTAGAGGATGACAGAATCTGCTGCACATAAAATAGCCCACTTGGAAACAGTGAACTCTTTCCCTCCAAAATGATTCTTTGTGTGTTAGATAACCTCTTAATAGCCATCCAAATGAGAGAAAGAAAACCAGAAATATCTGTCAAGAACAAACTATGTATGTATACATCTGTAGGTTTATATCTCCAACTTTACAACATAATGCAAATGGGATTTTAACCAAAAATCATTTATTGTAGAGTGGAAGTGAAGTACTAAAATATTAGTACGGTTCACCGACTATATATATTAAAACTGATAATATTCACAAAAGTCATATTTTCTAAGGAATTTCAAAATGCAAAGAACACCTGCACTAAGAATGAAATGGAAATGTGTTCTACTATTATTTATAAAGGGCCCTGATTCTGCAAGCACTTGCAGGAGTAAAGAACTGTGAACATAGTGACAGCTCAGTGATTCTTTCTATGGCAAATTTCGTTCAGAGGTTTCCAAGATGCCCAAACCTTTGATCCTGGAAACACCCATGAAATGCATTTTGCTCCTCGGACTAGCTTTATAGATGTTAATGGGGCTACTTACATGAGTAAGATAAGTGTTTGAATAATTTTTAAGGAATCCTTGCCTAGATATCAATGTATAATATGAGCTATTAACAAATTAATGTGCACTTGTGAATGGTGAAATGCTCCTGCAGATGCTTAAGACAGTCTCGTAAATTTGCGAAGACTAATCATGCAGTAATGCTACTAATATACCTAGTTGTCTTTAGGTTTGGGCCGTGGTCTTCAATACAGTGGTAATTTAATAAAATTTAATTTTAGGCTTGTGACAGTTTAATGTTTAAACCAATCAATGTTTTAAAAGTACTCTTAAAAGTGTCTATTTCATTGTGCTCTCTGGGAGAAAGAAAGCACAATGGAAGGAAAACACATCTATAGAAGCAGCTTAGCAAGATCTTTGGTAAATATTCAAGGGTACAGTTTTCTGCTGCTGGTTTGATTGCTAAAGGGCTAAGGTGAAATCTAGGAAGTACTCATTGGTGACAATGTTACAGACCCAGAGCTGTCTTTCAGATCCTTTATATTCTACTACAGATTCACCCAGTGCACAATATATGCTAACATGCGACCAAGATTACAGGCACAGACTAGGACCAGCAGTGACGTCATATAAAGATCAAGAACTTACTACCTAACTACTCTTTGTGCCATCACTATGACACTGGCACTTCATTCGAAATCTTTGCTCAGCATGACTGAGTGCCTTATGATATTTTGCCTGTCTGATTTTTATTTCTCTGAAATAAAAAATAAATAGTAAGATTGGGCCAAATATGGAAGCATTCCTTGACTGGGCCTGAATAAGGAGGACCTGAGAACAGGAGGTATATTTAAAGATGGCAACCTTTGAGGCATGTTGACTCTCTGAGGAGATTTACACCCTCCTCCTTTGCAGGGCAAATTACTTAATTTATATGTGTTTGCTGTTTTCTTGACCAATCCTGTTCTGCCATGTATGCACAATGGAAGGTGAATGAGCTTCTTGCAAATATCCAAGGAGGTCTCTTGCATCTGTTTGTTCTTTCAGGTCCCAAATTCCCATTTGATTTATTTTCTGGCACTCTTTTAATTAACCTCTGGGATCTGTGGAAGCTCTACTGCCAGTTTCAGTGGGATTATAGCCCTTTATACCCCCCCTCTTACTGCCTGGTAAGAGTGGCATCAATAAGCTACATACTACGTTTCTGCAGTGACATTTCCAACTTCCCCCATATTAGGGACATGTAGGAGGATCTTAAAAGTTATAGTCTAGCCTGAAGCTGGTTTGGTCTTCAGGAAATGAGTATACATAAAATGGGGGCTACTGTTTGTTCCCATCAGCCATTTCTAGTATTCATTTCCCCATAAGAATTCTTTGGCCCACTGGAACCAAAGGGAAAAATCAGTATTTTAGAGTCCCCTTCTGTGAGTGAAGGACATCGTATGGACATGGAAGGTGACTGCATGCAGGGTTCAACGGGAGTCACTCCAATGCAGAAAGACTGTCTAATAACTGGGATTAATATAAAACCTTAATTACTAGTATTTAGATATTATTGTGGTGGGTTGACCCTGGCTGGATGCCAGGTGTCCACCAAAGCCGCTCTGTCACTCCCCCTCCTCAGCTGGACAGAGGAGAGGAAATATAATGAAAGGCTCCTGGGTTGAGATAAGGTCAGGGAGAGGTTACTCACCAGTTACCGTCACAGGCAAAACAAGTTCGACTTGGGGAAACTAATTTAGTTTATTACCAATCAAATCGCAGTAGAGTAATGAGAAACAAAACCTAAAACTTAAGACACATTCCCCCCACCCCTCCCATTTTCCTGGCTTAACTTTACTCCTGATTTTCTCAACCTCCTCCCTGCAAGGGGGACAGGGAATGGGGGTTGTGGTGGGTTTATCACACGTCTCTGCTGCTCCTTCCTCCTCAGGGGGAGGGCTTCTTACACTCTGCCCCTGCTCCAGCGTGGGGTCCCTCCCACAGGAGACAGTCCTCCACAAACTTCTTCAATGTGGGTCCCTTCCACGGGGTGCAGTCCTTCAGGAACACACTGTTCCAGTGTGGGTCCCCCAGGGGGTCACAAGTTCTGCCAACAAACCTACTCCAGCATGGGCTCCTCTCTCCACAGGTCCTGCCGGGAGCCTGCTCCAGCGTTGGCTCTCTGTGGTGTCACAGCCTCCTTCGGGCAGCCACATGCTCCAGCATGGGGTCCTCCACAGGCTGCAGGGGGACAACCTGCCTCACCGTGGTCTTCTCCATGGGCTGCAGGGGGACAACCTGCCTCACCGTGGTCTTCTCCATGGGCTGCAGGGGAATCTCTGCTCCAGCGCCTAAAGCACCTCCTCCCCCTCCTTCTCCACTGACCTCGGTGTCTGCAGAGTTAGTTCTCTCACATATTCTCACACTTCTGTCTCTACTGCTTTTGTTCCATGTAGGTTTATTTTTTTTCAGTTCTTAAATACGTTATCCCAGAGGCGCTACCAGTGTTGCTGATGGGCTCGGCCTTGGCCAGCAGCAGGTCCATCTTGGAGCTGTCTGGCATTGGCTCCATTGGACATAGCGGAAACCTCTAGCAGCTTCTCACAGAACCTACCACTGTAGCCACCCCACTACAAAAATTTTCCTGCGTAAACCTAATACAAGTATGTTTTAATTGTGTTGCAGTGTGCCAGGTGTGCACTAAGTCCGTATATGAAAGTGTAAGACAACAGTTTAATGAAAGGTTTGAACCTAGAGTGGCTCATTGTCACCAAAAAGTTGGGCTAGACACCTGCATGAAGATCCAGTTCACAATCCTGCCTCTGCAGACAAAACCCTGTTGCAGAAATTTTGGAGCTTGTCATTTGACATAGAATTATCCACAACGGGGCTCTCAACAGGGTACAGCAGAAATTTCGTTAGGAATTACTTATATAAAAATGGTAAATACAGGCTTATGAAATAGACCACATTATATGGTGCCATGTATTTCTAAATGTCTTAAACATGTTACAGGCTGTTGCCATTTTATGGATTTCTTATACAGCTAAAAACAAGACTGAAATTAATGGGAATATTTAGTGTTAAAAATATAGACAGAAATGACAAAGTTTGATTTGATTTACACAAGCGTAAATGCAAAATGACCCCACTATCATTAAAGGAATTATGCTAGATTTACAGTAGTATAAAGAAGATAAGAGACTGGCCCAGAGTAGGCACTTTAGCAATAAAATGCATCCATTTATAGGGTGAAAATGTACAGCAGTAAGAGATATGAGAAAACTAGGGGGGATTCCATCTGGCAGAGCCACCAGTTGCCCTGGGAGAGCCTACTGTCTAGGCTGGCTTTCACAACACCTGTTTCTGTAAAGAATTTTAAAAGCTCAAACACACGTGTCACCTATCCAAAATTTGCCAAGGGGAGAAAGAAACAAAACATATAGCAGCCCAAGCTATATTGCTTAAACCACTGACATCCATGGTGTATAGAATCTATAGAAAAAATCTGTGACTTTTTAGTGTACAAGTGGAAAAAGTTCTTTTTGCTTATAATTTGTTTAAAATGAAGTTAATGGGAATCTTGCTTGGTATTAATTTTTGGTGGGGACTTTGTGCTCTTTCATCTGTATAAAATTCTTCGGAGACAATTTAAAACCTTAGAAAAAGTGCTAATAGTCATAGTGATGGTACAAAGAGTAGTTAGGTAGTAAGTTCTTGATCTTTATATGACGTCACTGCTGGTCCTAGTCTGTGCCTGTAATCTTGGTCTCATGCACATGAAGGAATTGTAAGCTTTTGGGAAAATATTTTTCCATGGAGATCAGAGTCAAATTCTGATTCTAAGATCTTGAAAAATATCAACCTCTCCCTTACTACTGTGGATTTAATTTTAAATGATTGTCTTTCTACAGAGATAAATGAAAGTACTGGTAAGAACAGGAATACAGTAGTCTGGCTGGCACTCCACTACTGTTCCGGTAGGTACAACCATCCGGAGCAGACACTTCCAGGATTGATAGCAAACTTCAGTCGTTCAATACGGCTGGCAATACCAGTCCATCTTTAGTGAAGGGCACTATTAATAGTGAGGTAAAAGCATTTGTGTAGTAGAAGATTCCAGTTATGGTCATATTGTGTCAGGAAGATGTCAGTGTTCTATCTCGTCTTGCTACTAATGATTGCTAATACGGTAGTTACAGGATAATAGATGAGGAGGGATGGATTACAAAGTTATAAATCAATCAAAGTTTTTGTGATACATTTATATGCTTTTGCGGCTTGTTAAATCATCAAAACCCTCAGATTGATTTTCACTTTAACAATCAATTCTCTCTACATTTTTTATCATGCAGTCAAGAGTTAAATTTTTGTAAATATAAATATTGAGAAGAGTATTACGGCACTAGCAGGAAGATTTATTACATTCTGATGGCAGAGCTGAAAGGATGTATATACTATACTACTGAAGTGTCAAGATGCAAAGGTTGATTAGTTAGAAAGAGTTTGTTTTACACGGAGGAAACTCATCTATATGTTCATCAGCTGATATGCAGCAGGAATTCATCTGCACAAATGCAGACGGTCTGATATCAACCTGCTCGCAGGATAATATTTGCGTTTGTATTGGGAATGCTTATAGCATTATCTGTGATGAAGCTACAGCAGTACACAGGTAACCGTCACATCTAAGGCTGTACAGCTACTCAAATATTTATCATGGCTTCTGATAAGCAGTAAATGACCCTCAAAGATTCAGGCTTTCTGTCCACACATTTACCCAAAAGGTGAGATTCCAAACTAGGAAGTCTTTTAAGGGAAAGAGAGCAATTAACTCTCTGGGTGTAATCACTACTAGCTTTTAGGTTTACAGGCAACTTTTGTATTTGAATGTCATCCAATAAGTATACAAAAATATGACAGTTGAGCTTTTGACATGAGTTTTGCAATTGAGACATATGTAGACCAGGAACAAGACTAAATCTACCAGACACATCCTGTGCAATTATTACAGCTTCCAAAAAAGAACATGTTTTTTTTTAGGTATATATAGGTTCACTGGGAAAACTGGTCTGTGCAATATTTTGAAAGCACAGCATTGTACACAAGAAGTTATACCAGTCCACTGAGCTTCGGTTGAGGAAAGAGATTCTGAGAAGTTGGAGGCTGCAGATTAGTGAGGAGGTTCTTTGATAGCTTGTACAAGCATCCCATGTAGCTCTACGTGATGTTTCCATGCAGAATCTTGCGCTTACATGGAATGTCTTCAGTGCAGCTGTATGCAGTTGGTGAAGTGCAGCAGCAGTCTGAGCTGAGATACACATCAGGTATGTTCAGTAAGTGACTCTACACAAGTATGGCCCGTTGCAATTGTGCTGTGAATGTCCTAGCTGAACCACTTCTGCTTTAGCTAACCAGGTTTACTTCTCAAGCGGGACAGGGAAGTAGCATATGTATGTCCAGTTTGTAAGTGCTAAGCTGACTCCATTATTTGCAGTTGTCTGCACATACCTTTCATCTTAAACCATTTTGATTAGAAAAAAACAAACACGTATTATGTTGACAGAACACTTATTAAAAGGATTAAAAATAGGCTCATGACAGATATCAAAATATATTGCTGTAGAGGGAGAGATTGGTTTGATAGATTTATTTCCAGTGGAGCTCCCCAGGGATCAAGGCTTGTTTTGATACTAATGTTTTGTCAAAAAACTAGACAATGCTGAAAAACATTAGTTGCTGAAGTCTGCAGATGAGACAAATACTAGTGAGTTAGTAACAATAAAGAAAAAGCACAACTGTTAAATGGATCTCAGTAACATAGTGACATGGTCACAGACCAATTATCACGTTATTTCCAATGACATGTTAGGATCACTATAGATACTATACTACAGATACTTGCTATAATATAGCAAGATATGCTATACCTGGAAGTTAAGAACGTAAGTAGTAATTCTGTCTTAGAAGAAGGTAGTATCTTATGAATATTCAGTTCAATATGAGCTGTCAATGCTGAAGCCAAAAGAGGCAAAGGGTTCATTGGCTGTGTGAGAGGAGAAGTATCTGTAGAAGTAAAGAAGTACAAATGATATTGGCAAGATCACTAGTAAGGTTGTGTTGTTTTCTGGAGACTACCCTGCAAGAGGTAGATGTGAAAGTGAGAGAGTTCAAATACAAGCCATGAAAATTATGCAGGTGCTAGAAAATAAGCCTTATTCCTCCAAGAAAGAAGCAAGGAGTTCTACTTACACAGCTTCTTAAAGATAAGATCAAGAAGCACACGGATACCCTTCCATGTCCTGCTGACAAAGCATAACTAGATCAAATGGCTGGAAGCTGTGAGAGTAATTAGATGCAGGAACTGCTTGCCAGGTGAGGTAGAGGACTCACCCTTACTTAGATTTTTAAGGAAGGGAAATTAGATCTTCTTAAAAGAAAAAAAGGTAATCCAGCTTCAATGAGAAATTCTAATGCCTGTGTGTTTATAGGGACAGGAATGTGGGTATGGCAGTGAAAGCGGTTTGCTGGAGGTTTCCAGTGATTTTTTCTGTCTTTGGAGTTTGTAAATCTGAGTTCCTCCTTTCTTTTCCGGGTCATAGCAATAACTAAAATGCTTGTATTGCTCTCTCTGAAATGCTTTTGCATGGTTCTGTGGCACAGCCAACTCTGCATTAAGACAATGGTTATAAAGAGTTGTCCAGCTTCAGAGCTTCAGCCAGTCAAGAAGGAATTTCCTCAGATATCCAATTAGAACCAAGCATTTTGTTTGTTTGCAGCTTCCTCGAAAGGGGGAGAGGCTGGCCATAGCTAGACATGGGACACCACATAATGTGAGCCAGTGTTCTGAGTTGTACAGAGAAACCTCTTAGACGTGGCTGACTTGTCTTACTCACATACTTGTGTTAGACTGACTGCTGCCTGGGAGGGAAAGCACCCCCAGCCCAGATGGGGAAGGCCCTCAGTAGTGGAGGCTAGAGTTCATTTGCTGAGATCGCTTGGGCATATCTCACCTCATCAGTTTCCTGCCTGTGCTGAAGTTTTGCCTATTGGACTCTTATTTCAGCTACTCTGCCTTCTGCCTCAGCGTGTAATTTAATACCTCAATGGGGCCAAATATTTTGGTTTAACTAGAAATTTTGGGAGTCGATGTGGGCCATCTGAATGAGACTTAGTAATTTCTGATTAACAGATGGCCAGCTGGAAGCATCTAATAATTCTTTCTGACTTTGAACTATAAAATTTTGAAATTATCATTTTAATGACTTTTATTTAGGGCTCTTTGCTTAACAGGGTTAAAGTCGTGTTTCCATTTTCTCCTTAGGTTTTCTTTAAAGACACTTTTACAACTCTAGTAATTATTACTGTCCCACTAAACACCTTTCTGAAAAATTCTGCGTCCTTCTCCTGGAAACTGTCAGCACTGTTCTCACTTGGTGAGAAATGTCCATAAAGACAGATGTCAAAGCTTCTGCTAGTCAGAATGAACTGCAGATTGTGCTCAAGCAAACTGGGAGAGAGGGCTGTTGGTACACACACGCTATGGCTGCAGAACACCCTGTGCCAAGGGAAGATTCCTTTGGTCATCGTATGGCATTAGTATGTGAAGTAGAAAGGGTCCAGAGTAGCTTCATCACATTCTCTAGTTTTATTGGGAAGCAGTTCAAGATGTATGGGTTTGAAGCATGAAGAAGCATGAAGACTGAATGAAGATTGTACTGCTTAATCAGAGCTTCACGGCAGCACTTGTTCCTAACATACGTGTGATATATGATAGTATGGTCCATTTACTTTATTACTTTGTAGAGAGGTTTACAGTTTAACCAGTATTAGTGATGAACCTGGAACTAGGATGCATTCCTTTAACAAATGCAGCAAATGACACAGTCACATTCAGCTAAGCTCAGAAAACCAAAGGTGTGTCACAGCAGGCGAAGCATAATTCTGGTGACTGCTGGGCCATTCAGTCTGCTGAAGTATAGGGTCCAGCAACATTCAAACACAGATGACATTTGAAGTTCCCTTGCCCCTTGTTTCCATTTAACTTTACATTATGAACAAGACCTCACGATAGCTAACGGTAATCCTCTATGACAGATTTTTAAAATGGATGTGCTTTATTTAACACAAAGATGGACGAAAAGAGTGAGAGTTATGTGCAGTACAGTTTCCATGGTTATTAGAAAGGTAAAGACAGTGAAAGAAACCTTAAGAAATCAGGGCATTTTTTGCTAAGGTATTACCCTCAGGTGTGAAACTGGCCAGCTGTTATAAACTGGTCCTCTGTTTCTCTCTAACATACTGATCTGATTTAATACTGAAAACACAGCTTGGGTACAAATAGCTCATTCTGCTCAGCATTCTGAAACTCATCTTCAGATGCTTTTGGTGAATATTTGCTGTAATGTATTCTGTTTGCACTACAGTTTGTAGGTTGAATGTACTCTTATCTTCCTCAGTATATGCATGTGAACAAGGCTATTTGTGTAGAATGGTGTTATCTGTTATTCTTTGAGTTTTGTTACTTGCAATGTTACACTTCTCTTTTTCTCAGCTAAAAAGTGTGCTAACCATTTATTATAAACAGAAACATGTGATTGCATTTGCTAGACGCATGACAAGAATAAAAAGTAGTGTACACATTTTTTTTAAATGATACAAAAAGTCACAAATGTTTAAAGTCTTTGAATACATTATGAGTAGTTAATAAGTTAGTCAAAGTGCAAATCAGTTTTGCAACGGATTTTGAAGGAGGAAAAGAGAAAATTTGTCATGTTTCATGTAAACTAATGTGATCAACGGTAGCGCTAAAATACTTGTCAAGAAAAATCTCCCATTCAGTTGTGGCCCCAAAACCTGAGCCCCACGGTCATCCCAAAACCCTGAGGCCCAGATTTAGTTGTATTGAGGAAACTCCTAGCAAGTAATGTGAAATTAAACTATTACATTGGATCGTCTTTCTTGCTTGTCCAGCCATTAAATTAACCCTTTAAATGCATTTGTGGTTTTGATTTTTCTTTTGGTAAGGGTGTCTGAATTCTTATTGGTGTTAAAAAACAAACACACAGAAAGAAGAATAGGCTGCTAAGGATAAGGCATTTTGTCACTGACATTTTATAGGATTAGAATAGGCTTTTCAAACAAAAAAAATGTCTGGGAACTGAAAAAATATTGCTGTTTGGATTATTTTTGTTGTTCGCTGCCTCAGTATCACTGCAATAAACTTCAGCTATAATGCAGATGCTTCATTCTGTACACATACTTTGTAGAAAAATGGTAATACTGGTCTGCAAACAAGATCGACTTTCCTGAAATGCTTCTCCTCTCCACTGCTTTCTTGTGTTTTATTGATAAAATCTTTTGCAGCTTCCTGATTGTGTAATGAAGTTGATTTTTTTTTTTAAGAAATTTGATGTACAGAGGAAAAGAAAGCATCACATATAAAGGGATCAGCTAAAAATAAAGCAAACTACAGGGCTACCTGGATGACATTTTGGGTTAACTCAAAATTCATTTTTTCATTCTTTTTTGGCCAATACCCATGAAAATTTACGTTTGCTTTTACCTAGACTTTCTCTCTTTTCTCACCTTTACGTTTTTAGCTCCAGACTCCCAATAAGGAATGCACTGTTTTCCAGCTCTTGTACTTTTGTTTCGGCCAAGAGCTTCAGCCAGATATTTCTGTATTTTGCCCCAGGCATTTGTCCCAGTTTCATTTGACAGAAGAATAGAAAACCACATCTGTAGTACTCCTAAATTAATTATACTTTTCCAGACTTGAAATACGGTGACAGATCAACAAAACAGTAGCAGAAAACTAATTCCTTCAAAAAATATGAAAAAAGGAAGTTGTGTAAGATGGTGTCATTAATCTTGCAATAAAAATAATTGTTTACAGTTAAAATTAATGTAACATGCATTCCTCAGCAGATAATAAATTATGGGTTTTCTCATTAGCATTTGAATTGATTTCCTCTAATTTCTGAGGAACACATGAGCATGTGACTAGATTAAGTTTAATTGGACTACAGCTGGCACTGATTGTGTGTGGATAGGGTGGGGGTTTCTGACTGATTTGGCATCTTCCTGAGTTGTGTTTCATTGTCTGCTTCTTCCTGCTCAGCTTTTTCTGTACAGATTATAAGGCAATGTGAGAAACATTAGAGAATTAAAATGGGAAAGAACCATCTGATTTGTGAACACAGAAAAACATAGATGAAGTATTTGTAGAAGCTCTGTGGTGGTGTCAGTTAGCAAGCTGGCTGAAAGTGAGACAAACATCATACTTCAGAGCCAAACTGCTGTGCGGTGGAACATGCAGATGATACAGACATGATCGGAAGAGCGTTTATGAACCTTACTACAGCAGTGTAGGGCACTGCTGAGAAGCTGTCTGCTGCTTCCTCACTAACTGAATGTCACTGCTGTCACAGCAGAAATTTGACCGAGATCTGTATTATGTTCCACAGCTCAGTTTAGTGTTTTAACTGAAACCGTGAACTGGAGCAGCTGGGGCAGAAGTACACGTTCTTTCTTACTAATTCTCATTGCACAGGCAGTAAGCTATGTCAGAAGATGAGATTTTTAAATTTCACTGCTAGCGTTACTGGAGTTCCTCTATCAGCCTAGCTAGCCCAGATTTCTTCCTCCAACAGCAGCCGCTAATAGCTGCTTATGGAACAGCATGAGGTTAGGTCAAACATACAGTGATAGTCCCCTCTCTGTTCTTCTAGATGTATGGCTCTAGGATTTCATGAAGCAGAGGTGATATCTTTGTGTTTAGTAGTCCTGGATGGACTTTTTCTTTCATGAAAATATCTAATAGCTTTTGAAATTGCCATTGAATCTTCAGCATTCCCAGAATCCTGTGTCTAATTTTGTCAGTATAACTGTGCATTGATTGAACTATTTTCATTTGATACTGTCTTAATTCTTGTATTAGAAAAGACCTTTCAGCTTCTTCATGCAACTTCTGATTTTTTTAGTTAGGATCATGTCTTCTCAGAGGCAGTGCTTTAAGCTAAAGAGTCCTGCTTTATTTAACAGTTTCTGTGTAGAAGTCACTCGAAGTCCCAATTGTCCTTGCTGCCCTTTTCTTTCTGTTTTCAAATTGTGCTACAACTTTTTGAGCTAGAGAAACCGAAGCTGTACTCAGTACTGAAGAGTAGCTCATTCCAGATTCATACAGTGACATAATGATATTTTCTACTTTTTTCTCTATTCCTTTCTGAAGATGGTAAGTTCATAGGGAGTACCATGCTATTCAGTGTGACTGGGGGTGACAGAAACAGGACTACTAAATATGGAAAGGTATAGAGGGCAACCTATTGAAAAGAGCATCCTGCAAGTAGTGGATAATTTAGAGACTATGCTTGTTGTCTTCTACTAAGATGTTTCACAAGCTAAAAAAAGAAACAGTTTACAGAATCTGTAGATGACACAGTAAATGCAGTGGAGGAAGTACTGAACTTGGGGCATATGGTGAGGTTATTAATGGGAAAGAAAAGGCCACAAGGTATAATGAAAAGACAGATGTTAACAGCGAGCAATTTAATAAGAAATGCAGATAGAGAGCCAGACTCACGCACAGTGTAATTCAGTTTAGGTCAGCATTCGAGGAAACATCTGAAGAATGATTTTGGTTCATGCTGTATAATCTTGGTTTTGATTCTCTTCATCATCTTTTGTCTTCTAGGTGCTTTCCATCACAGCTAGAGATGGAAAACAATGTTTACTGTTGGTTCATGCTGTACATGAAACAAGTAACACAGGTGAGGGGAAGTAGAGAGAATTTTTTACAAGTCAAATTTAAATACAAATATTTTAACTAATAGGTTCTTCGGATACTTTTCCAGAACTGTTTTTCAAATGTGCACTGAGAAGGCAGACAAAGATACTTTACGAATAAGTGGTGGACTAAGAGACTTTATGTTCATGGCATTTCTTTAGACCTTTCTTGCTAAGCAAGGAAATAGGTAGATAGATCAAACCTTAGTACAATGGGGAGAAAACAAAAAAAGACAATATAGGAGGGTAACCTTACCCAAAAAATCAAGAAAAGGACAAAGAAAGAGTGAAAGATGTCTAAGTTTTGCTTGCATTTGGATTGAGGAGTTGCCTACTGCATGAATTGCCCCATTTACTCAGCTCTTTCTTTTACATATATATCGCGGAGCAGAATTGGAAAGGTAGCCCTTGCAACTTGTGAAATACTTGTTGCTGTCTAGTGGATATTTTTGGCAGAAATAAGAACATATACGAAATTATCTGTTCTGCCTACTTCGTCCCTTTTTTCTGGAAGGTTGGTATTAGCTTTTGAAACATGATATCAAATATGTCTGAGACATTTGCCTGATACATGTACGAAATAAAAAAAAAAAAAGAAATAATTTTCCCTTCTTGGGATAAGCATACTATGCAGAATTAATTCACCCATGTGCAAGTTTGGCCAATAATAATACAGTTGCTTTGAGAAATATATAATGGCTTCTTAAACCTCTATGAACACTGAGGAATGTAGTTTTACATTTCGTCTGAAAAATTACAGCTCCAGCAGTACATTGTACATTAGCACCATGCTGAGACATCGGCTTACCACTAATTTGAAAAAAAGAATACCCCTTTTTCAGGGGCTGACACTGACCCTAACAGATGGGTTTTTCATGGAGTATTTTCTGCCAAATACTAGTCACACATTTGCTAGGTATTAGAGGTTTGTGAGATTTAGGAAGGTTAGAACCCTAGATATTCTGGCTACAGACCAATTTCAGGCTGTCTGTTTCTTGGGACCAGAGCTGTTAAAGTAACATCTTGTAATAGGGAGTTAAATTTCACTATCAAACTTCACATTTCTTAGTTAAACCTAGATATCATTATTTATTTGTATGTATCAATGTATTTATGTAAACTATTATTTATTATTTGCATGACAGTAGTGCCTAGAAATTAATGTCATAGACCTGGTACTTACTGTGTTCAGATTTTACAGACAGAAAAGCTCCAGCTTGCATGTAGTGTTTTAAAAGCATTTTTTTAACACTGTGGGTGTGGGGTTTCCTGTGCTTGCCAAGGAAGCTGGGACTGCCAGGCTGGGGACCAGCTGGCAGTGGGATGCCCTTTTCAGAAGCAAGACAAGATTCAAAATAGGGAAGTAAGCAGCAGTGATGCTTTTGCAGTGCTTTCCAGAAAAAGCCAGCTGCTAGTACCATGCCTGCAGTAAAAATATGATATTCCTTACTGTTTCACTTAAGCACGAAAAATAATTATGCCAACCTTAAAAATAAAACAGGACACCAGAAGAAGTAGTTGAGAAACAAGGAATAAGCGGTTAATTGCAAGTCTGATCAGACCTTTTTCTGCATTGTGGTTTTCTACTTTTTTTGCACCTTTTTTGTCCCATCTCCAGCTATGAGCAAAAGAAAAAATCCTTACTGTAAAGTACAAATGTCCATCTTATACTTCAGCATTAATTTGGAGAGATGCTGTGAACTGCCCAGCTTCTCAGTGTTATTAAAAAAGCATTGCAGGTTTCTAGGGAACCTTCTGCAATCAGGGGCTCTTATAGCCTCCAACTCTCACCAATTTTTTTCTTCTGTGCTCAGTTTATATGCCTACGTCCTTTCAAATTTGACGATTTTAGCTAGTCTGACCTATACTCTTGCTTCAGTGACACCCTCTGATCACAGCATATACTACAATTTGACTGCAGCAAAATGCACTGTGTACCATCTCTAATTGGTTGGGCTGACACTACAGGATTTTAGCCTGCTCAGAACTTTCAATCTTCTGTGCTTTAAGCGCATTAAATCTTTCACCATCCACAAAATGCCTTCCCTTCCCCCCCTTACTGTGTGCTGTAGGAGAGCTATAGTCCATAACCTTTGTTTTCAGTTTTATCATAAATTGAAATACATGCACACTTAAATTTTCCTAATAAATAAAGTGCTATGTTGTTCTAAAGCTGCCTTTTCACCTCATTACAGCTCAGCGGAGTGGAAAGTGATGTCATGGTTGACCCAGCACCAGCATGCCCATAAATGATACAGTATGTTCCCCCCTTTACTTCCTGGCTAAAGCACTGGGAAGGAGCTTAATATGAAATTCATGCTGTGATGACAGATTTAAAAGTTGCTACAGACTGTAACAGACAGCAACTGCATTTTGCAGACATACACGACACATACCACTCTCTTGTATTCTTAAGTGATGACATTTTCAGTTTAAAGAGTTATGCTTCTATTGCGTATTATGGCTGTCTGTCTACAAAATTAGGCGGGAGGAGGGAAGGAAAGGACAGGACAGAGAAAACACTGAACTTGATATAGAGCTCTGCTTGGAGAATACGTCGAATATTAATCAGTGGTTGGAGGGGCGGCACGCACCAGTTTTCAAGCAGACTGCACTTCTTCTCTGTGCCTTTTGGGGGATTCCGGCTGTTTGGAGCCAGACAGAGCAGTTCTGCTTCATCTGGTGAAATGGGCCCCTCGCACTTTTAACAAGCAGACTCTGAAAACCCAAACGGTGCTAAATTGTAAATCTGCAAGCAGGAAACTAACATGCCAAACTCGAGACACCCTTCTTTGGCTGGGGTTTCCAAGCAATTAAATAAATAGCCATCATGTGGTGTCTCCAGGGCAATAAAACGTGCCACTGAGGAGAATTTACAGGAATGGGCCAGGCAGGGTGTTGCCTGATAGAGAGCCCTGATGTTCTCCACTTGCACCTATGTCTGTGCTGGAGAAGCTTCTTGTGAAAATAAAGCTCTTTAGTAAATATGAGCGCTGCTTTATAACCTTGGCATCTTCCTTCACCCTCCGCTGGCTGCCCTTTCCTGCATCTACTCAGTATCACACCATCCATGACAGGTAAATAGTCACTCAAATTGACATAAAGCGAAGTTATGCAAATATGTAAGAATGGATTACTAGCGTTGTACTAGATCAGAAACCAAAATGACATTGGCCTTTTGTCAGAAGGCATTTCGTACTGTTACTGCAGTTTATGCCAAATAGGCAACCTCCTCCACTGGAAAGCATGCCATTAATTTCCTTCAGGATTCTTAGATACCTGACCAGGATTTCAGAAAAGCTGAAGGAAAAGAATACGCTTGAGAATTCCGCCACGTTGTATTCTGAGATACATATGTGCAGAAACAGGATTTTATGACTTTTAGATGCTGAGCACCCTTAAGTTAGAGTTGAAGAAAATCAGCCCCATGCAGAATTACATCTCTAGCGTGGTAGGAATGCCCAGTCGTAAGAGATGTGATCAATAAAGCTCATGGTTTATGTACCTCAATATTGAGTTTCCACATTTTGATTTAAGGAGATCCCAGTAGCGTAACCCATGGGAGCTAAATTTTCCTGCTCTGCATGAATGAAATGTTGCCATTTGTATAATATTCAGGTTGTTTATCATTTGGAGTCTTCACCATGTTACTGAAGCTATATCCCCTCACAGAAAGAGGCACATCTTAAAATGCAGTACAAAGATTTGCTCCAATAAGATATCAGCTGGTGAAGAGCAAAGCTATTTGAAGGAAATCAAAGCAGAATCAAAACTTGAACATGGTTGAATCTGCAAGGTTTTGTCTCTCAGGCAAACTTTTTTTCAGTTTCAGGGAAGTTGTGGAATTTTTTGCCTTATTAAAATCATGAAGTGGTGTGAATTTTGTCAAAAGATTGACTGTATGAGATTTCCGACTTCAGTCCTCAGTTGAGTTTGCTTGCAGAAAGGTTGCTAAAGCTTGTCTGCATATAAAGATCCAGTTCTTCAACAGAGAACCTGATGTGAGGGTGATATTTCAAGTATATGATTTATCTTTCAATATATCCTACAATCTGGAATTTACATGTCTGAGTAAAACCTGTATAAACACCTAAATGCTTGACTTGGTGATTTTGAAGAGTTGTCACACTATTTTTACCAGTCAGTCTTAGCTGAAATGTTGTAAACAGTTTTGACATAGATAGTAGGACGTGGTTTTCTGCCTTCTGTTACAGGTGCCAGACTAGTGGGAGTGTCTTTTTAATTCTTCATTCATTCCAGTTTCCCACATCCATATCAATTTATCTTTGTCTCTTGCAGAGCCTCACTTAGCTGAGTAGCTCTCATTTGTACCCTGACCTTTGACTGCTACTGGTTATGTTGAGTATAGCATAAGGAGGGGAAACTGCCATGAGAAAGGTGTCTTTTTTTCTCTGTCAATCCCTTGAGGAATTGAGCCTAGTCACTGCAGAAAATGTGAGGATATTTTGTAAGTTTTTAGATTTATTTTCATTACACATGATTTTTTTAACAATTACTGTCACTGCAAAGAATATGAAAAAGTATTACTTAGTAAAAAGTTTTTGTCATTGTATTTTCTGGAAGGTCAGATAGGGGTATATTAGTACAGAAGTCATGCAGATTTCTTCACTTGAGAAAAATGCATTGACAGTCAATGACAGGTTTTTGTAAATTACTATTTTAAACAAGAAAATATTAAATTGCCATCAGTTTGCCAGTTTTGTTATTTCACAGCATGTGGAGGATAGTCACTAATTTCTCAATATTAAGATATTTTAAATTGAAATATAGCTGACATTGTAAAATGGAAGGAATTAGTGACTGTTTAAAACTAGTGGCCTGTTCTCCAAACCTGGAGCATGGATCAGCAGCAGGTGAAAAGGGAAATCACCAGGGATGAAATATTGACCAAGCTAGCAGGCCCTCATCAAATGAAAGTGTAACAAGCTAGAATGTTATTAATCACTACTTCTCGTCTGTGCTTTGTGGGGTTTTTTGCCTAAGCAATATAATTAATTGCAAAATGTAATATGGTAAATATAGTTCTGTAAAAATGATTCTGAATTTTTTGCAGATTCAGGTATCTTTATTATGATTATTGCTAAAAAAATTAATTAATTGTGTTTTGCTATTTCCAAAGTCTTACCTGGAGATCAGAAACTGAAACTGCCATGGGAATATGCTGCCCAGTCTTTATTTGTGTGAATCATCCCACCAGACCTGGCTGACAAAGTGGACTGACCTAAATAAACACTGTTTTACTTTTTTATGTTTTGAGTGAGCCCCCTGTGCAGATGGTGACTATTAGTAAAACTTATTAGTGGAAGAAAAATCGTATTCTTAAATATAATTTATAACTGTTAAGCCTAGAGCACCAGGAGCTAGCCTCTGACCAGCTCTATGCAATTTCATGAACCTGAATATGATTGTACAAAATGTGATTAGCAAGTTACATGTGTATCTGGAACATAAGATTAACTCTGTGTGGTAAAACCTTTATTCTGGAGTGCAAACATTGCCCTACCTTGCAGAAATGGGCGTCTGCCTTCCAAAGAACTGGCAGTCTGCTTGGACCTTAGCAAACATTGGGGTGGTATTAGCCAGCACTGGTTAACATCTGAGTCGGTTAGGAGTTCTCTTGGACGTGCCAGGTGAAGGACGGTGGAAACAGACAATGACCTCGCAGCAGGAAGACTTAAACTTCTTTTTGTTTCAGGACAGAGAAGTCCTTGAGAAAGGGTTGAATTTGAATAGGTTATCACTATGGATCTGAGTGATGAAAGAAAATGTATGTTCCAAATTTAGATCCTTTTCTATGAATACAGGGTTGGCAAGAGATGTGTAAGATGAAAGCCTACATGTATCTGACAGTTTAACAGCTAGAATGTGTAGGATGAAAGACGTGGAGCTTGCACATTCTTGCAGTGACCATCCCATGGTACTCAAATGGTCAGAGTCTGCTGCACCATGAACTGCATGGGCCAGTTTCCACACTACAAGGCTGATGTGGAAGAATTGTCTCCTAGTGACGTGCATTAGACAGGCAAGCTCCCTGCTGACCTGCTGCAGTGTCATTGGGAAAGGACCTGAAACCTGGGCATCCTCAGGGAGTTCGTTGCAGGAAATGCCCCATAAACATATGACAAAACTTTGTTGATATGTGTTTGAGTGTATGCGTGCTTCTGGATTTACTTATAGATAAGTATATGCTGAATGCGTTGTATTATATTTTAGGTAGATAAAGTGCAAGTCAAATAACAGTGACAGGGAGCAAGGGAGATTGAGCCCAGATCTGATTAGCATAGAACGGAAGGTGTACGCATAAATCATCCTATTTTCTTTGTTTAAAAGTTAACTGGAAACAACTCTGAAATTACTTAAACTGGTATACTTCATTAAAATTAGTAGGGTAAGTGAGGCCAGAATTTGTGTGCATAAGAAATTAGTTGTTCTTTTTAACTGTGTAATGGGTCTTCATAACAATATTGCTAACTTGAATGAAGTGTTCAAAAGTCATGACTATTAATTCATTAGAAAAACACACAATATGCAATAGTGTTAAGCAGAATAAATACAACTGCACACGCTGCATTTGGCTGGGTCTTTGCTTGTATGTACATTACAGACCAGTAGTGCAGTGCATGGTGCTCGGAAAGAAATGGCATGTGCAGAAGACAGCGGACATACAACCGTCCATACCAGCTTAGAGACAGCGATGCCACAGCCTGTGACGAAGCAACGTGCAGATCACGGCATGAGGGCTTGCCAGTGGTTCCTTTGCCAGTAGTGGGTAGAGAGAGAAGGAACCAAAACAGCCTGTTGCAGTGGCCCAGCCCAGCAACACAGAAAATAGTGCTACAGTATGGGAACATTTTATCACTTATGACTTGAAGCTGCATAATACTCCCTGGATTCTCAGATTCCTAACTAGTAATTGCTTTTACTGTGGTATTCTGCAAATTTAGAGGCTGATTCTACAAATCTTGCTCATAGGACTTGTCCTAAGAAACACAAGTTATCTTCTTGGAGTCAGTGGTTACTCATGTGAGCAAGACTAGGGTTCTTGGACTGATATCTCATTCAACAACAGTTAAGGAAAAAGGTCTTTCCTCTCTTTTACGTGTATTTATGAAGCAATTTTTATTTCATATAGAAGGCAGATAAGCCTAGTGGCATCTGTGCAACATCTCTATATAATTGTAAGCCTATTTGTTACACTTCAAAGTGTATTCTTTCCCTTTTTTTCCCTCCATGATTCTCACACGACACTGGAATGTTGTCTCTGTTCTTTCGCGAGACAGCTCTGGAAGTATGGCAAACTGCCAGGAAAAATGCTGAAATCAGACCTGCCAATTTATTTCACTTTAGTGCACAAGAGGTCCAGCTGATTTGTACGTGGGGACAGAGGGACATCAACTGCCTTGGGATGTATGACTGATGCAGATGTGTCTGGCATTACCAGTTTGCTTCCAGTCTGTTTGACAGGTGAAGCGGTGAGGTGAAGTTGATGCTCATGAGGTGTGCTTTCCTCTGGAATTAATATGGCTAATATGGCCTAACTGGCAGGCACACTACCAGCTGCAGTGGAACATGGCAGCCTACGTCTGACTTCAGGAATTCATGCACCCAGCAGCAACTCAGAATTAACTATTTGCTGTGCTGTATGTGTTCTCACACCTTCACATGTTGTTAGCACTGGTTTTGAAGATTAGGAGATGACATGAGTCTTACATTGATAGTGTGGGAAAAATAGATACAGATTTGGGAGATGAAGAAACACCTAAATAACATGGAAGGTAGGAATATATCACAGAAGAAATATCACCGCTAGAAGCAACTCTTGCTGTATCAGAGTGTGTGTATGTGTGTGTAACAAAAAATGACAGACATAATTCTCATTCTGCTTGAAACGAATGCTTTTACATTATTCTCCTCAAAACTTTCTCTTTTTTTGTGATGGCTAGAAAAAAGTATAACATGCTGACAATTTCAGTCACATTGCTTACTTGTATTCCTCTGTTGGTCTGTCATTGTCAATCATCTTGTCTTGGAAAGTGAACTCTTCAAGTAAAGAGCCCCTGTGTTTTACAGCACCTGTCACAAGGGGTTCAAGTTCACGGTCATGTTAATGCAAATATATAATAAATAAAATTAAAATCCATTAATGGACAGTATTCAAGTGGATACTCAAACCAATGGATAGTAGTCATGCCAAAAAGATCATAAAAAGAAAGTGTACAAGGGATTAGGCTGAAGACCTCATTGCCCTTCAGGCAGATATTGTACACGATAGCTGTTGGAATTATTTTCATACCAAAGGTGAGCACACTGTAGACCTAATACAAGTTTGTAATGTGATATTGTAGAAAACCACATCAGCAAAAATTTGGATGGCAGATGAAGAGGCTTTCAATCAGCTGTGGTGCTGGGCATTGTGAACAAAGGGTTAAAGGCCAAGTTCTACTGATGTCCAGTAGTAACTTATTTCACTAATCATGCGATTGGAATGAACAGGCAAACTAAATTAGGATAAAGGATGGCAGAAGATGACTATCAATGACTATAGAAAAATTATTTTTTGGTGGTAGATAGTGTTTACCTAGGAGGGATAGGATAATTTTTTTTTTAGGAAAATAAAAAGTCTGAGCAGCTAAAAACTGGAATTGTACCTCTTATAATGGGAGAGACCTCTTTATCTAATACATTTCATATAGAGCCACTGAACTTTGATAACTAAATCTCGATTTAAATTTGCCTAAAGTTATCTTTAGAGGCGTATGGCTTTTATGGGGTATGGCTTATTTCTGTTATTTAGAGCTGATAATCCTAACTATCAAAGTATTACAGGGGTTTTACAAGCCAGGTTGTGAATCTCACTTTTGACCAGAAGCAGTGTCACTTCTTGTGGCTGCTCTCCCGTCATCTGAAAGAATTCGCATCCTGACAATGTTCTGACAGAATTTTCTCTGATTTCAGATAGCACAAATGTTTCTATACTTATGTAAAATTGTTTCTTCAAGCAGATTTTCTGCTCTTCTCCCTTCCCTTCCCTTCCCTTCCCTTCCCTTCCCTTCCCTTCCCTTCCCTTC
>Ga0065711_1007907_pt1 | contig 26217 bp, 11 predicted proteins | sample Hoacrofraction12_FD_59098 | JGI IMG/M metagenome (GOLD analysis project Ga0065711, IMG submission 59098) | Hoatzin crop microbial communities from Cojedes, Venezuela - Epithelial fraction 12 v2 (version 2) | ecosystem: Host-associated > Birds > Digestive system > Esophagus > Crop | place... | reverse complement strand
TTTTTTTTTTTTTTTTTTTTTTTTTTTTTGCAATAGGGTTGGAGAATCTCAGCTTGGTTTTGGCTGTGGTTTTATATCTCTGCATCACACTGTAAATGACTAGTAGTTGTTAGAGACTGTCTTTTGAAAAAGCGTTTAATTTTTGTTCTTAAGAGATGATCTGTGCCTTCAAGCTGTGAGCTGAGAAGTCACACTATCTCCATTATTAAGGCTTCATTTTTTAGATAGTGGAAAAGTGTTTCAATTCTTTCTGGTAATGTAATACTTGGAGGTAGCTGGAGCTTTCTGTATGCTATATATTTTATCTTTTTACTGCTTAATAGTCTGACCCCATTCAGAAAACATTTCAGACTGCGTATCGTTTATATTATTAATGGCAGTAATGATCTATAAGATCAACTTTAAAAAATGACTTGCTGTTTTACAAGAAAGCCATCAAAAGGATTAATGTGCTTTCTCTTTGTACGTCTACTTTCCTGTCCATTGAAAATGATGATCAAGTCAAATGTCATTGGATTATCATCCTTGCTCTAAGGAACTGTCTATAATTGCATATCCTGATAAAGGCATATTCTTTTTACTTTGGGGAACAGATACACTGATGTTGCATTGCCTGCAGATGTGGAATGATTACTCCCTGATGTTAACGTAGAGATTGCCTATGGCTAGGCATTAAAAGCATGCTTTGTTTGCTTTTTTTCTCGATCTGCATGCAGAGTAGATATAGGTGCTATAGGAGAAGAAAGCAAAGACATAGGAGAGAAACTAGTTGCTTTCTGGAGCAGGGTGTTATTCTACTATTTATTAAAGTTGCATGAAACAATATAAAGTGTCGCTGTTTATGAGAAGCGTTGTTTATAAAAGTAAATGTTTTCTCCACCCTTCTACCACCATGACTAAGATACTTTACACTTTAAATTTTATTCTCTTTCCTATAAACATTTCTCCCCCTCCTTTCTTTCCCCCACCCTGACATAATGTAGTTGATTTAATTCTCTAGATTGCTTTCCTCAAGCTCTAACTTGAGTTCATTTTGTTATGTGGTGACCACAGTTATGGATGACGCTCCCCCTGGCACACAGGAGTACATTATGTTACGGCAAGATTCGATCCAATCTGCGGAATTAAAGAAAAAAGAGTCCCCTTTTCGTGCTAAGTGTCACGAAATCTTCTGCTGCCCACTGAAGCAAGTGCACCTCAAAGAGAACACAGAGCCGGAAGGTTTGTGGCGCTATGGATCCATGTTCTGTTCGTTTCTATTATTTTCCTTTTTCCATGTATGTCCCTAGAGTGTGCTGTGTGTTTTCTAGCCTGTGTCAGTGCAGTGCAACTGATGCAGGAAGTGTGATGCACTCCATGTCCCCCTTTGCTTGCCTGTTAGTGTCTGATTCGGCTGTCACGGGACACGATATTATGAGCCATGTACGGTATCGTTCTAGACAAGAAGTAAAATGACGCTGCTTTTTCTTAAATAAAGTTTGTTTGTTTCAGCTCTCATCATTACACACTGCCCTTTTTTGGCTGCCAAAAGTTGCTTGCTACTGAAATGGCATCAATTCCTAGTTGGTTCTTTCCAGTAACATTTCTGAAGCTTCACTCTGCTGCAAATATGGCACTTAGACTCAGATTCAGCTTGTCCCCAACACCTTTCACTCCATAAGGCTTCTGCATAGCGCTAGAGAATGCTCATGACAGCTGTATTTCGGTGAAGCAGGATGAAGTTTGTATGTGATGCACGCCCGGTTGCATTTTGGGAAATGAAATGCATGCAGAGCAGAAAAAAATAAGTAGAATGTTTTCCTTTTCAGAAAAAGCAAAGGTATGGTCTGTTCTAATGCTGTGTTTACTAATATGAAATTACTAATGAGGTATCTATATCTTGTTTGTCTAGTGTATGTAAGATTAAGCTATTTTAAATTATATTTTTAATATTTTATCTTATTGTTCCATATGTATTTTGCATTACTGCCTCATATTCCACATGGTAAGCCTTCTACTTTTTGCATAAGCTCCAGTGTCTGCCAAGACAAATAATGCTACTGCTGTTAGATGTGTTTTAAGATGAAATATTCAGGGCTGGATTCATCCACAATTGAGTCTGCAGGAATGGTAAAGTGAGCAGGTTGGAGTCCTTCCTCGCAAATCACTTGCGTTATTCTCTCTGTAATGATGGGCATCAGTTGCTGAGCTGTCACTGTTAGCCCAAAATATTCAGAAAATTGCTTTCTCCTGTTGTATACCCAAAATTTTGCATGAATGTTCTTTGTACCGCTTCTGGGAGATCTGTGTCTTTTGTTTAAGAAGTATTTTATTAAAATAGCATTTCTTTCTCATCTCACCAGAAATACTAAATCTGACACAAACACTGGTGTGAGGTGTGGGGAGAGATTTTTTGTTTATGTGGTGATCTAACTGAATATTAAAATTGGATTTTGAGAACACAGAAGTCTAAGTTCTCTGCTCAGTTCTGGGGCTGACTTGATAGAAGTTACGATTTTGTAATTCTGAATTCAATAAACATGAAGGAAAGCTGAATCCCATAGCACTTTTCTGGATTAGCAAATACAATGAAATTTCTATCATCTGTCAGGGTTTGTGTTGTTCATGAGTAAATTATGAGCCCAGAACTGTTCATGTCAGTCTCTTCTAGGAAGATGATGACAGCTGAGCTGCTCGAGGTGCTCAGCATCCTCGGCAAGTGATATTTGATGAAATGAAAGGTTCCACATGAGCCATAAGGAGAAGGGCCCTAAACTTGGCTTCATTGACTCACGCTATCTTTCAATTTTTCCTTGTTCTCCTTTGTAACTCCAGCAGAAGTTGATGGTCATTTCAGTGGAACTCATACTGGTAGCTGGATTCCTGCTGGGGACTAGCTTTTAGTTAAGTCTGATCATTTTCAGTGGATAAATTGACAATTTGCACATTAATGGCGTTTTCAAGAGGAACACGGGAAACGGAGTTGTGCTGGGCCTTTTATCTCCAGAGCGTGAGTCTCCTGGGGGCATGGTTTGGTTCAATGTTGAGGAATTTGGGACCCAACGGGAGAAGCCTGCAAGGTGCAGGCTCTGAGTGAAGACCTGGGGAGCATCAGTTCTGCCGTGTTGTTGCCTGGAAGCCAACAGTTGCTCTTGCTAGGCCCATAAATCTGCACACTGTCTCTCTCCAACAACAGCTGTGTTACTCCTTCCTTCATGGCATATGGTATTGTTAATCATTTTACTGAATATGTTTAGTTATAAGAGGAAAGCTTTTCATCTTTTACTGTGGTATACATGGATGAATGTCTCTTTCCCTTCCCCTTTTTATCCTTCCTCCTCTCTTCCAGGAATTTTGCACTACTAGACAGGTCACAAGAAGCTATGGCTGTGTTGACTTATCCCACAGCCATCTCAGCTGATGGGAATTCATAGGGGTATCAATTTCTATTGTTGCATGGTTTCTATATGTGTTTCTGTGAAAGAAGTTGCCTCTAACATGAGAGAGAAAATGTATGTTTACGAGTCCTTGTACCCTCCTTTGCACCTTAAATTTCCTGGGCTGCATTGGTCTTTTTCTTCAAAACCTGTGAATTGCCTAGCAGCAGTGTTAGACCCACTGAAAGACTGATGTGTGTCATCCTCGGTGGTTTGTTGGCATGAAGCTTGCAATATTTTGAATGTGAGATGATCTGAACTGTGCTTTCAGTGCAAACACTAAAACAGTCTGTTGAAGTTAATGGAGTGACTGAAACAAACCCTACCGGAATACCTTCTAGAGTGAACCCAGCAGTTAAGAGCTCAACTGTGCTATGAGGATGAATGAAAATAAATGCTTAAACCTTTACTGTAGCATAATTTACACATTTTTAAAGGTACTGGAAAGTATGGCAACTAAGAAGCTATTGGGAAAGCTCTGAGTAAAATGTCATCATGGAAGTTTTATGGAAAATTGCAGAGTTGAAAGACTCTGCAGAGAGTACAGAAATGTACCTTTTTCTCTACTGAGTAATGGCATGGGAACACATAGTAAATCCGGCATGTTTCTAACTTTGCAACTCTTTGTCTAAATATTTCATTTAGGTGACAGATTTCTTCTCTGTGCTTTTTAACCACTTTCACACACGGTTAATGCTTGGGGCATCTCATTTAACACTTCAGAATTTGAACCCCCTGGGCACGTATAATGATACCAGGTAAAAGATTTTCCGAATGTTCTGCTGTTTGCTGGAAGACTTACATACCACCTCACTCTGGTATCTGACCCAGGTGGTCCGTCGTTTCTCGTACCTCAGGCCCATTTCTAAAAGCGAGAGAAGGAATGGGGAAATTAGGTCTGTGTTTCCTAAATTAACCTGTCTTGGTTTCTTGTTCTTTTTCTGACACCCTACCTGCCTGCTTGCAGTGTCGTCATTTTTCACAGCACCCGTATGCCTCAAATACACCTGAGCAGAATAGGTCCAGGGCCAGTACATTTGATATCAACCTGGAGGACACATAGAGGTCCTTGGTCCAGTAACTATAGCGAGGACAGTCTTGTTTGAAGTGGTAGATGTGGAAGGAAGGAAGAAAACAATAGGAAATCACAACAATACCCTGTACCCAAAATGTGAAAATTTCTGTTTGGGCCCAGTGCCAGCAGGGGTGATATCTGTCAGTCTGGATCGCAGTTCAGATGGGATGCTGCCTTCCCTAATGCTGTGGGAAACTTCGGGCTAAGTTAAAAGATGAGCTACTGCTTTATTCTCCATCACTCCAGCTTTGTTTGGTCAAAGTCATTCTGCAGTTTACAATGTCGTGGATCTCTCAAACACAATAAAACAAGCAGACCTGACATCCTTACCTGGATGCTAGGTCCTGTGGGCATTGTGCATTGTTTAGTTACATCCAAGCAGCAGCAAAATGCAGGGTGTTTTTGTAGCTTCCCTCCAGCCAGGACGACGCTGCCAGCAGGAGAAGGGCCATCTGAAGTACATTTTGCAGCTATTTGTTCTCTTAAATAGTTTAAACATAAGCTGCTGCTATCTGTATAAAACATGGTTACATAAAAAGGAGTCTGCTTCTGGAAAACTAATTTGAGTTATATTATTACATCCAGAGGAGGGTATATAACGAGAGAAATGTTTTTAAAAAACACCCATTGGTTAGTCACAGTCACATAATCAAGAGCCTTGGCCTCTTGCCCACAGTTCTGTTTTCATGTGGGGGTTTTTTGCCCTGTTTTTTTTTTTCTTTTTTTTGTAAGATTTAGTCTCCCTCCAGGCAGACATAACCTTTTTACACTGAGAAGCAGACAAGCATGGCAAAGTACGGAGGATGGGGAGAGGGAAATCTGGGATAGCAGCTGGTAACGAGGAAAGGCAGCTTTCCTCAACCAACAGGAAATCTGATTAGATTGAAAATGTTAAGGATGCTAATGTGAAACAAGCAGCTTTGTGGTTGCCCTTGACAATGGCTTGTTATCTTCATCCCTAGCAATGGGATGACTGGCAGAGCCAGTCCCGGGGGCGAGGAAAAGGTAGGACAGTTAAGCACATTATGTGGGAGGCTGGTTCTTCTGCCTACTCCACGTACACACGCGGTTTTGTCACCAGCAGAATTTCAGAGCCTTTATGTTGTCATACTGAATGTCCCTTTGGTGCTCCAAGCGTCGTGTCACCGCTGATAGTACTGTTCTTTGGCACTCTAATTATACACTTCTCTTGTAGACCAGATCAGTCCTATTAGCCCAGCTCCCTTATTTGATTATGTTAATACTTGTGCATTTCTGCATTTTAGAGGAGAATAAGAAAGAAGAAAGGGGAGGAGAACCTGTATTTGAAATCATAGAGAACTGTAAGTGTTTTTTTTAACTTTATATGTTGTTCAGAACTGAAAAAGACTTCACATTCCAGTGGGGAATAATAGAGATGAGCTATGTGAAACATAGGTACAGCTACCTGTGCTGGTCATGTCTGAGATGCTCAGATCCAGCACACTTGGCTGTGAGACACCAATGAGGAGGTTTAGCATCTGTGCTGTGGGTGCATTCAGCCTCAGATTTAATCTAGACCAAAAACTGCCTGAAAGGATCTCACTGGTTCATAGAATAGGAGCTCCTACTAAGATACAGGATTCTGTTTAGAAACTTTGTCAGGGTTATCGTCCTTTGATACTAATTTGATCACATTTCCTAATCTTCCATGATGTTTTTCATTATGTCGTCTTCTTTCAGTGGAGGTGAAAAATGAAGACTTGGTATCCCATTTGCCAAGGCTTTTGCCCCTTTCCTGCTGCAGCTAAGCTGTCTGGCCTGGAGTAGTTCATCCCAGGGAAGGAGGGTGGGAGGGCGGGCAGTTTGCTATTGCCCAGTGTTAGGCCCTGCAGCCTTTGGTGCTCTCATCACCGTCCTTTCCCTCAGCAAAACCTTGTTCTTGACTCAGATTTTGCCTGTACCTCTTGGGTCTTCTCGTGAGGAACATCAGGCTTTCGCCTTGCCTCTCTCCTGAGTCCTGACACTGGCAAGAAGAAACAGTGAGCAATGCCTGAGTTTTGTCCAATACTGGATGAAAATAAGCTCTAAATTCTGTCTGTCTGGATACACATGAATTTGCTGCAGCTGGGGGACCATATCTGTAGTGAAGGATGATCTAAAAGGAATGGCAGACCACAAAAGCCAAAGGTCTGAAGTTGCCACTGTTATAATGGCTTCTTGCCCCCCAAAGAGAAACTGACTTTGACTTGAATGATTAAATGATAACCTTCTATTTCAGGGCATTGGGAGGCAGTGGTGACAACTGCACTCTTATTTTCTTCAGATGCTTAGTACATAAAGGAGAATAGCTCAGTCTTGTAAGTGGCTGAGCCCTCTTGCCCTGATCCTCCAAAGCCTTTAAGCACACGATTAACTTTAAACATGTGAGTGCTCCCAGCAGAGTCAAAGGGGTTGGGATGTATTTAATGAGCTTACCTGAAGGCAGTCTGGGCCTGGCTTAGGTTCAGGCTCAGATAGAGCAAATCCAGAGTAATTCCACCAAAATCCAAGATTTACTCAGTATTCACTTGTCTGCAAATGAGATCAGAACCCCCTCATAGAGTTTAATTTGATTTCTTCTTTTCTTACTCCCTTAAGAGTTTATATAGTCCTTATTGCCGCAGCCATTCATGGTTGAACATGCTTGTCCTCATAGCATCGCTGTGCAGTAGGGAAATTTAATGTTGCCCATTACAAACGGGGAGGTGAAGAACTGGATTCTCAGAACTGTTTGGGCATCTCATCAGCGTTAGTAACAACCACATTGCTTACTGCATCAGCTGCGCTAGGTACTTCTCTATTATCTTTGGAGGATTCTGGGGCATGGCACTTCTAGCCGTGTGGAAATACCGCAGAGCTGGGAATTCAACTTTTTTTTCTTAGATTTAAACTTAGAATATCAGTTTTTTATCTTTCTCTTCAGCAGTGGCTCTGCAGCAGCCTGTGCCAGCTGAACTCCTGGCCATCTCCAGCCCTCCTTTCCTTTCGCCTCCCACCACGTGCTTGTGCGTTGACCCGTGCTTTGGCAAGCTTCACCATGAAATGCCACCTCTTCTCACTGTGTGAGCTAATAAATGGGTCAGCAGTAGGTGAGCCCAACTCTAGAGGGCTGTGGCAGAAGTGTTGGGGTGGCATAGTGAGGGACAGAGGACACGGGGGACAGGGCAGCCAGCGTTAGCAGGTAATGCCTGAATGGTGACAGGTTATTAGGGTCTTGTTTCAGCTTCACCCTAACTATTATCCTCTACTACTTCTGCCATTTTATACACTTTGTTTACTTTTCACTGAGTACTTGGCTCTGTGCTGGGTGTTTACACATCCAGCCGTGTGCTGCTTTATGAAAACCATCTCTCTTTAAGGTGGCTGGACGTGATTTAAAAAATAAGGTGGTGGTTCACTGTTTAAAATCCTGAGCAGGAGGCATCTAATTGTTGATAAAACATTTCTATGAGGTGCTACAATGATTACAAAGTGTATATTGAGGAAGGCATTTGAGGTTTTGAAGAAAAGTCACTGAATTTTGAATGGTGTTCAAATCTCTTTTGTTCCTGAATTCACATGCCTGCCACCTCCCAGGAGACAGTGTGAGAGCTTTCCTTAAGGCTTTACTTAGCTCCTGAGAGGCTTGGAGATCAGTGTGTTATACACAACTGTGATTTCTGCATCCTGTTGATTTGCTTTGTTAATTTCTTTCAACTAATACACCTGCCAGGTTATTCCTACCTACCTGAAAAATAGACTTTTTTAAAGGTCTATGGCTCTTGCTGTCAGCTGAACGTGACCTGAAATAAGGATTAAGCTGGAAGATCCTTCTCACTGTGTATGCACACACTTCTCAGTCCAGGAAATAGTGTGCACACCTTAGTTCATTTGTCAGACTTAAATCTTTAGATTAGTGTAGCTGGAGGAAATGAAGATAAAATACAAGAAATTAAGGTAGCTGAGGCACCCTCTTTCTGATAGAAGAGGAATTTCAAACTTAACAGTGCCACTGCTCTTTCCAGGCTGCTGCCCAGGCCAGCAGCTCACAGAGCAGGTATTCAGCTGGTGTCTGGTATTGATGCTCACCCTGCAGTTGCTTCTTACCCAGCATTCTTAAGGGGGGGCTGATATTTAAGTCATAATTCTCCAGAATATGTCCTTTGATAGAGCCTACAGTTATAAAGTACCTTTGTGTGTAGACCTGTTACCGAATCCCTAGTCCCTTCTGGACTGTGGGGTTTTTTCTGCTAGACACTTTCTTTAGTGCCCCAGATGTTTCCTGACCACTGTAAAGCATGGTCAGATTTCAGCCTTCTAGTCGGTGCTGGTTTTCCAGAGTATGCAGACCTGCCTTTCTGGGTGACTGTCCTCATGGAGCCATCAGATGGGTGGTCCCAAGTCTGTAGGTGATAGATACACCAGGAGAGGCACGAAGAGTCCTCGCCGTACTTTTATCTGCCCTCTCACCAGGCCACAAGTAATGAATTGGAAACTAAGTGGTTTGTTAAACTGGGTTTTCCTGGTGGAAAACTTCAGAGGTGTAGCTGTAATTGTGAATTGTGTAATTGTTAGCAAAATTTGCACTCTGTAGCATCAGAGAAGTTTAAGTAAGTAATGGCATTAGGAGCAGTTTTAGTGCTTTTATTTCAAGACAGTGGGTTTTAATTCTCAAACTGGAGCTGGCCTTACCACTGAACAGGTCATGGCAACCTAAAAAAAACTCTTATCTCTTACTTTACCTGTGTATTCTTCAAGGCAAATCTTTTATCTATGCCTTTTGCTATTTTGCTCTCAATAAATATTCATTATGGAGACAGTATCTGGCACTTAGCATATCTGAAGTAGGACATTTAGACAAAATGAGTCACACTGACGTTCTTTCCTCACCGCATCTTTAAAGGACTCTGAGAGCTTCGGAAAATGCTCCTTGTATGGAGTAAGGCTGTTGTCTTGCTACTTTTTCATTCCATGATTCTCCTGAGAAAGCATCAGACTTCACTCTTCAATCTGTCCTCATTTTAAATAAGATGATGTAGTTCTTTATTAATAATGAAGGTTCTTCTTTGTACCTTATTCAACTACATGGCCCATCATAATTATTGCACGACCCTTTATTGTTGGTAACATCTGTAATATTTAAATACTGGCCTTTGGGTTGAGAGCACACCAAATTTTTCATGCTGCTCTGGGTTAGGACAACTCTAGAAACCAGGAGTTGTTAAACTTTTTAGCTGTCACTGGAAAGTTGTTTCCTTTCCCAAGGCAATCACTTGCAAAAGCATTTAGGCATGTCCATGTGGTGCTGCGGAGCATACTGCGGAGATCCCCTAGCTACTGTCCCACATCTGTGCAGCCCAGTGCAGCACCATGCAAAGGTGTTGGTAATCTCAGGGATAATTAGCTTGAGTAACTCACAGTATTATGGTGCAGCACGTCTGTGGCTTCCAGTTCCGGGGTTAGCTCAGTCCATATCTAACTCAGAGGTTTCTGCTCTTAATTCCATCCGCAGTCTGGGCCTTCAGCAGCTGATACTTCTGAGCGCACCAAAGTGAAGCCGCAACAACTGGCAAGGTTCATCAGAAAGTCTAACAGACTCCTTACCTCTAGGATTATCTGGAAAAGAAGAGGAATTCAGTCTTACTTGGAACTCTATTCTTGTCTCCGTGTGCTCCCTCAACTCAGTGTTTTTCTCTCATGCTTCTCCTTGTTCTGGATACTGCTCTGTCAGAGCTATGGATACTTTCAGAACAAAGCTGAAGAATTTGCGCAGCACTGCAGTTAATTTCAAATACGTGGTGAGCACACTGTGCAGTAATTTGAGTTAGTGTCCTTTTCTGATTGCATAAGCAATTAGATTTCAGTGGTAGTACTTTTGTCTCTATTTTTCATTCTCTTTTAAGTGTCCTGACCTGTAAAGCTAAAGAAACGGAAGAACCTTTACCCAGACCTCAGTAAGCACAACAGAGGTCCAAAGACTGCAAGAGACCAGAGTTTTCCTAGAACAGTTACGTAAAATTATTGAATGCTTTTTCAGTAGTATCTGAGTGTTTGGGAAAAAGTCAGCGCTCAGACTGTTTTGCATTCAGTTTTTTTGCCCACAGGTATCTGTCTGCAGAGTTTTCCTGCTGTGTACAAGTTCTTTGATTTTACTTGTATGCTTAAAAGAAACCCAAGTTTTGTAGGACAGTGCAAAATATTTGCATGTCTTCTCTTAAGCCAGCTTTTGTCCTCCAGGGCAGAAAGGTGTACTATCAAGCACTGGTGTTCAGGAAGACTGGACAGGTAATTGGGTATTGATCCCAGTGTGCATGTTTGTTTCTTTTTACCATGTGTTTGAAAGCACTGAGGCAGACAGATTTATTTTTTTTTCTCTGAAGGACTGAGGTTACAGAAGAGGTAGGTTAAACCCTACAGATTAAAAGGGACATAAACCTGAAAAGGTTCTGACCTGCAGAGGTGTATCCAGCACATGACTGTACATCCTCTTGAAGTGACAACAGTTGTTCCTTGAGCTCCTGCTTTGAAGAAAATGATGGTGCATTTTGGAAACAAGGAGAAATCCTTTCTCAGCCATCTTGGATACTCCTGATCTGAAGCTGTCTGCCGCATTTTTCAAGTGCCCTAAATAATTCTTGCATGTTGATTTAGCAAGAAAAAAAAATGAAAAATGTATACAACTCACTACACAAGAAGTCTTTAGGTACCACCTGTCTTTCACGCTTGACTTTTCCACATTACACAACAGTCCCTTCTAGAAAGGTTATTGTTGCAACTGTGTTAGCTCTCACTATTCTACACTATCTGGTCAAATTTAGCTCTCACAACAGAATAAAAACTTAGTGACCACTCTTCAGATTTGTGCCAGCATTATTAAGCCAGATTTTAATTTGTTTTGTGTGGCCCTTGCCATAGAGAAGTCAGAAAAGCATCGGTGTATAGAGCAGTGACTGAGTGTAATGTTGCACAAATATCTAAGCATCTTGATTGTTTTGCTGGAGCCTCATACAGAAGAAGAATTAAGTGGGCCAACCCTGCTTCCTCTTAATTGCTCTGATTGAAGTTTGGGTTTCTTAACAACCATTTCCTAAATAGCAGCTTAACGTTCCTCCTTATGCTTGGTTTTCTTTCTTGTTACAGTACACCTGTCTCAGGGTTTCTTTCCTGGATCTTGTGGAAGAGGCACATTTGATTCCTCAGATGTGTTCGTTGCAATCTGTATGAGAAAGTTAGAGGCTTAGCTAGACCTAGAACCTCATATGCTTATAGGATGAAACTAGGAGGTTGCCTATACAATGTGAAAAAGTATCTGTACTCCTCAGTCAGCAGAACTTACTCCCTACAGCAAGCTGGTACTTTAGCATCCGTTGAAGGTGCATCAGCAAACTGTTGTGAGACTTACGAGGGCGTGGAGGCTGGTGACTTCAGCAATAGGGGTGTTTTCACTCATATCTCCTGTCTGCCCTCGTGGACATCATTGGTTTGGAAGCTTTACCAACTTTGATTTCAATGTTGTGAAGACAGATGGGGCTGCAGAAATCACAGAATCACAGAATGGTCGGGGTTGGAAGGGACCTCTGTGGGTGATCTAGTCCAACCCATCTGCGGAAGCAGGGTCACCTACGGCAGGTTGCACAGGACCTTGTCCAGGCAGGTCTTGAATATCTCCAGAGAAGGAGACTCCGCAACTTCCTGGGCAGCCTGTTCCAGTGCTGCGTCACAGAAAGAGTCTGTCATGGAGATCTTTGGCAAGGCAAGAATCTGAGACAGCAGTGAACGTGGTGCTAAGTTTTTGTGTCTTCTGAAAAAGGCATTAACAGCATAAACCACTTTTGTGGTGACTGTCAGTCTGTTCTCTACACCTGCCTTTCCTCTGAGCAGTCACAGTTTTTCATTTCTGTAACAGGTGATGCCAAATATGGCACTTAATTGCAAGAGTTGTTAAAAATGTAGAGTTTATTTCAGTTGTGCACCTTTGCTAAATTGGTGCCTGCTCCTGTTTCTCTTCCTCTGCAACTCCACCGTGTCCGAGTCAGTAGTTGAAGACCGAGTTTTGCTCTCTAGTTGCTCTTACCTCTGGTGAGTATAATCCTTCTCTCATTTCAGACAAGTGGCAAAGCTGATGTGAAATGTTGCTGGTTTCCCTCAAATATTTTTAGCAGAAAATGTTTCATCTTCACATAGGATGTTCCCTTCTAATAATGAGCTATCAGCATTAGCCCAGTAGAGTTCATATGGCTGGCCTTTTAATGATAAATTTAGATTAAATACTCTGTGAAAACAGTAGTAAGCAAAAATTTGAATGGAACTTGAGCTGCCAAATGCAAGTAAGTGGTTTCTTAAATCACTTGGATATTAAATTAGATAAATGTAAAAATGGCAGGAAATTTTGCTGGTCTTTGTACTAATAACAAAGGAGCATGTTTAGGAAATTACTATTTTAACTGAAAATAATTTCATGTAGTGCATTTAATATTTGCAGTGAAATGTACAGTCAGTATGATGTGGTTCTGGATATATAAAAAAAATACAGTGCTAGTTATTTCAAAGTTGAGGGAAGCTCTGAGTCAAACCAAGGTTTCCTGCTGCTGCCGAAGAACATATTCTTTATGATATGCAATTGCTACTCAAGTGGAAGTTATATATTCTGTAAAATTCAAATGGATGCTCTGCTTGAAAAATTCCTTTGCCCCTTGATAGTTTCCCTCCGAATAACAGACAAAGAGTTTATTTAAAATTACTTGTCTGCGAGGTTGCTGAGCCAGCCACCTTCGAGGCATGCTAATTAGCCTTGAGGAAGACTAAGCAGATCGCCAAAAGATATCTGAATTAACGTGGACTCCTCCTCTTTAAGAGTGATGACCTTCTAATCAAAGTTAGTAGGTTCTTTTGGAGGATGGCATTTTCTCTTGCGGGGGTTTCTGTTGGCTGCTTGTTCTTTGGCAGACTAAGGTACATGCTTTCCTAAGGACGTCTGTTCTGTGTGTAAATATTATTTCTTCCATATTAAGAATATAGGAGAAGCTTTTTGGGAAGTAATAGCAGCAAATGCTCAGCTTGTGCGGGCTGATACCATTGGGAACCCTGAGAATTCTGATGAGTTCATAGGTCATATCCGCTGAAGACACTTCTGAAGATAAGTGTATTTTTCATTTGCTGAAAAAACCACTTCTGTTCCCCATTCTGATTAATTTGAAAGCAATTTGCAAATAACTGTGGGCTGATCATCAAGATGAAAAATGAGTTGAGCAGGGTGGCAAACAATGAGAGAAAATTGGGTGTAAGGAGCAGTAAGGAGGAGAGGACAGTTTTTGAACCATAAGGCATCATGGTACTGAGGAAGAGAGGTTGAAATGGGAGAAGACGAGTCTGATGATGGGGAAGAAAAGTCTGCTAGGAGCGCGGTTGAGAAACTGGTGGCATGGAAAGCTGAGCACGTTGCTTTTGGATTAACTTGTTGGCTGCAGATGAGATCCAAGTTATAAAACAGGGGGATCCTTGAGCTCCAACATAGAAGGCTACTGCATTAGAGAGGAGTTCGAAGCCACTTCTCGATGGAAACCTGAGTTCGAAGCCACTTCTCGATGGAAACCTGAAAGTGAGAGAAATTAACTGGAGAGTATAGAGATCACCAGTGAAAACCAAATCAGTTACTCAACTGCAACTTTGTTTGGAGTAACATCGTCTCTACTATGCCAACACTGCCAGAGAAACATAGTCTGTTCTCCTTGGGTTATTCTGCCTCACCCTGTGAAGATGAGACCCCGTGAACTGACCAGCCAGATGGACAAAGCACAGCAGCTTCTTCTCTAGCTCCAAGTTCCCAGCTCTGTACATACCCTCACATGCATGAAAGGATTGAATCATCTAAACAGTGAATTCCAACCACACAAGTAGTTGTCCGTATTCTCAACTTATGTATATTTAATGAACTACATTGACTTCTGTAGAATGCTGCCAACTGATATCTGATCAGGTGTAGATTCTTTAATTTGATATCTGATCAGGCAGATTCTTTAATTTGCACATGCAAATGAAAACGTGCATGATTGTTCATCCAAGAGACTAACTGAGGAAAATCACAGGGTAGCACTATGACAATTTCTTCTTTATATAATCTCTCCTATAGCAGAATAGTACTGCCTCAACAGAATTGAAAAGGTACCTTTTAAAAATCAACGTCTCAAAAAGACATCACAAAAAAACGAAAACAAACAAACAAAAACCCCGACGCTCCTGCCAGGTTTTTTTTTTTAGTGGTGTGTTTTGGAGTTGGGTTTTTTTAGGAGTTTTACTGCCAACTTTTAAAGCTTGTTTCCAACAGACTGATGTTGAGATGGATGCTTGGCGACATTTTTCTTTGTAAGTCCTTGGCCAGGCTCTTATTTATGGGTAAAATTGGAATTCACTCATCCTGGGATGGATGCGGTGAGAGTGATAGTTGGCTTCAGGTCAATTTACTGTCTGAGTTCTGCAATACATCCCTAAAGATTTCATCACATACCCTTGAAAGGCACCAGTGACTTAAGTTGGTGTTGCAGAGTTCTATATTTAGCTCTCCTCTTACAGGAGCTATTTCTTATTCAAGTGCCAAACTCTCTACTTTCATTCCTTGTTTTATTTCTAGCAATCTTACCATCTAACCTGTGTTTCATGAGTCATTCTGTTTCCCTCTTAATCGATGTCTGAGCTCAATCCATCGTTGCTCTAAGAAGTCCATGTTCTCGGTTTAGTTCTAGGGAAAGGATTCTGGCTGGGAGACAGGAGGAGCTTGGGGAATCCTGTACAATACTGTCAGCTTTTCAGTCTCCTGGAGTTGATGTCTGTGATGAGCACTTACTTTGAAGGACACAAATCTGTAGGAATATTTTTTTTTCTTATAATCCATGAGTAAAGGTTTATAAGAAAAAACATGCAGATCTAAACTCACACACCAAATTTCTCAAGAGAGTTGTATTGCTGTAGATTGGTTAGAAAGGCAACTTTAGTTAAAAGGTTCAGTTGTACTACTTTGATTTAGGATGGGACTCCAGGGAGGAGTCAGAACAGATTGGTTCTTGCAGTTGGTAGTTTGAGCAAATTCACCAATATTTTAGTGCTTCTTTATGGTCTTTAAAAATCTGGTGGTGGCAGTGTTAGAGTGTGGGAGAGGTGATGTCTGATTTCTCCATCATTGTAATAACAGGACTTGTTATTTCTTGTGTAGTATAACTTGTTCAAATTGGCATTGCCCCATTTGAAGTCAATGGATCTTGAAGCTGTGAAGCCGAAGGACTGCAGGAGTGGAGTGAGTATTGGCTGAGAACCTGGCTTCTAATGCTTTCTTCTAACTTCTAGAGAGACTAAATACTCAAGTTTGATTTTTATATGCAGTGCTGCCAAATGTTCTACGAATCCTCTGCCACTCCATTAAGCTTAGCTGCAATGAAGGTCCTGTAAAGAACAAGTGGTAATGGCTTTGCCTGCTTCAGCTACTCCTAATAGCCCTTCTTCTCAGCAGTCTATTAAAAAACAAATGAGGGGGGGTGGGAGGAACAAGAAGAAATCCATATGCACAAAACTGGGAGGTCTTATCTGGAACTATGTCTTGTGCAGCTTTTAAGAGTGTCTGTAACATGAACTGTGAAGACTTAGGAGGGAAGTGCTTTCAAAATTGTTTTTTGTTAAAGAAGTGTGGTTAACCAAAAAAGGAGTGTGACTGTACAAATGTGCCATTTAATTGCATGGGTCACATTTCTTTATCCACTTTGCATTGCATGAATTGATTACTTCCACTTGGGGTCTAAATTAAGCCAAGAAAATACTTTCTACTTTTTTTCTCAAAGTGTTTTTTTTCTTTCTGCTTTTTTTTTTTTGATAGTATAATTTTATTGATTCCCTGCTCTGCTTTCGAGGCTTGATACCTGGAGATCTGAAAATAATTAGGAACTTGGGAGAGCCTGAAGCTAGACTGGCTTCAAAATCTGTGTACTTTAATGGTGTCTGGCTATGAGACGATTTTGGGATGTGCATAGTCTATCTCTTGGTCCCTTTTATTAATCGTACTTCCTGAGCTGCTCTCTGATGATGAAATTCTTAGTTTAGGGGACATGTAGTTAGGAGGGTGGCTGGCTTACAGCTACCATATTTAATGCTTAAAAAGCTATGGGAGCCGGTCAGTGCTTCCTCTGTAACTATGTGAAAATATCCTGAGCAGTTGCAGCAGTGTTTATTGGAGTCTTCCCATGTGGACTTCTCCTTTCATGGTTTATAGAGGTTCTTCATTATAAGCAATCTCATCCTCCATTTTCTATAATAACAGGACTAGAGGCTAAGTTTGGAAATTATCCGAGTCTTCTTGCAAAATTGTTCTAAACCTTTCCCTCTCTCTTAAAGATTGCTCTGAAGACTAACATATCAACATATCTTACAGGTACATGTCGTCTTCAACAAGACTGCTTGAAATAGTAGAAGATGTGAGAGATTTTTCCAACATGGTGGAGAAAACTATTGAAATATTAGGGAAAGGTGTAGTCTGGGCATGTCAGGGCTTTGCATAGTGAAAAAATTCAAATATTTGGGAATCGGAATGCATGGGTTGTCTGCCCATCTAAACAAATGAGCTAACAGCTCAGACAGCTCAGTCTCTTGTCATGTCGTCTCCAGGTAGCCCTGGGATGCCATTTCACTTGTTGCATTTGGTTGCAGGGCAAGGACACGGCATGTAATACATGTATTGCATTCAATATAGGCTGAATTGATCAGTCTGTTTCTCATGCTCCTTCTGCATAGGACAACTCCATCTCTGTTATTTTTAAAAGCCATTTATTATGTTAATAGTTGATGCAGAAGTCTACTTTTTTTAACTCCAATCTGCCCAAAGATGTATCTTTCCTTGGACTAAAAGGACTTTCCCTGGACAAAAATTCACATTTTTGTCTAAAAAAAATTCTTCCGCCTGGAGACTGAAATCAGGAAAACCAGTGAAATCTCTTGATCTCTTTCACTGCTAAGAAATAATCATCTGATAGGTAAAGGATGGCCAACTTTTATGTTTCCATATGCGTATCAAATCAGTGAGTTCAAGTTATATTGCATACAAACAATTGCAGGTAAAGATCTTCTCTAAAGTCTCTTCTGCTCATATCTCTACAGAGTAGGTTTGCTTTGACAGTGTTTGGCAGAGAGAAGGACATTGATGAAAAATACAGTTGCTGAGTACAACCTGTAAGCAAGTGAGTGGCTAGGAAATTCAAGTGTGTAGGGAAATCCAAAAATCAGCGTAATTCCTATGTTTTACAGTGGCCGTATTTCCTCCTTGGTTGTCAGGTTTGTGGACTAGAAGTTAAAAGATTAATGAGCAGAAACACTAGCAAACATCCTCGTCACAGAAAAGAGACTGTTGTGCTTGCTGACTTGCACTGGCTTAGTTTCAGCTGTAAAAGATTCAAAGTTTATTGATGGGGTAAGCTACCCTGCAACATTAATTGCTGCTGTCCCAGGACAGTGTATTTCTACCTAAGGATGGTGCTTACTTGTACTAGGTCATTCACACATTTTGATGGTTGGAAGGAGCCTTGCAGTGACCTGAAGTTATTATTTTAAGAAAGTTACATCGCCTTTTAGTTCGCTTTGCACGAAGGACAAATAAAAGTCAGGTGTAATTGGGTTGTGTGCTTCCTTAATAAGTAACAAATATATGAAATGGCTTAAGACAGTCTTGAGATTTTTTTTTTCTGTATCCTCTATACTATAATTAAGTCTACTAGTGTTGATTAATAAGAAAGCCAGGAGTATGTTCTTTTTTCTCATAGTGAATGAAGGAAAATGTCAGTGCAAGACCAGATATTCTGCATGGTATGTCAAATTGTTTTTCACAGCAAAATCGCTTGATTAGGACAACTAATGCAGAGGTGTTGTAACTAGGTGTAAGAAGTGCTGAACAGCGTAAAGTTTCTAATAAGTACTGTAAGTTCATGTCTCCTATTAAGCAGTGGGAGGTGGGACTTTAACAAGGAGGAAAGCTCTTCTGTGCATGAATTGTATATGAATTGAGCAGCATTCTGCATAGAAGAGTATTACAGCAGGAAGAGTGGAACTAACCTCACCCATAAAGTGCAGTAGTAAGTTTTCTACTTGGATTTCAAGCCTGAGAGAATTAGGTTTTTCTGAATTGCCAGTGGGCTGCCATGACTCAAGGCAGAAGTGACATTAGATCATCTGAATAATGGAGGCCACAGAGTCTCTTCCAGGCTGTGGTATTAAGCGCAGCACTTTGACTCAAATATATCTCTTTGAAAGTCATCTCATCTTCAAATGCACGATCTTCTCGGTGGTCTGTTTTCCTTTCAAAAGAGAAAATTGCTCTGAAAAACAATTGATGCAGTCATCCTCACTTACCATAAAATTTCCTTTGTCTTATCCATATTTTAAATATATTTTCTGGACAGACTAGGTTTTGGCATATGTAAAGAAAAACATAAAGATTTTCACTGAAGTATATGTAGAATAGCATGGTATGTTAATGGAAAATTAGTTTGTGTGGAGTCCTCTAGGAGGCAAGTTCCCCAACTGTGTTTGCTGCAGCTGGAGAGCATCTGTCCTGGGCCTATGTGTGCACCAGCATTGGGTGGGGAAGGGGGGTATGGCAGGGGCACCTGTGGCTTCCCCACCCGCAGCTCCGACAGCACCCTTGGGGAGCTCCCCTGAGTACTAGTCTAGGTTTAGGGTGGGGTTTTTTAATGAAGTTTACTCCAAAAGCATTTGGGACAATTAATTTCGAAATTATACAGATTCAAAACACCATACCCCTCAATCTGCAGCAAAATAAAGTTTAAGAAATTGGCGTAAATGAACATACAACTTATAAGGCTAGGGGCAGGCTGGTACAGCCAGTGAGCAAGTAAGGAAATTGCATTTTAAATCCATTTTAACAGAGCAATAGGAAGTTGTTTTATTAAGACTCCTAGAGAGCTGCACATGCTGTGATTGATCTGGTCATGTAAGAGATTGATCTCTAAGAATCTTTAGCTATAAGGAGAGAAGTACAGGTTACAGAAATATACATTAAATGCATTAAATACATATTTCAAAACACTGATTACAGAGTGGGACTTGTGGAGGAAGGGAAAAGAAAAATGAGGACACATTCAGATGTGGCTAGCAGGAGAAATATTACTTGAACTGTTTTAGATTGTTCAGATTGGGACACAATGGCTTTTTGTCACAAAAAAAAAGGTCTTGATTAATAATATAGAAAAGTAGATTTTTAGTTTAATAAATGGTACTAAATTGAGAGTCAAGCAGATAATGAGAAACAATTTAATCTGATACATGAGGAGGATTAATTTTGAGTACCTGGGTTGTAACAGGGCAGCACAGCTCAGTGCAGATAAATGGAAGATAATAAGCTTAGGAGTAAAGAACTCCATAGTAAATGACTGTTCCGATAGGTGCTGCAGCACACCGAGTTGGGGAAAAAAATGAGGAGTTACTGGAGAAGAATTGCCTATTCAGCAGCAAAGCCAAAGAGAGGAAGTGGGATATCGAACTGCTGCTGCTAGAGGGGAATAGTAGAGGACCTAAAACACTGTGGTTAGGGCTCACCAGTGCGCTGTAACACTGATGGTGGGATGGCAAAGCGCACCTTCCAGAGGAAAATGGACAGGAATGGTCCTTAAGGTTCAGAAATCTCTACAGAAAACCGAGATCTCAAATTCTTTGAGAGAAGCAGGTCATTTGTAGTTTTGTAGCCTGTTGGCACAAGAAGTCTAGATTTTTTCCACCAATGTGAGGTGGAAATTTTGTTTCATGTAGTGTGGGGTTCGTATGTTCATGAAATTCAGAGCAAAACTGGGGAAGCTGCTGAAGGAAACATCCACAGAGATCCCTGGGGTGTCAAAGGGGGAAGCCCACACAGTGGAGCAGAGCTCCCCTGAGAAGTGACCTCTTTGGCATCATGAGAGTGAATCATCCTTACAGCAATGTCTGTCTGGGCCGAAGCGTTAGGGCAGCATGGCAGAAGGAACCAAGGTGGAAGGGTCACGAGAGAAGAAATACAGTCTATGCTATTGCGAACTTGTGGGAGCCTTGCTTTTGGGAAAAGTTCCTCTGTCCACTCTGCTTAAATCTGTAATGTTTTGGCCTCCAGCCGTTTCATTTTTCGTCTTGTTTTGGAATGTATTGGTGTGATGACTTTATCCGATTTAGGTTTTCTGATACATTTGTAGCATAACATTAGCGCTGTTGTAACCATAATAGGTAAGAAGTTAGACGTGGTTTGTAGGAAAAGGCAGTGTTTTTATCTCATATGAGAAGGTGCTGCTTCTCTTTCAAGTTGTTGTTCTCTTTATAGCTAAAGAATGCCATAATGCCCCCCTTTTTTCAGTATTTCCTTCCACCTGGCAAGACTTCTGTCTCCTTTTCTGACATTATTTGCTTCTGTTTGCAGCCTCAGCTCAGGATGGCTGTGAGAACCGTTGTATATTTATTTGTGGCAGAAATAAATAGCATAGATCCCATGCTTACAGAGTGCATAACCGTTCTTGAACGGTTAGCACAGGTGGCGGAGCCTGCTCTGTAACTGAGATCAGCGAAGAGGATGTGCTTTCAGTTAAGACAGAGTGTATTCTAAGCTAGACAATAAACAAAAAGGGGTGTTGATGTCTATTGTTGCTGTAATTGGATTATGGTAAGATCTATCCATGGTTTAGTGTTGTCTCATCTAACAAAAGCTGTTTCATTCCCACCCAAGATCATGACAGTCTAAGTAGATACTCCCAGGTATTATTTCTCTGTCAAATAATAAATCTACATGAGGGTCAGTTAAAACACACAATTTTCTGTCCATTCTCAGGCTGCTGGTCGGAGATCAACAGCCCTTGCTGCGATGTGTTAGAAAGAGACTTCCTAGCTGTGAGCGCGGTTGGCCCAGTTATCCTCTGCATCTTCCTGCAACTTAGACCCACCACAACTTTTAGGTTACATTCTGAAGTTTAACAAGTGCTCTAAAGATGTCCAAATTACCTTTATGAGTAAAGTATTAACGGTAAGACACATAGCAACAACGTACTAACTCTAGGGATGCTCCAGCATTCCAACTTAACAGCGATTTAATTAGCAGGGCAAGTAATTACAGAATGAACGTTAATTAAAAATCAATAGTTTCAGCAACTGTTCTCTTCCTCTGCTGTTAACATACGTATTTTTTAAGGTCAAATTCTACAGAATAGTAGTCTCAGAATACCGCAGATACGCCAACGGTCGACACTGAGACACGGAAACTCATTTAAATGTACAAGCTGGGACTGGGGTGTAAAGCCACTTGTGCATCGTTGTGGGGACAGTATGGCCTGGTGGCTCTAGTGCAGGCAGGCACAGCTGCCTGACAGCAGAGAGAGGGTGGCTGTGGTCCCTGCTTGCACCTTGCTCCATGTGGCCCTACGGGTGCCTGAAGCCAGGGCTGGAGCTGCTCTTCCTCTGACTGTTCAGGCTGAAAGAAGGACCATTACTGGCAGACTCGCATTCCGTGGTCCATTACAGCAACACGATGGCTGAAGCCACATGTGTGAAACAGATGTAATGGAGGTGCTGATGAGCTGCGACATAAAACCTGGGTGTCCTGGACAGTGCTCAAGCTGGGCATAGCATCTTCATTGATTCATGTGGCTCTCAATGCACACATAGGTTTGAATACATGAATGCCCAAGCAAGTTTGCTTATACCCACTTTTTCTGCTAATTATGTTTTTATGGCTTCAGAATTCAAAAGCAAACTTTATAAAGCCTTGTGCATGTCTAATCAGACCCTTGACATGAAAGCTTTTGCCATCCACAGGTACCCCGGGAATCTGGAGAGTGTAGGAGCCCTGCTGCTGTACTAGGGCACTTTTCAATTATACATTTTTTTGTCATGATCTTCTAAATCAGAATAACCTAGAATGAGTTTAATGTGGTCCTGTAATTACTAAACCTTCTTCTGCCTTTTCATCTCTTGAATATATGGCTGTGAAGACATTTTAATAGAAGATCATACTGCAAAACTGTCATGCCGCCTATCTTGCCAGCATGAACATCCTTTCCAAGCACTACCCCATGCTTTCTGCAACCTTGTTGATTGCTGCCGGTTCAGCAGGACTGATATATGCTTGCCACCACAGAGATGTTGAGCTGTGTGGCCTTAACGAGATTCAGCAGTTTTAATTATTGATACAGTCTCATAAATCAAAATTCTGGAGTCTGTTACAAAAGTATGTCAGTGACCCAAAGGCCAGCGATTAACCTGCATGCTGATACTGCAATGACACGGAGGCACCCCTGATTTCCACAGTCCATGGAAGGTAATCACTGTAGCTGAAAGTAATAAGCAAGAACGGTGTGTCAGACCGTGCCGTACGGGTCATGCCAGTGTCCCATGTGCTGCACTGTCTGTGGCAGCTCCTGTTGCTGCAAGCTGGTTGCTGAGCTTGTTCAGCAGCGTTCACTGACACCAGCTCTTCTTTGGCCCTGCAGCACCAAACGTGTAGTAATTACTCTAACACAGTGTAATGCAGAGTCAGGAAAAATTATTATTACCCAAGGCAATTTTATATACATTACAAATTTCTTTTACAGTTATCACTTCAAATTAGGACAAAATGTTCTGCGATTCGTGACTTGATCCAAGGCTCCAGCCAAAAAAACAGAGATGTGTGCAAGGAGGGAGGTGATTTTGTTCTGCGCTGTGCTTACCACGTTCATGCAGTTTATGGTATGTCCAGGAAATGTAAATGAAAACAGATTTCCCAAACAAAGGTAGAGTACTTCTCCGGTGTGTGATATGGACAAGAGACAAACAAGATAGACTTGAAAAATTCCATAGGCAAATCGTCAAGGGAGGGCTTTCAGGGTCTAACCTCGGAGCTCTGGCCATGAGGGCTTGGTGCCGTTATTACTCTGACACAACTGGTTTGGGATAAATGCTTTCACTCACTGAGCTCCGGTTCAAATTTACTGTCATGAAGCATCCATCTCGCTGGTCTTCTTGGAACCTGCCTGTCTTCAGGCCCATGTAAAAGGCTACAAATCAGGCCTCACCTTTTTTCACTTCATTTCATAGGTCTAACGTTTTAAAGAAATTTTTGTTTCAAAATTAATACAATCAAAAAGGCAGTTTAAATAACAGAATATTCAACAGTTACTAAAGCTTCCTTCAACAGATTTGAGTGCAAGACTGAAAATGAACTGTTATCTTTTCAGTTATACTTACAGAATGCAGATTTGAATTGCAAAAAGGCCATTAAAAATAGCTGTGCAATTTAAAACAGACTGAGTCAAACTGACAAAGCAGAAAATAACATGAACTAGAGATGCACTTGTGTGCTATATCATGTTAATGATTCTGTTTTCTAAACCAGAAACAGCTCAATAATATATGCTGTTTCCAAACAAACGTATGTTTTATTAAAATAAATTAATATAGAGAAAAATACAGCAGTGTGGGATGGGAAAGAAAACAATTATTCAGGAAGATTAAACTTGCTATACATCAGAGGCTTGTGGCATGTCCCCACTGGGATTTTGTGTTCTGTTTTGTAAAGATCTTATCTGCACATTTTACTTCTGGACTCCAGTCATTTTGTATGCAAGACACTGAGCATTACATGACAAAGATACAGCACAGGAGGATAAGTTGTCCAAGTGTGGTATATAGATACTTGCTTAAAAGCTATTCTGGAGTTCCAGTACTCTAACCTTGGCGATTCAAGAGGACAGCAATAGTAGAATAGAAAAAAGTGGGGGTTTGTTGTTATGTGTTGGGTCTAAAGGCCAAGGCGTTTGTATTTTGAATTAATCTACTTCACATAACTGCTTGGGTACAGTGGGTATTTGACAAAAGTAGTAGGTTAAACCCCTCGTAGCAGGAGCTGTGTTACACTGGCAATCAAAGTAATAGCGCGTCCCTCTGTGTCTGGGGCTAGACTGGTGACGTCTCTTCTCCGGGCGCCAGGCTGTGTTTGCGTTCTTCACGGTGAGGCAACGCGTGGGTTTTGTGCTACTGACCTCTGCAGCCAGAACCGGCTCCAGAGTTTCACTCCGCCTGTGATAACACCAGAAAGGTTTCTAATGCCGTTTTTCTTATGCAGGCTGATATCCATATGTTATGGGCAGACGTGATGCTGCCTGGCACTGTGATGTGATCATTCCTTACATCTGCATTTTATTGTACGTGATATGCCTGTGAGTGCTGGATGCCCAGAGATCTCCCCTCTGGCTAATCTGTCATGTTCCCTTGACAGCTATTAAACAAGGATTTATCAACATGACTCAAAGGTACCTTTCTGGCACTTCTAATATGTAGAAATTTCAATAGGGAAGCTCTCCAGCTACTTGCTGATGCAGACCATGCAGCAAAGTCAAGACCAGATGCTCTTAGGAGGGTTTTGATCCAGTGTCTATGGAAGTAACAAAGCTGGGTCTTCAGAAGAGCTGCAGAGTATGTCCAAAAATGGTTGAGTGGATTGGACCCCATGGTTTCTTTCTGCTTGTCGTGGTGGTTGCGAGTTTGGCTCTAGCTCAGATCACCCAGGTTGTGATTAGGAAGAGCTAAACCTATAATACCTGCTGTGTGGCTGGGCCGTATCCTGCTCAGGTCCAGCCATGTCAACCAGTTCAGCCTGCAGATGCAGGACCTTGGGTCTCTGTCAAGATGGTGAGTGAGACCAGGTCTCCCAGGGGTGCAGGCAGAGGGTGCCAGGAATGCTGCTGGTACAAATCTGGTCTGGAAGTTGGCTTTGAGGCTGAAGCTAAGTCTGAGCATAGGTGTTTCCTTGTAGTCCCTCAGTTGTAGTCCCTCCAACTGCAACTGCCTTTAGCCTTTGCAAACAATTGCTGCTTGGAGACTTCAGATGTGGGAGGGTGTTAATCTGGGTGACTGGTGAGGTTTACCGTCACTGTATTTCTGGCCATTCACAAATGAATACATCTGTAGTTAAAACTGATGGTGGAGACATGAATTCAATTTCCCTCAGACTCTGGCTGTGATACTGTATCAGCCAAGGATGTTTTAGACTGTTCTGTTTGGGGCTGGGCATTGGTTTTCTAAACTTTTACCACAGTTCTGTTTTTTCCATAAATAGATGGAATTAGAAAAAATAGAGGAAATTTGAACCGGGTCCTCTAGAAACTGGAGTTCATGTGGGGATAGCTGGGAGGTGGTGTGCTTGGGCTCCTGGTATCCATGTGTCTCCATGGAAGTGCCAGTAATCAAAATATCTAGTTGTAGATTAATTGCAGCTAGCTTTTGGCAGGGATTCATGTTCAGATATTTTAGGTTTTAAACCACTCTCATAGTATTTAATAGAGTTGGCAGGAGAGAGAAGTGGAGGTATCATTACTGCAGAGTACATATACTTTTCTTTTTAGTATCTGGGGTAGGTGGACCTCCATTTATACCTGGTATGGTACTTCCTTTATTTTTCTGTTATTCTGAGTGGTGATAAGCCTAGCAGAAAATTTACTGACACTCAGTTGTTAGATATTGTACATGTTGTCCCATTATAGGTAAATAAGGCTGTGCTTGAAAATTAAAGTCCTGATTATTTTGAATGTGGTTGTGATGTTGTATCACTGTCTTCAAGGGGCTATGGCCTATGCATTGAATTCATATTTCTCCCCTGTTTACTAGCCCTTCCTCTGCGTAGCTTCCAAAGACTCTTCATCATAGTGTAGCTCTGAGTAGCACCACTCTCGTCTTGGGTAATGCAGCCTTGCTGCTGCTTAGTGATAGCAA
>Ga0065711_1033040_pt1 | contig 26220 bp, 8 predicted proteins | sample Hoacrofraction12_FD_59098 | JGI IMG/M metagenome (GOLD analysis project Ga0065711, IMG submission 59098) | Hoatzin crop microbial communities from Cojedes, Venezuela - Epithelial fraction 12 v2 (version 2) | ecosystem: Host-associated > Birds > Digestive system > Esophagus > Crop | place... | reverse complement strand
CCCCCCCCCCCCCCCGCCAAATCTCAGCAGCTTGTTCCAAATCTCAGCAGCTTGCTAAACACTGTCTACATCCTGGTGCATGACTTATGATAAATGTGAGTTCTTTCAGGTTTGCCACTAACCTTGAAGTCCAGAATGACCCCTGCTTTCTAAGTCTGTATCAAAGAGAATAAAGGGCAGCTTATACTTGAGTAGAAATGATACAAGTTCTCTCTGTGCCTTATACTTCATGTTGTTATCACATAATACTTTTTCACTTCCTGGGGCTGCTAGTGGCTAATTCCAATATTTTTCCGTCTCTCTGTCTTTTTTCCCTTTGTTTCAAGGGGCTCATTCTCTACAGGCAATGCCTGTATTGAGTCAAAGTGTCATTCAAACCCACAAAGTCACACATTTTCAGCTGGGAGGTGGTTCTGATTATCTGATTACCTTTTGACACTTCCATCATCTCCTTTGGCACCTAGGCACAGTAAGTTGGGCATTTCAATATCTGCTCATCCTCAGTTTAGACCTGTTTTGAAAATACAAAAGAACCTTAAGTGATCTGTCCACAGCATTGAAATACCAACCTTAGTGCATACTTTGAAAACTCAAAGGCTTTACAAGATGAATAGCAAACTGTGGATGACAGCTCCTGTGGAGCCATTATTGAATTGCAGCAGTGATGACTGTATTGCTTTGGATTTAGATAAAAGACTCCATACAAGACAAATGGTAGGAGGACATCAAACAAGACTGTGTCCATGCAATGACAGAAGCAATCCAATTGAAGAAGCTGTTGATTTCCCCAAGGTAACTTACTATTTCTTCTTGAGTAATTTATATTAAGGAACTAAAGATTGTATATTCATCTTCTATTTACATTTTTCTCTAAAAATGCTGCTTCTAGTTGTCAAATAGAAGACTTGCTTTAATCATTTGCCAGAAAGGAAATACCAGTATCGGAACTTGTTAATTATTTTGCATCTGTGTTTTATTTAGCCACAATATCACTATGTGTAAAGGTTATAGACGGAGAGTTACAATCAATACTGATCAGATAAAGAGATTAGTCAGCAAATCAATAACATACATACCAACAGGAAGGACTGTGCACTCAAGACAACCATGAATACAAAGGGTACAGATAAACATCGTCACCTTTATTTAGATGAAAGCTGATTCTAGAGCACTTCCACTACCTCATTAATAATGCACAAACCTTTCAGAGTCTTAGTTTGCTGTACAAGCGTAATGTAGATCTTGAATAAGTTTCAAGATGTGACATAAAATAGCTTTGTACATCAGATTAGGGGTTAACTGACAGCTATACAAGCTGTACTATGGAAAGGATACAAAATGTTTATCTAACTACTTGCAGAAAGTCTACGTTAGCGTATGAGTCCTCCTGTCTTTCCCACTTACTCTGCCTTACTGGTTTATGACATTCAATGGACCTGGATCACTCAAATCAGCTTGCTTCATAACAAGGCAAAGAGGGAGACATACCCTGTAAGCACACATAACGCACTCCAACTGGGAACAGCCATCCAGCCCGCAAGCCTGGACTACAACTTTCCCTGAGCAGAACTGCCTGAAATGCATAGAATGTTGTTAATAGGTCTTCAATACACACTGGTTCACTTTAAAGATCCACTATAATTTGTCCATCATAATTGCTAGCAGAGGCAAGGACTTATTCTCTTAGAGCACAAGCAGAGTTGAAGGTTAGTATTTAGTTTACTGTAGCTTCTTAAAAGTGTATATTTGTATTTTTGAGATAAATGTGGGCACTTTATGGATGTGAAGAATTAAACATATATGCACACATAGGTATGCATAAAAGCACAAAAAATTTCTGGTAATTCAGACTTTTTTCTATCTGTGCTCCTTGTATCCTATTTTGTACCACTTCACAACTTACTATGCTTGCTTACTGTTTTGGATCAAGTCTAGTTGCCATCCTCATTTTTTCTGCTCTTTGCCAACAAGTCTCAGCACATTTTTCCCTCTGCCCGTCTTTCTCTTCTCTCCTTCTAAGATCCTTTCTTTCTGAGGCCTTTCTTATTAAACCTAGAGTTGGCTAAATTGAGATTAAAACAAATAACCTTCAAAAAATATGTCCCTCTTTTTCTGATCCTTCTAATTCTCCACTCCCACACAAACTGCGTGACAGACAGACCATGGTCAGCTGTCATAAAATATTTTACCTGGGATGCCACCTTGCCAGGAGGCATAGTCCAAAGTCCCTCCTCACAGCATTCGCCGTTCTTGATGAAACTTGAATCTAAATGCCCAGGGATGTAATTCCCTAACACCATACCCAGTTTCAAATAACATTAGAGCAGAAGGAGCCTTTAGCCTGTCATCCCCTCACAATGAGAAAAGGACTCCCAAATCCAAAGAGTTTTGGGAAAAAACCCTGAGCAGCAATTTTTTTGCATAATTAAGAAACAGATTCCCTCCACCCCACCTTCAAATGCTTGACTAATTTAGTGTGTGCATGTGAGTCTCTGAACTCCTTGAAATGCACTTGGTCCCAGGAGGAATTATCTGCATCTGCTCCTTTCCTTTCAGAATACTATGAGCAATATACCGGAGAATCTAAAAGCTAAGTTTGTTCTGAGCAGCTTCATTGAAAAGAACAGGTTTCAATAACCTAAACTTAAAAATAGCTTCAATAGTCTCTAATCTGTGATTCCTGCTTGGCACTGACAATTAGAACTAAAAAAAAAAGACAGAAAACTAACATGATTGATCTCAGTGAAAACAGTTTTGTTTTGTTCTCTTGAAGCTACCCTCAGAATTCTACTTTGCATGATTACTTGCAGTATTTTTCCATCTTCTTTTCTACTTTTCAAAATTGGTAAGTTTGTCCAAGACCCAAATAACTAACAAGTGCAATTACCAGCCTAGATATAAGATCCAGATGAAATTATTCTCACTTGCTCTTTTTCACCCAGGTCCTAATAGGAGCAAAGATACCTTTCTCATTACAGAGTTTTTACTTACAATTAGTTCCTTCCTCTTGCTGACACGGGTAGTACTTTGGCCCCAGTTGGGAGGGTGGAGCACTTGGCACCTTCCCAGCTCTTCCCCTGGTGAGCCGGTTGGAGAATGAAGAACTGACCCACCTCCGTCTATGGAAACATAGCATTAGTACATATGTCTCCCTCGACCTCATCTGTATTTATGGCTGCTCAGTATCTCAAGAAAGAAGACCACAACAGCAACCTTTAAGCCTTCTAGTCAAGAATTAGAGACCTTCAGGCTCAAGCTGTTTCCTCCCCTGCAGGAAATTATAAGTGCAGAACATCATCTGTGGGGAATCGCATGATTTTCCTTAATATCCATACATGTACTCCTCCTTGAGCTTGAGGAACTGTAAAGAGAACAAAAATATGTACCCTCTGAATCCTTTTTCAAATGATAATTTGGAAAGCAGAGATTTGTTTTATTTCCTACTACAGAGGAATCCACCTCTTTGCCTTGCCCTTTCTATTGTGCATATAGTTGGCAAAATTACTTTTCCTCCTAAAGTAAATTTGTGATGTAGATTTTGTCTTTTGGATTGTTCCTTCTGGCAGACTCTTACCTGATTAAGTTGTTCTGATCCAAAGAACAGAATAGAAACTCCCTGATGGTAAGATGGTAATAGGCTTCAATTCCTCTGCAGCCACCACTCTGAGACAAAAAAAAAGAAATCCACAAAGGAAAAAAACAATAAAAAAAGAAGAAAGGAAAAACCAACACAACACAAACCCCACCACCACCCCCAAAATAAAAAAAAAAGAAGAAACAAACGACCTCAAAGCCGGTGTCAAATGCAGGTCTCAAAAGCATGTGTTGATTCCACAGTACAAAGTCACTTTAAATCCCCTAGTCCTTCGTTTCCAGTCCCCAAGAGGAATCAAACCAAACAGAGAACAGCTCACATTGTCAAGACCTGCGAGCTTGTTGTAAGAATAACTAGTTCTTGACATTTGAAATTACTCTGGTTCAAACATTTTTTGATCTTTCTTATTAGCCCCGTGTCTTGAGAAATAAAAATATGATAATCAGAAAGTACATAATTGGGTTCAGGGTATTTTGTGGTCACCCTTGCTGGCTCTGGAGATAAAGGCACTTTGAAAGATTATGCACGGATATCTGGAATTTATTCTGCACAGTCTGTGAAATGACAGATCTTTTTTCTTAATTATACCAGCTATCAGTCTAACACCTGTAGTTAACCATTCTGTCCTGAGGAATGTCTTCTTATACGTTTTATTGTTCCTCCGGACAAGCGGCAGCAGAACGGTGCTTGGACGCTGAGACATTTGTCACCGCAGACACGGAGGCTCCCTCGAATCCCCACGACGGCTGTTTCACACTGCCGTGCCTCTGGGCTCAGCGGGATGCCTCCGCAGAAGATGCCGCCGCACTTCCCCGAGCATTGTGGACTGGAAGCTATAGTTTTACGAGGTGTTTGGGCAGAATTACATGTGCGTTAGCCAACCCACGCAACTTGTGATCAGATGTTTTGAGGAGCAGCGCTTTGTGGCCGGGCCATCCCCGTGCATCCCCGGAGCAGCACCGGCACGCAGCTGCCAGCAGCCCCCGCTCCCTGCCACCCAGCCCACCGCCCGCTCTGCTCTAAACCTCCGGCAGGACCCTCGGTGCAGCAATGAATCATGTGCAGAGGGCTTTCCACAAACTGCCTTTATTGAGCTGTATTATAGGAAAATATAGCTCAGACAGCCCCACTGCAGCCAAAACAATCTGTCATTTTTAATTCTTTCTGTCACCTCATTAGGTATACAGCTAGAGTGACAGTAAAAAAACCAAAACAACAAAAAAACACCGACAGCAAAACCCAGAACACAATGTTTCCGCAGCTCCTGCTCAGACTTTAACATAAATATCAAGGCGTCAAAAGATTCATTGGCCAAACATATGTGCCTCCGTGCTGTATATAACAAAGTGACGTGCAGATTGGTCTCAATAGGCATATAAAGCAATTAAAATAACTGTGCTTCAAAACATTGTACTATAACATAAAAGGTCATCCCTATAAACATGAAAAAAATGACTGTATTTTTTTCTTACAGACACACAAATGCTCACCTAGCATTCCTGTTCTCAAAAGGCAATCTTTAAAAATCTCTGAAAATATGCTATATCCTGTATCCTTCTCTCTCAGACTGTGTCTTTTCACCAACATGTAGTATTTTAAGTGAATACAGTAGGAACCATTATCAAGGCCAACTGTGTGTCAGAAAAGAATACTGTACAAAATACAAAATATTTACCTTGTACATATACAAGATATTGAAGGAAACCTTGGCGAACCTTCTGTGAAAATGGAAAGCCTTCTTTTTTTTCCTCTTAAATTTTACTGGTTTTCACATTAACGCATGAAAGTTGTATTCCAATGGAACCTGCAGAGAGTACAGTTTGAGGATTGATAATTTTTGCAGTGACACTCTGAGTTTGTGATGATAATGTTTATGCACAGATGTAAAGAATGTGCTGACAGATTAAAAAGGAGTCAGACAGTGTTGGCAGTGTTCAGTTTTATTTAAGGGGAAGAAAAAAAATCAAACAACTACACCTGGCTATAAATAAACAGCTTTTACCGAAGTAGAGGTAGTTCAGTGTATTGCAACTCCCTAACCCCCCTGGATTAATTAAAAAATTCAAGTTATGGGCACATCAGAGAATCACAAGCTTTTATTTTGACTGCATTTCGAGAGATCTCTTTAAATGATTGTCCTACTCCAACTACTAGTAAAAGGAATCTTCGCCCAGACAGCAGTATTAAGTAAGGATGTGGTCAAAGAAATGTTCAGTTATTGCAGAGATGATCCTTGCTGTGGAGACGCTGCTTCCTCATGTGTTTAGGCTCTGCTCACATTCCAGCTCTACTTGGAACACTGTAACACCCCCAGGGGCATCTTGAATGATAGTGAAGGTACAAATGTAGCATATGGCAATAGGCATCTGCTGTTTCTTAATATACAGTTATGGTATTTTAAAGCTAATTGATGTACTCAAAACTCACATTTTACAATGCCGTAGCATGAGAAGAGATTACAGGTAATGTCATTTGCTTTCCGACTGATCCAAGAAACTGCCCTGATCAATACCTGCAGAAAAACAGCAGCTACTGTTGGCAGAAACCTACTGGTTGGGGCAGAAAAAAAGAAAACACTTACAAAGAGAAAAGGAGAAGCCATAAAATATTCACCTGGAAGAAATGTCAACTTGGAAAGTTGAAGCATGCAGAAACATGCAACTCCACAACAGACTCCACAGCGGCAACGGGTAATCTCAAGCAATGCCTTGCTTTTGTGAAGGATTTGCCTTTCAACCTAATTAGAGCAGGGGCACAGAGATCAGTTGTTCCGTGCTCCTTTTGAAAAGTGACAGGGAAAACTCCACGTAATCAGGAGGTATTTATGATTTCCATTGACTTTCAATTTTCTTGGTTCATCTTTTCCCTTTCACAACGTTTGATGCTAGTCTCTTCTAAACTGTATGTTGAATTTCCTTTAATCAGGTGTCTTTGTAACAGGCATTAGGTCATTTACTGTTTGATTTTTCTATGAAAATACAGGTTTTCTTAGTTTCAAAAGGGTCCTTTGAAGAAGCCTGTCATATTCCAGGCAGAAAAAAAAAAAAAAAAAGAAAGAGGACCTGGGAGGGAAGCAGGGAGCAATCCAGTACATCTATTCTGTCCCCACAGCAAACAGAATAGATGTGTAGAGTTGTGTGGGGCCGTTTGCACCCACGATTTCCCACACCACCACCTTCTTTCTCTTGTGATCAGGGCTCAGTCACCGAAGGCAATTAGCATGAGCAGACCTTAATGTTCTTCATAGTTTTACACCTCCTCCCTCTGCAGCCTCCTCGCGCATTTGTTGCCCTGGGACTCTCAAGTCCCCTTTCCCCTGTGCCATGCCTGTTCCTGGGTATAGAGACACAACCTTAATATCACCTTACTTCCACCTTCAAATTTCAGCTCCTCATCCAACCCCACCTTTCTGCTGGCCATTCCAGCCTCCTGAAACCCCCACTGAGCTCTCTCCATAAATCCAAAAATCCTGCTTCTCACAAGGATATTCTAAGTGCTGCATGTGATGAAAAGACACTTCACTGAGGCACTGTGGTCAGGAGTGGAGTCTCACACAGTCAGTGGGTATAGATCGGTTCAGGTAAGCCGAATTTCCCTTTGGAAGGGCCAAGTCTTTCTCCGTTGCCTGTAGAAGGAGCCCAGGGTAAATATCCTTAGCTCCTAGCCTAGCAAGCCTCAATGAAGTGACTAAAGTTAATCTCTATTTAGCTTTAAAGTTTAGCTTAAAAGAGCATGTCAAACTAGAAAAGTTAGCTGCTGTACTTGGCAGTGAGAACTTCTCTGCAAAGCCCCTGTCACAGAAAAATACTGTCACCTCCAATAGATGTATGTCTGCTTTTTAGAGGGAGCTCTCCCATATTTGAGATTCAGTGATAGTATTAGGTGCTGAACACCATTGAAAAACAAGCCATAAACCATCTTGAAAATCTATTTTAATTGTTTCTAATATACATTTTTAAGATTAATATCTCCTTACTTCTATTATGAAGGGGGCTCCTAAGATGGTGCTGTTTGGGACACAGGAAGAATAAATTGTGTAGTGCCAACAGCAAAGGTGCTGAGGTAGCTGGTAATTGACAGAGTTAATGAAGTATGTTAAGCAGGTACAATATAGATGAAGTTGTCCCCTGCAGGGTGATTGGCCACTGGGGAAATAATGTGACAGTTGTCTTTGTGTTAAAATAATGTTGTAGTCCTTCTTTGCCAGATCCTATCTGCAATGAGAGATGAAAGAGATCTTGCAAGGATACCTAGGTCTTCCTATAGCAAATTCTGCACTTGCAGCTGGCAGGTAAAGGATAAGATAAAGAGAGTGTAAGGAGTATAATGGCTCTCTGTAAAGCAGTTAGGTGATTTCATACAACCCACAAATGAATTATCCACTATTGAAAAGTAATAATTTGACACTGTTTTCTATAATCCACTCTCATACACTACAATACACTGTGGTGCTGCCTGGGGATGAATGGGAGCAGAATTTGGCCTGCCAATTTTTCTGGAAGTTGATTATTTTTAGATATTGTTTTAATAATTAACTAACTAGATCCCAAGCAGTGTGATGGATTTAGACAGCAAAGGATGTTTTTGAGCGTAATATAGGTTTTGTATTATTATCTCAGTCTATTGTATGTGAATATTACCATTGAAACAGCAGGGAAAATATCAAATGGAAATAGAGCTCAGCCTTTCAATTATACCAAGCTGTGTGGTCAGTAACGGTTCCAAAAGAGGCGTGTAGAGCATGAAGTAACAGAAAATTATTGATACCATCAGTTTGGTGTCTAAATAGTCTAATGTGCTATCCCAGCATTGTTCTTATTAAAAACATCTTGGAAGAGTAGTTAGCCTTTCTTGGCCCTCAAATCTCAAAATACCCTGCCATTTTCTTGACTCTTTCAGGTGCTGGCAGTATTTTCATGTCACAGACACATGAAAATTATACTTTTTTTTTAATTATTGAAGCTGTGGCTGCTGACATTTTCTTGGTTGATATTTATCTGCTCATAATGAAAGCAAGTTAGTTGTTATTCGAACTTTGAGTTTTTCAATGTGGCTTTATCCACATCTTATAAATTCAAGACAGAAAAAAAAAGAAAGCTTTACCAACAAACATCCTTTAAAAGGTGTCCTTCAAGTAGAGGCACCAAAGAAAATTAACCAAGAGTTCTTCTCAGGGTTCTTCAAGGTAATGATATTTAAAGAGAGAAGCGATACTTACCAAATATCTGAGAACATAAACTATGAAAATATTTCTAAGCATCACATGGCAAACCATCTTTTAATTTTCAAAATACAGTAAGTGGGAAAGATTAAATGGCAGCATTTGCTCATTGCAGGATTTAGGCTTACAATAATCGTGATCTCTTTCCCCAGTGTTTCTTACGGCTTGTGGATTTGTATAGCCATTTGTTACTATGTTGTCAAGAACAACCACCTAGATATGAAAACATTTTCAACAGAGCTTCTTATTATGGGAATTTGAAAATCACTCCCTTACAATTTATTATGGAACAAGGTTTAAAACATTTCTGTGCCCAAAGAATCTCAGGTGACGCCATAAAGACAGCATAAAATACCACAAAATATCAGGAGATCAAACCAAGCAGCAATTATCTGAAGCTTTTTTCTGGTGTCTACCCAGATTTGCCTTTTGGGAGTGCTAACTCAGTAAATAATCACTATACATAAGCAAAGCATTGGCCATAACTCTCTAAGGAACTTAAAATCGTCTTCAAAGTGTTTTGGTTTGTTTGACAAAATACTCTTCGGGGATGTACTAATGGAAAAAGCTGAAGATCCAAAGAAAGGGAACTTGATCCATCTGAAAGAAAATAGAAGGCTGAAGGAAGCAAATGTAAAAATATGCTGGTAGTCACTCAAAAAGTGCTGACTTCCTCCTGCAGGTCATCTCACCGACCCACCTTGCATCACAAAACAGTGTAATTAAAAAGTGCTGATGCTCTGCACTAGCAACACTTTTCTCTTTTCAACCCATCTTTAGGACTAACCAACAAGACAGAATATGTTATATGCAGGGTTGTGGGTTTGTGTCTTACAGATTGCCTGAAAAATTAAAGATACCATAAAACCCCACAAAATCAGATCAGCCACAGCACTCCTAATCTACTGGTAGTAATTAATAAACTCTGAAAGTATCTCTCAAGGCTTTGTACAAATATGCACATGATACCGCTGTAATCAACTGCTACAACTGCCACAATTGCAAATTGCATGTGTATGAATGAGGTACACTGTCAGTCTGAGCATGTGGGTATCCTACACAATGGAAAGAATAAAATTCTCCGGTATAACGAGCATTTTAGAAAGTCTAACTAGAAGGAGAACAGTGATCTCTACCTTCTTTTCATCTTCTTGCTAAATATACTGCCTTTCCTAAATCCCTGTGAGAGTATTTGAAAGGTAGCAAGTCTGGGTCAGTTGTGAGGGATTAGTTGATCATACAAGGGGATTGTGCTATGCGCAACATCTCAGTTAATTTACTTGTTAAATATGTAATGGCACTTGATTGTGAAGTTGTGCAGGAACCTGTTTGTTAAATGGATATTGCTACTTATTTAAAGGATATGGTCTAAAGTCTGGCTAAATAATGAGGACTCCAAAGTGTGCAGAAATCTAAACAGTGTAACAGGAGAGGCTGCCTGGAAAAGACTGCCCTTCCTTCTGGTTCAAACACTTTCATCTGTTTCGTAGTATTTGAATGAGAAGTTGTGTTTTCTCAGATTTGAAGCACTGCTGGCCACAAATATGCAGAGAAGGAGCTAACTATGTTCAGATGAAAATCTGCAACTGTGATAACCTACAAAACTGGGAAAGGTTGGTTTTAGTTTGAGATTTGTTTGTTTGTTTTGGGCGTGTGTTTTGGAGAGGTTTTTTCTTCTTCTCTTTCTCCAGTTAATAACCTTTGAGATCTCTGCTGAGCCAAGAACAGAGCTGAGACACCAAATATACTTCTCAAAAGAATCAACAGCTTCATGCTCCTCCAAAAAGGTGCACTTGTGTTTGTTCTTCTATTCCAAAAGTTTCCTTAACATCTGTAGCTTCCTTAACAACAAGGATAACTGAGCTTGAAAGGGGTTTGCTCTGCAATGTCAGTGTTGTTTACTTCCTCTGCTCTTCATTTCAGCACTTTGGACTGAATTTTCAGATCTTGGTCTGTGGGAATCATAAATCATGGGGAACAGATACGTAGAAAATGAAATAGTGTGGTCCATCTACTTAGTTTTCAAGGAACTTTGAGTCTATATCTCCCCAGTTGTCAGCTCCAAGATTTTGTCCAATCAATTTTTTATTTTTAAAGGAAGCTAGGAAAAAAAAATCACTGCATTGTCTGGTTATCCCCAAAGTTTGAAGAGACTATGTTCTGATCTGGAGTTCTGCTTAGGAACATGTCTAATTTTAATTAAAGCAAACTATTACAGAATGTAAAAGCTGCATGTTTCAGTTTGATTCTCCCTTGGTACAGGCCATCTTATAAACACAATGGCATCTCTCTGAAAGTGAGACAGACTCTCTAACCTCTTGCAGGATTCGTAAAATCCTGCCCATATGTCATGTGGCTGCCACCTTACATTCTCATGGGACTGAAAGTCCTGGCAACCACTTCAGAACTTGAAAGAGCATTTCTTTTTAAGAAGATTTATCAAATAAAAAGAAAACTTTACTTTGTTTAAAGCATCATCAGAGGTTCTTCTTAAAGGAGAAATCCTTTCTATACTGCTTAGCTCACAGTTCTCAGCTGGATACTAAGCGGAAGAAAAGGAAGAAGCGTTTTCTCTGTAGATTATAAGGAAGACATTGCTTCTCCTTAAGAAATGACATTGGTTTAGTGGCTTCTGCTCACTCTCTACACGTGAAAAAGATCAGGTAACAGTTTTACAAAGTTGTTGGGGCAGTTGCAGAGGTTTCTTCATCTGGATCTGGACAATGCCTTTGCAGAAGATGGAGGCTGCTTTTTTGAAAGGCCGATTCCAACAGACGGTACATTACCAGGAGGTTTGCATCCCATAATGTGATTCTGTAAGCAAGGGTGGCCCTCACTGAAGCCATCAGTGCTGTACCCAAGGCCAGGAACTCCCTCAGACCTGGTTGCAGGACTGATGATTACAGTTTGGTTGCTATTTTTGAAAGGATCTAACATACTTGCTTGTATGGATTATGTTCATCTTTTACATTTCTGCATGTGCAATGAACACTACGGGAGTTTCTCTGTTGCATGGAAACAGAAGCAAGCACTGCAATACTGTACATTTCACTAAGCCATAATTATACATACAAATTCATCAACAAAACTTGGGCATGAAATTAGTAAGCTAATTATGCTGTAATTGAAACTGGATACCAAAACAGATGACCATGTGCCAGCCTCCACCCCACTCTGTTGTCTTTGTGATGTAGCTCCTACACATAGTTCTGTCTCTGCTCTGGTCTATCTCCTGCTGAAGATATGAAAGTACCAGATGGGTAGATGCCATTGGTTTCTCGCTTAAGCCACCAACTCTTCCAATTCTGTATTTACAATCAGCTTGCCATTAGAACAGCTGTGACTAAGGCCCTGCTGTGATGTGTTTTCTCAGTAGACAGTCAGAGACAGTCCCCATCCCAAAAGCTTACAGTCAAAGAAGACAAGCTTTGGAGAAGTGCTGTTGTCCTTGTTCCGCACACAAGAACCTGAGCTATGGATAGATAAGAGGTGTGCTGATTTCCACAGATATCGAGGTGCTTAATTCTCTTTTACATTGAAGGACTTTGCAATAACAGCTGCTAATGACAGGTTTCACCAAACTCGAGATACTTTGTTGAAATGGCCAAGTTGGCTGTAAGGTCCCAGAATAATCGAGGTAGAGAGAGTGACCTCCACCAGGCGATTGCACAGAGAGCATGAATGAGCAGCGAGGTGCCTCGCTTACCCTCCTGATGTCAGCTAGGAGGACTCCAGGCCTAAATTAGTCCTCTAATTACTTTACCCAAGATTAGATGAATAGTTTGTAGCAGAGAGAAGGAATCAACCCACACCCCTCTTTTTCTTCAGTTTCATCAGTTTAGCTCTTTGTGTTCTATGGTTTCTTTGTGTAAATTTGCCTAGAGTCTTCTAAATGTACTGATGCCATCAGCAGTGTCTAAATACCAGTATTTTGATTACTGGTAATACGCATATGTTTCAGTAAAATGAATTTAGCCAAGAATAAAAATACCTTTCATACAAGATATAGCAATTTTTAGCAATTTATTGACTTAATGTACTTAAGTGAGTGAAAAATCTGTTGGTTTAAGCTATCTGCCATTAGTTTCAATTAAAATATATTGATCTGAGTAAATGTTGGTTAAAGTAAGTGTTGCCTGACCGTGAAAAAAGTATTTGCTTAAGCAAAAACTGTATGAGTATTTAGACATGCACTTCAGACTGGGGACTCTTCTAGCATCAGTAGAACTGTTTAGGTATCAATAAACTTCTTTAAAATATCCTTTCTGAAATTAAAAAAGAGGCTGATTACAGTAATATTGAGACTAGCATGCATATTGATTCAAGAAAAATTGTTTTTAAGTAAGCATTCAGGCAGGAATATTGTAACTTGAAAACACGGGAAATTCAAGCCCCCTGTGAGGGAAATCAGGCTTTCTCATGGAAAGGTTTTCTTCTTTAACCACAAAGCTAAGATTTCCTGGCATCCTCTGAAATGAATTTTTTCGAGTAATAAAATAATCTTGGTAGCTTTAGATAGTATGACAACACAGATGTAGGCTTGGACATGCAGCTATTTTAAAGTACCATATGTACATTTTCATGGGTTTAATTCTAATTAAAATCATCAAAAATATATATATAGAAATAAAAAAGCATGCAAGCATTAAGGCTGATACACCAGTCCTTTATTAGATCTATAAAGACTGGAAACCCTTGGGACTTTAAACCACAGGCAGCAGAGTACCCTCATCTAGTGATAAAAGATGGACTTGCCTGCCTGACTCTGTCCTCAGCTACCCGCACTCACACCCAGATGTTAAGTCCCTGGCACGGCCAGCCAGAGAGCAGGCTGAATCTATCCCGCACTGGGTTTCTTACAGCCATGCAGCAATTCAGCTCTATGATTCAAATTTTAAAAAATCAGGAGATCTGGAATGGTAGTTGCACATTTATTCTTCGAAGACTTACATACTGTCCATTTGTATTGGTTACACTAGTGCTGATTATTTTAGGCATGTGTAGTTTATTTTAATCTCATGTATACTATTAAAAAAAAAGTGATCCCTGGCTAGAAAGTAGGAGAGCTTTTATCCTTGAGGATTTGTCTGGGGGAGGTACTGCCCAGTCTCCCTCTTCTTCTGTGTGTACAGAGAAGTCTTGCATTCACAGGTTTTCGTATCTGTCACCCGTACTGTATTACAATGATACACTTTGTCTAGTAGAACTGCATTGACTGTGACAGTGTATCTGTACATATAGTCCATTCACAAGCACCAGGAGACTGACAATTAAAAGCACCACCAGAGCAGTAACGCAGTTTCTGGATGGCAAGGGCAGTAGCCAGTGCCACAACAGCATGAAGCTGTGGTGCAGTGGTTAGGGGGATCACGGCTCAGGCAGGCACGCACCACACGATTTTGGGGAATCTACAGACATGTACCCAAAGGACATTTGGGGGCAGATTTTCAGTGCAGTGTATGGGAAACATGCAACCTCCACTAGCTTTAATAAGTTTCACAAAGCCACATCCCTGCATCTTACACTGCAAATGCCACCCGTCAAAAATGCACAGCAATTAAACTATCAATAGACAGGTATTAAATTCTGAATTAAAGAAGCAACAAGTAATCATTGAAGTTACAAAGTGGTTCCGAAAACAGGAAGGATTACTAAATCCTATCTTTGAAAATCTTGAAAGAGGAATAAAAAAAGGATGGGTACTTTCTTTTCTATATTTCCTGAATCCCAGATTTTTAAATGACCCTTATATCATTGCTTTCCAGGATTACCTCTAGAACTGTTAAGGTTAGAAATATATTGAATTTTTTAGTAGAAGCTGAGATTTTCATGTTTCCAAGGTCTGTGAACGTAAGAAAAGGCCCCAAATCTTGAAGTCTCATGACCATTTTGTGAATACAAACAGTGATGCATACCTGAAATATCTATCTATCCTGCTAATGACCCAGGCAGATACCAAATTTTTATATTTAGTAGCATATAATTTCCGCTAGAGAAGAAATAGATGAAGGGGCAAGATGTTGGGTCTTTTTGAAGATGATCTTAGGTACAGAAAATCCGCAAAGTCCTTTCTCTTAACACAGTAGATTTTAAGCAACCATGGGTAATCAGTTTGACTGTGGCTCTACTTTCAGACTGGACTTCACCGAGCAGCTCTTTCCTTTTAGCTGCTCCAAGCTGCTGTTGGATCTACCAGGTATGTGTAAGCAGTCCCTGGTTTTGTTGTTTCCTTTGCTTATAAAGACAAATACAGTTACCGTTCTCATTTTCCCAGTCTTTTTGATTGTTAATTGGAGATATGAAAAAAATCTCTGTAGCTGCGTGGGCACAGTCTTTCTTTCAGCAGAGATTCCTATAGTTTCGGCCAGCTGTTTCCATGAATATAGGGTTTTAGACTCCTCTTAAATGAAGAACTCCTACTCACTGCCTTCTACAAGGTTTTGTTTAAATCCTGTAGTAACAATAGTTAAACTCCACTACTATGCCCTGGCATAGCAGAAATAGAAATTCATACCTGAAAATGTGATGTGTATGAACTTTCACATTGGGATAGACCTCTCAGACTGTATGTCACATAGCAATTATAACAGCCATTATCATCCAAAAGGAAAAACTATGCAAGTGTGAAAATGAGAGATGAAATCCAGGTGCATTCCTACATAGGAAAGTACGGATCACTGAGCAAGTCTTGGGGCAAGACAGGGCATGAAAATCAGCCACAGCACTGAGTAGTCAGTGTCATACATAGTACTTGATTATCAACCGTTAAGCAAAAGTAAGCTGTGAGGTTCATAAACAAAGAAAAGCACACATAAAAGGCTAATATGAGGCACCCTACAACCCAACACCTTTCCTAGGGCTGGGACATAAACACCACGCTGTTGATTTCCTTCAGTTCTAATTTGGAGGAATCAGTAAAGAGAGGAAAAGAGAAGGGAGAATCAATTCTCTTCCTTGATGTTCATGTTTGCTTTCATTTATTAATGTTCTTACACATTGCCAGTCTTGCTAAACTGGCAGAGGGATTGACAGCACCAGAACAAATCTCTGCTGGCTTTTTGACCTAAGAATTTTAAGTGATTTCTTCTTTCCCATCTGAAGTACGCATTTACCCGGAGTGAGTTAACACTGCAAAACCAGAAAACTGTCTACCAAACAGGCATTTCTGATTTAAAATATACAGGGCCCTTTCCTCCTCCTGCCCCCCATTCATCTCAGTGGGAGTTTCTGACTGAATAATTAAAGACAAAGTTATATTCAGAGGTTGAAGAATTAAGACTGCTTTTGAAGAAATGAGATAATGGGTACCCGAGAACTCTGAGGACAAAGCAGCTTACAGCATGATCTCAGTCACTTAGCGAGTAAGTCTCAGAGACACAGAAGGTCCCTTAACCAAAGCCAGCCCCAGTAGCCAAAATCCCAGCAGAACACAGATGACAGGGCAGAATACAGAAAAGCAAGAGTACTTATGTTATAGGATTTATTTTAATCCATATCATAAAACTAGGTCAGATGACTATCTAAGCAGGTAAGGATTAAATGAAGAACAATAAGTGCAACAAATAAGAAAGCAAGGAATCAGTAACAGATAAGGTGAAAGAGCAAGGCAAACAAAATATTCTACTAGGCCTAAGCAGCAAAACTCATGCCCAGAGCTGCTGGAAGTTTAATATGCAGTGCTATGCACGTAAGCGTAAACTCAAGGAAAGGATCCCAGAAAGTGGTAGGGATATTTTCAATGTGACCTATTTAATTTATTTCTTTTTTTAATGTTCACAGTAGTAATGATTTGATGCCATCTACACCAGTTTCAGACCAAGACTACCATATTCCCTGACATTGCTCCAAATATTTCATGGGTTGTGTTTTGCCTAACAAGCTGAGGTGATGTCGAGCAGCCTAATGTCACACTTGCTGAGCCAAGGTTAGGGGACAGGAGTCCTGCAAGGTAAAGCTGTGGGATCATCCTGCCTGTGTTCATGAAAGATGTGTATTTTACCAGAAAGCCAGACTTTGTTCATTTGCACAAATTCTTTTATCTTTCCTAAAATTTCAAATTCCAGGAAAGTTTTTTAAAAAATGAAGAGACCAGAGGGTGGGAAAACATTCATGAAGAGAACAGAGAAAAGTTATTTACAGTGAAGCTGAACACAGTCAGATAAGTGACTAGTCTAATAAATGTTTGACTTTTCTCCCCTACTTTCTGGAGAGACATTCAGGCTTAAGAAATAAAGTGTCTAAATTAAGAAGCTTAATAATTTCTTCATTTAAGCTGACTCGGTGGCTTGTGGGAGCGCTTAAGGTTTAAGCTAGAAATTCCCTTGCATCCCAGGGATCAGGAGTGGAAGCTGATAACAACTTGAGGCAGGGGAGCAGCATGTCTCACTCCACTGGCTCTGCCTTCAGAAAACATCAGTAGCTGGCATGAGGATGAGTCTAGCTCTCTTTCAAAATCATAAAAGAAGCAAAGGCAGATAGCTACAGTATACTGCCTGTAGTTACTACCACACATCCTCCCTTAGCGCAGGAACTAATTGCCATTTCTTCAGTGGCCTTTTTCAGATTTCTTCACCTTGGTCAACTCATTGTCAGGCAAAAGAAAAGGAAAAAAACCTTTGTCTTAATTAGTATCAAGCATCAAATAACAACATATCTGTGACAGAATCACAGACTGCACACGGAGAACTGTAAAATCTTGAAGGCTTACTAGAAGGGGTGTAAGTACACATTTGGTCTGCCTGGCCTTCCCTGCTCACTCCCACTAACCAGGTGGCAGTGACCAAGAGGCAGTAATCGCTTCAAGGCAGCCTCGCTGTAATTGAAGTAAGGAATTGGGATTGCACTTCTGCTGTGCAAACCTCAGCCCCAACATAAGAGCTAACCCTACTGAAAAGATCTTTTCTGAGGGCAAAATCCAACCATTCTGTGATGATATCTTGGTACGACAATCTTTCATTTACGTAACATAACAACATTGACTTGTGTTATTCTTGTCATCCATTATAACTCCTAAATCCTTTCTAAAAAGGCAAACAAATAAGAAGCTCCCACAACAGTATCCCTTCTTTTTTAGGATTTTTGCTGAAGAGGAGGAGAAGAGGGGCAGGAAATTTCAGAAGCTCCTTGCACCTGTGAGGCCACCCTGCATTGCACCTGTGAAGCTGCTTTTCCCACAGCCCCACTGAGTACATGTGGAAGCAATATGGTAAGTGCAAAACATGTTATGTGTATCATGCAGCTTAGTTACTCAGATATTGCATTTATCCAGACACTTAGTCCTATCAATTAAGGGCTAGCCAGTGTGACTGAACACTGCAAAATATTCTCTGCAAACGTTTGTTCCAATTCCTAGTCAAATTTACCTGCAATCATATTCCTTCTGCCTACACTTCTCACAAATGGGCAATTCATTAGTTTAATGCTAGGCCAGGAATATGTGTTGAAAATGGAGCTGCTAAAAACAACCTCCAGTTCAACATCATAAAAAATGGAAAGAGGCGTGGAAATTTTGACTGTGTTCTCAGCTGTGAAAAAAAAGGAATGAGAAATAAAAGTGAAAAGTGAGTTTCAAATTTGTAACTATGGCAATTGCAAGTCTCGAATGGGCAGAGACTGCCAGAAAGTAGCACTGTCCTATGTTCCATGGAGGTAGGGGCATTATTTGCAGGTATTCAGCAAACTGGCCCCAAAAAGCTCCTGAGGCCATCCAGGGTATTCCAAGTCTAAGGCAAGGGCTGGAAGTTCCAGGGTGAACTGCAGGCATGCCAAAAAGGAAGGACAGAAATTGTGTTTCCTATTGTCTTCCATCCTATTTTGTCTTCAGACTGTAAGTGCTTCAGAGCATGATTGTACATGTGCACATTTCCAGATAAAAGCAGCAGAAGCAGGAAAAAATTATAGCATGGGTGAAGAGAGTTGACCATAATGGTTGAACAAATACAATTATGAGTGTATTTTCACCATCAAATTGCTCATAAAATATCTGGGAAGGAGCTCTGAGCATTGTTTCTGTGGGCTTTGTAACCAAAACTTATCTTAAGAGTTGGGAGGATAAGTCAAGAGGAAGAGATGAAAAGGTGAGGAAGAAGGAGTGTGGCAGCAGCCCAAGGGTTAAAGCAGCTGGAAAAAAACAGCCAGGAAGAGGGTAACAAAGCAAACACCTACTCAGCAGAGTGTTTAACGCTAAAGATCAAGTTGTGGCATGTTGCTGGTAATATCGCTGAGGTCAAGAACCTGCAAATGCTTTTATCATGGTTATCTCTGTCTCTCAGCTTCCCCTATTTTGACTTTATGCTCCGTTTTTCTTGCACTGGCACTCATGGTAAATGCCTAGTTGATGGCTATTCTGCTCAGCCTTTAAGAAGGGTAAGCCCCAACCAGCACTTCGGTGGCTTCTGTTTCCTGTGTCAGCAAATAACTGAGTAACAAATGGATTCAGGAAAATCAGGGCCTGTTCATGGACAATTTGCAAGCAGAAGAACATTCAAAAATTCAATCAATTACTGACTTGTTATGGATTATTATCTCCACCTCTTCTGTTTGCAGCTCAGCAACTGTGTGTGGTCAGCTAAGAAACACACACCTCTGAAAACATGAGACAAATCACTTCTGACCTTGTTCTTCTTGTGACCTTATAGCACTAGCTTGCAGGAAGAATGTGCGTGTACAGATATCTTGGCATAACTTCAAGAGCCATTCAGTAGGTAGTTCACAACTGCTGACCATCTGGCTGTTAGATCTAAGAGGGATCTATTAACGTTAGAGCTAGAACATTGCCAAGCTGCAGGAGAAACTGCATGACAGAAGTCCGTACAGGCCCTCTTTAAAACTCCAATAGAAATCATCGCAATTGTTTTATCCACCCATTTACTCAAGTGATGTCATGTTATTTCTTGTGCCATCACATCCAGGGGCACTACCCAGGAAGGAGATCCATTGCTTGATAATACAATGATATACAACCCCAAACAGCTTTAAATCTGAGTTTATGTCTCAGCGATATGCTGCAAATGACAAATTTTTGTGATTCCCCTTGGTCCTTCATGCCCTTTGAGATAATCAAAGGCAATGAAATAGGTAGACATAGGTGCTGCTAACACAGTGCCAAGCCTCAGTTAGAGGCAATATAAATTAAATTGTAGTATGCATTGCAGTATGGTTTTTACACTGCTCTTGCTCAGCTTTAAGCCTGGTAGAAGAAGTTTGCATCATCCAGCAGTTTACTGCATTGACAGACTGTACAATAAGCATAGAACAAAGAGCAGGGAGGCAGAGATACAGGAATGTATACAGTTTATGGGTCGATTTATGCAGTATCATGGGGGCTGATCTACAAAATCTATAACTCGGGCCTCTCTCCATGTGTTTATTTTGTTGGTGTCACAGAGGAAATGATTCTGAGGGATTTCACAGTATCGTCTTGCATGTCAGTTCAGGGAGGTCTTTCCGTTCAGTGGGAGTAACAAGAAGTAAAAGCTATGAGAAGAATCAAACAACTGTATTGTGTTGAAACTGTTGCTAATTTTACAAAACACTAAGTCATTTTGGAAACAATAAAATGTGACAATAGTTTCTGCACTTTCCCTTGAACAATATTTTTAAAACTGTCCACACACCCATATTTTCTGATTTATTTAAATGTATTTAGAATGTGTGTTGACTCTCAGGCCCAAGATTAAAATGCATTTTCTAATCTTTTTCTGATTTTTTTCCCACAGGGCTGATTGGTCTAACTTAAAATATTGCCTCAAAGTATTGTTCCCTCTTACGTATGCTTCCAATGATCAGATCAGTCTGTGAAATTTAGGAAGTTGATCTGAATTGAACCCAGTATAAAAACCTTTTGAGGTTTGACCATCACTGCTTACAATGCTGTTTTGAAACATAACCTCAAGGCTATTTAATTAATAGTTCATTCTTTTAGTCTCCCGGCCCAGGTAGATTAATACCTACACTGCCCACAGATCAATGAGTTCTGGAGTCTCCTACAGATTAGCACATCTGTAATTTAAAGCCATTTTACCTTAAAAGGAAAGAAAGAACAAACATATTCCCGGGAGGAAGCTTTCAGGAATCAATCCATAGGTAGAGGAAAACATGCTATTCTCAGCAAGGAAACAATGTAGATTTTTTGTCTGCTACTGTGATTAATAACATGCTATAGCTAGATCCTATTTAAAGGGTTCCATCAATCCATGCAGACCAAAAGCTGACCCACTTTAAATTCTTGAAATATGAGAATTGCCCCCGACAATTTTTTTTGTTTAGTTTGTAGAAGCAAATGGAAGCTCTAGAATTGCCATCAACAAATTCCTCCACCAAGAAAACTGAATGTCACTGTTAGGAGGACCCAAAAATGGTGGTAGAAGTTTAGCAGTACAACACTGTGAATAAAATCCTAGGGCTCTAGAGAAACGAGCTTAAAAATTTCCAGAACTCAGAGTAGATGGGAACCAGAGTATCATGCTGATGGTTTTTTATGCATACAACAATTCAGAAGAGGATGGATTTTTTTCCGAGCCCAAATTTCAAAACCCTGAGCAAGGTTCTGCCTGTCTTCTGGCTTCAAGAACCACAAATACAGACCAAAAGCAAAGTTTTGTCTGCCTCTTTCTGTGTAACAGAGGTGGTAACACTTTTCTGGAACTGATGAGATAAGATTGATGTCTGTAAGTATTCAGGGGCTGCTCAGAGGTTACGTCTAAGGTTACAGTTAGTAGAATCAATCCTCAGCCTTGAAACTCTCCTACTCCACATTATCTGGAGATGAATATTTGCTGGTCTTCTGGGGCCATGACTCTGAAAAGGGCCAAATCCTTGCAGGTGATATTTAGTCAGTAGCCCAGACAGTGCTTGTTATCTTCAAGAATCAGACCCTCCACCTAAACACACGTGTAGCTACTCAGATGGTGAGTAATCCTAATGATGCTGGTAGGGCTGCTCAGATACACAAAGTCACATTGGGATTGTAGTGGGCAGGGGACCTTCTGAATAAATACATTCACTAATCCTCAAAGCACGAGAAGGCTGAAAAAAAATTTTAAAAAATCATCAAATTCTTCAATCAAAATAGATAAAAATCTCATTTCTTTATCTATTATAGAAAATACATTTTACTGAAGACAAAAACTGAATTATTAACATACAGCAAATAGCCAAATATAAGATAGAGTGTATGCTAATTTCAGAGTTCAAATAGGCATTTATGATCCTAAATTTAGCCTCCCATGAAAAAAAATACCTTGGCCAAGCTGTTCAAAGACACATCAAACCCATTAAGAGTGAAGCATAAAAAGCTAACACGGTGTCTTCAGTCGCAGACAACCAGGCAGCAAAAGGGCTAAAGAACAATCTTTCCACCCGTACCATTACAGGGATGCAGTGCCATGAGAACAGACAATTTCCAGTCCCACTAGATGTGATAAAAAAAACCAAACAAGCTAACCAGTACAGTTAGCAGTGCTGAAGACAAAATAAAACCCTTGATATAATAAGGAATGGGTAAATAGTAACACAAATTCTTGGAGCCCAAAACTGGAGAACTGACTTAAAAATTTCCTGCTGTGAACTAATAGGTGGGGAAGCGCACCCTAATTCTGCAGCCTGAGCATGCATCTGGGCTATGGCTATTGCTGTCAGGCTGGGGCTCAGGGAGAGCAGCAACCGAGGCAGCAAACAAGGGTTGGTTCTTTCTGTGCTCCAGCATGCATTGGTCTTGTCCCTTTGATTCACGAGTGTCTCGGATTTGTCTTTTCCACCATCTTGTGAACAAAGACTTCATGCTCCCTTTGCTCTCTTTCTCACGGGAAGCTCATGCGATGCTGTAGGGCTCTAGCTGTCTTCAAAGGATTTAGGGCAGTTTACAGCATCTCTATATCAGCCCCACAACACTTTGAAAATTGGGGAGCTTAGGCCTATATGACCTTAAAATGCTCCCCGGATCTTGTCCTTCACTGGCAAAATGCACTGGGTTAACATCATCTGCCTATACTACATAATAAAATTCATACTTGAATGGCAAGTACTTTAAGTGCTTTTTCGTAGTATATCACCAATATATTTTCTCACTCTAGTTATTACTTATTTCTAAAACCTTCACCACAGAAGCAGTTAAAAAATAACTTCCTCCTTTTAAAATGTTGATTTGTTTTTGTTGCAGAGAATGTGCTGCGAATTGTTGAGGTAAGCATTAGTTAAAGGGCTACTACACCATGCCAGCAGGACCAATTTACTTATTATGTATATATTCCTGAACATTATTTTGCTCCCTTTCTCTCTGTGAATGGGAACCACTTCCTTACAGCAGACGAGTGCTTTCCTCCCCCCTCTCCATCCCTTTCTTCACCTGTTCAACAGCAGGGGCATGTCGAGGACATGGGCAGCAGAGGTACGCATAGCAGGTCTGTGCATTAATAGATACAGTTGCTACAAATAAATGCAGTCTACAGACACCATTTGAGGCTGAAAACTCGATATTTTCCATGTGTTAGAACTGTGTTAAGCTGTTTAATTGTTTTGTGATTACCAAAGCACTTACCTTGTGAGGATATTAATTATCCAAGCATAAAGAGACCAAGTTTTTCTGTAAGGAGAGAGCCATTCTTCCGTTTTTTAAGTTATTCAAGTTTCTTTTACTCATTCCAGCTAAATAGATCTTGCCTGGGAAAGAGGAAAAAAATGGGTCTAAATGCAAATGAACATTACTGTTTAAATATCACAGACCATTTTCTCTGAGCCCAGTTACAATAACTAGTAATTATAAAAATTGCTTGCCTTGGGCTTCTGGCTAAGCCGATGCTAAACTTGTCCTTTTATTAGATCTGTCAGACTGAGTTAATTATCTTTATGATAATTGATGTGCCTTACCTCAAACAAAACAAATACCCTTATAATTAGCTTTTTAGTTAGAATTTTAATTTATTTATAAAGACTGTTTGTTTTGTTTCTTTTTTCTGCTTTACAAAGAAGTTTGGGTTCTTACAGGTTACTAGTCAGTTTAGTCATGTTTAAGAGAAAACAGACTCATTAGGTTGACCAAAAGGTTTCATGGTTAGCATTGTATCTCATCTAGCCACTGTGAAATCTGTTGGGCTCTCTGAATGTGCTGATGTATATTTGTATGAAAGACAAGGGAGAGAGAGAGAAGAAGGAACAAGGCATGTTCTTTTATTCCAGAAAGTTCTCCGAGCTGACTTATGAAACAGCACATTAATTGAATTTAATAGTGAAGAGAGCTAGCAAACACTAATCCTGGCTGCATGTTTTCTTTTGAATTCTTTGTCTGAAGTCAGAGCTGAACTTTCCGTAGACTACTGAAAATAGAAAGCATAGTGTGGTTTAATATATCTCTGTCTCCACAAAATCCCTTTCAATCTCTCTCTTTCTCTTCTCCTTTTTTCCTTCTTATCTTCCTCACATATTCTCTGAACCAATCATGCAAGCCCTCCCAGCAGAGCTCCCAGTAAGAACTGAGGGCTTACAGAATGGGGTCTGTACTGTATTCAGAATTTCAGTTGTGTTTCTTCCACTAAATAAAAAAAATTGCCTTATGCATCAGAACCATCTCTTATCTTCCAAACAGAAAAAGGATAGTAAAAAATAAAACAGTTTCAAATTTGAGGTTGGCGGAAAATGCAATCTACAGATTAATGGATTAAAGAACATGGTTAGGAAACAAGTGTCCTGTGTATTATTTTAGTTCTGTCACAGTGATAGGATCCAGATTGGATTTGTCAGATGAAGCCTGTTTAAATCACAGTCATGGTGCAAATTCTCTAGATCTGAGTGTCCTTAAGTGAGTAAAGCAGTCCTATCTGAAAACATCGTCAGGGTCTCAATTCATTAATATTTCTATCAGCATTTGAGATCCATGTGAGATTAGATGAGACTAACTAATACTGGTTTATCATCATATTCCCTCTTTATCATATCTTATTCCCTCTCATTGAAGTAGTTGAACAGGCTTGATATGCAACAAATGTAAGGGGAATGTGGATAAAAATCTGGTAGCAATTACAGTAGGAGGAGACGTTACCAATATTTACAAGTTTTTCAATTAATAAAGTAATTTCAAAAGTAAACAGCTTTGCAACCAAATGAACGCAAATGCGTTTTTTAATGAAAAAAAAATATCCATTGCTATGCACCTTGTGTAAGCATGCAAAAGGAGAAAAAGACCCAGCTGAAACCAACACAGATAGCACTTTCTACTCTCTATATGCACAACAACTAAACTTGCAAGCCCATGGGAAGTACAGGAAATAACATTTAACAATGAAAATGTACTATTAAATAAAAATAGTAGTGATAGCTAACATTGAAACCAACCCAATACAGACATATTTCCATTTGCAATTAAAAATGTCTTCATTTATTTTTCATAAGTCAAAGCTCTCTGGTGAACACAAATATTTCTGAGGCCAATAATTAAAATTAATGTGATAGAAGGTTATATTTTTCCAATTTTTTACAGTCTATTTGACTCCTCTAAGTCACCATTAAGGACTGGATATTTATTCTATATTTTTGAGAGATGGCAGGTAAAATGGAAAGAGAAGGACTGAGGAAATCAAAATTCTGAATTTGCTGTGGACATATTTGTGCTTTCTTATACAGAAGCATAGAATAACAGTTCCTGCTCAAGGAGTTGATATTTTATATGGAGATGCAATACTTCAGTACCATAGAAACATATCTAAAATTTAGGTATTCTATACATAGTCCATAATATTAATAGAGACTATAATATGCAGTAAGTTTTTAATAGTCCTAGGGGACTCCATATAAATAGAAATGTATATTATGGACTCTCTCTATCAAAGTAAGCAATATCTTCTCCATCTGCAAAATTTTCCAAAATTCTCATTAGTCATGATGTCATACGAAATATACAGATTCCAGTTGGAAAAAAAAAGTTAATTTCTCTATAAGCTAATGCAAAGTACCTTAAAAACATCTGTTCTTACAGTTACATGACGAGTTATATAAAAACAGAAAGCTTCACACCATTGAGAAGACATCCTCAGGAAAGGTCAAAGCTGTACTTGACTCTGTTCTGCTCTATTACAGCTCATACAGATCCTATGCTCTGACACTGTCTTGCAAGGACAAATACAGAATCACAGAATCACAGAATGGTACGGGCTGGAAGGGATCTCTGGGGATCATCTAATCCAACCCCATCTGCCAAAGCAGGGTCACCTACAGTAGGCTGCACAGGACCTTGTCCAGGCGGGTCTTGAATGTCTCCAGAGAAGGAGACTCCACAGCCCCTCTGGGCAGCCTGTTCCAGTGCTCCGTCATCCTCAGAGGGAAGAAGTTCTTCCTCATGTTCAGACGGAACTTCCTATGCTTCAGTTTGTGCCTGTTGCCCCTTGTCCTGTCACTGGGCACCTCTGGAAAGAGT
>Ga0065711_1003813_pt1 | contig 26220 bp, 12 predicted proteins | sample Hoacrofraction12_FD_59098 | JGI IMG/M metagenome (GOLD analysis project Ga0065711, IMG submission 59098) | Hoatzin crop microbial communities from Cojedes, Venezuela - Epithelial fraction 12 v2 (version 2) | ecosystem: Host-associated > Birds > Digestive system > Esophagus > Crop | place... | reverse complement strand
TTTTTTTTTTTTTTTTTTTTTTTTTTTTGATATTTAATAGACCAGTCTCTTGTTTACAGAACAGGAGGGAATCTTCAAATCCCCACATCTATTACACATCCTTTTTGAATAGGAAGCTGAATTACATGGTTGGAAATGATGTTGCAGTTTTGGATTGGATTTTTAGATACCCCTGAATAGCACAGAATAACTCGTTCCATTGAAAAATTTAAAAAGTAGATGACACTAGTGTAATTTTTGTTATATTTTGCTAATATTACGGATTTTCTGCAGAACAATCTGATTGTGACATTTCCTGTGCTTTGCAGACACGTAAGTGACTAGAATACCCCAATACATTTGGACCTGTGGATGTTTTCCTCTTTCCTCCAGTTGTTTTCTTTCCTAGCTTTCAAACTCTCTTAAAACACTGAAAGGATTTTCAGTATCCTAGATTTATTCCTGTTCTCTGAAAGCTAGAGCCAAATTCTTCCCCCACTTACATCTGGTTCAACTCTGGTGGTTTCACTTATGCTGCGTGGCTGTAACAATGCAGAATTTGTCCTAATCTGCCCTTTCTTTTTTGATGGAGAATATGCACGTGCAAAGTGAACGTACACACAGTTAAGTTGAACTGCAAATAGAAGAAAAATATACATTTTGTGTGTCTGTGTATACACAAATAGAGAGAGATAAATAGCACACAGATAGGTTTGATAGTATATCTACTGTACATAATATTGTAAACGGTATCGTGCTGTGCTGGAATCTAGGCAATATGAGTTCAGTACTCAAGTGTTCAGGTTGCACCTGAGCTAGCTGGAGCCTGCCAGCCTCTGCAAGCCCACTGAGAGCATCTGTCTCGCCACCACCTTGCTCACGCTGTGTCCTCTGCAGGCTCTCCGATTCTTCCGACTATGAGCATAAATCATCCACCTGTCAGGAGCTCTAGCTGCCTGGATTATGCAATGCCTGCCTTCATTTGGAGATGGTGTGAGCAGAAGATTGCGGCAAATGGTTTGCATTCATTTTAATGCTGTTCCAGAATCTCTTCTGCTTTAATGAGGGTTCAGGGTGGTGACAACTCACTGAGACAATGAAAGTCCGAGAGACCCAAGTTTGCTTTGTACATTTGTATGGCCTAGTTCAGATTTTTTTTTTTCCTTTTTTCCTTTATTTTCTTTTCCCCAAAGAAATGAATAGCTTGAAAATTGAGGCAGAGAACTGGTACTGCACAAAGCCAGCTGTCCACAGCTCTGTTTTTTGGCCTTGTAATACTTCCCTCCAGCTGAGCAATGAAGAATTTAAAAATCAGTCATGTTTAATGTCGATTGTCCATTTGTGCTGTCTAAAGCTGCGTAAAGCTTAGATGCCTTCACTTAACCCTTTAAAAATACTACCTTTGCAATGTATTCAGTTGCAGGTATATAGGATTATACTATCAAGTGTGGAATACCATGTTGTATATCCCAAATTTAAAATACAATTTCTCTGTATAAAGTTGTCTTCGTAATAACAACAAAAAAAAATTGACTGTCAGTAAAATTGTCTTGTTTCAATTTGTTAGACCTGAATTAATCAAATTCCTTGTTCACTCATAGTTTAGCTCACGAGTTACAGGCAGAATAAATACGGGCATCACATTTTGTTCATATATGTGAACAGAAGAAAAAAATAGAGGTTATAAGACAAAAGCAGTGCAGGTGCTTTCAAAGGCAAATGTTTAAGGGGATGCAGGTAAGTTCCACCTTCACACCTGTAATATCTGTCTGTACCTAACCTCAAACAAACTCCACTAGATTCCTGAAGGTACAGCCTTTAGACTGTAGCCTGATATGACTGTCAACCTCATGTTCTTACTTGCCTGAAAAACACAAGGTAGTACTAATAGTAAAATACTTAGTTTTAATGCTAATCAGTAGTTACCAGAGGACATCCTTATTTGGTATCTTAATACTACAGGTTCACTGTTTTTCACAAATATTTAAGGAAACAAACTTGTTTAACAACTTTGGAAAACATGGGGCTTGTGCAATACGATTTTTCCGTAGTGACTGCATCATGAGCTTGCAACAATTTTTTCAGAGAATATTTATTTTAAGTTTTAGAGCACTCCTGTGGTGTAGGCAGTAGTATTGCTATTTTACAGTATTTAACCTAAGACAGAGAGAACAAGAGTTGCCTAGTAAAAATCACATGTGCTGTTAGAGGCACAGCTAGAAGTGGAACCTCTGCTCCAGGGTTAATGTGTCATTCATTCTGGGACTTCAAAGTCCAGCCGTTACCACCCCTTTCTCACCCAGTGACCGAAAGAGAGGAAGCTTTATTACTTGTTGGTTTTAGGTTTCATGTTTCTCTTTATAACACTTCCCTTTATATGTGGATTCCTCAGTCAGCTGCTGGTGAAAAGAACCCTAAAAGGTGAAGTCAAATTAAGGCCAGCTTTTGTCAACGGGAAAATAAAGCACTCTACTTCAGTGCACTAGTGTATTTCCTCTCGATAGTCATGGAAGATGCTTACACCCATGCAAAGGAATCTGTGTTGCCAAAATACTGAAAGTTTTCCTTTTGGTGAAAATTTCCACAGCTGACCAGTACCACTGGTGGCAGCTGAACGTGGAATACATAGTGCTGCAGTCTGTACAACAGCCTCAAATCATAAGAATATTTGGGAGCTCTGTCTGTGTCTTATATTCTCCCGCCTTGGTCTGAAAGCCAGAGAATTTCATGCAACCTGGTCATACATAACTAGGACCACACAGAGCAAGGGAGTTTTTTTAATAGGCTGTTTGGGAAAGAGTGAGGACCCGAACGAATGAAGTGTGTAGACTTTGAGATCTTTACCGTGAGCCTTATTTGCTTCTGGTAACAAGCTAACCTCCCATGCCATTCCCTCCCCCCTCTAGTTTTAATTTGATGGAAAGCCAGCAGTACCGCAGTTCTGTGCAAAGCCTCCAGTGAACCTAAAAAAGATTATTATTTCTCACTTTGTCTTTACAGATAACTTTAAAATTTTATGCATCAGAACACAGGATTATCTGAAGACACAAATGCAACACAACACTGACAAAATCAGATGAAAAATCTCACTCTCTTAGCTATGAAGAAATTAGATTTATCATCAGAAAAGCATTCTCTTTTCATTTTCTGAAAGGTGCTTTTTGACAGACCCTTTGCAGTGGACGTCATGCTCACAAAACATGCTGTCACAGGGCTATTTGAATATGGTGACAGGCTCATTATCATGTTGAAGACAACTGACAACACTGCAGACTAGAAATGGACAGGCTTGCCAATCAGCTGTTGAAAGGATTGCGATTGAAATAGAGGTTTTTTTTGTTCTGAAAACAGTAGTACAAATTGACTACATTAATTCTTTTTATTATAGTTGCNCACACTGTAGTTAAGGGTCCGTCACTGTTTCCATTATAAATCCCTGTTTTCAAGGGTTTATTAGTAGACCATAAAAAATGGTTCCTGTTGAAATTTTGCATTAAAAATATATATTACCCTAACAGAACAAAATTTCTGTGGTAACTGTGTGGAGGAGGAAGGGCAGAGAAGAGGGATTGACTGATTTTTAGCTGAAAATTGCATAAAGCTGAATGCATTATTGTTTTTTATAGCACCTTAGATGTCCAAGAGTTTTATAGACAGGTTTGTGCCTCAGGAGTTTACCATTTCAGGATGCAGTACTGCCAACGCTTATTATGGGTTGGATTTTCCTGATAGTTTCATTGGATTTAGTAAAGCACCAAACATTATCTGCAGTGGTAGGTATTTGCAGATTCAGGTTGAGTAGCCAAACAATCTTGAACAGTTTTTTTTCCTTTTCTTATAACTTAAAAATGGCTAGGATTTTTTTGTTTTGTTTTGTTTTAATATTAATCTGGAATGTTAAATGATAACCTGAGATTAAGGGAATTTCGCATATATATCAATAATCCAATTTGAAATTATGCAAGATCCCACCAAGATACTCGGTGAAGTGAGCAGTTAGGTGGAGTTTATTTGCTTTGATTCAGAGTGGCAATCCTGGGAGATCCTACTCATCTTCTAACAGTGGAATTTCCTGATGTACCCCGGTTCTGGAGCTCGTGCCACTGGAGTTTCTGTAGTCCGCTTAAAATTTCTGTAGCCATCTACAGTGGCATACATCTGTGCAAACACAGAAATGTCTATGTTTTGATTGGTCTGAACAGTTTACTAGTTATCTTCTGTTTAAAACCAAAGATGTTCCTCTCAGTCCCCCGAGAGCTTGATCTGGTAGGCGTTCTCCGAGCACACCTTCACACCTGAACAGATGGATACAAAATATAGTGTTGTGCTGGTTTTGGCTGCAGTAGTGTTAGTTTTCTTCATAGTGGCTCATATGGGGCTATGTTTTGGATTGGTGTTGAAAACGTTGTTGATAATACAGGGATGTTTTAGTTATTGCTGAGCAGTGCTTACACAGAGTCAAGGCCTTTTCTGCTTCTCACTCTGCCCCACTAGCAAGGAGGCTGGGGGTGCACCAGAAGTTGGGAGGGGACACAGTGGGGACAGCTGACGCCAACTGACCAAAGGGATATCCCACGCCACAGGACATCATGCTGAGCAATAGAAAGCTGGGGGAAGGAGGAGGAAGCAAGGAGACATTTGGAGTGATGCAGTTTGTCTTCTCAAGCCACTGTTACACGTGATGGAGCCATGCTTTCCTGGAAATGGCTGAACTACCTGGGAAGTAGTGAATTAATTCCTTATTCTGCTTTTCTTGTGCACACAGCTTTTGCTTTACCCATTAAGCTGTCTTTATCTCAACCCATGAGTTTTTTCACTTTTACTCTTCCGATTCCCTGCCCTATCCCGCCAGGGGGGAGTGAGCGAATGGCTATGTGATGCTGAGGTTAAACCACGACGAGTGTCCACAGTTGCTGTAACACTGCTGCTCCTCAGCAACTTGAGGCAGGCCACTAGGATGTGGGAAGGGAGGGGTGTGGTTTCTGCATTCAGGATGATTGCTCTGTTTTGTCCCACAGCCTCGCCATAAAAGTTAGAGACCACTTTTTCCGAGATGGGATACCTTTTCATTCCGTCAGAGGAGGGCGTGAAATCTGTGGTGGTGCTCTGAACCTGAAGGAGCTGATGTTCCTATATTTTCTAAGAGAAGAAATCCAGATTTGCTGGAGAAAAGGCATGGTGACGTACCTTCTTGTAAGGACAGGAGTGAGGCTAAGAATCCTGAATGAAGCAAGGCATTTCCAGAAGCCTGGAGGGCTAGGTCTGAAAGTTCCATCTAAATCCACCATATAAACTAGATGTAGGTGGCAGCAGTGTGTGTACGTTGGCTCATTTACATTCTGCCCTGAGATGCCTAACTTCCCCCATGCTCTGTACAAGGAGCATGGTTCTGTCAGTCCAGGTTCCAGCTCCGTTAGGTGGTCCAGATGGAAGAAGCTAGGCTTTGTGCCTGCGTACATCCATACAGAGGACGTATATACCCTTTTGTTGGATTTTGTTGTAAAGTATAAAGTGAGATACTGAAATAGAATAAGACCACATATAGATCCCTATTATTAGTATTAAACATTATAGTATATTACCAGTATTACAGTATAATATACTATATTGTAGTATACTATTAGTATTAAGTTCATTTATCACACAGTCTGAATCTTTGATATATTCACTAAATGTTTGTTGCAAGGCTGATCTTGGAAGAAGGCACAGGTTTGCCTAGTGTATTTTGCTGAGAGCTTTGCAAGAAAAAATAATTTCACTTGTAGTTCTGTGGCTTCAAACATTTGCAGGCTTAATTGATACTCATTTGATTACTTGATTTCAAAGCACAATCAATTACCTTAATGCATGTCACTGTTCTCGCAACTACAGTGATTGCAAAATTGTGAATGTAAAAATGGAAGTCACTTCTGAAAACTAAGTCTGCAGTCCTGTTTGCAAAGTCAGAACTGTGACTCTCATGAATTACAGCGCTGCAGAGCAGAGGACTGTTACATTGCCAGCTCTACTATAATATATCAGGTCAATTGTATGCATACTTAAAATCTTTAAAACACTTACTGCTTCTCTGGTCAGTTGTCTGTTTCTAGGGTGAAACTTGATGAAGATACATCAACTAATGCAGAATGTTGAACCTAAGAAGTAGTGTTCAGTTGCAAGTTATTAAGGAATAATTTTTTGTCTGTATTTTCATCAAATCATGGCTCCACTGAAGTCGGTGACAAAGCTGCTGTTGATCTCGGAGCAGCCAGGTTTTCATGGAGAGAGCAATCCTAGTGGTTAGATCAGAGGATTGGAATCAAGACCAGTTTCTACTCCAGAGCAAGTCACTTCTACTTTGTGTGCCTCCAGCAAAAATATAATAGATAAAATAACATGGAGCTATCTCACTGGCATGTTGTGAGGCTTATTGAATTAATATTTATGGAGTACTTCAAGATTCTTTGATAGAAAGTGCTATATACCTGCGTGCTATTACAATAGAATCCTGAAAAGCAAATCAATCTGGAGTTAGTCTTATCCAGTTATAACGAACTACTGGAGCTGCCTGTCCTGTTAAAGAAAAAAATCAAAACTAAAAAGAAATGACAAGTATTTAAAAATACCACAATTCTTTGGAAAACTTTGGGCTTAATATTTCAACTGACTTTTATTTTTTGTGGTGATAGGTCCTTACACTTTGCAAGCTAGATTCATAGTTGGAACTGAGTATAACGTAGTAACTTTATGTGGTTTGGGAGAGCAAATTAATATTTTCTTCTTAAGCTATAAATTGCTTTACAGAACACATATCCTACACTTAGCCTACTAGACAAGTAAATAGCATTGTCTTTGAATTATTGGTTGCGATGATTCTTTGTATGAACACGTTATGGATTCATTGATGCATAGGGTTTTGTTGGCTAACTTTTTTCATATTTGCTTTTGAAAAGAAAGCAAATGTCCTTACCATTAAAAGCCACATTGATTTGAAATGAGCTACACATGAGGGTAGACTCATTGCCTAATTTTTCCTCTCATCAGTCAAACTCTCATTACCTTAAACATCGCTTTGAAAAGTTAGCAGAAGTCCTGAACAGCAGTCTTTAAACAAAGTATTATAAACAATGTTGCACAGAAAAACCCCTGCCCAAAAATGTATATGTACTGAAGAGACATTGGTTGAATAAAGTTATTCATATCACACAACCCAAGCAGTTTCTCAAGCGTGTGACTGAATTTTGCCTGTCACCAAGTTCAGGAAGAAAACTCTGAAATCTAGGCTATGAAGCCTGGAGGATATCAATGTTTTAGCAAAACAATGCAGGCATGGAATATTCTTTTTCCCCAGGACTGACCTAGTAAATTGTGGAAGCACCAGGAGAAATTTTGCCACCTGTCCCTTGTAATCAAGGCCTGTCCCTTACTTAGTCTCATTACAGTGATATAATTAAATGACACCATTTTCCCATTTATGTTACATGAATATGCTGCCAGAATCCTATAGTCTTATCCAGGTACCCAGGAATGTGACTTAATTTGTTTCATCTAAAGCCAAAAGAGTAATCATTGGAACATGGTCCCTTGCCCTAATAGCTAACCCAGCACGGTATATTAGAATACTATTGTTGCAGCATTCATTGCAAAAATCAATAATCCACTAGATGGAGCAGAATAGAAGTGTAAAAACCGAGTTAAATCTGATATTTTAAGAAACAGAATTGAGTTTCAAAGTGGCAAGACGCAGACAAAACATCAGAAAAATGTAACGGTAGTAGTTTTGCAGTGCGTAGTTCTGGAAAATCAACTAGCTTTACAGTCGTTCATGGATTAACGTTACAGTCCTCCTTTGGTGGTCTCTGTTTTTCTGTAAGTAACAAAGTGAAGATTCATCTCTGCTCTAGAAAAGATGATGAGACAATTCTGGGGAACAAGATTTTTCTTGGAAAGAAAATTTTTTTTCCTTCCCCAAAACATAGCAAACTTTTCTGTGGAGAAACAAGATGAAATAATAAAGCAATTAGAGAAAGGAATCATATGCCTGGGAATCAGGCAAATGAAAGAAGGGAAAAGAAGTTCTTCAGACATCCTGGAGTTCATGTCATTTGGTTTGAATCTCTTGAACCTTTAAAATAGGATTTGAAAGGCCATTAGATATTAGAAAATAATAAAATGAGCATTTCTAATTATGCTGTTACTTCCAGCCTGGTTATCAGTATGAGACTTTTCATGAAAGACAAACGTGTTTCTAGAGTCTTGGAAAATTGAGCATGGCATGCAGATAATGTTCTACAAAAATATGTAAAAATTGTCAGTTGTTTTTTTTTCTTTTATGGTTTGGTTTTGGTGAATATTGTGAAATGTGGATAGCAGTGCTTTGGGTAGTGTTTTTTTTCTTTTTTTAGTTTCTGCAAGGTTCTGAACTCATGATCCCTACAGAGAACAAAGTGTTAGTGTTAACATAACCTGCTATATTTTTTAATTACTGACATTCTTTTATCCCTATCTAGCTATCTATAGCAAATTCAAATTGCAAGTTTTACTGAAACCTTCAGGTTGCATGCTGAAAAGAAAGAGACATACATTCCAATTTTAGACTTTGATGTGTCTTTGAATGTTTAGAAGGAAGACGGCAAGTAAAGTGGAAAGAAGGATCAGTCTGGTTGTCTTATGGGTAAACAAGTCTACAAGGGTAATGTTTTTAAAGTTGTGCACTATATGAAAAGTCCAAGCACTGCATAGGTATTTGCATATGATTAAGATTTTCTTTCAGGTGTTTGGTCAGCTGAGAGTTTCTTAAGTTTTAAGCTGTTTGAAACTGGTTTTGCTAGCAGCAAACATAGAATCATAGAATGCTTTGGGTTGGAAGGGACCTTTAGAAGTCATCTTGCCCAATTCCCCTGCAGCGAGCAGGGACACCACTAACTAGATCAGGTTGCTCAGAGCCCTGTCCAGCCTGGCCTTGAATGTTTCTAGGGATGGGGCCTCCACAGCCTGTTCTAGTGTTTCGCCACCCTCGTTGTAAAAAATTTCTTCCTTATATCCAGTCTAAATCTATCCTCCCTTAGTTTAAAACCATTAGTCCTTGTCCTATCACAACAGGCCTTACTAAAAAGATTTTCCGCATCTTTCCTATAATACCCCTTCAGGTACTGAAAGGCTGCTATAAGGTCTCCCTGGAGCCTTCTCTTCTCCAGGCTGAACAACCCAAGCTCTCTCAGCCTTTCTTTGTAGAAGAGGTGCTCCAGCCCTCTGATCATTTTTGTGGCCCTCCTCTGGCCCCACTCCAACAGATCCATGTCTTTCCTGCTCTGGGGGCTCCAGAGCTGGATGCAGGACTCCAGGTGGGGTCTTACCAGAGCAGAGTGGCAGAATCACCTCCCTTGACCTGCTGGCCACTCTTCTTTTGATGCAGCCCGGGATACAGCTGGCCTTCTGGGCTGCAGGCGGACATTGCCAGGTCGTGTCAAGCTTTTCAGACACCAGTACCCCCAAGTCCTTCTCGGCAGTGCTGCTCTCAATCCCTCATCCCCCAGCCTGTATTGATACCAGAGGTTGCTCCGACCCAGGTGCAGGACCTTGTACTTGACCTTGTTGAACCTCATGAGGTTCACACAGGCCCACTTCTCGAGCTTGTCCAGATCCCTCTGGATGGCATCCCGTTCTTCTGGCGTGTCAGCTGCACCACTCAGCTTGGTGTCATCTGCAAACTTGCTGAGAGTGCACTCAATCTCGCAGTTTATGTCATTGATGAAAGTATTAAACAGCACCAGTCCCATCTACATGTAGTGGTTATTTTCCAGAAGTTGTTACTCATTATTTCATAGATAAGCTGAATTATGAAGAACATGAAGATTTTGGGTGTAGAATCACAACTTGTTTCATATAAATAATCCTAGCTTTAATGTTCCCCTAAAGGGTGTGCAGGTAACATGATGTTGATGGCAATCATATCAGCAAGTAGATTAATGAAGATGGTGGAAAAGGCTCCAGTAGCACAGTTCAGCCAGTTTCTACAGCCGATGTACCTTAGGCATGACCTGCTTATTCTGTCCTAGGTCTCTTATGAGAAGGGGTGGCCCATTATACCAATAGGAAGTGGTTGGTTGATGGAAACACGTATGGGAAAGATTGCTCTTAGTGCTGGAGGTACGTATTTTGCAAACACAAGGAAGGATATCATCAGTATTTCAGAGAAACAGCTATCAAATTTGGTTTGCTGACATCCGTAAATGTGCTGCTTTGTTGTCTGAGCAAGGCTTTGAACCCAGGTCTCTAGAGATGAAAGCCTCAGGCTTTAACCAATTGCAGTATCTCACCCTCAGCTTTGTATTTAATAAAATGCTTTAGATAGATGCAGGTGAACTTTATTTGCTTAATATTGATTGCTTTGTCTTCTTTGAACAAAGAATTGTAGGAGCTTTGATAAAGTAATTTAAAAGTTGTCCAATTCCATAGTATCTTCTGTGTATTTCTGTGTATCTGAAGCTGTGTTCTTCCAATTACAACAGATAGGCTTCCCACAGAATAAATGTGGAGATGATAGGGTTAGGTTTTTTTTTTGTTGGTGGTGTGTTTTGTTGTTTGTTTTTTTTTTTATGGGTACTTGCAACAATGAAAGCTTCCCATTCTCAGCTGTCTAACCACCCCTCAACGCTTTGGTGTACTATGGTAATGTAATCTGAAGTTTTTTTCTTTGTCTGGAAGGGATTCTTATATGAAATTCTAATTTTGATGATGTAAAGTATTCCTGTTACTTCCCATCCTAAACTACTGCACAACATAACGGTGAGCTATCTGCTGGATTTCTCCCCATGATTATTCTCGTTTTTCAAGATATGATTGATTTGTGAAATACTTCGGGATTTGCTGTTGCTACAAAAATAGCAGGTGTTAACATTTGTAGTCATGCATGCACTTTGGGAAAAGAATAATGTGAACTTCTTGCATTGCAAGGTGTCTTTTCTCTCTCCACTTCTCTTATAAGTATTAGTTTTGTCCGTCAACACATGACTTTTTTCTTCATTGCTGCCAAGAGTTCACATACACATTTAATTTAAATCAGCACAATATGTATAGAATGAATACCAGTTTTCTCTGAACTGTCAATTTTAGCTAGAATGGCTGATAATCATCATGTTTTCTTAGAACTGTAAGGCTGTTCTGCTTCAGTTTGTTTGAACCGATACATTCTCGTGAGCCCACAGATTACAGTCCACAAAGGTCTTTGTGTAATACAGTCTTAAGTTAGTGCTTCTCTCTTTCTTGTTCCCTATGTAGAAACTTCAGAGGTCATGTTGGGACAGGATCTCCAAATGAGTCAGGAGCTGTGCAGGAGAGTTGTCCAAGTGCTTTTAAAAAACCGGTGTCATCTTGGTGCTCACTGGTGGTGCCATAGTCTAGAAGAATCTATATCTATTTGACTGTCTATTTTTATGTTACAAAAACTAGTATCTGAGCCTGAACTTGTTTTTTTCTAAACATTTCTCCTTCCCTTATCTGTTTTCCCAAGGACATCTGTGCTGGGACACTGTTCAGAAACCACGAATGCGCATGGACTGGTCTCACGTTACTAAAATACAGAAAGTGTCCATGCTCAGCATGTCTGAAGGAAAGTAATTCTAATCTTAATCTTGGTTTTATCTTTTCTCTTCTCTGTTCAACAGTTTTGATGCACATAAAGGCTAAGATCCATGAATGGAACGTTCTGCTGGGTGTAACTGGGGCCGGGTTGAAGATAATTTCAAAGATCATTGGCTGTAGCAGGCTTGGGTCCCAAGTAAACTGCTGGTTTTGTGAAGGGTGTAGAGCATGGAAGGGGCATGAAGTCCTCTCATCTCTCTGTTTTCCTCTCTGTTGGGCAGGGAAGAAAAGATTTTGTCTTTGTTGAGGGAAGATTAGAGAAGTGAGCGAATTCTTTGTCTAAAGAACAACAGGGCAATAACCGGTTAGTCACTTTTATGTTATTGGTGTGAAGTGTTTATTGCTGAAGCGGGGAGTTTTACCCATTGTCTACTGTGTGATAGAGTAGGTTGCAGATGGCTTTGTCACACCCAGGCTTGGGAAAGAGCAAATGAATTTCAGTAAAATTAATTTGTGTCTTGTCCTCAGTTTGCAGAACAAAGTTGTGAATTCAGTCACAGCTGATGATATAAGGCAGATTAAGCTCTTTGCAAGTGTACGCGTTTGCTACGGTAGGCTATAGTTTGCTATAGTAGGTAAAGGAGGACATGGAAGCTTAAGCACATAATTCTACAATACTGGAGAATATCTTTTAATTTAGTGGCAAGGTATATGCTGGGGTACAGAAAAGACTCAGTCTGGTTTCCTCTGTTTACAAGTGCTCACAAAATACCTTTTGTTGAAGTTAGCAAGATATGAAGGTGAAGGGGACTCATCCTCCTTTTTGCACAGAGCATCAGGAACTAAGAAAGCAGTGACAGCAAGAATAAAAGGAAAGCTATATGTTGAAGCAATTTTGATTTGTAGGAATACAAGCTGTGAACTTGTTTAGGATGTTTCCCTACAATTAATTAGAGAAATACTTCCTAAACATTTCTGTTCAGTTCGCAGGAGAGGTTTATTTTTTCAAGTAGTTAAAAATTTTGTGAAAGAACAATTTTAACCAGTAGTTAGAAAACCCCAACAAAACCAAACAGGAAGAATGTTAAAAAGAGGAAAATAAAAAACTTAAAAGTGATGAGACTGAATGTTCTGAGGGGATTGTCCTAACAAAATTGAAACTGCCTAATCTGGAAAGATGTTTTGTAAAAGTATGCAATCACACACTGATTTCTGTAATACTGTTTTGTGGTTTAGTGTGTGTGGCTGCATGTAGTATATTAGCTCTGCAGTGCTCAGAAGTCCTACTCAGGATTATCTTGTTAGAAGACAGTAGTTCATTTTACATTGCAAAATTAATAGACCCCATAGAAGAAGAAGTAGGTTTAAAAAAAAAGCCAACTTGCTGTCAAAGGGACGGTCTGTGGTAAAAGAGAAGTGTTCAAAAGAAGTGTTTCCAGCTAAATATTTATTTGCATATTAGTTAATAGTTTAGTAAATAGTTAAGTGCAAGCAATGAAAGAGGAGCTAAAAGTCAAATATATGTGGCGAATAAGCTACCCCATGCAACGTGGTTGAGGGTCCTATGCTTGGAAAACTATTTTGCAGGAAGAAGTCTCCATAAGTGTTTCTTAAGAAGTTAAATTTTTCATAAGCATGAGTACTATGTCTATTCTATTGTCAATGTGTACTGATAAACAAAACCCCAAGGCTTCATTTCAGTGATTTTAATTTTAGTCCCACATTAAATGCAACCTCATTTTAGTATACTACATGTATTATACGATGAGTTAAATAGCAAGAGAACAGTAGTACGTCATCTTTTTTTTTTTCATTAATATTCTGATACCCTGACTTGGCCATCAAATGTTGATGGCTGTTGTCTCTTGTACAACAATAATTGTATGCTTGAATTATTTTGTAGTGCAATACAATATGTACATTAATTTTTGCATCGTGTTTTAACAATGTGAATTTTAGCATTAAAACCACAATAGTAAATGATCAATGCCGTTAACCAGCAGTATTGATTTAGTATGCAAATTTAGGTATACATTAAGCCTGATCCGTAATCCATTGAACACTTCTTAAAATCTTGAGACTTCTGTGGCTGGACTTCGGAAATGAGAGAAATTTTCTCACATTTTTCTTTTGATTAATTTTAACTGCTATACAACTTCGTTCAAGTAGGAGTAGTGGCACTTTCAGACAGAGCTGTGGTATTTTTGGATTTTTGTTTGGTTTGTTTTTGAGTTTAGCATCAGCCAGCTAAACTGGCTACCCCACCAATGTGAAAACTGGAAATGAAATAGATGTGTCTTTATTCATATCACAGCTAGAAGGAATGAGCAGTAAGCTAGCAGTATACTTGGCAAAATAAGTGCCAAATACGGATGTTCCAATAGTAGAAAACATTAGTTACACAACTAATGACAGAAATAGCATTGTTTGCATTTAAAATACATAAAGAGCAAACGCTTATATTCTAATTGGATATTATGCCCTTAAATTCAGTTTCCTCCTTTCACTCACCCACATCACTTTTGACAATAAGGCTTCATCTTGCCCAGTAGAAGTTAAAACTGTTTTGTCCTCTCCTGAAATATTTCTGCAGTGATGTGCAAGGTACTAATTATGCCACTGCTTATGACAGACGTTCTTACACTTCGCTGTATAGCCATCATTCAGTTGGGACCCAGACGGTTTGCCCAAGCAATGCGTTTGTAGGCTGTTGCTAAAAACAATTTCACTCTGAGACCACTGGACTTTTTACAGTCTAATTTTGGCCATATATGAGGGTTACTTAAATACACAGATAACATTAATCTTTCAGTAGCAACAAGTGCTGGCGGTGGTTAAGACCAGGAGCTTAGCATTCCTGTAATCGAAATGTTGTTGCTGGACATGAGTAATACAGTATGTGATCATTTCTGAATGTTAAATCTAACCTGGATTGGGTTCAGCTCTGCTACATGATACCATGCTGCCTCACATGGCACTGTTCTACCCCTTTGGTCCTTGAAGATACGAGATAGTAATTAGCAAGTATCTAATTTAATTGGCAGGAGTTCATATAATGCCAGTCTGTGCCCTCATGATGCTTGCGTAAATAAGTGTTTCTATTTCTGTAGACAGTAGGCATTTGGATTTTTTTTTTTAACAGTATAACTGCCTGGGATTAGTGTTACAAATCATGAAACATTTTGTTTATGCATTGTAAATAGTGATATCTATTTATAAATCAAAGGCACTGTGTTCTCGCTCTATTCCTAGGAGGCCTTTGGTTGTGTTAGCATTACCCACACACGTGCTTCCGTTTTGTTGCCTGGGAAGCTAAATAAAAATATATGACTCTTAGCTGGCCTCATTAATGAAACAATAGATATGGGTTGGGTGCAGAATCTGATGCGGTCACTGAAAAATGTAATAAGCAATGAGGGGGAAAAAACAACCCCAACAAACTGAATGTATTTTAAATTATTAAAAAATCTTCTTCATGGGAAGCAGCGCAGAGTTTTATTTAGGGAGGTGGAAGGAAGACTCTGAGGTGGTAGAGGATTCCTAAAAGGTGGAGAACAGTTTATCCCTCATAGTCATGTGAGGACAATTTATTCTCATCATGGAGTAACAGGAAATATTTTACAGTTAATAATGTTTCTGCCACCTTTCTCTCCCCTCCTATCATGCTTACAGTCAAAGGTGAAAGCCTGCCCTACATCCCCTGTGACTGGTACAGAATCTACATCAGAAGCATGAGAGAAGGAAGAAGAGTGGAATGAGATCAGCTCTGTGGTTTGCGACAGCCTGTAAAACTAGAAAGGCTTTTACGAAAACCGGAGCCAGATAGAACTCATAAAAAGCCAGTAATCTCCTCTAAACATGGGCCAGTTGGCAGTCCCGTGCTGTGGTTGTTTGTCATTACAATAGGATATCTTGCTGCAAATCAACAGATGATTTCTAATACAGTCGTATATACAAACAGTAGAGAAACATTGTTGCTGTTTCTTTCAAGCCTTGTGGACTGGATTTATCACTGTGTGACTGTCCCTGCCCCAGTGATCTTGCAGTTTGAAAGAAACTGCAGATTCTAGTGCAAAGAAGTTGCTGGGGTAACTGATCCTGATAACTGCTTTGTTCTCCCACCTCGCTGATAATCTGAGCTCTGAGTACCTGCAGCGTTTACCTCGTTCATCTGGGTACTGCAGTATTAATACTGAATTTGAAGTAGTACCCCTAGATGTTTAATAGCAGGAAAAGCAGTGTAGTAAACAGAAACACTGCTCTCGCTTTGTAGCATTATGGGTTTTATTTCTGAGCCCACTGTTTTATATGATTTTTTCTACATACCATATCCCTGCTGGCATGCTATAGTGTACACTTCCTTACAGAGAGCGTGTGTAGTATTGCCCAGCACAGCTGTAGGCCTAAGCTATTGCAGACGTCTCTGATGCACTCCTGACATAATAGACCCGATGACCCTGGGGCCTTGCGGGGCTCTGTTTAGGATGAAGTGCCATTTTGCTGCCTATGTAAACTATATACGTGATGGGCTTCCCCCCCCGCCCATGTCAGACGGCTGCAGAGACTCTGCCTTTAATAGGCAAGGTTAGAAGGATAGTGTGTGGCACATGGGGCTCAGTCTTCCTTTTTATAAATCGGTAACAATAGGGTGTTGACAGGCCTTGAAGCCTAGACAGGCTGCGAGGGTCATCACGATAAGGAAGGATTAGTGTATATGATTTGCCAAATATGGGGCCAGCCACTAGCTGGGTTTTTCTGCACATGGCAGATTATCTACAGTCGCTTCATGGCATGTACCTTAGCTGCTGACTATATTTATTAGCAGATTTACCTCCACTTCTAGTTTGAAAACTATATGCAAATCAGGGAAGATATGCAAATGTGATAAAAGAAGTTTTGGTTTACATTTTGACGAAAGCATAAAAATGGAGTATGCTGTATATGTCTTAAGTATAAATACTTGTCAGTGTACCGTATCTGGTTTTCCCCTAAGATTTTCACTTGAGAGATTTTGTATGCATCTTCATTCTTTGTAAATAAAGCTGTTTCTAACTTAATTCCCTGGAGGATATGGTTATCCAGCCCAAAGATCAATGGTCAACAGAAAATGTAAAGAGCCCCTAGATCAGATCTGTGACTGCTTTGTGGTAGATAGTGAAACTGCCCACCTTAAAATGTTAAGAGAACGATAAATGCTGTAAATTCTTGGCTGCGGTGAAGAAGAACTTGTTAACCCCAAAGTTGCTGGAAGTAACTTTACTGTGTTGTGAACTGTATTTATTCCTTAAAAGAAAAACAAGAATACAGGGATTTAGTCAATTCTTGCAAGTCTTCTCCAAATCAATTTCCACTGACTACGTTAATCTGCAGTTTGGGGCAGAGTTCATAGTTTTGATCTTCCAAGTCATACCATGCCATTTTATGGCAATTTGTACAAATGTTTAAAAATGAATACACATGCAGTTGCTTTTTTATGTTTACTTGAAGATTTTATTTATTAGTATGACAGTTTCTTTAAAGCAAGATGCTGCAGACCCTTTGTACTTCCTTCCTCAGTACATTGATAAACTTAGCCATTAAACAAAAGACAGTGTAAATAAAATTTTGCAAGTCATATGAGGATGCAGCAAAAGACATAATTGACTTTTCAGTCCATTTTTAGAACAAACTCTCTCAAGGCCTTTTCTTCCTCACAGGAACACTTCCCACTGCACTGGAACTGACAAGACTGTATGCATTACTTTATTTTGATACTGACATTTAAACAATAAAATAAAGCCATTTAAAACAAATAGTGGTGTTTTAAGTGTCTGAGCTGTCAAGATATCAAATTATGTAACTTGGAAAAATCAGAATTCATTGTTAATGGTATGCACTTAACACAAAGGGTCGCTGGAGTACTAACCAGATATATATTCAGCTACCATGTTGGAGTTAACAGGCTATATTCCTTTAGATAGAATTGACTATATTCGCTTAAATGGACTTGACTCTAGTACAATCACTGTATTCAAATGTCAAAAAAAAGAGAAAGAGGATGTCACACAGGGTCACAAATTATGTTGGATTTTGACAGATTGTAGCCTTGCTTTACAAGAGCAGTAACATCTCATTTGTCACCGTTTGATCTGTAAGTGCGGGAATGAGAGCGGAAGGCCCTCCATCTCCACCGCAATTTAATCGCTCTGAGGCCGACAGTGGCAGCTAAAGCCACCTGCCCATGCACTGTACTGCTGATCTGTTTTAATTTAATCGTCCGTCAGCTGGGATGAAAGCATAAATCGTCTCCCTTTGATCTGCAAACGGTGTGGTTTTTTTGTAAAGCATGGTGCAGAATCAGGCAGACAGTCTTCACATTTAGTGCAACTTAGACAACATGGGCTTGAAAAGCTTGTAAGTGATATTTCACTGTAGTAGTACAGCAAGAAGTTGCTCTTTTTGTAAATTGATACAAAATAGCACAAGTTTTTTTTAAAAAAAAGGGTCATACGGGAGGTTATTGGTTCATAATGTATTAATTATTCAAGACTGAAAAGCCAGCCTTTACCCTTAAATAACTTAAACATCTTTAAAACTCTGAAGAACCTTAAATCACTTTGTTTACAAAGGGGAGGACAAGAAAAATTACTTGATGGTAACACTGGATCATTCTGTCAATTGTTAGCTGTATACTGTTAGCTGTGTACTGGGCATGTTATTTAGTTATATTATTGGATATGTAAAAAAAAAAAAGTCTCCCTTCTCCAATGGAAAATTTTGCCCTTTCTGGTGTAGTTGGAAGTTTTGTTTAATGCCAAAAAGTTAATGTCATTTGCACATCAAATATGGTTGGTAAGCCATATCCTACTTTTGGATGTACTAACTGAAATTTTATACCTTTCCATAGAAATGACCAGGATGAATACAATTGAAAGCAAAATGGTAAAATTTGAACAAAATCTTTCCCATTATTATGTTTTCATACAGAGTAGCTGGTGAGAAAAAAAGTCCAGATTTCTGCATCACACTTCTCCCTCTCAGCCCCTTCTTCCAGCCGTTTACGGTTCCTTTTTTTAGGCTTGTGCTTTCTTAGGTTTTGCACTTGGCCTCTCTCATGAGGTATGTCGTTCATAATTTTCATGTTGTCCATTTGTGACAAGAACCATCTCCTTTAGCTCCTTGTCAGTCCAAGCTGGGTCTTCCAGTGCTGCAGTCTTGAAATCTCGCAAAGAAACACAGCATTGGAAGGCTCAGCCCACAACTGTGAGAATTTTGGCTGACCTCATAAACCTTTAAACGCACTGTCTTCTCTGGCTTTCTCATGCAGGTTTAAGGACTGTACTCACAGTTCAAATTCTGGATTGCCAGTATGAAAATAAAAATCTCGCAAACTCTTCCCAAAATTCATACAAACCTGAAGTATTGCATATATTCTCTGCAGTGTCGTTTTCCTGGCTGGGATTGGAGGTACGAACTGCCCAGTGAGATCTTTGAATATCTTTCCATTAGTGCTGAGACTAGACTGTGACTTCGCTACTGGGAGAAGATTTTTTTGTGGTCAGATGTCAAAACCAGGAACCTCCCTTCCTAGTAACAAATGCAGTGTGTTTTCTTCTCAGACAGCAGAGAACAGAAACCAGAGTTTGGAAGAACCCCTCCTTTTACAGTGACTAAACATCTTTTATTTACCAAAAAATCTTGCACCGTTTCATTTGAGAAGGTTTTCCATCTCCCATTATTTGTAGCAGGATTTTTTTTGTTTGCAAAGGATTCTGTCTTGGGGTAAACAAGTGTTTATGCTTTGTCTTGTAAAATTCCATTCAGCCTATGCTGGAATACAAATAGTGAAAAATTGCCTTTGTCCTTCTTTTGCTTTCATTCCTCATGAAAATTTTGTCAGGCTGACAATATAATAAATAATTATGGAGTTGCTGTGGCCCTGGAGTGGGGAGGGAGAGAGAACCAGGCTGCTGTCTCCCAGTGCAGATTCAGCTTATGGACCAGCCAGGCCCTGGCCACTCTGACAGCACTGGTTTGGTCTAAAACCCACAAATACATTTTTTTGAGGAAAGGAGAGAGAGAACAGGTGAAAAACTTATCCCCAGAATCGACCTCTGGAAGTGGCCCGGTGATCCCTGGGCCATGAGCTCATACCATGAGACCAAGAGAAGCCAAGTGGGCCAAACTGTAGCCCTATAGCTGACTCTCGTCTCGTCTGTGAGTTTTCTGCTGCAAGCTATGGTGGTAGGGATCCTCCGGTAGCAATCAGTAGTGCTGTTCTGTAATTTAAGTGTTAAAAGTTTGCTAACAAAGCATGTGAAAGCAAAAAGACTTGTGCGCTTGGAAATACTGTAAATTGTTTTATCTTTCTCAGTTTCAAAAATGCATCTGGAATATTGTATGCATACAGGCTAGTAATAACATACAGCAGAAGGATTATTAGTTTGCAAATTTGAGCATTACTTACCTAATTTTCTGTATAAAATCTGATGCAAGAAAAAGCAGAAATTAAGGTTGGATGAACTATCATCAGTTCTGATGTTTTCTGACTTCAGATTTCTTGGTTTTACAGGCCAAATCTCGAGATGGCTATGCAATATTTGTAACTGAAAGGGGTTTCAGATGGAATAATCAAGTATGTAGACGCGTGCACCCTATGTAGCGTAAATGATGGTGATGGTTCTCTTTAGTTGTGTGTAGGTAATGATAACACACATAGCAATAAGTGTCATACAGTCTTATACTGAACTATCATCTAATCAGCCTCAGGAAGATTTATTGAAATGTATTTAAATACAAGCAATCTGAACTAGCAAAATATGACAAATTAATTTTCGTACCAAATTTTTATCTGAGATAAAATTATTTTGCAAGTTTGGATAACTTATTTTCCCTGCATATAAAAGTTTTCTACCAAATTTTAGTCTCCATGCTCATGCTTAATGCGGAGCGGTGGGGCATTGCTCCACTGACTTTGTAATTGAGCTGATAAATTAGCTCTTTATTTTTGAGTACGGATAAACAAAAGGCACGCTTTCTAATCCCACTGCAGCAGCCGGCAACACTGTCACTGAGCTACTGGGTACAGGATGAACCTCTTAGTACTAAACCATAACATCCTGAAAGATATTTGCAACAGGTCTGAATTTTAATTCCAGCTTTATGAAAGATGACATCAGTTTTGTATCACCTTCATACATCCAGTCCTTTTCGCTCTTACTATTTTGGGTATTTTTTATTAGCTTTTCTATTGGAATTCTGAACACCATTACACTGCAGTCAGATAAGTACCAGTATAAACCACACCATGCTGCTATCAGTACAGTCCTCTCTTAAAACTCCAGCGCATACAACAAACACAGATAACTCCTTCCTGATAATGTCCTTGTATCTACTTAGACTAAGTAGTGTAATGAAAGTGAAGGCAAAGACACAAATGGTGTACAACATGTGATAGGTTTGTGGAAGGTGCAGTAACAACTAATGAGAAGGGAGAAAGCCATTAGAGAGTATTGCTAGTTATTTTTAGGCTCTCACTAGTCTATTCATTTGTGTGGCATTTGTGGTGCTTGTATTAGTTTTGCCAGAGTATGTTCTTGCATTCATTCATACTCTCCATTCTTCTGTGTCAATGTCACTTTTGACAGCAGTCATAGAAATCCCGTCTGTTGCAAAGAGCAGAAGTAAGAATAGAAGGATATGGCCATGATACCCTGGTGGCAATATGGTGATAATGTATAGATGGTAGTTAGCACTTCTGTCTTTATTTTTCTTTATATATTTTGGTGTTTTGCTTACAGCTTGAGGTGTATGACTTATATGCATTTATATGGTCTTCTTCAATGTGGGTGTAGTTCAGTGTACGTCATGAGTTGTGATGGCACCATTGTATACTGAATTCTGTGTATACATGTGCACATACACAGGTTAAACCACCTGCTGTCTGCTTGTGGCATCTATGCAGCTGTAGCTTTTGATCTTTTAGCACTGTGTTATATAGCATTGGGAAACCTGTTTTGTTCCATGGTATGTGTTGGAGCACAGAGTAGGTACACTGTGGACCCACTTAAGCTAGGTATTTATTTCTGTGGTTGCTTAGCATTACAGAGGACAGGATTCAATGACTCACGTAGTTCAGTCTTATGTGTAAGAGGTCAGTTGTTTTATAGCTGGAAAATCAGAGAAACTCTTTAACTTCTTTACTAATACATTTTCTTAATGGTTTGTAAAGTCGACAGAAACATTTGCACACATCTGTCACAGAATATTGTGAATTACACATTCAGGATGTCTCCATGATCTAAATGGCTGTATTGAATATTTACTGTAACTATATAGACAGTGGCAGCCAGAAATTTATTGTGGGTACAAATAATTTTTCAGCCTGTCTGTTCGTGAGACAAAAGCAGTAACACAAGATATTATTTAAATTGATAAAAGATGCAAACACAGCTTCACTGAGTCTCTAAATTCATATTAAAAGAATAAATATTTCATCAGTGGTACTAATTAAAGATTGGTCAAAGATTTATCCATGTCTTGTACTGCAAATATCTATCAGACCTACCTAGGAAAAGTAACATTTGTAGTACTGCCCGCTAGTTGAAAAAAATTTTCTATGAAGCCCACTTTACCAGGTAATGGTTGTTTTATTAGTCTTTGTTTAGTGAGGTGTTACCCAAGAATTCAAGAAGTTACTTTTTGGTAGAAAAATCAATTAGTTTTTTAAAAAGCAGTTGTTTACATCAGCAAATATTGTATGAGGGGAAAGCTGTTAGAAAACCACCTTTTTGCTAATTAATTTCAATGTGGATAATGGATATACACCAAGGAATGGAAATAGATAAAGATCTCAATAGGACAGGCAAAAATTAAGTAAAGCCCAATGGATGTATCTTATCTCCTTTTTTATAAGAGCTGATAAAAAAACCCAGAGCCTAGAAATATGTTTTTGTAGTGACACTTTCTAAATTAGAACCTGGGATTTCCCTTATGTGATCAAGTTGAAAATCTATCATTCTGATATGTTGTTTCCATCGGAGACCTAATAACTGATTCTTTCAAGACAAGCATTCAAGTAATTAACTTGGTTATGCAGATTGTATTTGGAGTGTGGGTGAATATTTTTTCCGAATGTTCTTTAAATCTCTGGCAAGCTGATAACGTGTATTCCACTGTTTTACCTACCTAGTCTTTATTCTGGTCCTTCCTTCTGCAAGTGGTCTAAATCTGCCAGGCTGCTTGAACGCAGGATTTGGCCCAAAAAGTATTGAGGTCAGGTGGTAGCTTGGAAAAAAGCTGCGAGTGCTGTTTCTGTCTCCTTGTGTATGTGTCTGGAAATGTTCTGTGTGTCCTGTTTTTTTTTTCTCGGACCTAAGTTTTTTTTATATAATCTCAAAGTGATTTTTTTTTTTATATTTTAGAAGCAAAATAGTAAATATAATGCCTGAAGATGTTTCTGGCTGTTTGAATCTGCTTTGTTTTAATTTTTTTTTCCTTTTTCCATATTAGTAAAAATTCTTTAGTTTTAATAAGTGCACTATAGCCACACTCTGGTTGGTATATTAATGAAGAATTTGGTTTTGAAAATTTTTTCTTCAAGAGACCTAAATAGATGCACAGATCAGTCCTGGAATTTATCTAAAAATAAGTTACTCCTCTCTGTTATGGGAAGAAGACTCAGAGGTTATGTAAAGCCTCTGCTTCTCTGAATGGTTTATTCAGTGTATACTTACATGATACTGTTTTCATTAATGAAAGTACTGAAGAACTGTTAGTTTAAACCATGTCTTTAGTGACCTACACAAACTAGGTACCTGCATATGTTCACCATACACTCTCTGCCTCTCTTGCTTTTTGTTACTTACCAGGTACATTAAAATTCATATTTAAATTTCAAATGAGCTAAATAAACCACTTCTTCTAGATAAATAGCTGATTTTGTTCCTCTCATATTATTTTAATATTAATATTACAGAGTCTTCTGTACCCTTGCTTTACTTCCTGACTATCTGATGATTGGGTTGGCAGAATATACCTGGGGTCATCTTGTTCAGCTTATCTGCACAAGAGAAAGAGTGGCAAATAATAAGGGAAAGCAGCAATAAAATAGTGAAAATAAAATGAAAAGAAGATTTAATCTTTGACCAATTTGAAACGTATCCTAGAGAATCCATGGAGAAAAAGATAAAGTGTGACTATGAGTAAGTTAACTAAACACATTACAGTGTGTGAGAGCAAATGGAGTTAGTCCATTGTACGTGTTTAATTTCCTATTAGTCTCTGGCGTTTACTGCTCTGGTCTGAGTTGGGGCATCTGTAAATTCAGTTAAATACAGTGCATTGTCTAAACATATCACAGCTCCAATCAGTCACCCGGACTGCTGATAAGAAGCCCCTTGTATTATTGAATCTACAATAGGGAGGCTCTGCAGGCACAAAGATAACAGCTAGGTATTTCTCTTTAAGTATGAGAAAAAACAGTGACTTGCCTTTGCTGCTGCAGCTCTGACATTTATTACTACTCCCTGATTTGTTTTGTACTACTGATGTGAATTTGGTTTCAGGTGCTTCATATCTCTTCTTATTCCTAACTTAAGACCGCTATATGGAAACAGTAAGGAAAAGCAAGTAAACCAAAATCAACTTTCGTAGTATTACATAGACAGCAACAACTTGAGCACGTTCTAGTGCTTTAAGAATATTTTACTGCTTTCACCTCTAAAGGATGAAACAGAGGCTTTTGTTTATCCTTTCACCATTTTGTTCCTGTTGAATTAAAGGAATTTCAGTGATGGCACTTCAGAAATGCAGCTACTCTAGAGAAGGTGTGAATCTGGCCATAATAGTTTGGGGGTTTAGAATTTTCCAGTGTTTTAATAGATAAAAAATGAGGCATTTTTGTGATCTTTAAATAGAGCCCTTGATTTTGAAAGAAAATAAAAAACGAGTTCTATCAGCAGGTGTCAATGCAGGTGGAAGTACTACGGCAGCATGTCAAGAGTGTGTTACATACAGAAAGACTCTGCAGGTAAATATAGGATTGGTAGTGAACGTCTTTCGGGGTCCTATATGTTTCTCAATTTAACAGTGTCGTTTTAGCCATAAAATTTTGGCAGACCTTAGGAGTTTAGGATAAAATTTCCTCTGCCCAAATACTCAAGCTGATTTTTTTTTTTTAAAGAATAAGGCATAGTAACAATGTAACAAAAAATTATTAAATTTAAGATATTTTATATAAAACCTCATGTTTTAGTGCAAAGAGCAAGGATTACAGAGGGGCTGGTAACTTTAAAAGCATGTACCTCTTGCTTTCCCCAGACAAATCAGTTCAACTTTGGCCAGCACTGTTGGCCAATTTAATCTGACTTTGCACAAGAATATATTGTTGAGTGAGTATAAACTCATATACCTTATTTCCCACAGTACATATATGTATTAATACTGATAATATATCAGGTCTCTATATAGTAGAGAGTATCTATATATAACATATCATATATTATGTAACATTTATATATTGTATTTAAAATTCAGCAATTCTGATCCTAAAATGTCATGGGAGATAGTTTCCCATTGTTTCTGTCTCCTAGAAATAGGCCTATTTTATGCGATATTTAATATATTTGATAATTTAATTCAGTGGTGATCTTATCGGTCTTATTGTGGTTTGATACATTACTGAGAGGCTATAGTTAATTCTTCAATAACTTTGCAATAGAAAGTTTGTAGCTTCTCAAACATTCATCATTTATTTGATAAGGCTTCTTTTGTTGCACACATATGTTGAATTAGATGAGGGGAGAGCAGTGAATGTTGTCTACCTCGACTTCAGCAAGGCATTTGACACTGTCTCCCACAACATCCTCATACAGAAGCTCAGGAAGTGTGGGCTAGATGAGTGGTCAGTGAGATGGATTGAGAACTGGCTGAATGGCAGAACTCAGAGGGTTGTCATCTGTGGCACTGAGTCTAGTTGGAGGCCTGTAACTAGCGGTGTCCCCCAGGGGTCAGTACTCAGCCCATTCTTGTTCAACTTCTTCATCAGTGACCTGGATGAAGAGTTAGAGTGTACCTTCAGCAAGTTTGCTGATGAGACAAAACTGGGAGGAGTGGTGGATACACCAGAAGCCTGTGCTGCCATTCAGCGTGACCTAGACAGCCTGGAAAGTTGGCACAGAGGAACCTCAACAAGGGCAAGTGCAGGGTCCTGCCCCTGGGGAGGAAGAACCCCATGCACCAGTACAGGCTTAGGGCAGACCTGCTGGAGAGCAGCTCTGCGGAGAGGGACCTGGGAGTGCTGGTGGATGACAGGTTAACCATGAGCCAGCAGTGTGTGCTTGTTGCCAAGAAGGCCAATGGGATCCTGGGGTGCATTAGGAGGAGTGTGGCCAGTAGGTCAAGGGAGGTTCTTCTCCCCCTCTGCCCTGCCCTAGTGAGGCCCCATCTGGAGTACTGCATCCAGTTCTGGGCTCCCCAGCTCAAGAAAGATGAGGAGCTACTGGAGAGAGTCCAGTGGAGGGCTACGAGGATGATGAGGGGACTGGAGCATCTGTCCTGTGAGGAAAGGCTGAGAGAGCTGGACTTGTTTAGCCTGAAAAAGAGAAGGCTGCGAGGGAACCTAATAAATGCTTATAAATATCTGAAGGGTGGGTGTCAGGAGGATGGGGCCAAACTCTTTTCAGTGGTGCCCAGTGACAG